>Ga0187880_1003587_pt1 | contig 11777 bp, 9 predicted proteins | sample June2016WEW_19_4_FD_132998 | JGI IMG/M metagenome (GOLD analysis project Ga0187880, IMG submission 132998) | Peatland microbial communities from SPRUCE experiment site at the Marcell Experimental Forest, Minnesota, USA - June2016WEW_19_40 | ecosystem: Environmental > Terrestrial > Soil > Wetlands...
CAGACTCTTCGCTCGCCCCGAGCCAGCTTGGGCGTAGCGGGTTGAGTGCGCACACCACCCCGCGAATCACGCCACGCCAACTACCGGTTGAAAACCCCGGGTTCCCGGACGGATTTCTAGGACAGCCAACCCCGCCTGTCCTTCAGTTCCTGCGAGAAGTGTGTAGGAGAAACGCAGAGAATCCTAAATTCCAACCCTGATTCAAGCGCGGCGCAACGGTGCCTCAACCAAACTCGTATTGTAGGGGCTGGGTTTGCCCTGCCCTAGGGCACCCCAAGGGATGCCCCCAAAAACGATCTGGGCGCCGTCCATCTTGGATCCCCGCCGGGGATACATCCAATAGCCGGGGGCAGCGCCCCCGGAAAGCGTGCCAACAAAAAGGTCTGACCCTGAAAAGGTCGAATCCCGGCAACGTCCCGGCGGTCATGGGTTACTCGTTGAGGGGTAATGCGACACCTTTAGTGTCGGGGGCCGAACCTCACGTGTTCCGACAGCGTTGTCCCCGGCTATTATCTTGTGCCTTTTCAGGGGGTAAGAACGTTGCCTTCGAAGAGAACGGTGCCCCGCTCGTACTATCCCTTCATGCTTACTTTTCTACCCGAGCAGGCAGCGCAGAGTTGTTCTTAAGTTGCATGCTCCCGGAGAGTATATTAGAGTGCGTCCGTTCTTATTTGCTTGTTGACCCTCCGTTCCGACGCCGCGCCGCAAGTCCGCGAGGACCAGCTCATCACGGCAGCAATCAGAGGTCGTGGACCATGAAGCGACATCGTCATCAAACTCCGTCTGAAATCCGAGCGGTGGGTGCAGAGTTCTCGACACGAAGCGCGCCGGCACGAAACTCGAGGATTGGCACGGCCATCAACTCGATCGCGAACTGCTGGAGCTGCTTTAAAAAAAGGAAGATGAAATCGTGAGAGGTCATTTTCAGGCTGAGGAAAAAACATATGCACAAATACCTTAAAACTTGCTTCTGTCTTGTACTATTCGTAGCAGCAATGGTAGCACTCCTGTTGTTGCCGGTTTTAGCGCCGGACGCGCGAGCACAGGTTGGGAACGGCCCTACCTCGCCCGCGGCAGAAATCCGCATCGACACTACAACGGTGAAGCACACGATGGCAGAAGGAGCGGGAGCGTCGTGGCACGCGATGGGACCAGTTGCCTACTGGTACAAAGACTTGACCCCGGGAAGGGTCAACCGCAATTCGCGCGGCAGTGGCTGGGGCGGCAACCCTCCCTTGGAATATACGGATGCGTGGGGTGACTTAAGCAAACACGCGCGCTGGCTGGGGCTCGACTTCATCCGCGTTGAGATCGATATGCGAATGTATGAACCCGAGCGCGGCAAGTTTGACTGGCAGAACGATCAGATGCAAACGCTTTACCGCATCCTCGACCACTGCGAGCAGAACCAAGTTGATGTTTTCTTCACCCAAATGTGGGCCGATGTCGAGTGGAATGCGTTTCCGGGAGCCGGCCGTCTTCAGAGTGCGCCCAAGTCCGTGGAAGATTCTGCCCAGGGCCTGGCAACTTTGATGGAATACCTGGTCAAAACCAGGCATTACACCTGCATCCGCTGGCTGTGCATCGTAAACGAACCCGGGTACGAGTGGGGTTGGTGGCAGGGACCCGACGGCAAAGCCGTCAGCTTGATGCCGGCCATGCATGCCGTCCGAGCCGAACTGGATAAACGTGGGGTCGCCGTGGGTCTCTCAGGGCCCGACTGGAGCAGTATGGGTCAGAACACCCCGGAGTTCGACTTCACGGATGGGGTGGTCGCGGCCTTCGATGCCCATAATTATTCGAGCTTCCCCAATAACCACCTTCAGAAGCTGTGGGCCGACAAGGCCCATGCCCGGGGCATTCCCTTTTTCCAGTCAGAGTTTGGCGATTGGGGGGGCGACGATCCTTTCACCAATCACACCTCGCCAACACCCAAGAGCTATTCGAATCAACTGGTAAACGCGGAGAAGGTGATCCAGGGGATGAATGTTGGGGTTGACGGCTTTAACCGTTGGAGCTTTATCAACCGAGGCGATTTGGACGGACAATGGCAGTTGGTGCGTACGTTCGACACCAGCACCTGGCAATATCTCAAGCGGGTCGAGCCGGAGCCCGTTCCTTATTTCTCTTACGGAATACTGACTCGCTTCCTGGCAAAACATTCCAGCATCCTCCAATTGCAATGCGACGGTCAAGACCTCGTCGCCAGCGCTGCCAGGAGCCCCCGTGGGAACCTGACCATTTTCGTCCTGAATAAATCGGACGGGGATGAGGCCATCACTCTCAACCTGGCAAACCTGGCGCAGGCAACAACGCTTTACAAATATCAAGTGACCGAGGAGTCAGTGGGTAGCCCTGATTTCCAGATGAATCCCCTCGAAAAGATCGAGGCTCCAACGGCAAAACCAAGCTTCACGGACAAGCTTCCGGCAATGAGCATCACGGTCTATTCAACGTACAAGCTGATGCACAGCGACCCAGGCATTACCGCGGACTAAAGCGTTGCCATCAATGCCGCCAGCAGGGCCGCGCGTTGAGGCAATTCGCGGAGGATGACGTGCTCGTGGCGGGCGTGGGCTCCGTCGCCGGTTCCGCCCAGGCCGTCGAGCGTGGGGATTCCCAGTGCGGCGGTGAAATTTCCGTCGGAGCCTCCTCCGGTTGAGGCTTCCTTCAGTTCCAGGCCCATTTGGCGACCCAATTCACAGGCTTTCTCGAAGAGCGCGATGGCCATTTTCCTTTCCAGGGGGGGCCGGTTGACGCCGCCGGTTATTTCCAGTTTGGCCTCGGGGTGAATGGGCGCGAGAGCCCGCATTTGACTTTCGATCTTCTCGCGGTCGCGCGCGGTGGGTACCCGCACGTCAACTCGTGCCACTGCCAGCTCCGGGATCACGTTCACGCGTGTGCCGCCCTGGATAACATCCACGTTCACGGTCAGCCCGCGCTTGGGCCGCGCCAGCTTCTCGATTCGAGGAATCTGGCGGGCCAGCTCGGAAATCGCATTGACGCCTACCACGGGATTGACTCCCGCATGCGATGACCGTCCGCGCACCGTGACTTGAAACTCCCCCACACCTTTGCGGGAGGTTTTGAGGGCCCCTTGAGCGGCGGCCGGCTCCAGCACCAGCACCGCGCGGGCGCGGCGGGCCTCCGCCAGCAACTCCTCGCGAAACGCGGTGCTCGACACCTCCTCATCCGCATTCAAGAAAAAACGCACGGGGCCGGGCGGAGTTATTTTCAAGGCGGTCAGGGCCTGCACCGCCCAAAGGCCGCAGACGATGCCGGATTTCATGTCGTAAATTCCCGGCCCGTAGGCGTGCCCTTCCCGGACTTGAAATGGCATCTCCGCGAGCGTGCCGATGTCCCAAACGGTGTCCAAGTGGCCCAGCAGCAAAATGGGTTTCGTATCCCCCGCCCCTTTCCAGAATTCCGCCAACATGGCCGAACCCGCCGTGGGATGGCTCAGAAGTTGGACCCTGGCGCCGCGCTTGCTGAACTCCCGGGAAAAAAAGTTTGCCATGCGGTCAATCGCCACTTGGTTATGGCTGGGCGATTCGATTTCCACCGCCTGCTGCAAGCAATGCACGAGTGCCTCCGATTCCGATTCGCAGTATGCCAGCAACGCCTTGGGGTCGAGCATGGTTCCTCCTACACTGACAGGATGGGCAGCCGGTTTCATGGGGATCAATTACCCGCGGTGGAAATCTTATCACGTCCTGGTGCGAACGCGTCCACGGCTCCTCCTAGTCCGCGCTTCTCGGCACGGGTCCAGGGAACAATCACATGTCGCGGAAAAACGCTGCCCCCTGGCGTTCGGCTCCCCTTTTATCGTGTTGTAGCTTAGGCGCCGCACGCTGCCTGCGAAAGGCTCCCATCATGACGCAACCCCGGTTCGATCCTCATCGCCGCGACGCGCAGAAGCCAGGGAACCAGTTTATGAAGGGTGTGCGACGCAAATGTGAAAAAGCGAACGTAGCGCGGGCGTCCCGCTTCCATCAGGAATCGGCGGGCAGTATGTCCACACGCCGGAAATTGTGAAAATAAATCGGTCCGAATTTCCTACCGGTAGGAAATTCGCAGGTATCGCCCCCGACTCTGGCCACCAACGTGTTAGCCTACAATATGGGGGCAGCCTCGGGGTGAAATCACGCAGTGGGAATAGGTGCCGGGTGTCAGGTATAAGGTTCCCGGTCCTGGGAGCGCGGGCATCCTGCCCGCTCTGGCATGGACACTTGGTCCGCCATGGCGGCCCCGCCACGCAAGTGACGGTCATGGCCAGGATGGCCATGCCACAAGGGCCGACACTACAACGCCTCCCCGCAGGCCACGATGTACTTGAAATAAAACGACTTAGCGGAGGGTGACTGAAACCTTGGCAAAATATATGTCGTTGAAATTAAATGAGTTAGTAAATTCTCGACGGCAAAGCAGGGGGAAAAAGGGGAACTAAAAAATGAAGGTTAATCCCACGATGTTATTGAAAACAAATGGAGAAAATATGTCCGAAGGCTAGCATGCCACGATGTTGATGAAAATAAAGGACCTACAGTATCAATGCCACGATGTTGATGATAATAAAAGTAGTTATTGAAAAACACCCGTGACACGGGACGTGTTCCGAGCAAGGAGGGGATGAGTGCTGGGCTTCTCGAACGAAATGGGGATTTGCCATGGTACAGAGCGATGGCGCGAGATCGTTCGCCGGGCTTCCCAGAAGCTAGATGAACTGCTCTTTCCCCGAGCGGGTCGAATCTGTGCGCGCTTGCGCCGAGCATGCGATTGCTAGGCTTTGATGTGCGACCACCGCAGGGTCGGCGGTCGAACGCCACGGGTTCCGGGCACACCGCTCCGGGCTGTTTTATAGAGCCCAGGGCGCACCGAACATTGTCTAAGATTTCTATGAAACATTCCTGTAACGTTCTCGGTGGTAATGGTTTCTGCATCTGGTGCCGAAAACATATTTGTTACTGACAATACTCGCGGTTCCATTCTATTCTAGAATTCTTCGGAGTTCGCACGACCGCCAGAAGGGGCCGCAAAATTGAGTAAAGTCTCTCTCGCTCTTGTCATTCATTCGCACCAGCCGGTGGGAAACTTCGATCGTGTGATCGAAGAAGCCTACCAGAAATCCTATGCGCCATTTGTGCGAGCGCTGCGCGAGCATCCGCGCATTCACTTAAGCCTACACTTTTCCGGAATCCTGCTCGAGTGGCTGGAAAAGCGCCATCCGGAATACTTCCAGCAGCTTCGTGAACTCGTGGAGCGCGGGCAGATTGAATTGGTGGGCGGGGGCTATTACGAGCCCATTCTCCCGGCTATTCCCGACGCCGATAAGATCGCGCAGCTCCGTAAGCTGGCGGATTATCTACAGCATCACTTCGGGTCCGCGCCACGCGGTGCGTGGATTGCCGAACGGGTTTGGGAGCCCACGCTCCCCCTTCCCCTGGCCCAAGCGGGAGTTGAGTACGTCGTTCTAGACGATACGCACTTCCTCGCCGCCGGGCTCCAACCCTGGCAATTGCACGGTACCTTTGTTACTGAAGAGGACGGCCACCCGCTGCGCTTGGTTCCCAGCGTGAAAGCCCTTCGCTACACGATTCCCTTTCAAGAACCGGCGGAAACAATGCGCGTTCTGCGTGAAGGGATCAACCAGCACGACAGCCTCTTTGCCATGGGCGATGACTGCGAAAAGTTCGGCGTCTGGCCCGGCACGTACGATCATGTTTACAAAAACGGTTGGCTGGAGCGGTTTTTTAAGGCGGTCGAGAGCAGCCAGGATTGGTTGGAAACGACCACCGTCGCGGATTATCTCACCTCGCACCCGGCCGTAGGGCGCATTTACCTGCCCACGGCATCCTACGCGGAGATGATGGAATGGTCCCTTCCGCCCGAGGCATCGACGGATTTCAAAGCTTGTTTGGAAGAGAGTGAGCGCATTCCCAATGGTGAGCGCTTCCTGCGCTTCCTGCGGGGAGGGCTGTGGCGCAATTTCCTCACCAAGTACGAGGAATCCAATCGCATTCAGAAGCAAGCGTTGGGTGTTAGCCATCGCTTACAGAAACTCAGCAACGCCGCGCAAAATGGACCGGAAAAAACCGCATTGCTCGCGGAGGCGCAGACACACCTTCTTGCTGCCCAGTGCAATGACCCTTACTGGCACGGTGTATTCGGTGGGCTCTATGCGCCCCACCTGCGCAGTGCGATTCTTCGCCACTTGATCCAAGCGGAGTTTCAACTGGATTGTGTGGAAGGCCGGGACGCCGGCACCAAACCCGAAATTGCAACGACGGACTTTGACCTGGACGGACGGGAAGAAATCCTGATCCGGCAGAGTATCTCCGGCATGACGCTGCACCCCGCTGATGGCGCCACGGTTTCCAGCCTGCGCTATCAGCCTGCAAACGTCGAGCTGGTGAATTCTCTCATGCGGCGGCCCGAAGCCTACCATGCGCTGGTGCGGAAACACGTCTCTTCCAAGCAAGCGCCGCGCGAAGGCCCAGCCTCCATCCATGATCTGGTGCTCAGCAAGGAATCGCATCTTGATGCTTTGCTGCGCTATGACCGCTACGCGCGGCATGCCTTCCGCACCTATGTTTTTCCCAGTTCCAAAAGCTGGAAGGACTTTGAGTTTCTCCGCCTGGAGGAAAATGAGACCCTCGCGCGAAGCGCATGGAAAGCCACTGCCATCAAGGCGCCCGCGGCGGCGATCGAGTTCCGCAGCGCGGCCGAGATCCACTCGAACGGCTGCGTGATGCGGGTTGACGCGCTCAAGACCTTGATTTCCAAAGTGTCAGGTTCGACGTGGCAGATTGAATGCCGGTCTTCGTTGAACACCGACCGCTCGTGCCCCACCGGCATGGCGATGGGGCTGGAACTCGTCTTGAACCTTCTCGCTCCCGACGCCCACGATCGATATTTTCTGGCGAAGGACGTTCACCGCCCGCTGGAGTTTCGCGGCGAGATCGATTCTGCAAAGCTCGTGCTCGTGGACGAGTGGCAACGCGTCAAAATTACGCTCGAAACCCGGCCACAAGCCTGCTGGTGGATCGTGCCGATTGAAACCATTTCGCAATCCGAGTTGGGTTTCGAGCGTGTGTACCAGGGTTCCGCAGTCATGGCGGTTTGGAAAATCGATCCACCCTCCTGGCGCAACGTGACCTGCGTTTTGCAGGCAGAAATTTCGCCCTGGGAGAACGCCAGTACGGAAGGGTAACGCGAGGTTTTAATTCGCACCCCTTGGAGGTTGAGCATGGCCGTATCGCAAGAACTCCTCGATATTCTGGTCTGCCCGGCGTGTAAGTTGCCCGTTCAGCTCACGACGGACGGACAAGGTCTCAAGTGCGCCCAATGCCGCCGCGTCTATCCCATCAAAGATGATATCCCCAACATGATCATCGAAGACGCCAAGGTTGAAGCGGAGTGACGCTGGGGCGCGGCGCGCAACCGGGCAACGTATGAACGCGGTTTCCCTTCTTCGCGATTTTTCCGCCGGAGCGCGCATCCTCATTCTCCGCCTCCGGTCCATCGGCGACATCATTCTGTTGACCCCGGCCCTGCGGCTTCTCAAAGAGTGGCGGCCAGATCTGCGCATTTCCGTGATGGTCGAATCCCGCTTTCGCGACCTCTTGCAGGGAAACCCGACGGTTGAAGAAATCCTTATTCCTGGCGAAGGGTCTGGGGCGCGCAACCTGCTCTCGCGCCTGGCGGTCCTTCGAGGACTTCGCAGCCGCGGATTTTCTCTTTGCGTGAACCTGCACGGGGGCCCTACCAGCCGGCTTTTCGCGCGCTGGAGCGGCGCCCGATGGCGTGTAGGTTTTGCCCACTATCGCGGGGCGAGCCTCTACAACATTCTGGTTCCCGACGCCCGGACTATCTTGAACCAGCCGTCTTTGCACACGGCGGAACATCAGGCTGCGGCGTTTTTCTACCTGGGATTGCCGCGCACGGAGATCCCGCGCGCCCAAATGTTCTCCGGGGCGGGGCAGGCCGCGTGGTGGGACGCCCAACGCACGGGCCTGGGCATCGCCCCGGACGAGGCTTACGCCATCGTCCATCCCACGGCCTCTTATAAGACCAAGGAATGGGCGCCGGAAGGATTCGCAAGGATAGGTGAATACTTGCAACGCGAGGCCGGAGTTGTCCCTGTTTATTCCTGTGGACCGGGAGAAGTTCCGGTGCTTGATGCCGTGGAGAAATCCTCGGGCACCCCTGTTCGGCGACTGGAGGGTATGAGCCTGGCGCAATTTGCTGCGGCGCTTGCAGGGGCCCGGTTGTTTGTGGGAAATGACAGCGGCCCCGCCCACATGGCCGCGGCGCTGGCTCGGCCCGTCGTGGTCATCTTCGGGTCCTCGAGTTCCCCGATCTGGGGTCCATGGCCGCGTCCGCGCGCCGAGGCCCGCTTGGTGCAGAATCCTTTTGAATGCAATCCTTGCCCCGGCGATCGGTGCTACCGGTTCGAGAAGCCTGAGTGCATTCTCTCGGTGACCTTCGACCAAGTGAAAGACGCGGTGGAAACGGTCCTGGCGCAATCCACCTGATTCCGCCCGCAGCGGTGGCAACCTTCTCCCGCCTCCGCTGCCTCTCACGCCAAGTAGTTTCAGAAGATGGAATAGGCCAGCCCTTTGGTTTTGCGGTCGACCAGAAGTTCCAGGGGTGGCTGCTCATTGTTAATGGTTACCGTCACGATGACGGTCCCCGAACCTTTCGACCTTGAGCCCAGAATTTTGAAGGTGCGAATTTTCCCGTAGTCACCGCGCTCGCCCCAGTCGTGCAGGAAATCATCGTAAGAATAGGTGCTACTGGGTTGCCAAAGCCGGTAGGCTTCCTGATAGTTCCCTACCTCCAGCGTGGTGAGAAAGCGCGAGATAACTCGTTCCTCAGGAAAGTTACGGAAAACAATGTAGCTTGCCGAGGCAACGACGATAACGGCCAGGGCAACCAGAGTGTAGCGTCCTACTTTTAGAGGGGGTTTGGGCGGTGTGGCATCAAGTAGAGTCATTGCCGGTTCCTCCCGGGAGCCAGGAGTATAAGGTATTCTTGAGCACCCACATTATCTTAGATGCGTGGGGGATTGCCAAGAGGGCTGTTAGAGGGAGCGTTTGAAAAGAGCGGTTTCAGCAACCACCATCCCCAGGGTGAAAAGCGCCAGAAAAGTCAGATCCCCGGCAATGGCAGTGATCCCCGTGTTTTTGAGCAGCAGCGATTTGAATGCATGCACGGCATAGGTGAATGGATCGACTGTGGAAATGGCGCGCATCCAGGGCGGAAATCCATAGATCGGGTAGACGGCGCCACTGGGGAAGTACAGCAGCGTGTTGAGCACACCGAAAGTGGCACGTGGCACCAGGGGATCATTGACGCGGACCATCAGGAAAAACATCATGCTGATCAGCGCCAGGGAGGTCAAGACGATGACCAGCAGAAGCTTCAGCAAGCGGGCGGGTTCCAGCGGGTTGGGTATTCCGGCGATGACGGATCCCACCGTGGTCAGGACGATCCCGGCCAACACCGCCTTCGCCGTTCCGGAGAGATTGAAGCCCATGATCAGCTCAAGTTTGGAAATCGGCGTAACCAGATAGCCTTCATGGAGCCCGCGCGCTTTATCATCAATATAGATAATACCTCCTCCGATCATCGCAGAAACGAAGATCGCCATGACGATAGAGCCTGACAGGAGGTACTGGATATAGGGAACGTAAGGATAGATCTCCACGACGGAAAGCGTGACCTCACTGGGGACGCGGGGCGGGGCGCCGCCTTGATTGTACGCACCCACAATATCGCTAAACCCAGCCTCCAAGGCGCCGACCGCGAAGTTGTCCGTATTGTCTTCAATAAGCGCCACCTGCGGCGCATCCTTGGCCAGGACCCGGCGCGAGTAATCCGGCGGAAAATTCAGGACCCCATTGATTCGCCCATCCCGCAAGTCCCGCATGGCCTTTTGAATATCGGTGTAATCAACTGTCTCAAAGGTCCGCGCATTGGCGGCGATGGCCCCACACATTTCCCGCAGCTTTACGGTGGGCATGCCTTGATCCTGATTAACTATTCCAACGCGCAGGTCATGGATTTTTCCGCCAAACGCGTATCCCAGGACCACCAATTGCACGATCGGCATAACCATCGACACCAGGATAAGCGTGGGACTGCGTATAAACTTACGCAGGTCGCGTTCGACCAGTGCCCAGATTCGATTCATGACGTGCTACCTTTGTACGTGCGGATAAAGACTGGGGAGCGCATCCTGCAAGGAGTCGCGCAACTGCCGGCCGGTATAATGCATGAACACATCGTCGAGCGAGGTGCTTTGAACGGAAAGCGAAGTCACCTCAATTTTCGCGTCACGGGCCGCCTCGAGCAGCGCCACGGTGGTCGTCGGACCGTTATCGGAGCCGATGCGGAACACGTGGTCGTCAGACTTCACGTCTTGCACATCGGGGAGGTTTTGCACGGTTTCCAGCCATCCCTCCGGGATGCGCGAAAAACCGACTTCCAGGATGTTGTTTCCGGGGATGGAAGCTTTCAGCTTGAGCGGCGAATCGAGTGCCATCAGCTTCCCGTGGTCGACAATGGCAATGCGGTCGCAGAGCTTGTCGGCCTCGTCCATATAGTGGGTGGTCAGCAGGATCGTCAGTTCCCATTCTTTCTTAAGCCGCATGAGCATTTCCCACACGCCGACGCGCGACGCTGGGTCGAGACCCGTGGTGGGTTCGTCGAGAAAGAAGATGCGAGGCTCATGCACCAACCCGCGGGCGATTTCCAAACGCCGCCGCATGCCACCGGAAAAATTCTTCACCAGTTTATCCGCCCACGCCAGCAGATCGACTGCTTCCAGAAGTTCTCTCGCGACCTTGATGCGGCGCTCCCTGGGAACACCATAGAGCTTTGCATATATTTGCATGTTCTCCATTGCGCTTAAATCAAGATCGGACGTCATGGCCTGGGGAATAACCCCGATACATTTGCGAACCTCGTCAGGATAACGAGCGACGTCGAACCCGAGAATGCGAGCCATGCCGGAGCTTGGAGGGAGAAGCGTAGTGAGCACGCGGATCAGGGTGGATTTCCCCGCCCCGTTCGGGCCGAGCAAGCCGAACACTTCGCCGAGAGCCACGGAAAAGCTCAAGTCATCAACGGCGCAGAAGTTGCCGAAACATTTGCGCAGGTGTTCGACTTCCACCGCGACGACCGTTTTGGGCTCTATCGGCAATGTTTCCATGGTTAAATTCCCGGCCACCCGGAGGAGACTTAGTGAACGTCTTCGAGGGGCACGGTCACGTAAGCGGTGAGGCCGGGCCACATCCGGCGGTCGCTGTTGTCGACGCGCAAGCGAAGTTCGAAGGTTTTGATGTCCCGCTTGCTTTGGCTCACATCGCGCTGAGTGGCATAGTCCGCGTCGACACCGCGATAGAAAATCGTTCCCGCACGCTCCATCCCATCGGGAAAACGCACCTGCATACGATCACCCAGGCGGACGCGATCAAGGTATGTTTCTGGCATGTCCGCGCGCACCCAGAGATCATCAGGGTTGACAATGGAGGCAATCGGTTGGCCCACATTGACAACTTCACCCTGACGGGCAGCCAGCACGGAGATGACCCCGGAAATGGGTGCGTGAATCTCGGTATAGTCCAGGCGAACCTGCGCCTTCGACGTCTGCGCGCCGGCGGCGGCCTGTTGCCGTTTCATGGACTCCAATTGACTCCGTCGAACCGCAATTTGGTCTTCGTTCGAATGGGCGAGCGCGACGGCGGCGCGCTGGACATCGACCTGTTGGTGGA
>Ga0187880_1003592_pt1 | contig 11766 bp, 10 predicted proteins | sample June2016WEW_19_4_FD_132998 | JGI IMG/M metagenome (GOLD analysis project Ga0187880, IMG submission 132998) | Peatland microbial communities from SPRUCE experiment site at the Marcell Experimental Forest, Minnesota, USA - June2016WEW_19_40 | ecosystem: Environmental > Terrestrial > Soil >...
GGTCAGGAATTTAGAAATCGCTTCGGACTCGGCCAGGCGTTGCTTGGCCAGGGTCTCCGCCCGAGTGGCACGGACGGCCTGCCAGACGCTGACGCCAGTGGCGGCCACGAGCACTGCGGCAATCAGCGCGGCCGCGACGAATACCAGCTTGTTCCGCCGCACCAGCTTCTGGAGGCGATAGAGACGATTCGGAGGCCGGGCGGCAACAGGCTCGTTGCTCAGGTGGCGCAAGATGTCATCGGCCACGCCGTTGGCCGTCTCATAGCGGCGCGTCCGGTCCTTCTCGATGGCCTTCATGACGATCCAGTCCAAGTCGCCACGCAGCAGGTGGATAAGCTGGGGCGGGTCGGCGCCACGTCGCTTGGCAACCGTGGTCCGCTCAGGGTCAGCTAAAGTGCTCAGGCGAGTCGAGGGGCGGACCGGTTCTTGCTCCCGGATGCTGCGGCGCCTTTCGTCCAGACCCGCCGCCACCAGCGCTTTCTGCTCGAAGGGTGTCTGGCCCGTCAGCAACTCGTACAGCAGCACCCCCAGCGCATAGATGTCGCTGCGGGTGTCAATGTCCAGGCCGCTCATCTCGGCCTGCTCCGGACTCATGTAGGCCGGCGTACCGATAAACTGCTGGAAGGCGGTGAACAGGGTCTTGTCGGTCAGGCGCTGGCCAGTGGTGGCCTTGGCGATGCCAAAATCAATCACCTTGGGCACCGGCACCCCATCGTGCAGCGTGACCAGAATGTTCGAGGGCTTGATGTCCCGATGAATGATCCCCTTCTGATGCGCGTGTTGAATGGCATGGCAGACTTGCACAAACAGGCTCAGCCGCTCCTCGGTCGAGAGGTTGTTCTGGTCGCAGTATTCGGTGATCTTGATGCCGCGCACCAGTTCCATGACAAAGTAGGGCCGCCCAGTGTCGGTCGCTCCCGCGTCGTGCACTTTGGCAATGTTGGGGTGGTCCATGAGGGCCAGGGCCTGCCGCTCGGATTCAAAGCGGGCGATGACCTGCTTGGTGTCCATCCCCAGCTTAATGACCTTGAAAGCCACCCGGCGGCGGATGGGTTCTTCCTGTTCGGCCATATAGACCACCCCGCAGCCGCCCTCGCCGATCTTCTCGAGCAGCTTGTAGTGCCCGATCCGAGCACCTGCTTCCTCGACTTTGGAATCAGGGGCTGGCCGGGTTGTCATTTGGCCCAGCAAACCGCTTACCTGCGGTTCCAGGAAAGGATCGGGACTCTCGTCGGCCTGAAGGAGGGCTGCGAGCCGGTTGCGCAACGCCTCGTTCCCCGCACAGGCATGGTCGAGGTACGCTTCCCGCTCCGGGCCTTTGGGCCGTTGGCGGGCCTCGCGGAAGAGGACTTCTTCGCTGTGGTCAGCCGATTTCATAGGCGAAGACGCTGGTGCCTTCACTCATACATGCGTATTCCAGCGGGAAATAGTATGGACGAATCTCAAATATTCTTTTCGCCACCCGGCCCCTCCGGAACCACCGAGGGGCTGGAAGGCTTGCCGACTTCAAGGGAAGGGCGCAGGGCAACCGCCAGCCAAGCCCGGCCGTAGGCCCACCATTCCTTCGCGGTCGGCACGGCGATGCCCAGGACCGACGCGGCCTCCTCGAAGTTCATCCCGGTGAAGTAACGCAGCTTCACCAATTCAGCTTTCCGCGGGTCGCGCGCGGCAAACTGTTCCAGCGCCTCGTCCACCGCGAGCAACCGCTCGTCATCGGCGACTTCAATAGGAATCTCCACTTCATCCAGATTGAGACGGCGCGCTCCGCCGCCGCGCCTCAGAGCCGTGCGCCGCCGGGCGCGCTCGACCAGAATCCGTCGCATCGCTTCGGCCGCCGCGGCAAAGAAATGGGCGCGGTTCTTCCACGGCGGCTGGCCATCAGCCCCGAGCCGTAGCCAGGCCTCGTGGACCAGCGCGGTGGGTTGCAGCGTCTGGCCCGGCGCCTCTTGGGCCATCTTGTGCGCGGCGAGTCTGCGCAACTCCTCGTAAACTAGCGGCAACAGCTCTTCCGCGGGCGGCAGTACGCTGCGCTCCAGGGGCGCCTGACTTTTCGAATCCTCAATTCTCATGGCATCGGCGGCGGCATTCCTGTTGACGGCTCCGGCTTTGAGGCCGAAACTAATCTCCCGACACAATACTGCTTTCGCTCCTGTGAATGCCCCTGCGTCCTGGCCTTCAATGGACCGGACAAGACCTCAGCCCGGCTTTCCCTTCCCCAGAAGGAAAACCGAACACAGGTTCGTTCGCTTAAGAGTATTAGCTGCGGGCGGGGCGTTGGCTGAACTGCGTCAGCGTCTCATGTCCGCAGCACTTGTTTCCCTACCCAATCGCCAGAAACCAGTCAATGCTTAAAGATGCCTCTTTCTGTGATGGGTCACTGACGGTGGGGCGCACCTTTTCGATACCACCAGAGTTCACCCTCCGGCTTCCTGCCCCTGAGCCTGTCTTCGGGGATGGTAAGGACGCGTTCCACCGCGTCCCTGACTCCGCCAGGAATGAATGGGACGCGGTGGAACGCGTCCTTACCAAGTTCAGGGGCGCAAGGTGCGTCAGAATGTCCGGGAGTTCTCTCCCTGCGAGGGACGAGCGGGGAGAGAGACGGGAGATCATACCGGTGCTGCCCGGTCATTTACCGCTGATCGCGTCGTTGATCTTGGCAGTCAGCGCCCTGGCCTCTTCCTCCGTAAAGGAGCCCGTAATCTGAGCTTTGCCTCCTGAAATCTCCGACCGGATCACCGGCGCCGAATACAATTGGCCGTCCAACACTATGGCGAGGCGTTTGTTGACGTTCTCCTTTGTAACTGCCGCAAACAGTTCCTTGCCTTCCTCACTGAACTCGATGCTGATCTCTGGCGCGCCAGATGACTGGTTCCTGGTAACAGTTGCTGAACTGATGGCCGTGTAGTCCAATAACGGCGTTTTCTGCACGTGAAGAGTCTCTCCGCCGGCACCGCTGGCATTGTTGGTCATTGGCTCGGTGTTTTCCCCGGGCGCGTCCTGGACAAGCTGCAATTGAAAGGGGGCTGGCTTGTTCGGTTGCGCGGCCACACCCGTGGCAGCCTGTCCAGCCGCACCGGGCGCTCTTGACTGTGTTTCGGCTGCAGCTCGCTCAAGCTCGCGTTGTTGCCGCCGAAGCAATCCGACTTCACCCCGAAGCTTCAACAACTCGCGCAACCGGTCGCTGCTCAATGAGGGCGATTTGTTTGCCTGAGCGAGCCGATGGGCAAGACTCCCATTGTCGGATTTGAGCTGCGCGACTTGTTCGGCAAGCGGCGCTTGCTGTTGCTGGAGCATCTGAACTTGAGCTTGCAGGTTCGAAGCCTGGCGGGCTTCATAGATTCCAGTGCCGACGGCAGCGGCAATTGTGGCGGTAATTAGAGCTTTTTGCAGTGTGGTCATAACAATGGCTTTGGTGGCAGTGGCAGTTGCGGCTGTGGCGACGCTGGCTCCGACGAGGGCGGCGGCGGCGGAAATCGTGACGGCCAAGCCAACGGGCGCGGCCTGGACGGCGTTGGCGGAGATGGCGATGACCAGTCCGCTCGCGCCGATGGTGACACCGCGCTTGGCAAAGAATTCGCGCAGGCGTTCCACGGCGCGGCTGACGCGTTTCCTGGCGGCGTCTTCGTTCGTGCCGAGCGTCTGGCCGACTTCACGCAGGGATTTGTTCTCGAAATAGCGGAGCAGCACGGCGGTGCGGTCGGCCTCCTCGAGCACGTGCATGGCTTCATCCAGGAGGGGTTCGATATAGGTCCAGTCGGCGGCGCTGGTATTCATGGCGTTGAGTTCGCAGGCGACTTGTTCGCGGAGCTGCCGGCGGGCTTCGCGGCGGACAACATCAATGGCAGTGCGGCGGGTGACTTGATAGAGCCAGGCTGTGAGGATGGTATCGGGCGCGAGGCGGTGCGCCTGGCGGGCCAGGTCGGTGAAGACGGATTGGGCGACTTCCTCAGCGAGTTGCGGGGAGCGGACCTGGCGAAGCGCGGCGGAGAAGACCAGATCGAGGTGGCGGCGGACCACCTCGGCGAAGGCATCCTCGGCGCGGTGCCGCGTGTAGCGCGCAAGCAATTGCATATCCGTGTCGCTCATCTTCAGAAGTATATCGCCGCCGCCATGAAAACCGGACCAGAAAACGCAAGGCTTTCCATCCTCCATCTGCCCCGGTTGGGGCTTTGCAGCGCTGTGGTGCTCCTGGGTGGAGGCGGAATGCCCAAGGCACTCTTCAGGTGGGAGAATTCCAGTTCAGCCGCGTCTATTCAGTCGGGGCGCGTGGAAAGGAACCGCAGAGACGCGATGAACGCGGAGAAAAGGGCGCGGGAGAGAGTGCCCAAACCAATCACCTTTCAGTGACAGAGCTTCAGGCGTCTGGAACTGGTCTGCCTCCGCGTCCATCGCGTCTCTGCGGTTTAACGGGACTTCCGTCAACTGCATGGTTGGGGCTTAACATCGGCTCAGCGGAAGGCACGCCCAGGCCGGAACAAGAAGGTCTGGTCTTTGGGCCAGAAACCCCTTGACCCTTTTGACCCGGTTCCGTGTAATTCGCTTTGACAATGAACCGCGTCATCCGCATGAAACGAATCCTGTCCTCCCTCTTTGCAACCCTTATCGCCAGCACCTTGCTCGCCCAGAGTATGGATTTGCCTGCTCCTCAGAAATCCGGCGGCATGCCCCTGATGGATGCTTTGGCGAAGCGCTCCACCGGCAGAGAATTCGACTCCAGGGACTTATCGCCCAGCCAGCTTTCCAGTTTGCTTTGGGCGTGCTTTGGCATCAATCGGCCGGACGGCAAACGCACGGCTCCGTCGGCGAAGGACTGTCGGGAAGCCAACATCTATGTGGTCCTGAAACAAGGGGCCTATGTTTATGATGCCAAGTCCAACAAACTCAACTTGGTAGTGGCAGAAGACCTGCGGAGCCTGGCGGCGACGCAGGCGTTCGCCACCAACGCGCCGGTTAACCTGGTCTTCGTGGCTGACCTGGCCAGGATGGGCAACTCGGGTCCCGAGGAGAAGAATACCTACGCCAACATTGATGTCGGGTATATTTCGCAGAACGCTTATCTCTTCTGTGCTTCGGAGGGTCTCGCCACCGGCGCCCGGGCTTCCGTGGATCGCAAGGCACTAGGGCTGAAACTCAAACTCCGGCCCGACCAGATGATCGTCTTGGCGCAGTCAGTCGGCTATCCGAAGCGCTGAGGTCGGCCCAGCGCCCGGTGAAGCAATTTGCTGAGAATTGTAGCCCCCGACCGCAGTCGGCGCACTTTTCCTCGCGTAGAGAAGTCAGCGCCGCCCCAGCCCCGCCTTTGCTTGACGAATCGGGCTTATTCAAACGTGATGTAATAGCCGCTCAGCCAGGTTCTGCCATTATTCCTGTAACATTTGCTCGGTTTCGCTTCTGAGGAGGGTGTATGAATGAAGTCGGAATGGATCGGACGAAGCCGGAGAAATGTCCTCAGTGCGGCGCGGCGCTGCCAGCGGGCGCGCTCGCCGGGTTTTGCCCGGCCTGCCTGCTCCAACAGGGCGCCGCCGCCGACACCGCGACAGCGCCCAACGCGAAGCCGTTCGTGCCACCGACCGTCGAGGAGGTGGCCAAGCTCTTCCCGCAGCTTGAGATCCTCGGCCTCCTCGGTAAAGGCGGTATGGGGGCCGTTTACAAGGCGCGCCAGCCCGCCCTCGACCGCTTCGTGGCGCTGAAGATCCTTCCAGCCCAGGTGGTGGCCCCCGACCCGGGCTTCGCCGAGCGGTTCACGCGCGAAGCACGCGCGTTGGCCCGCCTCAGCCACCCGAACATCGTTGCCGTCTATGAGTTTGGACAGGTCAGCGCTAGTGGCGCAGGCGTCCCGCCTGCGCTCGGGGCCTCTGGCCCCGCAATCAGATGTGACGCGAGCGAAAAGCCCGCAGGGCCAGGCGGCACGCCTGCCCTACCTTATTTCATCATGGAGTTCGTTGATGGCGTGAACCTGCGCCAACTCCAGAAGGCTAAGCGGCTCTCGCCGCGCGAGGCGCTGCAGATCGTGCCGCAAATCTGCGACGCGCTGCAATACGCCCACGATGAAGGCGTCGTCCACCGCGACATCAAACCCGAAAACGTGCTGGTGGACCGCAAGGGCCGCGTTAAGATTGCCGACTTCGGCCTGGCGAAGATCCTGGGCCAGGAAACGGAGACGCTTCGCTTGACCGGTGAGGGCCAGGTCATGGGCACACCCCACTACATGGCCCCGGAACAAGTCGAACATCCGCTAACCGTTGACCACCGCGTGGACATTTTCTCACTTGGCGTAGTGTTCTACGAAATGCTGACCGGGGAGCTGCCATTAGGGAAGTTCCAGCCGCCCTCACGCAGAGTCCAGGTGGATGTGCGCCTGGATGACGTGGTGCTCCACGCGCTGGAGAAAGAACCTGAACGCCGTTACCAGCACGTCAGCGAGGTGAAGACGGATGTGCAGAATATTGCCTCAGGCACGCTGCCAACTGGGCAGGCCTTTCCGGAGCCTGTGAAGACGCGGCGACTCAAGAAAATCAACTGCGTTCCCGCTTTATCGCTGTACTGCCTGACCAACACACTGCTGGTGGCCGCGAATTGGCGTGAATTCACCGGTCACACAGACTACTTCCTGGCGCCTTATGCGATTCTGGCTTGGATTGTAGGCGGCGTGTTCTGGTCGATCATGCATTACTCATGTTGGAAGGCCCTGCCTGAGAAGTTCCGTGCGACGACCCCGGGCCGGGCGCTCGGGTTCCTCTTCATCCCGCTGTTCAACTTCTACTGGGTCTTTATCTCGTTCCCCAAACTGGCGACTGGCTTCAACGCCCTCAAGCGGGAGCGACCGGAGTTGGCAATCCGGAACCTGCGGGGCGTCGGGATCGCCTATGCCATCACGACTGTGCTCGTGTTCACGCTCGCACTGAATCATGACGGTTGGGCTTGCCTGATCTTCGCGGCGGACCTTGTCCTTACCTTCGTGTTTTATCTCGGCATCGTCGCCAACGCGAATGTGGTGATCGGAGCTTCCCAAACAGCCCGTGCGCCAGCGGCGACCGCGTATCAAAGAAGCCCGATGTCTGAGGCGCCGCGCCCCGGCGGCCGCGCCTGGAAGATCGCCGCCGCCGTGATCGTGGCCGTGGTGGCGCTGAACTGCGTCATTGCGGTCCTCGCCCTGCGCCCCGCGCTTTCCAAGTCGCGGCGTTCGTCAAGTGGATCGACGACGCCCCGCCCGGCAAAGGCCCGGGCGCCGGTGTTTCAGCCTGTCATCACCACCCCACAGGACACCAACTCCGGAGACATGGGCAATACGGCCTCCGCACTGAATAGGCGGGAGCCGGTCACAGGTCAACCGCAGCCGCAGCGACGGACGGAAGCCTCGGTATCCGTGGTGACCAACACGGAGGTCGAGGCATGCACTAAGGACATTGGCCGGCTCAAGCTTGAGATTGCCGAGCGCGAGCTAGACGAGGTCGCGAAGAAGCAACAAGTGGGCGTCGCTACGCCTTCAGATTATGAAAGGGCGAAGATAGCGCGGGATATAGCGGCCACGGAACTCAAAGGAGACGCCGTGGAAGTGGCCCGTCTCAAACTGCAGATCACCGAAGTGGACCTCAGAGACATCCAGAAAATGGTGGAAGTAGGCAGGGCTGCTCCGCTTGACTACGACAAGGCGAAATTCGCTCGCGAGGTGGCAGCAGCAGAGTATTTCCGACAGCAGCAGTTGCACGGGAAACAAAATTGACCAGCTTGACCTCAAGGCATTCAACTCCCGCTACGCCAGCGGCGTGCGACGTTTTCGCCACCACGCATTGGACGGTCATACTGGCCGCGGGCCGCGGCGGCACGCCGCAGGCAGATCGAGCGCTGGAGGAATTGTGCGGCACGTATTGGTATCCCCTCTACGCCTATGTTCGCCGGCACGGACACTCGAAAGAGGACGCCGAGGACCTCACCCAGGGCTTCTTTGCCCGCTTCCTTGCACGCAATTACCTGGAGGGCGTCAGCAGCGAGAAGGGCCGGTTCCGCGCGTTCCTATTAGCGGCTCTCAAGCATTTCCTGGCCAACGAATGGGACAAGTCCCAGCGCCAGAAGCGGGGTGGCGGCGTGGCGCCCCTTCCCCTCGATTGGCAGGACGCCGATGCACGCTACCAAATTGATCCCGCCGAGCAACTCAGCCCGGACAAGCTCTACGACCGCGCCTGGGCCATGACCCTGCTGGAACAGGTCATCAGCCGGTTACGCGACGAGTGCGCCGCCGAAGGCAAAGGCAAGGTGTTCGAGCAGTTGAAAACGTTCCTCATGGCAGGCCAGAGCGCCATCCCCTATGCGGAAGCGGCTGCCAAACTGGGCTTGAACGAAGGCGCCGCGCGGGTAGCAGTCCATCGCCTGCGCAAGCGTTACCGGGAACTGCTGCGCGAAGAAACCTCGCAGACGCTTTCCGACCCGGCGGATGTCGAAGAAGATATGCGCGCCCTGTTCAGAGCGTTTGGCGAGTGAGGTGCCCCAAACTCAGGAGGGCGAGCGTCCCCGCGAGCCCTGATACTCGCGGATTGCCTGAGAAGCTTGGGCTCGCGGGGACGCTCGCCCTCCCGAACAGGCGGTTCTTTGAAACGATCCCCTGCCCCGGATTACCTACTTGAGCTTCGCCAGTGTGGCTTTGACCTGGTCGAAATGCGGCAGGTCCTTCGGGCTGGGGGTTTGCTCGCTATATTGGACGACACCAGCCTTATCGACAACGAAGGCGGCGCGCGCGGCGGTGTCTCCTACGCCAGCCAGCATCGGGAAGACGACATTGTATTTCTTGATCACTTCCTTGTTCAGGTCGCTCGCCAGCGTGATGCCGATCTTCTCTTTCTGCGCCCACGCCTCTTGCGCGAACGGCGTATCAACGCTGACAGCGATGACATTCGCGTTGAGGCCGGCATAGGCGCTGAGGCCGCCCGTGATATCGCACAGCTCTTGGGTGCAAACGCCAGTGAAAGCTGCGGGGAAGAAGAGCAGGACGGTGTTCTTCTTGCCGAAGTTGTTGCTCAGCTTCACATCCACCAGGCCGGAGGCTTGCTTGGATTTCAGGGTAAAATCAGGTGCTTTTGAGCCTACAGGTATTGCCATAATAGTTTTGGTTTAACGGTTAACTCGGCTAAACAGGTAAATCGGGTTGGGCCGGCTGTCAAATGGTGTTCGGCATAAAGCTCATCTACAGCGCCGCTAGGACTTCCTCGGGGTGTTCGGCAGGCTTTACGGCGGGCCAGACCTTCTTGATCCTGCCATCCGGCCCGATGAGGAACGTCACGCGATGGGTGCCTTGGTACTTCCGGCCCAGAAAGCTCTTCTCCCCCCAGGCCCCATAGGCTTGGACAATCTTCTTGTCCTCGTCGGACACCAAGGCAAACGGGAGCTTGTACTTCTCGACGAACTTGTCGTGGGACTTTGCCGAATCGGTGCTTACGCCGAGCACGACCGCCCCCTTCTTCTTAAAAGCGCCGAACTCATCGCGAAACGCGCAGGCCTCCTAGGTGCACCCGGGGGTGTTGTCCCGGGGATAGAAATACAGAATGACGTTCTTGCCTCTGAAATCAGACAGCGACACCTTCCCGCCACGGTTGGTGGCGGCCGTAAAGTCCGGCGCCACGTCCCCTTCTTTCAGCCTCAGCTCAATCTCTTTTCCCATAACTGCATTCACTTTGATTGCTCGAACCAGCCGGCCGTTGCCGGCTTTTGACTTTAGACTCTAGACTTCAGACTCAGGACTTCCGGCGCTAGGCCCCGGACTGGACGACGGGTGCGCGCTCAACTGGCGGCTTCCGTCCCAAACATAAAGCAGCCCTGAAATGCCGGTGCAGATCGCCGTGCCAAGGGTCAGCGCGCGAAGCCAGCTCTCCTCCCACTTCAACATAATCCAGAGCACGACGGCCATTTGTAGCACGGTAGCGATTTTGCCGATGATCCGCGCCCGCACTTTCACTTTGCCAACCATCAAATGAATCACCAGCATGCCGGCCATTATCAAAATATCCCGCCCGATAATCGTGCCCGTGAGCCAAAGCGGCACACTCTTAAGATAAGGCGAATGATCAAAGCTCAGCACCACTACGCCGGAAACCAGCAGCAGCTTGTCTGCGAGCGGGTCGAGAATCGCCCCGAGTTCACTACGCTGATTGTACCGTCGCGCGACGTAGCCGTCCACCCCATCGCAGATGGCGGCGACGGCAAAAGAAACAATCGCCAGCAGACGATGCACCTCGTTGCCGTTCTGGCCGTAGTAGAGCACCTCCACCACGAAGAACGGGATCAGCAGGATGCGCAGGATGGTGATCTTGTTAGCTGTTGTCATGGATGAACCGCGCTCTAATCTGCGCCCTTCTGGCTTCCTGTCAATCCTGCAGCGGGCTTCCGGCGATAGATAAACCACCAGAACCAGGCCGTCCCCAGGGCGCCGCAGACGGCGGCCCCAATGAAGTTCGCGCGGGGACTGATGCTCCACAGCCACGCGCCCAGGAAGGAGCCGCTGGTGACCACGCAATCCCGAATCAGATAATATGCCCCATAGGTGCGCGCCCGGACGGCCAGAACGGCCTCCCCCATGATTAGAGCCTTGCGGGCCGGCTCGCCGAATTCCTTCAAGCCGCGGACGATAAAGGCCAGCGCCAGCCAGCCGAAGCTGTTCGCCCACAATAGCGTCACCGGGAAGAGCGTGAAGAACAGGAAGGTCACCAGCACGAATGGGCGCCGCCCATACTTGTCGGCCAGGTGCGCGACGGGAATATAGCAGATCATGGCGGTGACCATCTCGCACGCGACCAGGACGCCAAACTGCTGCGCGTCAAGGCCCGCATGGTTCATCGCCCAGAGAATGATGAAAGCGTAAGGGATGCGCTCGCAGAATCGGATCAGGATGTCGCTGACGAGCAACTCCCGCAGCGCGGGGGTGAATGAACGCGTGACGGCAAAGAAGTTCGTCGCGCTCGACTCCACGGCCAGAGCCAGGCCGCCTTTGCCCGGCTCCAACATGAACCATTGGAACCCCATGGTCAGCAGGCTCATCAAGAGACAGAGCAGCAGGGCATACTGCACGCCCTGGGTCCAGCCAAAGCGGGTAATTAGCCAGCCGCCACCCAGCGGCCCGACCATCATCGGCACGCGTCGCACCATAGACTGGATGCCGATGCCCATCGTGTGCTGGCGGGCCCTGAGGGAAGTGGCGACCACGCTGAACGTCGTGGGCAGCGACAAAGCGCTCCAGGCAAGAAACAGAAAGATGCCGAGCAGCAGCGCCAGCCAATGATGCCAAACCAGCACCAACGTGTAGCCTGCCAGCGAGAGGGCGCTAAAGAGCATCAGCGACCGGCGCTGCCCCCAGCGGTCGGTTAGCCAGCCGCCCGGGTAGGCATAGAGGGCGCCCAGCAGCGTTTGCAGGGCGTCGAACAAGCCGATGATGAGGATGCTCGCCCCGAGGGTCTGGAGATACTTGGGTGCGAAGCCGAGCCAGAGCCGTTCGCCGGTGCCCGCCAGCACAAGCGCCACCAGCAGCAGGCTCGTGTTGCGCCTCAAGGCCAGGAATTCGGCGATGGACCGGCCGCGGCCCGCCATGGTCCGGCTTTCAGGTGCGATCCATTTCATGGTTGAAATCTGGGCGGCCAGAGCGAATGATACCCGCCATGAGGCCATCGCATTTATTGCCTAAGCTGTCAACGTCAATGTCAATCACCGTATGAGCATCAAGTCCGCCGGCAAGCCCATGGTGGGAATTATCATGGGCAGCGACTCCGATTGGCCCACCATGAA
>Ga0187880_1003596_pt1 | contig 11753 bp, 10 predicted proteins | sample June2016WEW_19_4_FD_132998 | JGI IMG/M metagenome (GOLD analysis project Ga0187880, IMG submission 132998) | Peatland microbial communities from SPRUCE experiment site at the Marcell Experimental Forest, Minnesota, USA - June2016WEW_19_40 | ecosystem: Environmental > Terrestrial > Soil >...
CCGCCGCCTGCCAAGCGGACACTTCACTTGCTATCTCAACCGGACATATCATGTGCTAACGACACAGGGTCACTTTTTGCTTGACAGCCTATCCCGCTTTCACTAACCTTGCGTCGTTGTAGCAAGGTTCTGCCTTCGTGTAAGCGACAGGCACACCAAAACTGCGATCAGGCTGAGGAGCGCTAGACGAAATGCCCTAAGCCTCTGGCCTTCGCCCGAGTTGCTTTCTGCGCTTAACCTTAACAAGGAGCTCAGCGATGAAAATTTGGATGGGTCGGGTGGGATTTCTCTTGGTTGTGGTTTTGCTATGTTGCACAACAGGCGCTTTTGGGCAAGCGACATCTTCGTTGCGCGGCAAGATTACAGATCCGTCGGGGGCCGTGGTTTCAGGCGCCTCGGTGCTTCTGTCAAACGTGGCAACGGGTTTCACCCGCACGGCGCTTTCGGCCGCCGACGGCATCTATCAGTTTCTGGAGGTTCCGCCGGGGACCTACTCGCTCACCGTCAACATGCTGGGTTTTAAGTCCGCCAAGCTCAACGGCGTTCAACTGCTGGTTGACACATCTGCGACCACTGATGTTGCCCTGTCAGTCGGGTCTGCTACCCAGACGGTCACCGTCAGCACGGAGATTGCAACGCTAAACACCGAAGATGCGACCGTTGGCAATGCCTTTGAGCAGAACCAGGTGGAGCAATTGCCCATCGAGTCGAGAAACGTAGTTGACTTGCTGAGTGTGCAGCCGGGCGTTGTCTATCTTGGCAATCGGCCGGACATCAACCTGACTGAAGATACGCGAAGCGGATCGGTAGATGGGGCGCGTAGTGATCAAACCTCGGTGGCAATGGATGGAGTGGATGTCACAGACCAGGCCAACGGCCTCCCTTTTACATCGGTCTTACGGACCACCCCGGATTCCTTGCAGGAATTCCGTGTAACGACATCGAACCCAACAGCTACGGAGGGTAACTCATCGGGAGCCCAGGTATCGCTCGTCACCAAGAGCGGCACGAACGCCTTCCACGGAGCTTTGTATGAATATCTGCGCAACACCGCCACAAGTGCAAATGACTACTTTGTTAAGGCGGCGCAGCTCAGGAGTGGATTGCCGAATAAAGCTCTGCAGCTGAATCGGAACCTTTTCGGCTCCGCGATTGGTGGACCGATTAAGAAGGATCGAATCTTCTTTTTCGCCAATTATGAGGGACGCCGTGATCGGGAACAACAGAGTGAAGTGACCGTGGTACCGACCGCGACACTTCGAGCTGGCGAAGTTCTTTATCCCAGTACGAGCGGATCGATCACGACGGTAACGCCTCAGAACTTCACAACGTGGGATCCTCTCCACATCGGCCCCAATGCTGCAGTGCTCCAATACTTCAACACATTTCCTCAAGCCAACGACCTGTCGGCAGGCGATGGCGGTCTGAACTTTTCAGGATACCGGTGGGCCGCGCCAAGCCCAGCCTGCTATGACGTGTATATTGCCCGCTTGGACTTGAAGCTAGATTCGAAGGGGAATCACAACCTGTTTTGGCGGGGGAGCACGCAGAACGATTATGTAAATGGGGCTCCGTATCTTCCTGGTTCACCACCGGAAACGGTGACCGAAGATCGCAGTAAGGGGTTCGCGCTTGGCTACACGGCGATTATCAGACCAACCCTGGTAAATGAATTCCGATGGGGATACACGCGAGCGAGTGTCGGCAATGTCGGGGACAGCGAGCAGCCCTTTCTTGGGTTGAACGTAATCACCGGAGGCATTACCCGCTCGACTTACATTGTTCTGCCGGTCCACGATCTTATCGACAAGGTCTCGTGGATTAGAGGACGGCACACGATTCAGTTTGGTACAGACATCGAATTCATCCACGATGCGGTTGGAAGCCTGAACAATTCGTTCAGTCAAGCCGGCCTGGAGACCACCTATATAAATACCGGTGGTTTTGCCGGCACAGGCAGTCCATTCGATCCAGATGCGGAAAACTTTCCCACTGTGAGTCCGAATTTCACGCTTGGCTACGACCAGGCGGCTTTCGATGCGCTCGGCATTATCACCAACGTTTCGGCTGACTACAACTACAACAAAAATGGGAATCTGTTGCCTCAAGGCATTCCGATTCGTCGCCATTACGCGCTGAACCAATACAATTTCTTCGTTCAGGATTCATTCCGGCTCAAGCCCAACTTAACGGTTAACTTGGGTTTGCGCTATCAGCTCGAGTCGCCACCGACAGAGACCAACGGACTGCAGGTATCGTCAACTTTTCCGCTCGGGAACTGGCTGCAACTCCGGGAATCGAACATGCTCAAAGGCATTCCATCAAACCAGGATCCTACCCTTAAGTATGTCTTGGGAGGGTCGGCAAATAACGGACCCTCTTTCTATAATTGGGACTACCATGACCTTGCTCCTCGTGTATCCATTGCATACTCTCCCAGCCCCGCCTCTGGTTTGCTGAAGTCTATGTTAGGAGAAGGCAAGACCTCCATCCGTGCTGGATTTGCGCTCACTTACGACCACTTTGGTACCGAGCTGATAAACACCTTCGCGCAAAACGGCTCGTTCGGACTTTCAACAAACATTGTCACCCCGCTCGGGTCTCAGAGTGCGGATTGTGCCCCTCGCGTCACAAGTCTCACTTCAATTCCTGTGTCCGGTTGCCCCAGTCAGAACAACGGATTCATTATGATTCCTGCTCCGCCTGGCGGTTTCCCACAGATTCCTCCTGCCGGCGCGGCTAATGGTGGTCTCGCGGATGGGTTTAGTATGGATGAAGGCCTTAAGACCCCATACATCTACATGCTAAACCTCTCCGTTGCGCGCCAGCTCACGACTACCTCGTTGCTAGAAGTGTCCTATATTGGACGCCTCTCACATAGGTTGCTTGCCCAGGAAGACGCTGCGCCACCTATGGACCTTGTCGATCCTTCGTCACACATTGATTATTTCAGCGCGATGGATCGCCTCTCGACCCTCGCGCGCCAAGGCGTCCCATTATCGCAAATTACGCCAAGTCTGGTGGGACCCACGGCGCCGTACTGGAATCTTTTTGAGCCAATCACGCAGGCTAATGTTCCCAATACCCCGTGCTCTGCGGGGACATGTACGCCTCTGCAGGCTATCTACGCTATGGAACAGCTTTACCTCTACAACGAAACCTTCATCCCGTACTTCCTGGACATACCTGGTTTCATTTGTCCAAATGGGTGCAGCACTCTTGGCCCTTACACGTTCTATGACCCCCAATTCTTTTCTCTATACATGTGGCGGTCCGTGGCCAACGCGAACTATAACGCCTTGCAAGTGTCGTTCCGAAAGCGGCTGTCGCGCGGTGTGCAATTCGATCTCAATTATGCCTTTTCAAAGTCCCTCGACCTAGTCTCCACGGCGGCTCGAGTCGCTCCGGTAAATTTGTCGACGAGTTCGGGCAATAGGAACGACTTTGGCATTATCAATACTTTTAATCCTCGCCAAATGTATGGGGTTTCTGGCTTCGACATGACGCACCAGTTGAATGCCAATTGGGTGGTGGAACTCCCATTTGGACGTGGCGAACTGTTCGGAAGCAACTCGTCTGGCTGGCTCAACGCCTTGATTGGCGGCTGGCAGTTTTCCGGCCTTTTCCGCATAACCAGTGGGCTACCATTCTCAACCAGCAATGGCGTCAATTTGCCGACAAGCGGTGCGATCGCTGGCCTCGCGACGCAGGTCGCGCCGATAAAGACAGGGGGAGCCACGAAGACCAGCAATGGTGAGGTGCTAATGTTCCCGGACACAACGGCTGCATTTAACGCCTACGAGTTCACGTTTCCAGGACAATCGGGGAGCCGCAACACGGTGCGCGGTGATGGATTCTTGAGCTGGGATTCTTCTTTGAGTAAACGCTGGAAGATGCCCTACAACGAGAATCATTCGGTTCAGTTCCGCTGGGAGGTTTTCAACGTCGGCAACTTTACCCGCTTTGACGTGAACTCCAATCCGCCTTCGCTGTCGAACTCGACCAATTTCGGTACCTACACGGGTCTGCTGACGAACCCACGAGTGATGCAGTTTGCGCTTCGGTATGAGTTTTAATGGCTGTACTTAGGAGTTTGCACGAAGCCATGGTTGCTCGGGCAGTCTAAGCATCTAGAGAGGGGAGGGAACTATGAGGAAGTTTGTCTTGGCACTCGTACTGTTTCTGGGCCTCGCACAAGTATCGAAAGCTCAAACGGTCGTTCTCACCGGTGCGACGATCATTGACGGCAACGGCGGCGCGCCGATTCGTGATGGCGTCATCGTCATCAAGGATAAGCGGATCGTCGCGGTGGGGCCGAAGTCTTCCGTTTCGGCTCCAGCCGACGCCCGAGAGGTCAAGCTAAGCGGCAAGTACATCGTCCCTGGATTGATGGACGCTAATGTGCATTTGATCCCATGGCCAAGCTGGTCGTACATCGAGTTCTTGGCGCGCTATGAAAACAACTTCGACGGCATAATCGAAGAAGCGGCGCAAGTTGCATTGAAGCACGGCTTCACCACGGTCTTTGATTCCATGGGGCCGCTGGACCCGCTGATGCGCGTACGCGATAGGATCAATAGGGGGGAAATTGAGGGCAGTCGAATGTTTGTCGCAGGAGACATTGTCGGCTTTCGTGCAGTGTTTACAACGTCTGAGTCCATACGCGCGGCCAGCCAAACGTTTCAGAAACGCATCAATGCCATGTTTGAGAAAAACGTCGGTCCTGGTCTCTGTTGGAAGACACCTGCGCAAGTTGGAGAAGAGATGCGCAAGTACGTTGCTCTAGGTGTCGATTTTGTGAAGTACGGCGCGACGGGCGATGGAGCTCCGACCAACAGTGAGGTCGGACAGGATGCCGTGTTGCGATTCACCCCGGAACAACAGCGAGCCATGGTTGAAGCGGTTCATCAAGCCAATAAGATCATCCAAGCGCATCAGACGTCCGCCGAAGCACTGCGCTCCGTCTTGGACGCGGGCGTGGATATGACACAGCACTGTTCGTTTACGGGGCCCTCACGAATTCCGGACGCCACCATCGAGCTGATGCTCGAACGAAAATTCTATTGTGGGACGCAGTGGCAAACGCTTTCGACGGTAGAGGAACAGCAGGTGCGCGATCAGAAGTTTATCGGGTCGGACGCAGACAACGGGAAAGACAATGTGGACTATAGCCTGGAAAACGAAATCCGAATGATCAAGGCAGGCGTGCCCATGCTAGTGTCCACCGATGCTGGCTTGATCGATCCAGATGTTGCCAGAGGGCCGGTCCCTCAAATCTCTCAGGAGGCTGGCGCTGCTCCCGATCCATCGGTGTTCATTGGTTCGGAGATCGGTGTAGCCGAGTTCACTTTGATGCATGCGATGAGGCAGAGGGGCATGACGCCGATGGCGATTATTCAGACTGCGACCAAGAACATTGCGTCGGCCTATCACAAGCTGGATCAGTTCGGCACGCTGGAGCCGGGCAAGTTTGCCGACCTCGTCGTGTTGGATGCAGATCCACTGCAAGACATAGAGAATATGCGCAAGATTTCGATGGTCATGAAGGAGGGGAGAACGGTTGAGGTGGATAAGTTACCCCGCAATCCAGTTCTAACCTCTCCCGAGGCCATGAATCCAGGGCGGATACGCGCGAAATAGCGCGAATGCGATGTTCTATCGGAGAGAGTTAGGAGGCGCATGAAGAGATTACTGGTGGCAATGATGATTGCCTTTTGCCTAGTTGGCGCCACAAAGGCTCAGACCGTTGTTGTTACTGGAGCCACAATTATTGATGGCAATGGTGGCACACCTATTCGTGACGGCGTAATCGTCATCAACGATAAGCTTATAGCTGCCGTTGGCCCCCGATCGGCCGTCAGCGTCCCAGCAGGTGCGCATGAGATTCGAGTAAACGGCAAGTACGTGCTGCCCGGTCTGATGGACGCCAACGTGCACCTCATTCATTGGATGAACTGGGACCATATTGAGTTTCTTGCCCGTTACGAAAATCAGCTCGAGCCATTAATCGAGGAGGCTGCGCAAACCTCCTTGAAGTACGGAGTCACCACCGTTTTCGACTCGATGGGCCCGCTCCGATCGCTGATGCGAGTCCGCGACCGGATCAATAGAGGCGAAGTTATCGGGAGCCGAATGTATGTCGCTGGGAATATCGTGGGCTTCCGAGCCGTGTTTGACATAGATTCAATCCGGTCGGCTTCCGTTCCATTTCAAGAGCGCTACAACAAAATGTTTGAAGAGAATATGGGGCCCGATCTCGCCTGGATGACACCGGAACAAGTAAGAGAAGAGACCCGCAAATACATCGCTCTGGGCATCGATTTCTTGAAATACGGTGCTACTGGAGATGGGTTTCCCATCAATAGTGAGATCGGTCAGGCTGCCGTACTGCGCTTTTCTCCCGAACAGCAGAGGGCGATGATCGAGGAATGTCATAGAGCCGGAATCATTGTCCAGACACATCAAAGCTCAATCGAAAGCCTACGTGAAGTTCTGGAGGCCGGTGTGGACATGGTGCAACACGGCTCTCACACGGGACCAACGCCTATGTTGGAATCCACGCTGCAAATGTTCCTGTCAAAAAAAATCTATTCTGGCATTCAGACCAATACGCAGCGCAAGACAAAATTGCAACTTGAGCACGCCCAATACGAGTTCCCGCCGGATCCGCTGCGTGCACAGTCGATTCGCGCACAACACGAGAATGAAGTACGCATGATCAAGGCAGGCGTTCCGATGCTTCTTGCGACGGATGCAGGGGTGAACGATCCGGACATCTACGCGTCACGATCGGACTACCAAAAGCTGGATTGGATGCTGGTCCTCGGCGAAGGACACTACTTGTGGATGCGCGCCATGGTGGAGCAAGGAATGACGCCCATGACCGTGATTCAGTGCGCGACGAAGAACATCGCGGCCGCATACAACAAACTGGATCAGATGGGGACGCTCGAACCCGGAAAGTTTGCGGATCTGATTGTTGTGGATGCCGACCCCCTGCAAGATATCGAGAACATGCGCAAACTCTCTTTGGTAATGAAGGAAGGGAAAGTGATTGACACCAAGGCATTGCCGTTAAATCCGATCTTGACTTCCGAAGCCGCGAAACATCCCGGCTTGGTGAGAATGAAATAGTAGTTTCAAAAAGACTCGGTTCATCTGTTCTAAAGTAGAGTCGTTCGCGAGGCGACCCTGCTTTGCGAATGCAAGGAGCGCCACAAGAATGTCTACGTCACCCGTGAAACGAATACAGTCCAAGCAACTTCCAGAGCCACACCCGACGCCAGTGAATGCCCTCGATTATCCACGGTTCGCCGGAATTCCCACATTCATGCGGCTCCCGCATATTCCGGACGCAAAGCGTCTAGACGTCGCTCTGATGGGCGTACCCTATGACGGCGGGACAAGCTACCGGCCCGGTGCCCGGTTCGGACCTCGCCGCATTCGCGAACAGTCGGCCCTGATACGACCTTACAATCCCGTTTTGAATGTCAACCCATTCGAGTGTCTGCGCGTCGCCGATTATGGCGATTTGTCGGTCAACCCGCTCTCCATTGAGGACACGTTCCGGAGGATAACAATGGAGTTGAACGTCGTCCTGCAGGAGAGCGCAATTCCGATGTGTGTCGGTGGCGACCACTCCATTCTTCTGCCAATTCTGAGGTCGATTCACAAGTTTCACGGACCCGTGGCCCTGATTCAGTTGGACGCACACTCGGACACCTGGGACGAGTACTGGGGGATCAAGTACTCTCACGGGACTCCAGTCCGGCGTGCGATCGAAGAAGGGTTACTGGCGGAGCCGTACATTCTTCAAGTTGGTTTGCGCGGACAGGCCTACAACGCCCAGGACCTCGACTACGCGCGTGAACACAAAATCGACATGGTCACCGCTGAGGAATTTCACCAACATGGGCTTCCACTGGTGGACAAGAAATTGAAGGCGTTCGAGGGCCTCAAGACTTATCTCAGTCTTGACATTGACGTTGTGGATCCCGCGTTTGCGCCGGGAACGGGTACGCCTCAAGTCGGAGGCCTTTCCAGCGTGCAAATTCTCGGCCTGGTGCGGGCATTGCAAGGGTTGAACTTCGTCGGCTGCGATCTTGTGGAAGTATCACCGCAATTCGACAGTGCTGAGATCACATCTTTACTTGCGGCAAATCTGTTGTTCGAGCAGCTCTGCTTATTCTGTTGATGTTTCAAGTTACAGGCTCCGGAAGACCATCGGGCCAGGCGTTTCGAAAGTGCTGGGCGTTCGGTCAGATTGTGAATCTTTTTGCAGGTAAAAAGGATGAATGACATTTCGGCTTCTATCCAAACTACTGACACGAGTTTTGAACCTGCTCTGGAGCAGAAGCTTCAGGAGCGGATCCGCACTGTCATGGAGGACGCCGTCCTTCAACAGTCATCTGCGTTGACGCCCTGGGACTACGTGAGTCTGGTTCTGGTCGCGTTGGTTCTCCCGATCATCATTTTGATTTGGGGATGGTACTAACACGCCGGCGTCACATGGAGGTGGTGCAGTGGGAAATGAACTAGAGGCTCGTGTCGAGCGGGAGCAATTGGAAGGAATACTTCCCATTCTGCGCGGAGAGCGCATTTGGGGATTCTTCGCCCTTACGGAGATCACGATCGGTCTCGCGATCGCCACTTGGTGTTTCCTCATTGGCGGGACAACTGCAACGTTCGTGAATTTGAGGATGGGCGCTGCTGCCGCGCTGGGGGGTAACCTTATTGCAGTGGCGATCGTGGCTTTTTCCGCGACCACGCCGTCCTACCGCTATGGAGTGGAACAATTTCTGCTGCTCCGGAGCACTTTTGGTCATCGCGGTACATTCCTCCCGATGGGCTTGGCGCAATTCATCTGGATTGCGTGGAGCGCAGTGCTGATGATCATGCTCGGCAAAGTATTTCTGAGAATTACTGGTGCCCTCACACCGGTGGCTGGCTCAGATAGCTTGATTACCACCGGTGCAGCCTGCGCGGGACTGGCGCTGTGTTGGTTGGTGCTGACTCGGGGTGTTACTGGGGTCGAACGATTGAACCGCTTTGTCGCTCCTGGGCTGGCGGTGATCATGGTTGCGATACTTGTAATCATTTGGCGTGAGATTGGTTTTCGGCAGATGTTTGACATGCGGCCACGGGGTGCCAGCCAAGACCGCTGGTTTAACTACGTTGTTGCTATCGAGCTGAACTTGGGTGCGGGCTTCGGATGGTGGCCCTTTCTGGGGAATCTGGCTCGTTTGGCCAAGACTAGACGGGCCGCGTTTTGGCCGAGCCTGATTGGGCTCGCGCTTTTCGCATCCTTAGGTACTATCTCGGGTTTGATCGCCGGCCTTAGGTTCGGGAGCAGTGACCCGACAACTTGGATGATACCGCTCGCTGGCACCGCACTTGGCGTTGTGATCCTTGTGTTCATCGGACTCGGCAACGTCACCGCCACCGTGCTCACCGGCTATGTGGCCTGTATGTCATTGAAGCAGACGTCTGCAATGAATCGCTGGAAATGGCGAACCGTGACGACAGTGTTCATGATCCCTTGCTTCATCCTGCTCGCCGGTTTCGCACAACCGCTGTACAATAATTTTGGTTCGCTGCTGTCTCTTACGGGACTGTTCATGGCACCACTCGCCGCCGTTTACGCGGCCGATTATTTCATACTGAAACGGGAGCACTTCGATCTTTGGCGGCTTTACGGAATTTCCGACGGGAAAAAGACGACGCGTAATCCTTCCATTAATATGTCCGCCATAGTTGCCGTTCTTGTGGGGGTCGTACTGTCCTTTTTCATCTTTAACCCGCTCTCTTTCCACGCAGCGAAGCTCTTCCGGTATACGACTGCATCGATTCCGTCGGCCGGTATTGTCGCGATCGTTTACTTACTGCTGGAGAAGAGGCGTGGAAGCTGAGATGGAGATGCAATCAATGCACGTCGATGCGAGCGAGCAGAATTTCAAGTGTGAGAACAATGTTTTGCTGTTTAGTGATATCCGCGAAGTAAATGGATACGCGGAGCGGGTGACATTCCATCTGATAAGGAAACGGAGCATAGCATGCGAATTGATCTGATCAATCCACCGAATCTTCACGAGCCGTTTGACAATTTGTACGCACAGATTGTCCGTGCTGAGGGGCGCTATCTGTATCGAATTTCTGGGCAGGTGGCCATCGGACTGAAGCGTGAAAACCTTGGCAAGGGCAATATGCAGGAGCAATTGAAGGTAGTCTACGACATGGTCACACGAGCGTTGAAGGCTGTAAATCTTACTTGGGCCAACGTGATTCACATCTATACATTCACGACCGACATGGACGAATACATGAAGTACGAGAAGCCTATCGCCAAAGCTGCGTTCGGCGAAAAGCCGCCTGCATCTACGCTCGTTGAAGTGAGTAGGCTGGTGGAGCCCGACTGGCTGGTTGAAGTCCAAGTTGATGCGGTCGGAGACTGACGTTGGAGTGCCAGCGGACAGGCTAGCGCGTATGCGCGCCTCCTCCGACCCGACTGGGAGGTGGGGACAGGAATACTGCCGTGACCTGCCCCCCCAGAAATTAGTCCATTGAAAATATGACTTCTCCATTTTAGGATGACCCGCCCAGGGTCAGAGGAGGAGTCGTGCGCAAGAGTCGATTCAGTGAAGAACAGATCATCGCCGTGCTGAAGGAGTCAGAAGCCGGCGTGGAAACCGGGGAACTGTGCCGGAGGCACGGGATCACGCGGGCGTGTTTTTATCGATGGAAGAGTAAGTACGGAGGGATGGAAGTGAGTGAGGCGAAGCGGCTGCGGGCGTTGGAGGAAGAGAATCGCCAGCTGAAGCAAATCGTGGCCGAACAGGCGGTGGACATCCGGGCGTTGAAGGCGGTGGTCGCAAAAAAGTGGTGAGCCCGCAGATGCGACGGGAGGCAGTGCTGGTGATGCAGGTAGAAATCGACCTGAGCCAGCGACGTGCCTGCGGGCTGATGGAGCTGAATCGTGCGACATTCCGGTATCGCAGACAGCAAGGTGAGGATCAGCGACTGCGAGTGCGGCTACGTGAGTTGGCCGAAGTCAGGCGTCGGTTCGGCTAGCGGCGTTTGCAGGTTCTGCTGTAGCGGGAAGGGTGGCAGGTGAATCACAAACGCATCTACCGGCTGTATGTCGAGGAGAAGCTGTCGCTGCGGCGCAAACGTGGGCGAAAGCGTGGCAGGGTGCGCCAGCCGCTGCCCGAGGCAGTGGCAGCCAACCAGGTGTGGTCGGTAGACTTCATGAGCGATGCGCTCAGCTCGGGGCGGAGGTTCCGAACCTTGAACATCGTGGATGACTACACGCGAGAGTGCCTGGCGATCGAGGTCGACACCTCGCTGGGTGGAGTACGTGTGGTGCGCGTACTGGAGGAACTGAAGCAGAGGCGCGGACTGCCGCGGCAGATCCGCAGTGACAACGGACCCGAGTTTGTGAGCCGCGCGGTCGATCAGTGGGCCTACGAACAAGGTCTGCAGTGGCATACGATCCAACCCGGACGACCGATGGAGAATGACTACGTGGAAAGTTTCAACGGGCGGTTTCGTGACGAGTTGTGCCTCTCGAAAACCCGGAAAGATCTGAGCGCATGCGAATTATACTTCTTTCCGAATTCTGTCCTCCGATGCTTATTTCTCTGGCCGCACTTCTCGACACCCTGCGTTCGATCATCCGCTCACGCCTTGACGTCCAACTCGAAAATCTGGCGCTGCGCCACCAAATCGGCGTGCTTCACCGCTCGGCGAGGGAACGC
>Ga0187880_1003602_pt1 | contig 11740 bp, 8 predicted proteins | sample June2016WEW_19_4_FD_132998 | JGI IMG/M metagenome (GOLD analysis project Ga0187880, IMG submission 132998) | Peatland microbial communities from SPRUCE experiment site at the Marcell Experimental Forest, Minnesota, USA - June2016WEW_19_40 | ecosystem: Environmental > Terrestrial > Soil > Wetlands...
CGTCTGGAGCAAGCGCTGCATCTCACCGTGCAGATTGTGCTGCGCCAGGTATTCGCGGAATTGCGCGCTGGTGACCGCGTTGTAGGTGTCGCTGCGCTTGACGGTGGCCGGGACTTGTTTGAGAACGTTGAATCTGCCGTTTTCCAGCGTCATGCACCGCCCGGAGTTCTTGAGGATGTACTTCTGCGCCAGCCCGTCGGCCATCTCGTTTTCACTGCGGGGGATTTTCTGGAGCGTGTACGGGTAAATCTTGCGCAGCCGGCGCAGGAAGAGGCAGTAATCCCTCATCTTGCCCGAGGATTTCCACAGATTATTGACCTGTTTGGTGACCAGCTGGGAATCGCAAGAGACCACCACGGGGACGCCGGGTTCGGGATACAGGGCCTGCAGGATGGTCAAGCCGGTTTTCACGGCGATGTATTCGGCCTCGTTACAGGTGCCGTGGCCAACGAACGTGTGGCGCGTGAACAAACAATTGCTGCCTTGGCGCGCGAACAGCCCGATGTGCATCGCGCCGGGGTTCTCGCACAAGCCGTCGGTGAAGAGCTCGATCTTCTGCTCGCGGTTGATGGCAATGTTGTAATTGCGGATTTCCGCGATCACTTCCTGGGTTTTCTGATCGTAGGGCGTCATTCTATTCGCAGGGTTTTGTTAAGCGTCAGCTTTTTTGGCCGAGCAGAAGCCGCTGGCCGAAACAGCCCCTCCCCTCCTCCGCAGCGGGTTCAACCTTCCGCGGAGGGCGGTGCCTGCCTCAGGTGCGGGCTTATCTCTCTTCCGGCTGAGGGAGCTGGTCGGCGCGCCATTCCTGGTCGTATCGCAGCCACTCGGGATGGTGGTCGGGCCAGAAGGAGGCGCGCTTCAGCGGCCGTTGGAAATAATGGGACTCGAACGCCAGCTGGGGCTGCATCTGGTGCAGCGCTAGGCCGGCAAATTCCAATTGGTTCTCCAGGTCGGCGCCTTTGCGGAATTCGACGGTGTTCCAGAGGTTGAGCACCCCCATGAACCAGTCCAGTTGCTGCAGGTAATAACTGCGCATGAACTGCGGGCCCAGAGTTTTCTCCGGCTCCGACCGCTGATTGGAAAGGCGCAGGTTTCCGCCCAGCCACGAATGGGTCAGGTGCGTGGTTAACGGATAGACCTCGAAATCCGGGTTTTTGGCCAATTCCCGCACCAGCCGCATGAAGTTCGAGTAATAAGGCTCGATCCGCTGGTAGAAGTTGTATCCCCGAATCGCGGCATGCTGGGTCTTCAAGGTGAAGCCGGTCAAATCACCGGGGCGGTCCATCTCCAGTTCCCAGGCCGTCAGCACGATGCCGAAGACGGCCGTTTGCATCTCGACCGGCAGCTGGAACGGCAGTCCGTCGTGGGCGACGACACCGCGGGCCAGGCAGTAGACTTTCTGGAACGCCTCGCGGCTCAGTTTGAGCGCGCGATTCAGTTCCGCATCCAGGGTGGCATACGCGTAGGTCTCGGAAGAACGCGCCTGCGTCAACTGCCCGTTCGGCAGGATCGTGCTGCCCAAAATCCTCTGCGGGAGCGTGGCATCCTCCACCGGATTAGCGGTGGCATTGAAAGGATACCCGTAGAAGTAATCCGGCCCCTCGAATCGGGCCGTCTTGCCCCACGGATCGGGTGTCCCATCAATGAGGGGGAAGTTGCTGCCCCCCACGTAAGGCAGGAGATCCGCAAAGATGGGTGCCGGGGCGCGTTGCGACGGGCCGAGCGCAGCATCCGGGTAAAGGTAAACTGCCGGGAACAACTGCACCGGCCCGGCCCAGCGCGAGAGGGCCGCGAAATAGTTGAAGGCTTTGTCCAGCCGGATATGCGGCGCCAGGCTGAAGCCGAGCTGCGGGGTGACGTAAACCAGCGTGGTATGCACTCCGCGCAGGGTTTTAGGGCGGAGGTCCTGCCAGAGCTGATAGTGGTAGCGCAGGTGCCTGGCGTTGATGCCGATGCCCGTTGCCTGGGACGGGCTTTGGAACCACGGGGAGCGCAGCAGCGTGCTCTGGTCCGGGGGCAGCGCTTTGAAGCAGGGGAGCTGCGGCGCGGCTTGGATTTGCGGGGTGTATTCCCAGTTTTCCAACTCCGGCCGGGCTTTGCGGCCGACGCTGGCGATCAGGCACTTGTCCGCGTCCCATCTTGCCGGAAAGGCCGCATCCGTGAGCCGTTTGGCTTGCGTCAACGGGATCGCGCAGTGAAGGACTTTGGTCCGGCTGCGGTCCGCCCGGTGGAAAACCTCCTGGTTGACTTCCCATCCCGGCTCGGCGATGTGCGCCCACCGTTCGCGGAACTCGGGGTTTTGCAGGTCTTGGTTCACTTTATCGTTCTGCCGCAGCGGTTTTTTTCGCGAAGCGTTTTGCTTCCCTCATCCGGGCAGTGAGAGCGAGGGGCTGGCCATTTTCAAACTCCTCCAGCCGCGGCTTCGACTTCCGGAGTCCTCGCGCGTGCTCGCTGGCCCCGCAGGCGGACAGCCCGTTTCCCGCGCTCCGCGTTTTGCGGAGGGGAGGGCGGATGTGACGCAACTCCTGCGGGAGTCAGAGATTCCCCGCTCATGAGCAGTGCGTCCGCATCGTGCAGTTCATTTTTTGGCGCGGTTTCCGAGCCTCCTCCATTCTAGTGCTCCGGCGCCGGGCTTGGATCGGTTTCGACGGAAAATATCGGCGCATCACCCCGGGGAGCCGTAAAATGGAATAAGCATGAAAAGGGCTTTCCACTCCCTCGGTGGGCTGTTCGTCCGCAGCGCTACGGCGCTGGGGAGGGACGTGCTGCGTCTGGAGCTTTGCCCGTCCGACAACGAAGCGCGCGATTTTCTCAAGCATCTTCACCGCTTGGGGGATTCCGACAGCTTCGTGGTGGAGGTTCCGATGGACCTGCTGGAGAGCATGACCTCCCCGGAGGAGTTCGGCTCGCGGGAACACAAGATCGCCATGTTGCAGGGCAACTGCATCAACCTGAAGGTCTCAATCCTGAACGACCGCCAGGATATCGAGGTGCTGGATGCTTCCCCCGACCTTTCCTACATCATGGCGGGGAACGAAAAGACGGGGTTCCGTCCCACGCTACGGTTTAACCGGCTTTTCCGGCAATGTGTCAGCGACCTGGCGGGCGGCTTCATTTTCAACCACGTCCGCGGCTTCTTCCGCGACAATCACGGTTTCCTCCTCCCGCACGAGGGGGAGCGGCCCCTCAAGCCTTACCAGAAAGATTTGGTGCGAATTCTCTCCCCCTACAGCCAGTCTTTCTGCCGGACCTCCGAGGAATCCCGGGAGCTGGGCCATGCTTCGTTCGAGGGCGATTTTCTGACCATCGAGCAGCGGCTGGGCTCCTTGTCGGGCGTTTCGGCGGCCGAGCGCACGTTTGCCGGCGCCCAGCCCAACAGCGCGGTTTATGGGAAGGTGACGCTGACCGACATCGTGGGGCCTCCGGCGGAAAGCCGCTGGATGAACGCGGTGGGCGAGAATCTCGACCGCGCGTTGGGGCAGAGTCAGCGCCTGGATTATGCGGTGACCTCGCTGGACAATTATGCCCGGAGCAAGCTGCCCCTGCGCATCGCCGCCAACATGGAAAAGCGGCTGGGCCGGCCCCTCCCGGAGGCGCAAAAAGCCGAGGTCAAGGAACGGTTTGAACAGTTCATGGCCGGCCTGCTGGACCAGAGCGCCCAAAAGCTGCGCCCGCTTGAGGACTTTTGCGAGGCGGTGGGCTCGCGACGTCGCTCGATCCCGCAGCACGGCCTGGCGATATTGAATTACCTGGCGCGTGACACCGGCTCCCCGGCTCCGCTCAAGCTGTCGGACGGGACCGAATTAGATTTCGGGGGTGAGCTGTCCCGCGTGGTGGCCGATCCCCGAAGTTTTGGCGTGGAGCTGCCGAACCACGGGCCCACGATTCAACAGGCGTCTCAGGTGGCCCTGTTGAACTATGTCGCGCGCGACCTGCTGCGGGCTTACTGGGGCATCAGCGAGCCGATTCCCTGCGCCTCCGCGTTCGAAGCGCTGCAGGCCGAGAACGAGCACAAGGTGACCGATCGCTTCACCAAAACGCGCGCCCCGTTGTCCAATCCGGCCGACCTTTACCGGAAATTTGACGCGGCCCGGCGGGTGCTGATGTCGTGCGCCTCCGGGTACTTGTGCTCCCAAGGCTCCGGCGTGGAGATGCTGGCGCCTCCGCGTTCCCTGCTGCCCCGCCTGTCGGCCCGGAGTGCCGGCGTCCCGGAGGTGACCCGCTCGCGCGGGCTGCTCTTGCGCAGCGCGTGCGCGGTTTATCGGACCGTTCCGGAGGAGAAAGCCGATGCCCTGCTTAAGGAAGTGTGTGTGTTGAGCGGGCGATCCACGGAGGATTACCGGCGCGAAGCTTCGTTCCTGGCGGCGGCCTGCCCCATGACCAAAACCGAGGCAGTGGTCGCGCTGGCGCTCCACGAGTCGCTCGACACGGACAACCAGCGCCTGGCGGAAAAGCTGGACGAGTTCGGCCGGCAGAACGTGCCGGACTACCACACCAAGCTGGAGGCGGCGCTGGATTCCCGGGTTCGGGTCCAGTCGTTGACCCCGACGGCCCTGGCCCGGCTGGCTTCGGAATCGCCCGAAGAGGTGGTCAAGGCCCTCAGTCCCGAAGCGCAGATTCAGGGCGAGCTGGTGAATTCCAAGACCTCAGCGGTGGCCGGGGCGGCCATGAAAGCGCTGCAGAACACGCTCCGCGACTCGTTGGAATTCTTCAAGACGAGCCTGCCCTCGTCGCTTGAGTTCAAAAACGTCGAAGGTGCGGTTTACAGCGGTCCCCAGAGCGCCAAAATTGTTTCTGAGCTGGTGGAGGACTCGGTGGAGGGCGCCTTGTCCGATTATTTTCGCCTGGCGGCCATTCCCGACCCAGATCAGCGGGAGCAGCAGATGAATGTGCGCGCGGCCACTTTGGCCGAACGCGCGGAGCAATCCAAGGACGCCGCGGAAATCGAGGCGGATTCGCGCTGCTACCCCTCGGGACGCTCGCCCAAACGCATCGCGCGCGACCTGCTGACGGACGCCTTTAACAAGGCGATCCTGGGCAGCGGCAAGCTGGAAGTGGATCCGTTCACGTTCGCCCCGCCATCCTTTGCCTAACGGCTGTGGTTGCGGGTTCGACTTTCTCTCGAGGCCCCGATCGAGGTCGCAAGCCGCGCGCCGAACCATCTCGCCTGCGGGCCGCTCCGGGAAGAGGGCCGCGGCGCGGTCCCCGTCCCCTTCACCGTTGGCCGCGCAGCCCTCAGGAAATGGCGGGGGCTTCGGGAGGTGCGACGGCGGGGGATCGGGGCAGATGGAGCAGTTCCAGAATGAACCCCGGGATACGCCGATACCTGTCCGGTTTGGCCGCCTGCTGGGCAGTTGCGTCCAGCGCAGTCGCGGTCGCTGCTTCCGGCACCGAGTGATGCCCGGGGGAAGCTTCGCGCGGTTTGCTGGACCTGGGCTCTTCACCCGGCGGTTTTGCCGCTAAAGGCACTTTCCGGATCTTCAAGGTCGATGTTTGGCTTGGCCCGCCACCGCGGTCGCTCTCCTGGCCGTTCTTGGTGCGGCTGGCGGGCTTGCCGCCGGCCTTCTCCCCGTCACGGCCAGCCGCGAGCGGGACGGGGGTGAAGCTGTGCGGGACGTAGGTCTTGGTGAACCGGCACTGCGGATAGCCGCTGCAACCGTACCACTTCGAATCGTCGATGCCGGTGATGAGCTGCAGCTTGCCGGTCTTACATTTGGGGCAGGTCTGGTCCGTGGCCGTCTTCGATTTGAGCTTGGGCGCGATGCGGACTTTATACTCCGCGTTGAGCATCAGGCGGCCGCGAATCGTGATTTCCTGGCCGTCCTTCCGCCGGGTCAACGTTTTCTCGGTGGACGTCACCTTGTCCCCATGCAGCATTTCCTGGAGGTCCGTCGGGCTCAATTCGTAACCCATGAAGTTTCGCCAGATGCGCAGCTGGCACTTGGTGCACGTGAACCGGTCCGGTCCCATGCGGAAATGGCAGCCTTTCTCCCCCGCCGGCTGGTTGCAGGAGTCCGGACACGAGACCTCCGAAATGTCACAGAGGCGCCTATGAGCTGGTCGGCTGGTCTGCATCGGGGTTCGGGAGGCCGTCGGGCACGCGGTCGAGGTTCGAAAACACGCGGCTGGCGGCCTGCCCGCGCGTGGCCTTCTCCAGTCCTTTGGGCGGCTCGATCGCCTTGACCATGCTTTCCAAGTCCGCGTCAAAATCGCTGGTGGGTTCATGGGGCGGCGGCTCCGCTTCGCTGGCGGTCGGCGGCACCGTGATCTTGTCGTCCTCCGGTTTGTAGAAGGGATCGCTCTTCTGGCTGGCTTCCAAATCGGAAAGCCAGGATTTGTTCCGGTCGACATATTTGAACAGGTCTTCCGGTTTAGGCGCCCCGAGTTCCTGCATGATCTGTTTTGCGGCTTCCTCAGTGATATCTGCGGGAGTTCCGGCTTGGCCATCGTCGCTGCCGTTGCTTTGGAAGTCAGCCCCTTCCCCGCTGCCGTTTGGCGTCCCGTCTTCGGCCCCGGCTTCGGGCATCCCGACGGGCAGATTGTTGCGCCAGGAGCGCAGGATCCCTTTGGCGCGCTGCTCCTGTTCCTTGGGGTGGGCCAGCTTGATGTTGTCGCGCGGGTCGAACAGGTGGGCAATTCCCAATCGCCAGGCGCGGTTCTCGATGTAGGCCCGGTAATAGTCGTTCGCCGCCGCGGCCAGTTCGTTCTTATCGAAGCGGGCGGCAATCTTGCCCAGGTCGTCCTCGACAATACGCCGCCGGGGGTCGGACTCATACTTGTTGCCCATTACGGCCTTAAACCTCGGCAGTTGGGTGAAATAGGAGGCCTCGTAGCGGTGCTGCTTTTCCTTGCGCCGGGTGATGGAAGGCGCTCTTGCCTCCACCGCGCTGGATAGCCTCAGGTCGTGCCCCTGAAGATCTTCGCGCTCATGCCAGATCTGGCCAAATGTTTCCTCGGCGAGCTTATTGGTTTTCCCGTCCAGGTTTTGCATGAAGACCCGGCCGCCAAAGCACGCCAGGAACGCATCGATTTTGTTCTCATCGCGCTGGACCGCGAGCAGCATGGATTTGCCCTGCGTGCAAACCAGGTTCATGATGCGCGACTGGCGGGAGACCGACAGAAACTTGTCGTCTCCGCCCGCCTTGCCTCCGCCGCCGGAGGTGGTGATGAAGAACTGATATTCGTCAGCCACGAATGCCACGAAGCGCTGCTTGTTTACGGGCGCGGCTTGCGTGCGCCGGCGGACCACCTCCTGGAAGTCCAGTTTCATGCAGGTGCCAATCAGCATCTGCGCGTTGGGATAGGCGCTCAGGACGAGCGTATAGACCTTGCCGCTGTTCAGGCAGTCCTCGAAACTAAACCGGGACGGCTGGCAAAACGTCTTGAGCAGTTGCGCGTTGCGCGTTACGTCGCCGAACAGGTTGGTCACGCCCGAGGCGATATTCCCCTTGGTCTTAGGGTCGTGGGGGATCCATTCGCCGACGAAGTAGTCCTTCAGGTTGCGCAGCAGCAGTATTTCGGAATCGTTGGCCCCCAGCTCCTGCTTCCGGCGGATGACCGCTTCGAGCTTGTTCAAGTATTCTTTGAGATCGTTCTCGTTCGAGGTGAACCGCTGGATGTCGTTGACGCTGCACTCGCGGCCCAAAGGGCCTTCCACCTGCCGGAACAGCTCGATGCAGTGGGCGATGTGCTTTTCGGAGGCCTGCGACCAGTACGCGTTGTCGCTGCCAAACGAGTTGCCGGTGACTTCGGCCACCGACATGATCCGCCCCGCCGCTTCGGTGGAAGCGGCGCCGCGCGGCACCAGGTTGTAAGTCAAGCCGTTGTTGATGGAATGCACTCCCAGGTAGCGCAGGCGTGTCGGCTTGGCGGTGGTGATCCTGCGGTCCCGGGCGTCGCGAACGTAATGGGTCTGGCACTTGTGCGTGTGCGAAACTCGGGCCAGCTGGCCGTTCTTCTCCTCGCGCCACCCCAGCCAGCGAACGGACTTTCCGGTCACGTCGAATTCCAGCCGCTGCAACCGGGTGTAAACTTCCGGCCGCAGATACGTGCCCCGGTCGCTGAACAGGTAGGACGACAAGGCCTCGGCGCTGCCGCCGTCATCGAGGAGCAGCACCTTGTTGCCGGACGGGTCAGTGGTGAGAACCTCCGGCGGCCCGACGGCGGTCTCCAGCACCAGGTCGCACTCCTGCATCGAAGTCCCGCCCATGCAGCTCACCAGAAAATGCTCGCCCGTCGTGACCTCCTCAAACTCCAGGATGTAGTAGTCGTTGTCCGGCCGGATGACGACCAGATCCTCCAGCACGTCGCGGCCATGCCGCTGCATAATCAGTATCAGTGCTTCGTGAAAGTCTCCTTTGACGTCGAGCACAAACCCGCCCCACTTGGCGTCGGGCTCTTTGGGGTCTTCGTTATTGTAGAGGGCCGTGATCGAGTCGAGGATCGGATAAATGACGGCCGATGTCTTGCCGGAGCCGATGGCGCCGAAAGCAATGAGGTTTTCGAAGAGAGCCGTTTCGCTGAACCTCATTGCGCCCAGGCTGATTTCCAGCTTCTTGACCCTCTTGCGGGGCTGAACCAGCGCCCATTTGTTTTTGACCGCCAGTTTGGCGGCGATCAGGCTGCCCAGAGAAACCGTGAGCACCCCAAGCGCGGCCTCCGGAATAAGGAGACCTCCCGGCATCCAGAGGGCGGCCGGCTGCAGCAGGCGGGACAAGCCGCCCACACACGGAGTGCCCAGCGTCAGGAGCGAGGCGGCCTGCGCCGCGTAGGCCCAGTTGCTGTACTCGGGAACTTGGCGCGCCAGTTGGTGTGCAACCTTAGCCAGCATCCTCCATTGTATGGCTTTCGCAGCCGGTTTGCCCCGGTCGACCTCAATTGCTGCTTCGCGGCCGGGCCGGGCGGCGGCAAGGGGCGGTGACGGGCTCCGGGATCAGGTGGAAGCCACAGAGTCAATCCGACTGCCGCTGGGCTGGCTGAGCGTGCCCATCGAGACCGGAGGAGGATGCGCCCCAGCGGGTGAAAAGGCCCGCCGCACGGCGGCCCGGGGGGCGGGTCAGCAGTTATCGCCGGCGCTCAAGTCGAGCCGCCCGTCTTTGATTTGCAGGAGCAAAGCATGGCGGCCTTTCTTGACGTGAATGCCGCCTGAGCCGGCCAGCTCCTGAAATTCAGCCGCCACCTGGCGGACCTCGTCCTCCGTCAAATGCCAGAACAGGTGCTGGTTTTTGTGCAAGGTAAGGGCCTCGTTGCAAAAGAGCTGCACGGCTTCGGGCGCCGTTTGGTAAGGCAACCCGTCCAGTTTCCGCCCTTCCCGGATGACCAGGTTAACCCGGTCGCCGTCCGGGGTGAACTCGAACAGGTTTGCGCGCGTGGCAACTTTGACCGGCCCATGGGCCTTCAGGTGGGCGCTCACCGGGGGCTCCAATTCCTCGAGTTTCCGGTGATTGTGGAAGATGTTGAAGCGAACCTCCGCGAGCCACCCCAGCTTGGGCTTCTCCTCGCGCAGTTGGCGGATATCCATGATTTTAATTGGGGCGGCGGTCTCGCTCACACTTGCATTGTAATTTGCGGCTTTGTGATTGGCGTCCTTCTTTCGGATTTCCTGCTCAGTCGCAATATCGACACCCGGCGAACCCTATAATGGGGTGTGCGATTGCAGCAGAAACAAAGCCGTGTTCCCCTTCAGCTCCGCCAGGTTCTGGTGGCCGAAGTCCGGGCGAGCCTGAAGCCGGGAATGGAGTTCAATGTGCTTTACGGCCAAGTGCTCTCCCGTCTGGAGAGCGTGGTGGATCCTTCGCTGGAGCGGGCCCGGGCGCTGCTGCGGAATCCGGAAATGCTCCTGGCCGGGCACGAGCAGAAGAAGGCCGCCGCAGTCAAGGCCCAGGCGCAGCTCAAGGCGCAAATTGTCAACGCCAACATCCCCAAACAGGCGCCCGGTCGCGAAAAGCTCGTGGCCGACACGCTGGCCTTTGTGGACCGCTTTCCCACACTCAATGCGGCGGAGGTCAAGCGGGTGGCCATTCTGCGGCAAACCAACGGCAACCGCGATTTGCGGGCGGTGCCCTTCAGCGCGATCGCTTCGCCGGAGGCCCTGGCGGACAACCTGGACTGCGCGCAAACACTGGATGATGGCGGCGGCAAGGCCGGCGTCCATTTCTCCGCTTCGTGCCAGACGTTCTTCCTCCAGGAGAACGAGCGTCTACCCAGCGAGAAATCCCCGGCGGCTTTCCCATCGCTGGTTGAAATCTCGTGATCGATGCTCTGCGCCGGAATGCTTGGGCTGGCAGCTCGCGCGGGGCAGGCGCGCGGGTCAGTGAGAAACCGCTGGTTTGCCCCGTCCGCGCGGGGTTGCCTCGCCGCCACGCTACCAGAGAACTTTCCCCAGAAACACGTCCTCACTATCCCCGTCGTACAAGTTGAGCTGGTAATCGACGGTGAGCGTGGTGCGTTTGTCTTTGAAGATGCTGTCGGGCACTCCGCTGACCGTCAGGGTGTTCCCGTTTAACTGTGCCTGCACGTCGCCCAGCGTGGTGGCCGCCACATAATCCTTGAGCGACACGGCGTTGGTGACGGTGATGTAGCTGGGGGCCTGCCCGTAGCTGAGCCGCACATAAAGCGTCCGGCAGTCCTTGAGGAAGTTGTGGATGACCGCATTGCGCGCGTTCTCCGTGACTCGGCCAAAGCGCGCGAGGACAATGGTTACCAGAATGAGGACCACAGCCACGACGACGACCACCTCGACCAAAGTGAACCCTTTGCTTTTTGCCTTCATCGATATGCGGTTTTGTTCAGGTGTTTCCGCCAGTGTGCGCCGATTTGCGCAATCACTCCGGCGTACTCGACGCCGTTCTTGGCCAGCATCTGCAGCATGGCGGGGTTGGGCGCCGCGAGGCTGGCGTTGATCATTTGCTGGATCGTGTCGCCCTCCGCCAGCGAGGGCAGCGGGATGTTCAGCTGGGCGGCCAGCACCGCCAGCGTTGGAATTCGCAGCAGCCCGTGATACGTCAGCACGTCGGCCAGGTCCACGTGCGGGCCGGGCTTGTAACGGTCGTGCAGCAAATCCGGGTTGGCGATTTCGACTCCGTGCAGGGCGCTGCGCCAGTAGAGGCACGGGATCGTGTATTTGCGCCCGTTGTAGGTTGCGAGGGTTTCCGGCGGCCCTGACTTGTACAACGCCCAGAATTGCTTCAGCAGCGCGGCCTCATTCGGGCAGCAGACCAGATTGACTCCGGGCAATTCCAGTTGCGGGTCCGGAGCCACCACGAAGGCGGTCGGTTGGGGGCTCACCTCCCCGATCGTGTAGATGCCAAATATCTGGGCGTAGAAAGGGTTGACCCACGCCGGTTCGTCGTCCACCTGAGCCTGCGTTGACCAGGCGTGGATGTAGAGCGCTCGCATATCGCTCTTTAGTTTGGCGCGCTTGTCCGCCCGGCAGCGCGCAGCCAGAGGGAGCGTTCTTGCAGGAAAGGGACGTAACGGGATGACTCCCCCTCGCCAGTCTTGTTTCGATTTGCGCATCGGTTCCGGGCGGTATTTTCGCCTGCTCCATTTTAGGGCCTTGCCCGGCAATGTGCCTCGCCTTGGCAATCATGTTTTGTTGGTGCCCCACCGAATCACGTTGAAAACCAGTTTGAGCGGGAATAGTCTGGCGGCGAATTTCCTCTCTCGGCTGAAGCATGAATCGGTTTGAAGACAAGTTAGCGCAGCATGGGCTGGCGCTGCATCGTGCGCGGCTGCAGAC
>Ga0187880_1003611_pt1 | contig 11723 bp, 9 predicted proteins | sample June2016WEW_19_4_FD_132998 | JGI IMG/M metagenome (GOLD analysis project Ga0187880, IMG submission 132998) | Peatland microbial communities from SPRUCE experiment site at the Marcell Experimental Forest, Minnesota, USA - June2016WEW_19_40 | ecosystem: Environmental > Terrestrial > Soil > Wetlands...
AAGGGGCAGAATGATTCCCTTGTACGCAACGAACTGCGAACGTTTTGTGGGCACGATAGCTGTGAGGTTGGCTCATAAAAATGAACCTAACCGTGCAGTGCATTTCGGGGAAAAGTCAGACAGTGGGTGCAAGAGGAGCAAAGCTTTCACGGCTGGTTTGCAAGCAAATTCGGCAGCGACTCTGCTCTGTGGGCTTGGTAAAACAGCGCGCAATTCATAAGCAACTCGACCTATGAGGTGAAGGGATGCCGAGAAAGATTCTGAGACTGCCGATCGTATTGGATCGTACTGGCCTTTCACGCAGTACCGTTTATCAGCGTGTCACCGAAGGGAAATTCCCAAGGCCAGTGTCGCTGGGAGCCAGGGCTGTAGGATGGATCGAGACCGAGGTCGAGGAGTGGATTGCCTGCCAGATAGAGGCCAGCCGGGAACTCTGCGGCCAGAGAACTGGAGTGAATCGTTCGTCGGCGAGATGACGTCCGGCGCGGGATTTGAGATTGGCACCCATCCGGGATTGGATTGCAGCGCGTCCCTGGTTCTCTGTCGGCCGAATCGACTGAATGTCTATGCCGCTGTTCCGCAAAACGGCAACACCTTGCCGCCGCGCTGAGTCCGCTCCAGAAAGTCTGCCCAGTCCTGCATCAACTTGGCCCGTGGCTCCAAGTAGAGAGCGTGATTGTAGGCCGCGCTGACTGCGTTGCGCGGAGCGTGAGCAAGCTGCAACTCGATGTGCTCATGGTTGTATCCCTGCTCATGCAGAATGGTAGAAGCAAGGCCACGGAAACCGTGGCCGGTCATCCTGCCCTTGTAACCCATCCGTTCCAGCGCCTTCAAGATCGTCATGTTTGACATGGACTTTTTCCGGTCTTGCTCACCGGGGAAAAGCAGTTCCTCGGAACCGGATAGGTCGCGCAAAAGCTCAAGAACCTCTACCGTCTGCCGGGAAAGGGCGACGATGTGCGGCGACTTCATTTTCATCCGCTCTGCCGGAATCGTCCAGCGCTTCGCCTCAAGATCGAACTCATCCCAGCGGGCGCAAATCAGTTCGCTTGTCCGAACGAAGGTCTGCGCCATCATTTTCATGGCCAGCCGGGTCAGATGCGTCCCTTGGTACAGTTCAATCGACCGCAGCAGTGCAGGCAACTCTTTGGCGTCGATGCGGGCCATGTTCTTTTTGCGGGTCGGCTTGAGAATGTCCGATGGGCGAATTTCGGATGCCGGGTTCCGTTTGCTGTAGCCGTGCGCAACGGCGTAGCGCAGCACCATGCCGACAATCTGGAGAATCCGCTTGGCCATGTCGGAGGCCCCACGGGATTCAATCCCCTTGGCCAGTTCGACCAACTCCGTCGGTTCGATCTCGGCAATCGGGCGCGTCCCAAGAACGTGGTAGACGTTCGCCCGAAGCCGGTTCCTGGTTGTCGCCGCGTGACGGGCGCTCTTGTTTCCCCGCCAATGCTCCAGCCATTGCTCGGCGATCTTCTCGAAGGTGTACTCCGTGGCGACCATGACAGCGGTCTTTTCGGCTTTGCGCTCGGCCATCGGATCGATGCCATTGGCTAGCCGCTTCCGGGCCGCGTCTTGGCGTTCGCGGGCGTCGGCCAGCGTGATTTCGGGGTAGCGGCCCAGCGCCATCAGCTTCTCTGCGCCTTCGAAGCGGTACTTCCAGCGCCAGAGCTTGCCGCCTGACGGAGTGACCATCAGGTGAAGGCCGCCGCCGTCTGATAGTTTGTAGGGCTTGTCTCTGGGCTTCGAGCGCCGGATTTCGGTATCAGTGAGCGCCATCGGGAATCCCTCCCAAATACACCGAAAGTGGAAATACCCCCACTCGCGGTAAATCTACCCCCATCTGTACCCCCACGGGAGCATGGCTTCCACGATACGCCTCTGGATGTAAAAACACAATAAACCGCTGATTCCTCAGCGGTTTATTGTTCCTTCTAGGATGTCTTCGGATGTCTCTGAATCTAATCTTGGTAGGCACGACTGGATTCGAACCAGCGACCTCTTCCGTGTCAAAGCAGAAACGCTTATTGCTTTCAACGACTTACATGAATTAGAAGGACATATAGGAGCATCGTAAGTTGTTGAAGAATAAGGAAACCAGAATCGACTTCGGGTTGGACATCGGGTTCGCATGGTTGTAGTTGCGATTTCACCGTCAGACGTATTGATGCGTGTTGAACGCGCGCAAAAGAAGAAAGGGACCGCGGTTCAGGATATGCCCAGCCTTCTTGATTCGCAGCAATTTTCGATGGCGAACGGACTCCCTCCGATGACTTTATTCGCTCCAATCACTCAATGATGTCATGTTGTCGACTTGTCGCCCGAAGCGGATCTGATGTCCATGCTTTTGGGTAGAACAAGCGTACGACTTCTTCCTTTCAGCCATCTCCCTACGGCCAGAGCCACATCACTCTGGCCCTGAAGACGCAAGGCACATTCCCAGACGATGGCGACTCTCCAGCCGAGTTCCCCAAGATCGGAGACGTTCTTTGCGTCTCGCCGAGTATTCTGATCGAACTTGGCCGACCAGAACTCGCTATTGGATGAAGGGCTCGAACACCACCAGCAGTCAGGGTGACGATGCCAAAAGCAGCCATGAACCAGAACGACTGCTTTATACTTGGGAAACACGAGATCGGGCTTTCCAGGGAGATTGGAAACGTGTAGTCGGTATCGAAAGCCGACTGAATGAAGAGCTGTGCGCAGGACTCTCTCCGGCTTTGTATCCCTGCCGCGGATGCCAGCCATCATTTGCGAGCGAGTTGCCTTGTCCACTACGTCCGGCACTGCAAATCCTCTCCTTAGGAAAGCATAAGGTGATGCTATGCCCATTGGGGGGAAAACGGCCCAATCCGCAGTGAAATTCGGTGTTGTAGATCTCTTCGCTGGCCCCGGCGGGCTCGCAGAAGGGTTTTCGGCCGTGACGGACTCGAAAGGCCATTTCCCATTCAAGATTGAACTGTCCGTGGAGAAGGAACCGGCTGCGCACTCAACCCTTCTCCTCAGATCTTTCCTGCGCCAGTTCGGGCGCAAGTTTCCTGAAGAATATTACACTTTCTTGCGGCAGGGCGGCGTAGATCCCGACTGGCGGAAGCTTTACCCTGTCGAGTGGAGGGCAGCGAATCGGGAAGCCCTCCAGCTTGAATTGGGCAATCAAGAGTCTGAACCGGTACTTCTCGCAAGGATCAAGGAGGTTCGCCAGCGTTACGGCGACAAGACAATCCTGATTGGCGGACCTCCCTGTCAGGCATACTCCCTGGTCGGGCGCGCCAGAAACGGTGGGATCGCAGGCTATGTGCCAGAGGACGACCCCAAGCACACTCTCTACGAGAACTACATCAAGATCCTCACACAACTGCGTCCCGCGGCATTCGTCATGGAGAACGTCAAAGGCATGCTCTCGTCCTCACTTCATGAGAGCCGCATCTTTGGACTGGTTCTCAAAGACCTTCGCAGCGCCGGTGGAGGCTACCAACTTGTGGCGCTCGCTCCCCGTCATACTTCCCAATCTGATCTGCTCGCGGGCAAAATTGATCCCAGGGACTTCATCATTCGTGCCGAAGAATTCGGGCTGCCACAAGCAAGGCACAGAGTAATTGTGGTGGGTATTCGTCGGGATTTGATACGAAAGTCCCAACCCCTTCACGTTGGCCAGTGGATGACCCCTTCGGACCACAGAGCGAGCGTCGAGGATGTTCTCAAGGGTATGCCAAAGCTTCGCAGTGGAGTCAGCCACAAGGATTCCCCTGCAGTCTGGGCGCAAACGATGCGGGATGCGGCAGCAAAGGTCTGCAAAGCTGTGGCAGTTTGGCCGGCAAGTGAGCGAACTCTGTTTCGAGAGCGTATCAATGAGTGTGCGGATGTCCCTGCAGATATGTCGAAGATTTGGCCTCGAACTGCATCGCGCCCCTCCAAGGTTGGCCCAAGATGTGCAAGCGCATTGAGCGATTGGCTTCTTGACCCGCGTCTCGGTGTTCTTCCAAATAACGAAACACGATGCCATATGCCATCGGACTATGCGCGGTACATGTTCGCTTCAGCATACGCGGAGATGTCTGATATTTCTCCCAAGGCATCCGATTTCCCGGAAATGCTTTGCCCCGATCACCTCAATTGGGATTCCGGTGATTTCGCTGACCGATTCAGAGTGCAGCTATGGAGCCGCCCTTCGACAACCATTACCAGCCATATATCGAAGGATGGCCACTACTTCATTCACCCCGATCCAGAACAGTGCCGCTCCCTGACAGTGAGGGAAGCAGCCAGGCTTCAAACCTTTCCAGACAATTACTTCTTCAAAGGCACCAGAACTCAGCAATTCGTTCAGGTTGGAAACGCTGTTCCTCCATTCCTCGCCAGTCAGATAGGGGATGCAATTCTTTCGCTTCTTCAGCAGATTTATGCCTCTGGAGAACTTGCTCATGCCGAGGATACCTTGACTGGGACAGAAATGAATCTGCGCCACAAGAGCGTGGCGCCGTCCTCTCTAATGCGAAGCGAACTTGACAGGCTCAGCAGTGCCGTTGGTGTTGGCTAGGAGTATGCTCATCGATACCGATTTCACAAATCGTGAAACGACGAATGAAGCCGAGGAGATATTCCTGCCTCCGGTTGCCACCGATCTGCTCGAATCCATGCGTGCTCTTGGATATTCGTTTGAGTCGGCAGTTGCCGATTTGCTCGACAATAGCATCTCTGCTCAAGCACGCAATATCGATATTCGCTTTTCACCTTTTGATGCCCCTTACGTGGCGATTCTTGACGACGGTATCGGCATGTCGTCCGAGGAGCTAACTGCGGCCATGCGCCACGGCAGCAAAAACCCGACAGCGCTCCGTAGCACCGATGACCTTGGGCGCTTCGGTCTCGGCATGAAGACTGCTTCCCTCTCTCAATGCAGGCGCATGACCGTGGTGTCGCTCAAAGATGGCGCCTTGAGTGGCCGATGCTGGGATCTGGATCACATTGCCGTTCGACAAGATTGGATACTCCTACGAATTCCAACCGAGACCATCAAGACTTTACCGATGGCCGAGAACTTGATCATCTCTGGTCATGGAACGCTGGTGCTCTGGCAAGGCTTTGACCGACTCACGGCAGGGGAGCATTCAATCCAAAGCGCTCTTGGCAATAGAATGGACCAGCTCCGCGACCATCTCGCACTTGTTTTCCATCGGTTCCTTGCGCCCAGTATTGGCAACCAGGGTGTCGCCATCTCGATCAACAACAATCCAGTTCGCGCGATCGATCCCTTCCTCACACGCAACAAAGCTACGAGAGAGCTCCCACAAGAGGAGTTTTGGCTTGCCGGGGACCGAGTTACTGTGCAGTCGTACATTCTCCCCCATATCTCCAGACTTTCATCAGCTGATCTGGAATTGGCAGGCGGAGAGGATGGCCTTCGCCGAAATCAGGGATTCTATGTTTACAGGAACCGAAGGCTCATCAGTTGGGGTTCCTGGTTTCGCCTCGTACGTCAAGAGGAGCTTACGAAACTTGCCAGAGTTCGAGTTGACGTGTCTAACCAATTGGATCATCTTTGGAAGCTTGACATCAAAAAGTCGGCTACCATTCCTCCCGAACCCCTTCGGGACGGGCTAAGGCAGATTATCGGTCGGATCACGGATGGAAGCCGCAATGTATTCCTCTTCAGGGGGAAGAAGGCGTCAAGCGACAAGGTCATTCACGCGTGGGATCGCACAATCGTGCGTGACGGTGTAACGTACAAGATCAATCGAGGCCACCCGGCTTTAGATGCCTTGTTTACGCCTTTATCCGAACCTCAGCATGAGTTGTTGAACGAAATACTCGACGTACTTGAGGAAAGTCTACCTCTGGATGCGATCTATCTTGACATGGCATCCCATAATCGACCACCTTTAGTCGAAGATGATGACCGAAGGAAGTCGCTGGAACAGCTTGCAAACACGATCTTGACGACGATTGGACGTGGTAGCGAAGCCGGTATTCGCTTCATCGAGACAATGGCAACGATCGAGCCTTTCTGTTTCAATCCCTCAATAGCCAAAGAGATTGCCATGAGGCTTGCCAATGACTGATACCAATGCCCGCAACCTTGAACGCACTCTCCTCGTCGTGCTGCCGAGTGATCGACCACCAACTGAGGACGAGGTTAAGAGCCTTGCCACTCAGCTTCGCTCGGCTTTTCCTGTCACAGAAGAAGAGTTCAACGCACTTCTTCGGCGGGTATTTACGAAGGTTTCCATCATCATGGACCCTGGCGTAGCCCTGGTTTCAGAGCACAGACCATGGCTAAACGCGCGCAAACCGCAAATCGACCCTTTCTATTGGCAGCGTTTCAGTCAGTTCCTCGCCAAGAAAGACTGGCCTCCGCAGGTCATCACGACGCTGGACAGAGTGTCTGATGAAATCCTGGACTTGTTGGGAAACCCTGCGGAAACGGACCACTGGAAACGTCGTGGTCTGGTTGTTGGCGATGTTCAATCCGGAAAGACCGCAGCGTATACAGCGTTGACATGCAAAGCTGGGGACGCCGGCTACCGTCTAATCATCCTCATGACCGGGACGCTGGAGAGCCTGAGGAGGCAAACGCAGGAACGGATGGATGAAGGGTTTGTAGGCCTTGATAGTTCAGGGGAGCTTACGAAGATTCGCACTAGCCGTTCCGTCGGTGTTGGCCTAATCAACGGAAGTAAGGCTGCCGGAGTTTTTACCTCTCGCCTCAGCGACTTCAACAAGAGCTTGCTCAATACCCTCGGATTTCGCCTGGACGGATTCCAGGTTCCAGTTCTTGTTGTAATCAAGAAGAACAAGAGCATACTTCAGAACCTTGAAAAGTGGCTCGCAGACTTCAATGCTGGGCCAGATGGAAAGATCAATGCTCCTGTTCTCGTCATTGATGATGAGGCTGACAATGCCTCTGTAAATACAAGGCGAGACGATCAGGATCCAGCAGAAATCAATCGCAGAATTCGGTCTCTTCTTGCCAAATTCACGCATTCAAGCTATGTGGGCTTCACCGCCACACCATTTGCGAATGTCTTCATAGACCCGGATACGGAGGATGAGATGCTGGGGAACGATCTTTTCCCCAGGCATTTCATCTATGCTCTGGAGGCACCGTCCAACTACGTTGGGCCACCGGCAATCTTCGGGGATGAAGCGCGCGACAACATGCTTCGTCCAATTGAGGACGCCGAGGTCGCCTTTCCAGAGAAACACAAGTCTTCCCTCATGGTGACGGAATTACCAGAGAGCCTTCTGGAAGCCGCGCGAACATTCCTGCTCTCGACGACAATTAGAGACCTCCGCGGTGAGGGGCCTTCTCACCGATCCATGCTGGTGAACGTTAGCCATTTCACCGCCGTGCAGGATCAGGTGGAGGCGTTGCTGCACACATGGCTTGCTCAGGTTCAACAGGATATTCGCAACTACAGTCAGTTGGAAAGTGCGGAAGCACTCCGCGTCGCAACGCTCGCAGATCTTCTCAGTACATGGAAACGCGAGTTTGCAGATGGTGGAGTGCCCTGGCATGAGGTGCAGGCCGCAATGTTGGCTGCAATACTTCCCATCAGCGTGAAAGCCGTAAACCAAAGAACCGGCGCCGCCAGTCTGGATTTTCGGCAGCACGGGGAGACAGGGCTCAGAGTGATTGTGGTCGGAGGGAATAGCCTGTCAAGGGGGCTCACACTCGAAGGGCTCAGCACCAGCTATTTCTTCCGATCAACAAAGATGTACGACAGTCTGCTCCAGATGGGAAGATGGTTTGGCTACAGGGACGGCTATGACGATCTATGCCGCGTATGGCTGGCCGACGAGACCGTGCACTGGTATACCCACATCACCGATGCAACCCTCGAGCTTCGGCAAGAACTCAGGAAGATGCGCGATCAGCGCAGAGAGCCAATTGACTTCGGATTGAAGGTGCGCGCTCACACTGGCTCACTGATCATTACAGCTCAGAACAAGATGCGACGCTCAACTTTGTTCGAGAGAGTCGTCAGCATCAGCGGAGAGAGTCTTGAGACTACATACATCAAGACAGGCGGGAACATTGTCAAATCAAATCGGATGGCAGTTGAAGAGTTTCTCCAGCAACTAGTAAGTGCCGGACGATACGAAGGAGCATTCGGTTATGGGAACCCGTTTTGGACTGGCGTTCCCAAAGAGATAGTAGCAAGCCTTCTGAGAAACTTCGCAGTTGATCCAGCCAATATCTCATTTCAGGCGCGCGACCTGGCAGATTTCGTAGAGAATGCAACCGAGGACTTCCTTCAGGAATGGGATGTCGTGTTACCTCAGGGCGAGGGAGGCACCGTTTCCATTGCCGGGATCAATCTTTCCCTCAACATTCGAGGTGTTCAGCCCTATTCGGAAAGCGTTCTGGTATCAGGGAAGAGCGCAAGAATTGCATCACGTGGAATAGAAAGGGCCGGACTGTCTCCGGCAAGGGTTGCTGAACTCACTGCGGCATACAGGGAGACAGAGCAGAAGAAGAATGTGCCGGACCGGATATTCCGCAATGAAAGGCCTCGCCCCCTGCTGCTTATTCATTTCATCAAGCCTGAGCCGCGCAGCTCCAGACCGGAAAGCATAGTGCTTCCGGAAGAGCTGACGGCTCTCGGGCTAAGCTTTCGAGTTTTTGATGACTCCGATGTGGCAAAGCGGGTTGTATATAGAATCAATCTCGTTGAATTGCGGTCAGGCCCTGAAAGTGCAGGTGAAGAGGAAGATGGTGCGGAGGACGGTGATGACCTCGATTGATCATGTCTGGTCGGATATTTCCGCTCACGCATCGAGCCTGGGAGCTTTCCGGCTGCTCGACGAAGCACATCCTCTCGACCTATTTGCCGGCATTGACCACGAGGGTAGACGGGCACTCATGCTTGTCACAGACACGCAGCCAAGAGAGGTTCCTGCCGCTGGTGTCATCGAGGTTACTGTCACCCAGCGAAATGACGGATTGTATGCTCTTCTAGTTCGCCTGAGTCGGCAAGAGTTGCAAGAGGTGTTCGGACGACTGTGCATGGATCTGGTCGAGGGGACTAGAACGAGCACTAAACAAAACGGCACGGAGACCTTGCTAAAGCGGCTGAATCGATGGAGACGCTTGCTCGAAGCAGGCGCACGTCAGGGTTTAAGTAATCTGGAATTGCGTGGACTCTTTGGAGAACTCTGGTTTCTCTGGACAGTCGCGATTCCTGTATTTGGCGACGCCATCGCAATACAAGGATGGAATGGACCACTGGAAGCTCCGCATGATTTTCAGTTAGGCGAGGGGCTTGTAGAGGTGAAAACAATACTTCCCGGAGCACATAGTGTTTCGATTGCCTCTGCCGATCAGCTCGAAAGTTGTTCAATTCCTCTTCAGCTTGCGGTCATCGTAACCGACATATCGAGGGGGGGCTCGGTACCCGAGTTGGTAGAGACCATCCGTCGGGGAGTCGAGGGTTCACCAATAGCCGCCACTGAGTTCGAACTGCGACTTGCAGAGGCTGGATATACCAACAGAGATGAATATGCGGGCCTGCACTTCACGGCACTCGAAATTCGCTACTATCCGGTTGGGCCAGAGTTTCCGCGGATTACAACTTCTCTCCTCCCCCCAGGGATTTCTCGTGTCACCTATGATCTCGATCTCCTGAAATGTGGAATACCAAGGAGCGAATACATCCATGCAACTGAATGAGTACAGAAACGAATTCCTTGAGGACATCAAGGCTCGCGCCAGCGCCGCGGCGGACTTTACGCACGCATCGTTCGTCGAAGTCTGCGCCGACCTGCTGAGTGATGCCGAAGAAATCTGCGATTTCGAGCCCTGCTATTTTCGAGGAAGCGGCTCGAAAAACAGATCGCTCGCCGTCGATGGATACGCTCAGGATAGCGTAGACGGGTCGCTACGCCTCGTTGTCGCAGACTTCTCCGGATTGCCCGAGATGCCGACGTTGATTCAGACTCAGGCAAGAGTATCGTTTGGCAAGCTCGTTGCTTTTTGTGAAGATGCCTTTACCGGCCGTCTTCTCGATGAAGTCGACGAGTCGACTCCGGAACACTCTCTGGCGCTTCTCCTTCAGCAGCAGCGAAAACAGATCGCCAGACTTCGGCTTTATCTGATCAGCGACGGCGCCCTCAGTACGCGTGTCAAAGATTGGCCCGAGGGACAGGCTGGCGGCATACCAACTGAATTCCACATCTGGGACATCAACCGCTTCCACCAAGTGTATGAGTCCAAGACCGGAAGAGATGAGCTCACAGTCGACTTTACGCAGGTTGTTCCAGGCGGGCTACCGTGTCTCGCAGCAAGTGTGGATGCCGACAACTACCGCGCCTATCTTTGCGTCATTCCAGGTTCAGTCCTCGCCAGCATCTATCAGCAATACGGAAGCCGCCTGCTCGAAGGAAACGTCCGCTCGTTTCTCGGAGCCAGCAAACTGATCAATAAGAAGATTCGCAAAACAGTGATGTCTGAGCCGACGATGTTCTTTGCTTATAACAACGGCATTTCGGCAACGGCCACTTCCACTGTGACCCAGACTACTGATTGCCTGCGCATTACTGAGGTGACGGATCTTCAGATTGTGAATGGTGGCCAGACCACTGCAATTCTTGCAAATGCCCTCTCGGAAAAAGACCCTGGGCTTGAGAAGACATTCGTTCAGATGAAGCTGTCGGTCATTCCACCGGAGACGATCGGCGAGTACACACCCCAAATCGCTCTCTGTGCCAACACTCAGAATAAGGTCAGTGACGCTGATTTCTATTCAAATCGAGAGTTTCATAGGAGGATTGAACAGATTTCTCGTGTGCTCCGTGCTCCCGCCGTTGGCGGGGCGCAATATGGAACACACTGGCTCTATGAACGAGCTCGGGGAACCTACCTCAATGAGCAAGCAAAGCTCACTCCAGCTCAGCGGGCGCTGTTTCAGCTACAGAATCCGCGTAAGCAGCTCATCACGAAGGTGGATCTTGCCAAGTTCGAAAATGCCTGGCGCTATCTGCCTAATGTTGTGAGCCTGGGTGCTCAGAAGAACTTCGTCAATTTCAGCTCCTATGCTCAGACTGAGTGGGAGAAGAATCCAGAACAATTCAACGAGGAGTACTACAAGCGCGTAATCGTCAAGGCAATGCTTTTTAGAAAGACCGAAGAATTGGTATCGGATCAGTCGTGGTATCAGGGCGGCTATCGAGCGAACATCGTAGCTTATACCATTGCGAAGTTTGCTCACTTGATCCAGTTCGAGGGCACCGGAGACGCATTTGATTTCAAAGCGTGCTGGACACGCCAAAGCCTTTCTCCGGCTATTGAGAGCCAGTTAACGCAGATTGCCTAAGAGGTCTTTGAGGTCATAGTCTCTCCGGATGGCGGGTTGCAAAACGTCACGGAGTGGGCGAAGAAGGAGGTTTGCTGGAGTCGCGTACAGGGGCTTCGCATACCGCTGCAGAAGGAATTGGCCAAGGAGCTTGTCGGTCGCGAGAATGATAGAGCCGTCAGGAAGGAAGCCGAAGATCAGCAGACGATTATGAGCGGGATTCAGATCCAAATGACCGTCGTTAACCTTGGATCACCATATTGGAAGGAACTTCACGCATGGGCCAAATCACGATTGCTTCTTAGTCCAGAAGAAGAATCGTTTGTTGCACTGGCGACGGGCATGCCGCGAAAGTTACCCTCAGAGAAGCAATCTGCCAGACTGCTGCAGATCAAGGAAAAGTTGGAGCTTGAAGGGTTCTCGGTGAGC
>Ga0187880_1003616_pt1 | contig 11720 bp, 10 predicted proteins | sample June2016WEW_19_4_FD_132998 | JGI IMG/M metagenome (GOLD analysis project Ga0187880, IMG submission 132998) | Peatland microbial communities from SPRUCE experiment site at the Marcell Experimental Forest, Minnesota, USA - June2016WEW_19_40 | ecosystem: Environmental > Terrestrial > Soil >...
CAAAGTGCGCGGAATTCCCACTTTCCCACAGCGACCACGACGGCTATATGAGTAAACCCAAGAATCAAAACCGGACATTTCACTTGCTACAAAAAGCGGACATTTTGACTTGCTACGAACAGTTCGCAATCGCCACGGTCCGCAAGCGCCCTCAGACGAACAAACTTTCTCCACTGTTCGAAACAGCGGGGCCCTGAAGCCGGCCTGAACCCCTGCATTGTTCATCTTCCTCGCCGCCAGAAGTGGCGATCGCGGAAGTCTCGCCGCCAGTAGTTTCGTGGCCTATCGGTGTCCCAGGAGAAGGCCCCCTTGTGCACCGTGATCTGCGGTTTGCCGCCTTCCCCTTCCAGAATGATGCTGACTATGTCGAAGCGGCACGGCGGACGGTCGCCGGGGATGCGACGAACATATCGGCGAGCGACCGATAAAATGTGCCGCCGCTTGCTCCGATCGACTGCGGTCACGGGTGGCGCTAATCCCTCGTTCGTTCGGGTCTTCACCTCGATGAAGCAGAGGATGTCATCGTCCCACCCAATCAGATCAATTTCGCCCCGGTCATAGGGCACACGAACGTTTGCGGCAACGATTTTGTAACCCAGGCTGCGCAAGTGCAGGTACGCCTCGAGTTCGCCGCGCTTGCCGGTCAGCAGATGTTTGGGCTTGCGCGACGGCAAGAGACGACTAGCGAATTCCAGACTGCGGATGACGAACTTGGTCAGCGACACCATGAGGCGAGTGCGCCTCCGATACGCCTGACTCTACTGGTTTCTGGCCTCTCCTGTTGTGATGAGCATCACTGGAAGTCGTGCTTTGGGGAAGGCGCAGTCCGCCATCCCTTTGGGAAATTCCGTTAACCTGGTTGCCAGCCGGAGACAAAGCCGTCAGAATCAAGAATCGCCGGTTGAGGTTGGTTTGCGTGCCGGTTTGCGACAGTCGCCCGGCAGCGATGCCAAGATCGGTTCAGGGATCCACAGGAAAGGTGCGCGTGGAACATCTGGCAGTAGCGGATTTCGTTTTCGGAGTAGCCGCGTGAAGAGTCAATTCTGGACTACGCCGAACCAGATCACACTGCTGCGCCTGATCTTCATCCCGTTTGTCATCATTACGGTGTTTGATGGGCAATGGACTTGGGCGCTCGGTCTTCTGGTCGCGGCGGCCCTCAGTGACGCCCTCGACGGACTGCTGGCGCGCGTCTTGCAGCAGCAAACCATGCTGGGGCAATATCTGGATCCCATCGCCGACAAGCTGTTGTTGAGTTCGCTGTTTCTGGTGCTTTCGTTCGTCAAGAAGATTCCGTGGAAGTACACCGTCCTGGTGTTCAGCCGCGACCTGTGCATTGTCGCTACCGCCGTGGTCTTGTATGCCACGGTCGGGTTTCGCGATTTCCGGCCCAGCATTTATGGCAAGCTGAGTACCGGTTCCCAGATCGCGGCTATCTTCTTCGTTGTTCTGGCGCAAGTGTTGCGCGCTCCTTGGGTGGTGTATCTGGAAACGTTCTTTCTCTACGCCACCTTTACCTTCGCGACGATTTCGGGCGTCCACTATGTCTTGATTACAGGACAGCGTTTACGCCATCAGGACCAAAAGCCAGTCGCCTAGCCCGACGCCAGAGTGCGGCAAGCTGACTTGGGCTGCGGCCATCGTATGACCACCGATCGCCATCATCGTCTGCAAGTGATCATCGCGTTCGCCTTGGTGTACCTGTTCTGGGGCTCGACCTACCTGGCCATCGGAATTGCCGACGATGAGCACCTTCCGCCTTACGTGCTGTGCGCTATGCGATTTCTGATCGCTGGTCCGCTGATGCTGGCCGCGTGTGCCGCCTTGGGCCGCAGCATTCGCATTACCCGGACGGAGGCAGTGCGGCTGGCCACCATCGGCTGCTTGTTGCTGGTGGGCGGCAACGGAGGTCTGGCCTGGGCGGAGCAATGGGTCCCTACAGGGCTGGCAGCGCTGATCGTAGCGATTACGCCCATCTGGTTTATGGTGCTGGAAACCTTCGTCTTCCGCGGAGACCGGCTTTCACGCCGCGGTTTGATCGGGCTGGCGCTGGGCATCGCGGGCATTGCCATTCTCTTCTGGCCCAAGTTTGCCGACCGCAATACGCTAGGCACCATGCAATTGGTAGCTTCGTTCACCCTTTTGCTCTCGTCCATGAGCTGGGCCATCGGTTCGGTCCTGTCGCACAAATGGCACATGAAAGTTGACCCGTTCGCAGCAACCGGCTGGGAAATGTCGTTTGCCGCCATCGGCAATGTCCTGGTCGTATTGGCGACGGGCCAGCAGCATCGCATCGTGCTGACTTCCCGCGCGCTGATGGCGGTGCTCTACCTGGTGGTTTTCGGCTCGTGGGTCGGCTACACGGCGTACATCTGGTTGCTGAAGCATGTGTCCACGCAGAAGGTGGCGACGTACGCCTATGTGAATCCCATCGTCGCGGTCTTCCTGGGATGGCTGGTGCTGCGCGAGCGCTTCGATGGATACATCTTCGCCGGGAGCGTCGTAATCATCGCCGCCGTGGCCTTGGTCACCACGGCAAAAGTTCACCGCCGCGAACCGGGTGAGCAAGCGGTAGGCTTGCCCGAACTGGAATCGGAAGTGTAGGGGCTAACGCTTACTTCCGTCTCCAGCGCACCCCATCCTTGGTGTTTTCCAGGATGATGCCGTTCTCTCCCAACTGCGCTCGGATAGCGTCGGAGCGCGCGAAATCGCGCGTCTTGCGCGCTTGCGAGTGCTCGGCAACGAGTCCCTCGACATCGGCATCGGAAAGCGCCGCAGCCTTGGCCAACTCGGCTGTTTGCGGGCTGATCTTGTCCTGGAAGCCTTCTGCCTTTGCCCATTCGACGATTGCGCGCACCTTGGCGGCATCGTCGTCCTTCAGCACCGCAAAGATCTCTTCGAATTCTTCGAGCACTCTGAGCAGTTGAGGTACGTTGGCTTTCCGGACTTCTCCGGCATCGGCGGCAGCGTTGACGTCCCTCACCATGTCAAAAATGGCGCCCAGCGCGTGCGCCGTGTTCAAGTCATCGTCCAAGCCGGCGCGCATTTCGGCCGAAGTCCTCTCCGCAATTTCGGCAATGATCACGTTGCCGTCGTCGGCGAACTGCGAAGTCTCCAGCCGCAGCTTGAAGTTGCGCAGACGCTCAACCGAATTGGCCGCCTGCGTCAGCCCGTCAAAGGTGAAGTTGAGCTGTTTGCGGTAAGGGACCGACATCAGCAGAAAGCGGATGGACGATGGCTTGTGTCCCATCAGGATGAGATCGCGAACGGTGAAGAAGTTGCCCGCGCTCTTGGACATCTTCTCGCCTTCCACCAGCAGGAAGCGCGCATGAACCCAGACGTGCACGAATGGTTTGCCGGTCAGCGCCTCCGACTGCGCGATCTCATTTTCGTGATGAGGAAAGATGAGGTCTTCGCCCCCGGCATGAATGTCGAAGCTCTCGCCGAGGTACTTCATCGACATTTGCGAGCACTCGATGTGCCAGCCCGGGCGGCCAGGGCCGATCTCGGTGTCCCATTGCGCCTCGCCCGGTTTCGGCGCCTTCCACAGCGCGAAGTCGCGGGCATTGTCCTTGTCGTATTCGTCCACGTCCACCCGCGCGCCGTCGTTCATGCCCGCAAAGTCCCTCTTTGACAGCTTGCCGTACTCGGGGAACTTTGCGATTCGGAAGTAGTAGGAGCCATCTTCCGTGCGGTAGGCATACCCCTTCTCCACAAGTCCGGCGATGAAGTGCGCCATCTCCTGGATGTGGTCGGTGGCGCTCACCAGGAATTCGGGACGCTGAATGTTCAGCGCGTCGGCATCTTCCAGAAACGCCTGCTTGTACTTCTTGGTGTACTCCTGGACGCTGACGCTCGACGCGGCGGCGTTGCGGATGATCTTGTCATCCACGTCGGTGATGTTCATCACGTGCTTCAGCTTGTAGCCACTCTGCTTCAGAAATCGCCGCAGCGTATCCACGACAATGAAGGTGCGGAAATTGCCGATGTGGCCGTAGTCGTAAACCGTGGGCCCGCAGGCGTACATGCGGACCAGATCGTCTTCCAGCGGACGGAACTCCTCGACTTTTCCGGACAGCGTGTTAAACAGCTGAAGCGGCATGGACCTTCCCTGTGCAGGTGGAGAATCTTTGATTGTAGGGGGCTGCGAGAAAGGGGGTCAAGAATGGGGACTGGGCTGGAAGGTTCGGAAGGTCGGGAGAAGGCGGCGCTCGATCTCCTTGGTCTCGGGCGTCGGTGTCTTGTCGCCGCGGCAGGGCCCGTCGAAATCGATCTTAAGAGTCTTTCCCCGGAGGTTGAAGAAGTATTGATCGGGATAGCAGACGCCACCACCGCCCGGACCATAATAGTAAAACGTGTAGCGACCGGTCTTGATCGGTTCGGGCGGCGATTCACTACCGGTCGGCGCCCCCTCGATGAAACTCTCTAGATCGAACCGCGTCGGTTGAAGCCACACCCAAATTGAAGCGTCCGCGAATTTCTTGTGCTGTAGCTGTAGCAGCCGACCTTCATGAACAGCCTCGCTCAGGGTTCGCCAATAGTCGGGCGCACTCTTGTATTCGTCGAGCCACGACTTGGCGCGCGGAGTGTAGGCCGGCGGATAAGAGAAACAGAAACCATGGGCCCGATCGATGTAAACCACCCATCCCTTAGGAGTGTTCTCCACTGGGCAGGGAGCGTGCGTTGTTTCTTGCGCCATCGCGGCAGCGACAGCAAAGCACAGGAACCCGGCAATTCCAGCAAGACCGTTCCTCACGAATCCCTCTCGCGACATAGTGTCGCCGACGAGCCCTCTACAGGATAGACCTTGAGTCGTTGACTCAATTGCAATTCTGTTTGCTAACGGATTCCGACCTGGCCGCGTACGCTCTCGATCAGCTTGCTGGAGTCATAGCCGACTCCATCCTTGAACACCGTCTCGACATTCTCGATGTCTTCGATCTTTTTGGAGGGATCGCCCTTGATCAGAACAAAGTCTGCATCTTTGCCGGCCGCGAGCGTACCAATGCGGTCCTGCTTGCCGAGATAGATCGCGCCATTTCCCGTGCCGATCTGGATGGCTTCGACTGGGGTGAATCCAGCTTCGACCAGCAATTCGATTTCGCGCTGATCGCCGAATCCAGGGAGCGTGGCGCCATTCCCGGTTGGATCCGGCCCTGCGAGCAGCAGGCCGCCAGCCTTCACGAACGCAAGTTCGAACTCCAGCTCTTTCTTGAACAAACCGGTTATGGGTGAATCCATTGCGATGTGGGCGCGCGCGGTGAGATAACTTTGGGCGGATTCAGACGACATGGCATCCAGCACCCGCGGTTGCAATTTCGGCCGTCCAGGCACGAAGGCCTCAAACACCGGCAGCGTGGATGTCACTGCCACATGATGGGCGACGAGATCATGGATCAGCGCTTGCACCTGCGGGCCATTGACATCGAGTTTCGCCCAACTGTCGCGCGCGGCGGTCCCCTGTGGGCAAACATCGGGCTTCTTGTCCGCGACAAAGTCGGTGGCGGTGAAGACCGGGCCATGCTCCAGATCGTCGATGCCCATGGCGATGGCTTCGTGCCAGGTGACGGAGCAGAGATGTCCCGTCAGCTTGAATTTGTGCTCATGGGTCTGCTGGATCGCCGCCGCCAGTTCTTCCCGCGTGATGTTCATGTAAGCCTTGTACGAGGTCATCCCCTCGGCGGCCCAGTAATCCACCAGGCGCTTGGCGTCATCAGCGCCGGTCAATTCGTGCATCTGCGCGAACGCTGTGGGCGCGCCTTCCAGGTAAGGCGCGGTCGCATCAATTTTCGGGCCCGGCATCTGGTTGGTATCAATGCGCTGCTTGACCTTGAGATCGGTATACGGTTCCACGCTGCCGGTAGTGCGCAACGTAGTGACACCTGCGGCCAGATAGAGCCGCGGCGCCGTGAAAGGAATTTCTGCGACATAGAGTCCCGGCTCCCCGATCTTGCCGTCGGCCCCGCGTTGTACTGAAACCGAATCTGTGTAGTAGAGATGATCGTGCATTCCAATCAGTCCAGGGATGATGGTGTATCCGGCGCGGTCGAACTGCTGCGCACCGGCGGGCACTTGGACCGTTGCAGCGGGGCCGATTGACTGGATTTTGCCGTTGGCAATCACCATCGCCTGGTCTTCCTGCGGAGCAGCGCCAGTTCCATCGATGACGCGGACATGATTCACCACAAAGACGGGCGCGCTACCGGTTACAAACGGCGCGATGCCGTTGGAATTTTGGGCTTGCGCAACTGCGAGGGAAGTACACAAGAATACGAGCAGGGCCAACCGGCGCATCGGTACACCTCGTAAGACGATCATAATCCGGACGGAAGCCAGCTAGTTTACAGCAAACTGCGCCCCTCCACATCCGCTAGTCCATGCTATGGCGCAGGTCCACCAGCTCTCGTCCGCGAAAGAAATTATCGGCGATAATGAAAGCAAGGTGGGCGAAGGAAGAAGCTGGAAGTGACGGCTCGCGGACTTAAGGAGTAGTAAATGCCGAACCCAACAGAGAGTGCGGTCCAGCCGGGCAAGACCGCGTTTCACTCGATGACGTGCGAGCAGTTGCTGGTGGCGCTGGAGATGTTCGCCAAGAACTGGCTGGCCCATGACGGGTGCTGGTTTCTGGCGGCGGAGGAAAGCCTCGGCATGGATGCCGCTATCGAGTTGGACACGGCGACGTGGCGGCGGTTCGCGGCGACTGAGGCCAACCGTATTATGACGACGTTCAGCATTCCCCCTGCGGGCGGCTTGGAAGCGCTGGAACGCGCTTTGGGCTTGCGGCAGTACAGCTTGATCAACTCTCAGCGGACTGAGTGGTCGGAAGACGGCACACGCCTGCGCCTCTTCATGGATGTTTGCCGGGTCCAGGAAACCCGGCGGCGCAAGGGGCTCCCGGATTTCCCCTGCAAGCCCGTCGGCACCGTGGAGTTCGAGACTTTCGCGCGCACCGTGGACGCTCGAATTCACACCAGATGTCTGCACTGCCCACCGGAATCCCCGGAAGGCAAATACTGCGGCTGGGAGTTCAGCCTGTGATGGTTCTTGGCCGATCCTAGCCTGGTCCGTGAGGCTCTGCCAGGCCGATTTTTGGGGGTTACGCCGTGCTTCGAAGGCGACTATAATCAGCTTAGGAGTACCGCTTGACCAGCCGCTTGAACCAGCCGAACGCTTTTGCCGCCGCCTCCAATCCGGGGTGCGGCGTGGGTGTGCGTGCAACCTGGTCAAGACTGGCCCCCTGCATGGCCCGTCCCAACCTCTTCTCCGGCGACTAGCTAGCTTCCTGTCTTTCGTCTTCCCGTCGGCCTCCCGCGTCTTCTCCAATCCAACCAGATTGTCGTCGCGGGCAGACAGAAGCTCCGGCCCCAAACTGGCGCCGCAAGCCTTTCGCGAAGGAGAAACATCATGACCACCAATACTCTGACCCACGTTGCCGGTCCAAACATCAGGACCACTTTGCCCGGCCCCAATGCGCGGCGCATTCTGGAGGGCGATGAACGCTATGTTTCGCCGTCCTACACTCGCTCGTATCCCATGGTCGCCAAGCGCGGACGTGGCGTCATCGTCGAAGATGTGGATGGCAACGAGTTCCTCGATTTTTCTGCCGGCATCGCTGTGACCTCCACCGGACACTGCCATCCGGAGGTCGTGGCCGCCATCCAGAAGCAAGCGGCTGAGCTGATTCACATGTCGGGCACCGACTTCTACTACGAGAGCATGGTGACCCTGGGCGAGCGTCTGTCGAAGGTCGCTCCCATGAAAGGGCCGCACAAGGTTTACTACGGCAACTCGGGCGCGGAAGCCATCGAAGCTGCGCTGAAACTGGCGCGCTATCACACCAAGCGGCAGAACATCATCGCGTTCTACGGGGCATTCCATGGGCGCACCATGGGGGCTTTGTCGCTGACGGCTTCGAAGCCGCAACAGAAGCGCCGCTTCTCGCCGATGCTTCCCGGTGTAACCCACGTGCGCTATCCCGATGTGTATCGCGGATGTGTGGGTGGAAGCCAGGAAGCGGAGGCGTTCGCGCTGGGCTGCGCCCGCTTCATCGAAGAAAAGCTGTTCAAAACGACACTGCCCCCGGAGGAAGTGGCCGCGATTTTTGTCGAGCCGATTCAGGGTGAGGGCGGCTACGTGGTCGCGCCGACGGTGTTTATGCAGGAGCTGCGGCGCATATGCGACCGCCATGGCATTCTCCTGGTCGCCGACGAAGTGCAATCGGGCGCGGGCCGCACCGGGAAGTGGTGGGCCATTCAGCACACCGGCGTTGAGCCTGACATCTTCTGCAGCGCCAAGGGGATTGCCAGCGGGATGCCGCTCGGCATCATGATGTCCAAGGCGGAAATCATGGACTGGGTACCGGGTTCGCACGCCTCGACGTTCGGCGGGAACCCGGTCTCCATTGCGGCTGCGCTGGCCACCATGGATGTGCTCGAGCGTGAAGCCATCAAGAATGCCGAAGTAGTGGGCAAACACATCATGCAGCGCATCGCCGATTGGCCGCAGCGGCTCGATCTGGTGGGCGACGTCCGCGGACGCGGCTTGATGATCGGAGTCGAGATCGTCACCGACAAGAAAGCCAAGACGCAAGGCAGCGCGGAACGCGATCGCATCGTCGAGCTCGCTTTCGAGCGCGGCGTGCTCTTTCTGGGATGCGGGCCCAACAGCATCCGTGTTGCTCCACCGCTCATCGTGACCAGCGAGCAAGCCGACATCGCCATGGATGTGCTGGAAGAATGCATTGCGATCGTCGGCAAGGAGCGCCGCAACTAGACCAGTTCCGAGCTTTGAAGGGGCACGTGCCCCTTCAATCTCGGTTGACACGACGACCTCATGCAAGTTGACTCCCCGGCTTGCGATTCTCTTCGCCGCATCACCTAGCGCGCTCCCATCGGGGCGTAAGATAATAGAACACTTTTGACCGAGGTCCGCTGTGCCTGAGTTACGCAAAGATCCAATCCTGGGAAGATGGGTAATCATTTCTACCGATCGCGCCAAGCGCCCTAACGACTTCAGCCGTGAGCCGGTGAAATTGAAGGGCGGCTTTTGCCCGTTCTGCTACGGCAATGAAAGCAAGACGCCTCCCGAAGTGCTGGCGTATCGCCCCAACGGGGCGCCGCGTGACACGTCGGACTGGACGGTGCGCGTGGTGCCCAACAAGTTTCCCGCCCTCGGAATCGAAGGCAGCCTGAACCGTCAGGCCGAAGGCATGTTCGACAAGATGACCGGGATTGGGGCGCACGAGGTCATCATCGAAACGCCCGACCACAACGCTACCTTGGCCACCATTTCGGAGAAGCGCATTGAAGATGTTCTGTGGGCGTACCGCGATCGCATCGTCGATCTGAAGAAGGACCGTCGCTTCAAGTACATCCTGATCTTCAAGAACCATGGGATAGCAGCCGGGGCGACGTTGGAGCATTCCCATGGGCAACTGATCGCGCTGCCCATTGTTCCCAAGTATGTCGCCGAGGAACTGGAAGGCTCGAAGCAATATTACATTTACAAAGAGCGCTGCGTTTATTGTGACATCGTGCGGCAGGAGACCGAGTCCGGGGTGCGCGTCATTGCCGACAGCGACAGCTTCTTGACCGTCGCTCCCTACGCGCCCCGTTTCCCCTTCGAAACCTGGATCTTGCCCAAACGGCACGAATCGGCTTTTGAGAATTCCTCCTCGCAAGTTTATGAGGGCTTGGCCAAGGCCTTGAAGAACCTCCTGGTGCGCGCTGACCAGGTGCTCGACCATCCAGCCTACAACCTGGTGGTCCACACCGCCCCGATCCAGGAGCCAGCCATGGACCATTATCACTGGCACATCGAGTTCATGCCGAGGCTCACCAAGACGGCGGGCTTCGAGCGGGGAACAGGCTTCTACCAGAACCCCACACCGCCCGAGGAAGCCGCCAAGTATCTGCGCGAAGCCAAAGTTGAAACTCCGCCAGCGACCGCGGCGGAGCGCAAGTAGGTTTGGGCCGGACCCTACGGTGCATCCAGTCAAGGAGGCCGCATGAACACCAGCCAACCTGGAGTCGCAGCCCCTGCCACGCAGCGGCCTTGGGTCCTCGATCTCACCGCAGGAGAGCGCAGCACTCTGGTCGCAACCTTCGGCGGCTGGGCGCTCGACGGCATGGACGTGATGGTCTATAGCTTCGTCATTCCCACGTTGATCGCAGCCTGGCACATCAGCAAAGGACAAGCGGGCTTGCTGGGCACGGCCGCTCTGCTGATTTCCGCGGTCGGCGGTTGGCTGGCCGGATTGCTCGCCGACCGCTTCGGCCGCGTACGCGTCCTGCAGATCACGATCCTGTGGTTTGCGTTCTTCACATTCTTGAGCGGATTCACCAACTCCTTCTGGCAACTGCTGATGACGCGCGGACTGCAAGGCCTGGGGTTCGGCGGGGAGTGGGCGGTCGGCTCCGTGCTGATGGGAGAAGCCATCCGCGCGCAGCACCGCGGCAAGGCGGTCGGCACCGTGCAAGGTGGATGGGCCATCGGATGGGGCATCGCGGCCATCTGCTATACCGTGCTCTTCTCCGTACTGCCTGCCGCAATTGCGTGGCGTGCCATGTTCTGGGTCGGCATTCTTCCCGCGCTGCTGGTCTTCTACATCCGGCGCAACGTTCCCGAGCCGGAAGTCTTCAGCCAGACCCGGGCGCGCGTCGGCGAGGGCAGCCATTTCCTGGAAATCTTCAGCCCCGCGCTGCTGAAAACCACCTTCCTCACCGCGATGCTTGCCACGGGCGCACAGGGCGGGTATTACGCCATCACCACTTGGTTGCCCACGTTCCTGAAGACCAGCCGCGGCCTGTCGGTGCTCAACACCGGCGGTTATCTGTTCGTTGTGATTGTGGGCTCGTTCGTCGGCTACATCATCAGCGCCTGGCTGGCTGATCACCTTGGCCGCAAGCGGACCCTGATACTGTTTGCCGTCTGTTCGTTCGTGACGGTGACGGCGTACACTTTTCTGCCCATCAGTAACTCGCTGATGCTGGTGCTGGGATTCCCGCTCGGCTTCTTCGCGTCCGGGTCGTTCAGTCCGATGGGCGCATTCTTTACCGAACTGTTTCCCAGCCGGTTGCGCGGCTCGGGCCAGGGATTTTCCTACAACTATGGACGCGCCATCGGCGCGCTGTTTCCGACATCGGTTGGCTACCTCAGCGCGCGCATTACCCTGGGACACGCCATCTCGGCATTTGCCGTGACCGCCTACCTGGTGATGATCCTGGCCGTACTCCTGCTGCCTGAGACCAGAGGGAAAGAGTTGCAGGTGTACGAGTGAGTGCTGACCGCCGCTTCTGCGCGTAGTACGCAAGCTGGTCCGGAATCTCCGCCGGGGGTGCCCCGTTCTAGCCTTCTTTTGGCTAGGGCGGGTGTTTATCGTACGGACCCTCATGCACTCTCCTCTCGCTTCCTTGCGCTCTTCCTAACTGACTACTGGCTACTGTTTTTTTCTCGCACGACGCCGCTTCCGCATCCATCAGCCTCAGGTTGGCCGCGGCGCCGTGCAAAGCCGACAGAATCATCCTCGCCCGCCATTCCTCAATCCGCTGCTGCGACACGCCATAGATGAACTGCATGAACCCAATCTGCACCGCAGCCGCGTCCTCCAGATATGGAAACTCGAACGCGTAGTAAGGATCATTCTCTTTGCGGCCCGGATTGGCCAGGAAGACGAACAGGTTGTTCTTGGGTACGGTCTTGCGCACCTTCGCGTGGTAATA
>Ga0187880_1003620_pt1 | contig 11715 bp, 9 predicted proteins | sample June2016WEW_19_4_FD_132998 | JGI IMG/M metagenome (GOLD analysis project Ga0187880, IMG submission 132998) | Peatland microbial communities from SPRUCE experiment site at the Marcell Experimental Forest, Minnesota, USA - June2016WEW_19_40 | ecosystem: Environmental > Terrestrial > Soil > Wetlands...
CGTGACCATTCAAGCTTCATGTTACAGGCGAAATGAAGCACGCCTGGCCTGAGAGTGCAACCGGTTTCACGCCACCTTGCAAGCGGACCGGGCAGAGGCCGGCAGATGGTCCATAAACCTTCTCGCCGGACCCGTTGAGCATAGCTTGTTTCCGCGCCCAGGAGCCGCCATGCTGAAGAAAAGGCAACTGTATGCGGCGCATCTTGATTCTGCCACCAGCCGACGCCTCGGTCTCCCTCTCCTCTTTTGGAGGAGAGGGTTGGGGAGAGGAGGCCGTCACTTCTGGAGCCAGCCGCTGCCCTTGCAAAAGACGGCAGTCGTTACTGAGACGACCCGGCTGGGTTCTTTGGGGTTGGCGCCTGTCTTTCACGGCCTGGGCGGCGCTCGTGAGCCTTTCCACGCTCGCGGCATCCGGGACCTCCAAGAGCCTCACGGTTCGCGTCGAGGTGCCTTCCGGCGCGCCGCGCCTGATGGTAAATGGCCGGCCGGTGCGTGCGCGGATGTTCTTCGGCGGACCAGGTTCCGCGCCCATCAGGATCGAGCCGGCTGGCCGTTCCGTCGAATTCGAATTCGTCGCCCAGGAGAATGCGCCCGCTACTGGTACTCTTCATTTCCGATTCGGCCAGATTCCCGGTGATGTGTTTCTCGATAACATTCGTATCGTGGACATAGCCTCGGGCAAGGAGGTGATGCCCGCCTGCGACTTTGAAAGCGGGCCGGACGCGTTCTCTCGCGACTGGGCTTCCTGGCCGCCCGGACCGGCAAACACCGTGGGCACGGTTCTGGTGGAAGCGTCCGTCGGGGCCAACGGGACCGCCGGCTTGTATATCAAGCTCCGCCAGCCTCCTGCCGGGCAGTGGCCCGACTGGCACATTTACCACCTGGCGAACCTGGCCATCGCCCAAGGCAGTCGTTACCGCGTGTCCTTCTGGGCCCGGGCGGAACCGGCGCGAGACCTGACCGTGGCGTTTTATCGGCCTGGTGACCCGTACGTCTTTTTGGGAGGGCCGCCTGGGCTATTCGCAGCGCAAATCCGCATGGCGGCTGCGGTGGGCGTGGACTTTGTCAGTTTCCCCATCGACATGCCCTGGCCAGCCCCGGGTGTGCCAGCGGACTGGAAGGCTGCCGACCACCTTTGCGCCCAAGTCCTCCAGGCGAACCCGCGGGCTCTCCTCTTGCCGCGATTCGGGGCCGATCCGCCGGACTGGTGGCGCAAAGCCCACCCGGATGAAGTCATGACCTGGGAGGACGGTTCTCAGCAGCATCATGCAGTGGTGGCATCGCCTCTCTATCGCCGCGACGCCGCCGCGCGGGTGGGAGCCCTCGTGGAGCATCTGGAAAGCAAGTTTGGCGAGCACATGGCGGGCTATCATCCCTGTGGCCAAAACACCGGCGAATGGTTTTATCAGGATACTTGGGAGAATCGCTTGAACGGCTACGCCCCGGCCGATACGAATGGCTGGCGGGCCTGGCTCCGCGGGCGTTACGGCAGCGACGCAGCGCTCCAGGCTGCGTGGCGCGACCGGTCTGTGACCCTGAACGCAGCGGCGGTGCCAACCCCCGACCAGCGCCGCGCGTCGCCCACAGGTATCCTGCGCGACCCGGCGACCCAGAAGCCCCTGATTGATTTCGCGGAATTCCAGCAGCAGGCAATGGCAGACTTGGTCTGTGAACTGGCCCATGCGGCCCGGCAGGCTTCCCGCGGCCGGAAGCTGGTTCTGTTCTTTTACGGCTATGTGTTCGAGTTCGGCCCAATTCGGCTCGGCCCCGCCACCTGCGGCCATTACGCCCTCCGCCGCGTGCTCGACTGCCCGGACATCGACATGCTTTGCTCGCCCATCTCCTACTTCGACCGGGGAATCGGCGGCAGCGCGCCCGCCATGACTGCGGCCGAAAGCGTCGCCCTCGCCGGCAAGATGTGGCTATTCGAAGATGACACACGCACTTACCTTGGGAGCGGTGATTTCCCTGGCAAGTTCGACGGGGCGAAGGACCTGGCCGAGACCCAGACGATGCTGCGGCGTAATGTCGCCGAGGAAGCCACTCGCAACTTCGCCACCTGGTGGATGGACCTGGGAATGACAGGTTGGTTTAACGATGCGCGCATGTGGGACGAGATGAATCGCCTCGAAGCCGTGGACCGTATCTTCCTGGAGAAGCCCATCCCTTATCGGCCAGAGGTTGCCGCAGTGATCGACGAGCACTCAATGCTTGAGACCTCCGGCAGTGCCTGGGCGGTGACCGACCCTGGCATCTACTAGGCGCGCCGGCCGCTGGCGCGCCTGGGCGCGCCCTACGGCCAATACCTGCTTGATGATGTTCTTCGAGGCCGTGTTCGTTCAAAGCTATACGTGTTTCTAAACGCGTGGCAGCTTTCAGCCGTCCAGCGGCAGGCACTGCGCCGCAACACCCGCGGCACGTGTCGCGTATGGTGCTACGCACCCGGCCTGCACGATGGAGACCGGACCTCGCCGGAAGCCATGCGCGAGCTTACGGGGTTTCGCCTGGTGCCGGTATCCCCCGCCCGGGCTTGGGCCGCGCCGACCGACCTAGGCAAACAACTCGGCCTGCATACAGCGTTTGGTGTCGAAGCGCCAGTCAACCCCTTGTTCGCCGCCGCCGACGCGTTCCCGGCCGAAACCCTGGCGACCTACCCCGATGGCTCCGCCGCGGTCGCGCTACGCCAAGTGGCCCGCGGCTGGTCCTTGTTCGTGGGCCCGCCCGGCCTGACCTCTGACTTGCTCCGGCTTGCCGCCCGCAAAGCGGAGGTCCACCTTTACACGCAAACCGACTGCAACGTCTATGCGAACGGCCCAATCGTGGCTCTTCACGCGGCCCAGGACGGCCCCATCACTCTCGACACCGGACACCGGAGCCAAGTGCTCGACGCTCTGAGCGGCAATCTTATCGAAACCGGACCTTGTGTGACGCTGCCCCTGAAGAAAGGCGAAACCCGCGTGTTGCGCTATTAGCCGAGAGTTAGCAGCCCGGCCGCACAAGCACCAACTGGCATCTTCCGCGGAAGGAACCTGCTGGCCAGGTCCGGGAGATGTTCGGGCAGTGTCTTGCTTGAGCTGTTCGCTTACTTCTCTGATGCCTATTTCACCGTAATTGGCTTGATGTAAGCGGAGGTTCGGGTATGCTCTTGGAGTCTATAAGCGTTGCAATCGAAGCATGCGAGGATGATAGCTCGAACCCGCCCGGCGCGGGCGTTTTGGCGGCTTCTGGTTCGCTGGAACGAACCTGGAAACCTGCGTCCCCAAGCCACGCTTTTGGTAAACTCATGGAAGAAACCGAACTCTTGAATCGTCCGCTCTTGCCCTGCATTGACCCATGAAACAATGGATTTCTGATTATCTCAAAGCCCAGAAGACTGCCCACGATTCCATCCCGGTGAACGCGGTCGCAGGGCTCATCGAAAAGTTCCGCGCGGTGCTTAAGGAAGACCGGCAGGTTTTTGTATTCGGCAACGGCGGCAGCGCCGCCAACGCTTCCCATTTCACCACTGACCTCGGCAAAGGCGCGTCAGACAAAATCGGCAAACGGTTTCGCGTTCTCTCGCTCACCGACAACGTGAGTTGGATGACGGCCCTGGCAAACGATTACTCCTATGAAGAGGTGTTTGTGGGGCAATTGAAAAACTACGGCAAACCTGGCGATCTCGCGCTGAGTATGAGCGTTAGCGGCAACTCGCCCAATTGTGTGAAGGCCCTTGAATGGGCGGCAAAGAACGGGCTGCACACCGTCGCGCTGGTAGGCGCCAAACGCGGCCGCATGGCGGAAATCGCCGAACAGGTCATTGTCATCAACGATACCCACTATGGCCGGGTCGAAGATGCGCACATGGGCATCTGCCACCTGGTCTGTTACGCCTTCATGGAGAACCCGCGATGAATCCGCGGGCAAATGGGCCAATGCTGCAGGACATTAAGGGCTCACCGAAGCCTGAGTCGGCCACGTTCAAGGGCCTGGTGGAATTCAGCTCACAATTTGCGCCTCGTCCCCAGATCAGCCACGTGCTGTTCGATTTTGATGGCACCCTGTCGCTTATCCGCCAGGGTTGGCCGGAAGTGATGGTGCCCATGTTCGTCGGGATGCTGCCGGCGCTGGGAGGCGAAAGTGAGGAAACGCGCCGCCAACTGTGCCACGACGATATCATGCGGCTCAACGGCAAGCAGACCATCTACCAGATGATCCAACTGGCTGAGCGGATCAAGGAGCGTGGCGGCACACCCCGCGAGCCTCTTTGGTACAAGCACGAATACCTGCGGCGGCTCAATGAGAGGATTCACGACCGTCTGGAGGGCCTCCGGACCGGCAAGCTTCGCCCCGACGATCTGCTGGTCTATGGCGCACGACCACTCCTTGAGCATTTGAAAGCGAGCGGGCTGCATTTCTACCTGGCCAGCGGCACGGACGAAGCCTTCGTCAAAGAGGAGGCGGATTTGCTCCAGGTCACCAGGTATTTTGGCCGCCACGTTTACGGGGCAATCGATGACTACAAGCAGTTCTCCAAGAAAATGGTGATCGAACGCATTCTGCGGGAGAACCGTATTCCGGGCGAACAGTTGCTTTCCTTTGGCGACGGCTACGTCGAGATTCAGAACACCAAGGAAGCGGGAGGTCTCGCGGTGGGAGTGGCCAGCGACGAAGCCAATAATGGCTGCGGGCGGTTCGATGAGTGGAAACACCGCCGCCTGTTTGGGGTTGGGGCGGACATGATGATCCCCGATTTTCGCGACGCGGAAGCGTTGCTGCACTGCATTCTTGCCAAATGATCTCAAGCCGATTTCGCGCGATTGCTAAGAAGTATCGCAGCCTGCGAATCGCTGTGGTCGGCGATTTTTGCCTGGATCGGTATCTCGAAATTGACCCGGATCGGCCGGAGCGTTCGATCGAAACCGGTCTTCCGGTTCACAACGTGCTGAACATCCGCGGCCAGCCTGGAGCCGCCGGGACAGTCCTGAACAACCTTGTGGCGTTGGGCATTGGCACGGTGTTTCCGATTGGATTTAGGGGCTGTGACGGCGAAGGTTCTGAGCTCGAGCGCGCGTTGCAGCGCCTGCCCGGCGTGTCTCTGCAATACTTCTTCGCGACCCAGGAACGTCGCACCTTCACCTATACCAAGCCGCTGGTGATGCACCGGGGTAAACCTCCCGAGGAACTGAGCCGGCTGGATATCAAGAACTGGACTCCGACGCCTGTCGCCGTTCGAAGACGAATCGTGAGCGCCATTCGCGCTCTGGCATCCAAGGTCGATGCCATGATCGTATTGGATCAGGTGGATTTGCCGGAGACGGGAGTAGTCACCCGTCAGGTTCTGGCAACTTTGAAATCGGTGAGCTCCGCGCGCCCCGGTCTGCCTATTCTTGCTGACAGCCGGCAACGGTTGCGCGGCTTTCCACCGTTAAGCCTCAAGATGAACGCCGTGGAACTTGCGCGGTTCATCAAAGCCAGGCGGGTGCACGGCGTGACCCGCATTCAGGAGCTTGCGGTTGCGCTGGCGCGGCGCAACCGGCGCGCGGTCTTCGTGACGCTGGCCGAGCGCGGCATCGTCGGCGCTTTGCCTTCGGGAGAGGTCGCCCATGTGCCGGCGCTTCCGCTGCGCGGCCCGATTGATATTGTTGGGGCAGGGGATTCCGTTACGGCCAGTCTCACGGCCGCGGTCGCCGCCGGCGCGACCTTGCGCGAAGCGTTGGAGATCGCCAGTGTCGGCGCCTCCGTCGTCATCCATCAACTTGGCACTACGGGAACGGCCTCGGTCCGTCAGATCGGTCAACTCATCGGCGCCCGAGCTTGACTCGCCGATGCGCGGGCGCGAGGTCAAAGTTTCAGGCGCTCGGCGAGGATCTCTGCCACATCCATGACTCGGGCCGAATCGGTCTGAGCCGCAACCCCGTCCGTCAACATGGTAAGACAGAACGGGCAGCCGACCGCCACCGTTCTTGCCCCCGTATCCAGAGCCTCTTTGGCGCGGACGGAGCAAACTCGCTTTTGCGGCTCCTCCTCCATTCACATGCGACCGCCGCCCGCACCGCAGCAAAAGGTCTGTTCGCGGCGGCGTGGCATTTCGCGAAGATCGATTCGCGCTGAGGACATGGTGGCCGACACCAGCGTCAAGAGGTTTCGTCGTGGCTGGTGGACCCCGTTGACCCGCGCCAGATAACAGGGGTCGTGATAAGTCATCGCTCCCTCCGGGGAAGCGGTGCCCGCCACCGAGAGTCGGCCTTGGATCAGCAGTTGTTCGAGGAATTAGGTGTGATGCACCGCCTCATAGTTCCCGCCGAATAGATGCCACCGGTGAGCTTTTTTCTGTCCCGCTCAGACCGGCTGCTTTATGATAAGCACAACAACGCCCAAAACTTCGTATGAAAGCCCTCCGATACTTGTTCTTCCTTTCATGGCTGGCGGCCCAGGGTTGCTGCGCCGCAAGCGGGAGCTCGGCCAACCCGGATCAACCCTTCCTGGAATCCGAACTCATCTTCCCGTTGGAACACTGGCACAACCACAGCTCGTGCATTGTGGAATGTCCGAACGGCAGCCTGCTGGTTTGCTGGTATCACGGCTCCGGCGAGCGAACGGCAGACGATGTGCTCGTGCTCGGGGCTCGCCAGAAAAAGGGCGGCAGGCAGTGGGGCGCGCCGTTCTTGATGGCGGACACCCCGGGATATCCTGACACCAACCCGACCATGTTCATTGATCCGCAAAAGCGCCTCTGGCTGCTGTGGCCGACTATCTTGGCCAATCGCTGGGAGACGGCGCTTATGAAATATCGTATCTCGGCCGATTATCAAAAGGCCGGGCCGCCGCAGTGGGGCGTTAGCGAGGTGCTGCACGTTACCCCGGGCGCGAATTTCCAGAAGGTTGTAAACGCCGCGCTCGACGAATTGGCCGCCGGTCCGGGGCCGCTGGAAGAGCCGGGGGTATTTGAAAAACCGCTTTCGGAAACTCGGGAACGGGCGGCGGACAAACTCTTGTCCCGCCTTGGCTGGATGACCCGTGCCCATCCCTGTGTTCTGGACGGCAAGCGGCTCATCGTGCCGCTTTATTCCGACGGGTTTGACTTCTCGTTGATGGCAATCACGGATGATTGGGGCGCGTCATGGTTCACCAGCACGCCGCTCGTCGGGCTCGGCAACGTCCAGCCCAGCCTCGCGCGGAAACGGGACGGCACCCTGGTCGCCTTCATGCGCGACAATGGGCCTGCGCCTCACCGGATCCAGATAAGCGAATCGGCTGATCGCGGCGAAACCTGGAGCCGGGTTGTGGATTCAGACCGGCCGGACCCCGGCGCGGGGGTTGAAGTAATCGTTCTCAGAGACGGACTCTGGCTGCTAATAAACAACGACCTGGAGAAAGAGCGCCACAGCTTGGCCGTCTCGCTCTCCGACGACGAGGGGAAGACCTGGAAATGGACGCGGCACCTGGAGCGCGACACGGCTGCCGACATTAAGGTCGGCGCCGGTTCGTATCATTATCCTTCCATCATCCAGGCGAGGGACGGGACCCTGCACGTCAGCTACAGCTTCCATCAGAAGAAGGGTGACACTCGGCTTGACCCGGCCGGCAAGCCAGCGAACGAATCCATCAAGCACGCCCATTTCAACGAGGCCTGGATCCGACAGGGAGACGCGTCGGGAAAATAGCCACTCCTCGCGGCGCCGGCGCATTTCAAACACTTCGCGTCTGCCGACCAGCCGTTGCCTTGAAGCTCAAGAATCTTACTGGTACGTCAGGAGGACATTGCCGCCCGCCAGGGTGATGCTCGTGATCCTGACCGCATGGTCCCAGAGCAAACGGTAGAACCGCACCCCGACGCGTTGCGGGATAGTGATGATCCGGGTCCCGGGTTTCACCGACGCGGTGGAGTCAATCGTGTAGCCTGTATCCGCCTGCAAAGAGGAAAGCACGAGCAGCGCTGGCACAAACGCCATGTAATTCAGCATCAAGCCTTGCTTGTGCTTTTCCACTTAGGGCACGGCTACCGTCAGCCGGAGTGTGTTGGTGCCGGATATTATCACTACGGCCAGTTTGCCAGAGTCGGTGCCCTTTTAGGCGGAAGAGCCACTCTAGCTCGACGCTGGTGGTCCGTGAGCGCCTCGATTCCAGCTCAAGGGGTGGGCGGCGAATAAACCGCCAGCACATTTTCCGGCGGCACGTCCGGCTGGAAGAGATGGGCGGGGCCAAGGAGATAGCCGCCGCCTCGGCCTAAAACCTCGGAGTAACGTCGCGCTTCCGCCTGGACTTGTTCCGGGGTACCGAACGGCAGCAGCTTCTGCATGTCAATCCCGCCGTGGAAACTCAGGCGTTCGCCGTATTTGGTCTTCAGGAATTCGGGGGCCATATCGGGTGTAACAGGTTGGATGGGATCGAGCACGTCCACCCCTAACTCGATGAGGTCAGGGATGAAAGGCCCGATGGCGCCGCAGGAGTGGAAGAGCACCCGCCCGCCCAACCGGTGGATGTGGCGGGCCATTTCCCCAATATACGGCGCCACGAACTGGCGAAACATCGCCAAGGAAATCAGCGGGCCGTGCTGGCTGCCCAAGTCGCTGATGAGCAAGTAGAGGTCGATCCGTCCGCCCGTAACTTCGGCGGCCCGAGTGTAGTCTTCCAGGTAGTAGTCGGTGAATTTGCGGCAGAGGAAATGCACACGCTCGGGATGCGAGGCCATATCGAGAAACATCCCTTCCCAGCCGCGCACCAAGGCCGGGCGCTGCCAGACATCGGCGAAGCCATAGACTAGGGCAAACTCCTCATACTGACGGGCCTGATGGTTGAGTTCGGAGTAATCCCGGTCATCGGGCGTCGGCCACTGGAATGCCTCCAGGTCGGCGAGGCTCTCGGCGCGGGCGAGCGCTCCGGGAATATCTTCGCGCATCGGCCCCCACGGCGTTGTCTGGTAGAGGTAGCGTTCGCCCCAGAAGTTCTGGAAGACCCCTGCTCCCAAAGGCCGTTCGGCTGGGCCCGGAGCGTCGAGATGGCGCAGGTCAATCTGGAGCTGCCGGAGCAGTCGCTCTCTATCCTCATAGCCCACATGGGCCAGGAGCCGGTTCCAGGCCGGCTCCTCCGCCCAGAAATCGCGAGGAACCCGGTCCGGCAGTTCGTGCCTCAGGGCCGTCAACACTCTCTCGCGGGAAGTCATGGCGCAGGAGTGGACAACAGTCCGGAGGGCCGGCATGTTGCCGGCTTAGCTGCCCTCGTCGGTGCGGTTTTGGATTTGGTCGCTGGTCTGCGCATGGGACTCCCCAAAAACCACCGCTCAGTCGCAGGAGGTTGGGAACTTTAGCACGGCGGTTTTCTAGCTGGAACGACACCGCGTTGACAAGCCTGATTGTGGGAGCAACTCAACTCCTGAGCACGCCCTTCGGATTCCTCGAATACGCAATGCCGATTTGACGCCCCCGAGACGATACGGCAGTGACTGCGTGGGGAAAGCTACTTGCAAGCTAGATGCAGGCCAGTTGCTAGCCAGGTGCTTGGGAGGTGTCTTCGTATTCTCTTCGTATTCTCTTGGTGTTCTCTTCGTGTTCTCCTCTTGTTCTCCCCCGGGGCTGCCCACTTAACCCCGTGGCGGCCTCACTGGTCCCCGGGTGTCTCCAGCGAGCTCATGTCCTTTTTTGACAGCACTGGTTCGGCGGCGATTCAAATGAAATCGCATTTTCGCATTATTCTCCTCCCGCTTGCCGTCCGTCTGCCCCGCCCGGGCCTTCCAGGGCTTGCAACTCCGTACGCCGCCGGCCCGGCGCGGAGGTTTCGCGTGGACCAGATTTATTTTCCCTTCGTGCCGCATCGAAGCAGGATTTACCGATGCTCACTCACGCTTTCCTTTCCTCGGCGGGACTACCGCAGCGTTCGTTGCCCCAACCCAGGGAACTCTCAGTTGGAATTCGCATACTCCGACGGCGTCGGCTCGCAACCATTCCGAATGCTTGGCAGAACGCGGTGTCCGGAAACAACGACGGCTTGCGAACCAAGCGCCAATAGCACTGCTGGATTGGTTCTATGCGGATGGCGGGACAGGAAGCCCGGCTTTGCGCTTGGCGGTGATGACATGCAGTCGCCAGGCAATGACGGCGAGCAGGCAAGTCATGAGGATGCTCATGGAGAGGGCCACGAGATTGGTGTTGCGTATTCCCTCACGGACGTTGCCGCGGACCAGCCACCCGATAACCTGTTCCTGCAGCACCGAACCGATGCTGCCCAGGCCATTGACCAACCCCGCAACCGCCACGGCGTTCTTCTCGCCCGCCACCTGCACCGAAGCTGCGCCGCACAGCAGCGTGTCCGGGCCATAGAGCATGAAACCCACCAAGCCGAACCAGATCGCCACGGCACGCGGACTGCCGCCGAACTGGATGACGGCCAGGTAACCCGCGATCACGCCGAGCCCCATGCAGGCGCATACCGCGGCCCAGTTGGCTTTGAACCAGCGGTCGAGCGCCCAGCCGGCCAGGAGCACTCCGCCCAGGCCGGCGAAGTCGAAGACCTGCGAGTAGTAACTGGCGCGGGCGACATCGAGTCCCTGGATATTCAGGAAAGCGGGCAACCACGAGTCGAGGGCATAGCGGAGAAACTTGATGCAGAAGTAACTTGCCCCCATAGCCAGGATGATCGGGTTCGAGGCCAGTTGGGCGTATTGCTTGAACGTCACGCGATCAGCCTGCGAGGCCTGCACGGCATTTGTTTCGGGTGGCGCTTCCGTGACGATCGGCTTGAGACCCACGTCCTCGGGGCGGCTGCGTTGCCAGAAGAACAGGAGCCACCACACGCCGGCGCTCAGCAGCGTGCAGCCCCAGAATGACCAGCGCCAGCCCCAGCTCCCGAGCAGGTAGCCGCCGACGGATTTGACGAGCATGTTGCCGAACAGATAGTTGGTGGACCAAAAGCCCATGATGGTGCCGCGCTCGACCGGCCGAAGCCAATGGGAGACGGCGCCGACGCTGCCCGGCCAACCGCTGGCCTGCACCAGCCCGTTGAAGAACATGAAGATCAGGAACGTGGCAAACGAGTTGGCGAAGCCGAAGATCACATTGCACAGCAGCGAGAGGCTGAGCCCGCCCAGCAGCAGCACGCGTGGACCCCACCGGCGGCCCACGAAACTGTTGATGAACATGCCGAGCATGTAGGCCACAAGGAAGGCGGTCCAGATGTGCGCCGTGTCGCCGAGGTTCCACCCGCAATCGTGCGCGATAGTCGTCTTGCAGATCGTGAAGGTCTTGCGCGTGAGGTAATACCCGCCGTACCCGAGGTAGGTCGCAAAGAGGATGCGCCAGCGCCAGGCCGCTTGGCCGGGCGACAAGGGTTCCAGACCGTTGGTGGCCGGAGCGGCGCTAGCCACGGCGGAGGTGCCAGACGCTCTCGATGAGGTAATCGAGCGCTTCGTGGGTTTGGCGCGGGTTGATCGGCAGGGTGACCAGGCGTTCGGCCACGGTTTCCGCGGCGGGGTACTGGCCCTTCCGGAAGCCGCGCTTCTGGAACGCGGTAGTGTAGTGCAAGGGAGTGTAATGAGTGCCAACCTTGATGCCCCGGTCGTAGAGCATCGCGTAAATGAAATCGTCTTTCGTCCGACCGAACTTCTCGGGGTCGAGCTGGATCGGGTAAAGGTGGAAGACGTGTTTGCAGCCTGGGCTGACGACCGGGATCGTCACGCCCGGCACGTCGCGCAATCCGGCGGAAAGGTGGGCGGCGTTGTCAATGCGACGCTGGTTGAGC
>Ga0187880_1003627_pt1 | contig 11699 bp, 9 predicted proteins | sample June2016WEW_19_4_FD_132998 | JGI IMG/M metagenome (GOLD analysis project Ga0187880, IMG submission 132998) | Peatland microbial communities from SPRUCE experiment site at the Marcell Experimental Forest, Minnesota, USA - June2016WEW_19_40 | ecosystem: Environmental > Terrestrial > Soil > Wetlands...
CTGGCGTCAATACGCGGATTGCTGTTGGGCTTACTAAGACTGTTGGTACGATGTGGACGGCATATACGTTTGGAGCGCTTGCTGTCGTTGGATTGATGGCCATCATTGGCCTACTTAGCCCCATCGTCGTTCTACTCGTCGTATGGATTTCGCAAACATTCCTTCAGCTGACCTTACTACCGATTATTATGGTTGGGCAGAACGTCTTAGGACGAAAGTCTGAACTTCAGGCGGACGAACAGTTCAATACGACTATGAGCAGCTATAACGATATTGAACAGGTTATGCAACATCTCTCCGCTCAAGACGCGGAACTGCTGCGCCATACTCGTATGCTGACTCACCTGCTGGAGAAAAACGGCATCTCGCTGCAACAACTGGAGGCAGAAGTCACTTCTGGCAGTCATTTGGCAGATGGTTTAGCCCAGTCACAGTCGGCAACTGATGTTCCCGCTACCGCTGCTCCTGCCGAGAGCGAAAAATAGAATGCATAAGCGAAACAACTGGTTGCGGGGCGATATTTTATTCTGAAATGATTTGCTTTGTGCGAATCACAAGAGTTTTGTTCGAATCTGCTCCGGTTAAGATTATGCTAATGCCTGAAATCTCACTAACGTAAGAAGACTTCGAGCATCTTCGCAAGCGAGAAATCCTCAATGGAGGGCTCCAATGTATCTGATTGTAAAAAGAACGATGGGCTTGGCCGGATTCTGGCCGGCGACCTCCGCCGTGTGAAGACGCAGGATTTGTCGTCTATTTCAGCATTTTCTGGCCGTTCAGCGTTATTCTTTGGGATTGCGCCTGTTGAAATAACTACAAGAAATGCAAGTGCACCCTCATGCACGGTTTGGTAGATATGGGTGCTTAGCCCCGCAAGCTTCGAGAACTTATGAGGCAACCGAATGGTTGGGTAACTATAGCCTGCTTTTGCGTGGTGGAGCGAGATTTTACTGCGATTGACTTCCAACAGGTCGTTTTTAGATAGTGCAGTATCAGCGAAAGGCTCCGAGCAACGTTCTGCTGCTAACATAATGGTGGATGGGGTAAGTGCAAGCCGCTTAACCGTTGTGATTAGCCGCGCGTGACCAAGCCAAGTAGGAATAATGTGGGGCGGTCAGCAAAAGGAACACTGGACTCGAAAGTAAAGAGCGATGACTGACAGGCGCTAAAAAGGGGTACCAAGTTCCAGTGAGGTTCGTTCTCCTCAGTCGTAACTTGTAAGCCGTTGTGCGAAACGTTTAAGCTATAACGCGTGTAAAAAAACTTCCAAAAATCCAGCAATCCTCAAGAACTTGAGACGTAATGCCACGCTTTTACTACTTCGATAACATCAAGATACTTCTTATCGTTATCGTCGTCTTCATCCACGCCGGCCTGGCGTACATTCCCAACGCTGAGGCATGGTCTCCGAGCTTCCCTGGACCACTCCCTCTCGCGGACGTGCTTGCCGTTGGCACATTCGAAGCCGTGGCAGGCTCTTTTGCGATGGCGCTCTTCTTCTTCATCTCGGCGTACCTCCTTGTGGGCTCGTTCGACCGAAAGGGACGGCAGAAGTTCCTTAAAGACCGCTTCGTGCGCATCGGAATCCCGCTCTTTGGGATAGTAGCGTTCCTTCTCATTTTGACAGCCGCAGTGGGGGCAAACCCGGCGACTGTGAATATCGGCTGGCTCTGGTTCCTCGTGTTCCTACTAATCCTCGCAGTCGCATACAGCGTCTGGCGGCAGTTCAACATAACTGCTCCTCCTGTGCCCTGTCCAGGAAACGGCGCGCTGCTCCTCGCGGCTCTTGCGCTCGGCGTCGTGAACTTCGCGGTGCGCGTGTGGTATGGGGCGGACCAATGGGTGCTGTGGCACGCCGTTGAACCGGCGCATGTACCGCTCTACGCGCTTTTCATGATTGGAGGCATTCTGGCGTATCGCAACGGATGGCTTGAGGCGGTCTCTCCCTCTGTGGCAAGAACCTGGGGCATCATCACCGTCGTCGCCCTCTGCGGCGTCCCGATAATTATCGCGGTATTCGGTTACGGGTCCTTAGGAGGTGGCTTCACGGCCACCGCGCTTCTCTCTGCGTTCTGGGAGGCGTTCTTAGGCATTGGCATCTGCACGTGTCTGCTCATGGCTTTTCAGCATCGCTGGAACACTGCGGGGCGCATCAAAGCGGCACTCGCTAAAAACGTCTACACCGTCTACCTCATTCAGATTCCGATCATACTCTTCCTCCAGGCCCGGTTCATTCAAGGCGGTGTCCTGATTCCTGGGGGGCTGCCGCCACTCCTACAGTTTGTCCTCGTCGGGGCGATCGCTACCGTGTTCTGTTTCTTGTTCAGTAACTACATCGTCCGCAAGATTCCGTATATGGATAGGGTTATCTTCTGATTGATGCTCGAAGTGAGACAGTTATGTTAAACTGCGATTAAAAGAGGCCACCATAGTGCAAACATACCTCTTCTCGCCTGAACTGTTCCCGTCAAGCGCCGCTGCGTTCGTATTCAGCATCGTGTATCTTCTATGGCCTGTCAGCGAGATCATTGGCGGGGGAATAATACCGCTCTTTCGCCGCGGCGGAGTCCGAACCTGGAGGAGAGACCGGGGCTCAGTCTTGCTGATACTCGTCAGCATTGTCGTATCCCTTTCCGTTGCCTTTTCCTTCGCGACCGCCGGCATCGCCTTGCTGCCGAGTTGGGCGTTCTACCCGGGGATCATCCTCATGGTCGTGGGCATCGCGTTTCGGCAATGGGCCATCGCCGTGTTGGGTCGGTTTTTTTCTATGGCGGTCAGGGTCCAAAAGGGCCAGACGGTCGTGGAGACCGGTCCGTACCGATACGTGCGTCATCCCTCATACACCGGCCTGCTCATGATCTTCGTAGGGTTGGGATTGGCCCTGCAGTCGTGGGGAGCGGCCCTCGTGCTCGCGCTGATATTCGCGATCGTGGGGGTACCGAATACACGTCGAGGAGAGGGTTTTGGTCTCACAGCTTGGCGAGGCATACGCGCTGTACTCTCGGAGGACAAAAAGGCTCATTCCATACATTTTCTGATGGGCTCATAGATCAGCGGAAAAAAAGAATGATCAGGAAAATTACCTTAATTGATTTGTGATAAGCAAATGGAACGTTTGCGCTTCAGTTGAAGGAACAGCTTGCCCAGACCCTCGCTGCGTTTGTCACATCGATTCTGACTCGGCAGCGTGATCGCCTAGACACGGAAGAAGCTAATGAGCTACCTCTCCGCCAGATCATAGAAGTGTTGCAGCAGCCTTGTTTCGACTTAATTCGGCGTGCGCACCTTAACTGGCTACTTTGATTCTGAAGCCCTAAGCAGCGCCATTGCGCAACTTCATGACTGGGATCAGTTTTGAGAGCAGCTTGATAACTGCCATCGTTGTCACGCTCGCCTAACTGCACTGTAACAAAGGCGGTAGAAAAAGAAGGGCAATCAAACGGACGTCTCATCGTTCCAGCGTGTTCATTTTTTGATCACTCCATAGTTTGACACCGTAGCACAGTTCTACTGTCACACTCAAACCGTAGCCTTTATCGTATCTTCGCGATATCTGCTGGGCATCAAAGAACGTTTTACGAGGCAATCATGCGTGTAAACAAAATCGTCCCGTTTTCTGTAGCGATCGTCCTCGTTGCTGTCTTATTTGCAGGCGCTGTAGCCGTTCCAGTAGCAGCACAGGCCGATACGATGCTGTTCCACTACAATGCACAGCACACCGGCGATTACACCCCCGTGGCGGGGCCAGTGCTGTCGAACGGCCTACTGAAATGGAACTTCACGACTGGATCGGTTGTGGAATCCTCCCCCGCCGTCGCCTACGGCGTCGTCTACGTAGGGGGCTTCGACCACAACGTCTATGCCCTCTACGCAAACAACGGCACTAAGATCTGGAACTACACGACCGGGGGTTACATATTCTCCTCCCCCGCTTACGCTAAAGGTCTCGTTTATGTCGGGAGCGCGGATGACAACCTCTACGCACTCAACGCCACCACCGGCACACTCAAATGGAAGTTCACGACTGGAAACTTCGTACGTTCCTCTCCCACTGTCGCCAACGGCGTCGTCTACGTGGGGAGCTGGGATGACAACCTCTACGCACTCAACGCAAGCAACGGCACGAAGATCTGGAACTACACGACCAAGAATGTCGTGGGCTCTTCTCCCGCCGTCGCCAACGGCGTCGTCTACGTGGGGAGCTGGGATGACAACCTCTACGCACTCAACGCCACCACCGGCACACTCAAGTGGAACTTCACGACTGGAAACTTCGTACGTTCCTCCCCCGCGCTTGCGAACGGCGCTGTCTACGTCGGAAGCGCTGACCACAACCTCTACGCACTCAACGCGAACAACGGCACCAAGATCTGGAACTACACGACCGGAGACGAGGTACTCTCCTCTCCCGCTGTCGCCAACGGCGTCGTTTACGTCGGGAGCAACGACACCAACGTCTATGCCCTCTACGCAAATAACGGCACCAAGATCTGGAACTACACGACCAAAAATATTGTGGGCTCTTCTCCCGCCGTCGCCAACGGCGTCGTCTACGTGGGGAGCGATGACGGCAACCTCTACGCACTCAACGCAAATAACGGCACCAAGATCTGGAACTACACGACCAAAAATATTGTGGGCTCTCCTCCCGCGGTCGTGACCTCATCCCCCGCCGTCGCCAACGGCGTCGTCTACGTGGGGAGCGAAGATAACAACGTCTACGCCATCGGCAACGCAGCTGCGGCAACAAGTCAGGGGACGCCCGGCTTCGAGGTCACGCTCGCTCTTGTCGGACTCGTAATCGTCGCGTACGTAGTGAGGAGGCGGAGTTAACCGTAGGACTCGTGAAGGCGTTTTCGTTATCCCTTTCAAATCTTTCTTTTTTCTTTCACTTTCAGCACGGTCTTGCAATCGGGTCATCACTATCAGAGCCAAATACAGCCTTTGTGCAAGCAATCCATCTCAAAAATACTCCTGATTTGATTCGCAGCAAACACACCAACGGCCTGACGCCTTTGCACTTTGCGGCAGTCAATGGCTTCAAGGACGTGGTGGCATTGCTGCTGGTCAGCAAAGCCGAGGCCAATGCCAAGAACAATGACGGCAGAACGCCTCTGCAACTTGCGGTGGGCACGGATCTGGCGGCCTTGTTGCTGGCCAGCAAGGCCAAGGTATTGGTGTGGACGCGGCGCTGGGCCATCCGCGGTCGGAGCTGCATTAGGCGTATTCTAAACTCCAGCCGGCTCAAGCTAGAGAGTCAAAGTAAATATCGTGCATTTGTATGTACATGTTGAGATCTCGCACGTAAAGCCATGCAGAGAATTACGGTCTCGATAATAGCAGTCGTGGCGCTTATCATTAGTGCTACGGCAGCGTACGCGTGCACATCAGCCCCTCCCTCTCAGACACCGCAACTCAGTTCAGGACATGGCGTGCTCTTTCAAGCGTCGACTTATAGCGCGCTGCAGGCAGGCGACTACAATGGAGAGACGACTCTCAAAGAGCTACGAGCGCATGGCGATTTCGGCTTGGGCACTTTTGACGCCCTCGACGGTGAGATGGTCTTGTTAAATGGTACATTCTATCAGATCAAATCCGATGGAAACGTCTACCTCGCCAACGATTCTATGAAGAGCCCTTTTGCAGACGTGACGTCATTCGAGGTTGACAAACAATTAGCATTCTCCGAAGCTTCAATCGGCACTTTGAACTACACGGGGCTGCAGCACTACTTAGACCAGCAATTGCCGACGACGAACATCTTCTACGCGGTAAAAATAACCGGGGAATGCTCTTACCTAGAAGTGCGAAGCCCGCCGAAGCAGGTAATGCCGTATCCTCCGCTTTCTGACGCGTTAAAAAACCAATCAGTCTTTGAACTTCACAACGTCACAGGCACTTTCGTGGGCTTTTTCTCGCCTCAGTATTTGAGCGGTATATGCGTTCCCGGTTGGCACTTCCATTTCCTCAACGCAAATGACACTCGTGGTGGGCATGTCTTAGAAGTAACGTTGCGACGCGCCACCATACAAATTGATGAAATGACGACGCTCTCTGTGGAACTCTCTCAAACCGTAACCGCGCCATTGACGTACCCCGTCGTCACAACGGTCGCTGTGAATGGCATCTCTCTCTTTTTCTTACCTGCGCGCAATCAAGTAGCCACTTCATAGTGTCATCTCAGGAAATCCTTCGACGGATGAAACCGGCTAGTTCTATGTGAAACACGTTAAACAGATTTAGCGACCCCACCAAACGGCCGGTTACATCATCCTTTAGTTCGACATTTACCCAGAACTTCATATACACGTCATACGCGTGCTCTGGCAGCGATGCTTGTATGCTCCCACTTGACTCGTTCTGGATCTACTGTCGGAGCCTGTATTAGGCTCCGGTCGCCGTGCTTCATCTATGACAGAGCAAGATTATCAAGTGTATGGGCTTACGTTCTCGTCTACGTCAGCACAGTACTCGGATTACCAGAACATTTTTACCACGATGGCTAATTCGTTCGCCATAACGAGCTGATGGTACGCCGCGATGAGTTGAAGAAGCAGTTAGTGGTAAGCTCATTTCGCCTAGGACAGCTTGCCACGTCCTCTTTTTTCCCCGACGTCGAAGTCTAGGGTCTGTGAGCACTCACTTCCTGCCAGTTTTATTATAAAAAGTGCCAAGTAATATATGGTTTTAAATTGGTGGCGTCTTTTCGCCACTTTTTAACAAAAGGAGGTAACACAACTATGCCTAGCTACATTATGCTTATGAAATGGACTCAAGCGGGAATACAGCAGATAAAGGACGATGCCCAACGAATTGAACGCCTTCGAAACATATTAACGTCTGTTAACGGAGAACTGAAAGCCCTCTACTTTACCTTCGGAAGCTACGACAAAGTAGTGATTGCTGAAGCTCCCAGTGACGAGGCAATGGGAAAAGCGCTGCTCATGCTCGGCAGCTTCGGAACGGTGAGCGTAGAGACCTTAAAGGCGTTTCCGGAAAACGAAGGGTTAGAAATAATCAAGGAGCTTCCCTAACTCTGGAACATCACTAAGCATCTCCTTAGATCCACGCGAGCTTCTCAATAAGCACATCAATTAGGTGACTGATCTGTCGTCTGTTGCGAAGAAGATATTACTACGAAGATATCACTCCAATCTTCCAACCCGCCACATACATATCTGCAGTCTCTCTGAACTGAGCACGATATCTTAGTAGATCTCTCTATTTTTGCGCAGATCGCTAACGCATCTCAGGAACGCTTGGCTTCTTCCACCCGATCGAGCAACTCATTGACTAAACAGTTAAATACAGTTTCTTGTTCGACTTCCAAGCCGTGCCCGGCCCTATCCAGCACCGCGAAAGTCCCTCGGGAATAATTTCCCGTCAGTTTCAGCGAGTCACGATACCCGACAAACGCGTCTTGGCGGCCAACAAGGATGAGTCCAGGTCGGTCGAATGGATGCAGTAGCTGATCTACGTCAAAGGAAAAGCTATAACCGGGGGAGGTTTCAAATCGCTTGATAAACGCCTCATCTTTCGCGTTCATTCCTACGGTGTCCTGAGTAAAACGCTCCCATCGCCGCTTGTCTTGCACGGCTAGCGCGCGCTCAAGCCAATCCTTTCGCTCACTCGATGCGACACTCGCCAAATAAGGTTTATCCTTGGCGAACACCTGCCGAGGAGGGAGGTCGCGCCGGTTTCGATCGGCTATGATAACGGGGCAGATGAGAAGAACTCCGCTGAGACGCTCGGGTAGGGAACGAACGAGCCCTCGGGCAAGATAACCTCCGTAAGATTCACCTGCGACTAGGAACTGGTCCTCAGGAAGTATGTTTTCACAGAACTTGACGATTGCGTCTAGCATCTGGTCTGCACTATGCAACCAACTGGGAGCACGGGTGCGACCCATGCCCGGTAAGTCGATGTAAATGCGCTTCCATCCCGGGCGACGTGAAAAGATCGGTTCGAGGCAGCCAGTCATAACGTGGTGATCGACGTAATACCCGTGGATCGCAAGCAGAGGAGTGCCTTCGCCGCGAGTCTCATAATAAATGTCAAGATCGCCTATTTCGCAGATCACAGTTAATAGTGGGGGTTCGAAGTAAAAAAATATATTGTGATGTGTGTTCTTAGCGATTAGACTACTCAAACGCGATAATCACCGTATTCGCAGCTGAAGCGGCGGTGACTCTCACTGCTAATGTGGGTTACTGAAGCTAGCGGCACGTGCATCAAGGGGGAAGGCGTTGACTGGGCTTACTTCAAGCACCCGCTGCCTGAGCACGTCTACGCCACCTACGTGCGGTATTGGGCGGATGTGACTTTCAACTAAGGAAAGAAGATCAGTCAGCCGTCTGAGGGAGCGTGACGGCAAACGTTTCCCATTCCCTTTCTTCCTTGTTCTCCCTTTGTCCACTACCACCAAAACCGATCGTTTACGGGAGTACCCATGACCAGCGCGACTAAAGGCTGCTACACTGTATCCGTGACCGCAGTGGTTACAGGAGTCGGCGTCTGTTTACGACGCCGACACCGTCGCATTTGTCGTCGTTGTGGCGGCCGGACCGACCGTCTGCACCGCCGGCGGCATCCACGAGCCGTTCAGGGCGGCTTCTTGCGGCCAGTACAGACGCAACCAAATCTCAAATGGGCCTGATGGAGCGGGAAGCCAATTAGACTCTTTGTTAGGGCCGGGTGACGTGTGTTGAATGTAGATGTCGAGCGATCCGTCGGGGTTGTACGTCAGGTTGCCGAGATGTGGCGCAATCGTCGATCGATTAACTGGGTTGGGCACGGGGTAGCCTTGGCTGTCGTACATTGTGAGCGACCAAAGCGCGTTGACGGGTGGGGTGCTGTTGTTCGCAAAGTGTAGCACGTAGTTGTTCGCGCCGGAGTACGGGACGCCACTAGCAGTGGCATTTGACGTGAAGTACAGAGAGTCCAGCGCGAGGTTAGCGAATGATCCACGCAGTACCACAGCGTCACGAAGCGTGTAGTTTGTCCCGTATGCGCCAGCGACATAAGTGGTATCCCAGCTGTTATTGTGGACAATGCCCGCGTTGATGCTCGCGGCAACTTGGCTGATCCCATCTTGAAAACCCTCTGCGATCGCGTTCTGCATCGTGGCATTCAGGCCGTTCCAGTTAAAGGGCGTGCCAGGGATGATACCGATCCGAGCCATCTGATCAACGACAGGCTTATCCGCACTGCTTGGGGGGTTGCCACCCATCACGGTTGCCATGCGGCCATAGAATACGTCAGGAGTCATATTTGCGACCTCAGCAAAGGTAGCAGGAGCCCTGACATAGGTGATGTTCACGTTGGGATTACCCGGCACGGTGGTCGGCGGCGTGTAATTCGTGCCCCAGGCGCTCAGCGGGGTCACGGTGACATTATCCTGAAAGGCTGCCGCCGCGGGAAGGTCAGTGGGGCCGTTCTGCTGTGCCCGCCCTACAATCAGCACGGTGTTTGTCGGTGCCTGAATCTTTGTCACGTTTGCAGGGAGCGTGCCATTCCACCCAGGACCGACGAGGGCAAAGGCGCCTGATTCGTTCCCGGTGGTGCGTGACCCCAGCGATGCAAAGACATTCTGCCACGCATCATACATCGCTATCACGTAGTACCTACCGTTCGACGCAGGAACGCTCAGCACCATAGGTTCTTTCGTCAGGTTAAGCCATCCCTGCGCATAGGCCCAGTCATAGGTTGCAAACGGCAACGATTGTGCGCTTAGGGACCCGGACGTCAGTTGCACCCGGTACGGTCTCGCAAGCTGATTGACGGGTGCAACACCAAGCGTTGCATTTGGCGCCGGCACTGCCGTTTGGTGCTCCTTATAGACATCAGTCCAGACGAGGGGATAGCCGAAGACGTACGCCGCCGCCGCGATCTGTCGTGCCTCCGCCGGCGTCGGCGGACCGGTCGTGGTGGGAATCGTGATCCCATCGATCGTCTGGTTGGTAGATGTATTCTGGGTGGTCGAGATGACGTACCCAACGCTGGAGAGTATTATGACAATAATAACAACGATGCTCAGCATCCAGAATGGTTTCATGTGGGGTTGCTGCTGTATATTTACATAAATAACTTACGAAGTGACGCTGCCTTGCTTACCTCTTTCCACACTAATCATCTCAGCCGAAGCCTATTGGAGGCTCCCAGTGTCAGCAGCGAAACGAGAATACCGCAGATCGGGAAGCCGGTACGAGCTTCCGGCGGTTTCCACCATATTGAATACCGCGCTTAGACTAAGCATACAGGCGTAAGAGCAAAGGTTGCGGAAGCATCCAATATTCGGTAGTCTTGTCAGCGCTGAAATGAAAAAAATGAGCAGGGCTTAGTTTAGTTTCGCTGCTACTAACGCCAGACGAGCAAGGCGACCAACGAATCATTGTCTGCTGTTTTCGAACGCAGCCGCGTATTCCCCTAGCCCACGGGCACCTGTCCGTCGCTACTCTCAGGTATCTGGATATCTGGCGCTCTCTTGAGCGCGTATGCAACCACGAGTCCCAGGAGACCTAAAACAAGTGCTACGACGACCACATACGTAAACGCCTGCGTTGTGGGGGCGAGCACGATAGTGGTCCCTCCAGGAATCGCAACAACAATCGGGGCTGCATAGAGCGTCAGTAATGCCCCAGTCATGGTCGTACCAACGGCACCGCCGATATACCGGAACACCATGTTGAGGGCAGTTTCTGCGCCGGTTCTACTTGCAGGCACGTACAAAAAGAGGAGGTTGATCGCCGCAACGAAGACACCGCCGACGCCCGAAAACAGTATGATAGTACCGATGACGATCCCAACAAGCGAGCTGCCCGCCACCGCGAACCACACAAAGCTTGCGGCGACGATGAACGAAGCGAGCATGAGCGTGTTCTTCGCTCCCCGGCGCGTAACGAGCACCCCAAACAGCGGGCTAGCCACGAGGACAGCAATCCCGGAAGGCACGTACACGAGCGCGGTCTCAAACGTGTTCAATCCGAAGCCGACAGGCGGGGGGGTCTGTGCAAAATAGACGATCGCCACGTCGGCCAAGAACATAGAAAAGCCTGCGATAAACATCACGAAGTTAATTTCAAGAATGTAGCGGGCACCGGGCAGCTTGAGGCCCACGAGCGGATTACGGACGTGAAGCTCCGCATAGACAAGTGCGATCGTCGCGGCCACGCCGAGCGTGAGGAGGGCGAGCGTGTAGGGCGAGGACCATCCCCATACCCCGCTCTGTGTGAGCGGTACCAGAAAACCGAGAATCGCGAGTTCGAGTAAGATGATGCCCCAGTAGTCGAATCGGGACGGCGTGCGAACGGGCGACTCAGGGACGCGCCAGGCGATCAGCACCGTTACGATGGCTGCAACGGGAGCCAAAAGGTGGTAGTTCGTCTGCCAGCTAAACGTCTGCGTGATCCATCCACCAGCGACAAGCCCGATAGTCGACCCCACGGCAAACATGGCGCTGACAAAGCCTGTCGCCGTTGCGACCTTTCCGGGCTGAAATTCGTCCCTGATGATTGCAAACGCGAGCGGGAACATCGCCAGCCCGATCCCCTGTATCGCCCTGAAGATTAAAAGGCTCCCTATAGACCACGCAAAACCGTTTCCGATAACTGCGATCGTGTACAAGACAATCGCGATGAGGAGGAGTTTCTTCTTCCCGTACGTATCACCGAGTTTGCCGAACGTGGGTGTCGCGAGGCTGC
>Ga0187880_1003630_pt1 | contig 11685 bp, 10 predicted proteins | sample June2016WEW_19_4_FD_132998 | JGI IMG/M metagenome (GOLD analysis project Ga0187880, IMG submission 132998) | Peatland microbial communities from SPRUCE experiment site at the Marcell Experimental Forest, Minnesota, USA - June2016WEW_19_40 | ecosystem: Environmental > Terrestrial > Soil >...
GATTATGGCGGCGCAGGAATAAGGGGTGGAGCAAGCCTGGGATTGGTGGGCGCCGTGGCCAGCGTTCTGGCTCATTCACGCCCGGTTAGCGCTGGTTTTGCCTTCTATGGCGCGGGATGGGCAGTCTACTCTCACTTTGTGGCGCGTGGCGTGGACGTGGTCTTCCCCAAGAACACTCCCATGGAGATCCGCTTTGGGACGCACGACGGCTCCCCACCGCCCCACCCAGGCAGCAAACTTGTTTCGCAGGTTGCCAAACCCGATAAGACGTCCTGACCGCTTACTGTTTCGCGCTACCCTTGCCTGGAGGCGTCAACCCCTCACATCGAATGCCACGTCAGATCAACTTGAATTGGAATGTCGTTCTTGATAGGCATTGTCAAGAGCGAAGGCGGGTCGATCTTGAAGTCGGCAACCTTCGCCGGAATCGTCCCAGTTATTTGGGTCTCGTTTCCATGAACCACCCGTTGGAAGGGAACCTGCTTGTACTGAACGGTCTGGCCGGCGAACTTGACCTCCAGATCGAGATTGATTGTTGCTGCTGTGGAAGCCGATTCGGGCACGCGCGTGCGCACGGTCACGATGGGAAATTCCGCGCCGCGCGTCACTTGCAGCATATGAAGATCGCGGTTGCTGTCCCCCGAATCGAATGACTTCACGGGCACCGCGATCAAGAAATCGCATTGTCCGTCATGGCAAACCCCCTTGCCCCGCGCCCCATGGCTGACACCATCGAACTGGTGAAGTGGGTGTGAAACATGATAGGTGAGAGTGCCTGAATCAAGCACCCATTGGCTATCCGCTCCGGCAAGGACGGAAGGGGATAACAATAGGAAGCCTATCAGCAATTTTCCCAGCATAAGCCCCCTTTAGAATTTAATGGATACCGATGCCACCGCCAACCCAAAAGCCGCTCCCGTCACGATGGCCACCGGCCCATGCAACGAGGCGATCCCGTGAACTCTTTCCCCGCGGCTCTTCTGAGCGAAAGCTATCTCCCCCAGGACGGGCGTCAGGACCATCCCCGGCGCATGAATCCAAGCCATGGCCTTGTGCAGGCGGATGGACCCGCGGGTTTGGGTGCCAGGTATCTTGGGCGCCCGGATCGCAAAGTAAGCGGTCGCGATATAAAATCCCACCGTCGTTGCACCCAACGCGGCATGCAGGTCACGGTCGGTGCTGCTAGTCTGCCTTCCACCAGCGAACGCGGAACTGATGAGCGTGGCGGCGAAGGGAGCAATCGTGATCAACCCGAGCCGTTGATGGACCTTGAGCAGGTGGCTGCGCCTGTCGAGGAGGGCCTGAGTCTGGGGATTGCCCTTGGCTTGGGCCGGAGTGATGCCGAGGTCCTCCAGTGACGGCTCCTGTGGGTTGTTGGAAGGGCTCGGCGCCGGCTTCTGAGCAGGCTCCGGAGTTGGATTGCTTTGGGTTTGCTCGTCCGCCTCGAGTTCACAATTCTGGACGTCCGTCTTGATAACGCTGATCTTTGCAGCCGGAATCTCGACCGTCTTGTAGCCGGGGGATTCGATGGTCAAATGGTAGTTGCCGGGCGGAAGGCTAAACCTAAAGATACCGTCTGGTCCCGTGGCTGCGGGTAGCACCTGGCCAGTGTCGAAGCTGGTTGTCGTGACCGTTGCAAACGCCACCGGGGCTCCCGTCGGATCGGTCACCGTGCCGGTCAACACTCCCGTTCCCTGCGCCATCAGCGACGGGGCTAATACTACGAATAGACAAACGCCAACGAGGCCGGCAATACAAGCGCGCCTGCGGTGGGCGATATTCGCGAGCATTCGACACCTCCCCTCTTGGTTTTGATCAACATTGGACGATTACCGGGCAACCCTGAGGGCTCTACATCCAAGTTCGTTGGAATCGTGAGGCAGGGGAAGGGTTGCCCTTACACCCCCCGACTGGAAGTTGTCATTCCTGTCCGCCCACGCAAACCTCACGACGACGCAGGAACCGGTTTTGACAACAGCCCACCACGCCACCAGTTCTGAGCGAACACCGCACCAAGTGTAGAACGGACCTACCGAACAGGTCCGCGCTACACTTGCTTTCCTGCAACGACATTTTGTAGCCTCTAACGCTGGTAGATTTCTCTTGACTTTCATAGTATAGTTGGATATAATAGCCAAGTGTTACTGTGAGGTGCAGTCATTTCCGCGCGGAAGCCTGCTGCCTTCTCGAAGGCGAGCCCATCCAAGCTACGAAGTCCGCAGGGCGGAATTCCGGCGTCGGGATTCGAGGGACGAAAATCCGGGGCCCACGCAGAGGGTGGAGGATTTCGGCTGGCGGCGGATTTGCGTTTGCCGATTGGCGAAGCCCCATACCTCGGACGTCGGACTTCGGACCTCGGACTCTGTGCATTACCCCCCATTGTGGTGGCTCACGAATGTGCCATTCAAGGGTCCAAAATGGGGCTCTGAGCCTTACAGATGTCAAAAATGAAGGAACCTCCGGGGATGTGTATGAAAACACAGGCGAGAAGACAAAATGTACACTGACAAGATGACCTTCTAACACGAAAATGCACCCATTACACGCTAATCGACAACAATCTGTCGGGCTTAGTGGCAGAAAATGCAAGAACAACGCGACAATTCGGGGGCGAAGGCGGACCCAAAATCGGCTCATCGGCTCATCGGCTCAACGATCCATCGGTTTGAATTAGGTGATGAGCCGCAGGACGGCCCGGATCACGAGACTTACAACGGCGAGAGTGCCGACCGACAACACATAGATGCCGGCGAACCAGATTGGACGTCGAAGCCGAGGGGTCATCCTTCCCAGCCTTTCTCGGGCGTTTTGCCGCGGAACACGCCGTAGGCGAAGGCCGTATAGGAGAGCGTGGCCCGATGCGTGCAGGCAGTCTGAAAAGGTGAGTTAATGCCCACGCAAGGACAAAATGTCGCAGAGGCCGGCGGCCCAATGGGCGGCGTGACGGACCGCGTCCCACCTAAATCCATAATTCCCCTAAATCCCTGCGAACTTGAAATTGACCTCTTTTGCCAGGGGATGCGCATTGACCCCTCCTGTTCGCTCGAAGCCGATGCGCGGCTTATTTCCCGCACGCGCGCTGGACTGGGCAGCGGGCTGGAATTGGTCATTCCCGGTTCCATCAAGGATGTGTGGGTGAACGTCCCGGTGGAGGAGGACTTTGCGCAGCAGTCGTGCTACGTACTGGTCCGCGACCGGGGTGAATATTGGGTGAAGGACACCCGGCTCGAACATCGCTATGCCGTGCGCATTCCGCCGGAGCCGGGATGGTACACGCGCGAGACTCGGCGCGGCACGCCGATGCACAAGGTCGGGGTGCTGCAAGGAACTTACCTGGGCATCTACATTTCGAACTCCTGCGGGTTCTGGTACCACTCGCCGGCGGTGAATTGCAAGTTTTGCGCCACGGGCCTGAATGTGGGTGTGAACGAGGCGGTCCGCAAGGACATCGATGACGTGGTGGAAGTGGCGCGCGCGGCCAAGCAGGAGTCCGGGGCCACGTTCGTGCATTTCAATTCCGGCTATCAGACCGACCGCGATTTGGATGAGGCGGCGCCCTACGTGAAGGCGGTCAAATCGCGCGTGGGCACGCTGGTGGGCCTGCAACTGATCCCCACCCTCGATCTCTGGAAATATGACCGGTTGATTGATCTCGGCGCGGACCACTTCAGCTTTTGTTACGAGTTTCACAACCCCGAATATTTCGCGCGCTTCCTCCCCGGCAAGGAGGGACTGGTGGGTCAGCTTACCTTCTTCCGTGCCCTTGAATACACGGTGAAAAAGATGGGCAAGGGATCGTGCTCCGGCGAAATCATTGCCGGGGTCGAGCCCCTCGAAGACACGCTCCACGCCATCGACTACATCACTGGCATCGGCGCATTCCCCACCGTCTGCATTTTCCGCCCCACCATCGGCTCCGACATGGAACAGTGGCCGTCACCGCGTTACGAAGACATGCTGGTGGTTTTTCGCCACTTGTACGAAGCCTGCCGCCGCAACCACATCCCCATCGACGTGACGCCCAACATCGAGGTGAGCCTGATCGTTCAGCCGGGTGACACGCGGTATCTGGCGCCGCACAAACTGGCGTCATCGATTTACCATGCTGAAATGGCGCTGGCGCGCTGGCTGGCACGCCCATACTTTGCGTGGAAGATGCGGCCGAAGAATATCACTGCTTCAGAAGTCCTGACGCCACCCGGGGTCGAGGGTTAGGGATTAGGAGAGGGGCGATACCCGAATTTCTGGCCGAGGCCCCGAACGATGATTGCGAATCAAGCACAACCCGCTGTTGCGGAAAAGGTCAACTCGGAAGTTGAGGCCCATCCCCTTGCCGGGGCGGTGGTCGTGGCGGCGGGAGTTTCCGCTGATCCTTTCGAAATCGAAGGCAGCGGCGCAGACCTAGAAATTGTGGCGCGCGCACCGCTGCCCAATGGCATTCCCAATCGCGCGCGTATGAAAATCTTTTCCCCAAAGCCCGGCCACACGCTCGTGTTTTTCTTCAAGAAGAGCTTGGTGCCTTACAGCCGCGACCGCTACAGCTATGGCGGCCTCGATCTGCGTGCGCCCTCCGTGGAGCCGCAGGAAATCGCCGCCTGGCTCGACTTCCTGACGTCCGGCTTCCATCCCGACAAGCGCCCGGAAAACCTCCGCCGCGCGTTCCCCTATGAGATTCCGGAGTAGGAACCCGTTGCCTGTGACTTATCGTTGTCTTTGACAAGGAGCGACGCGCACAGGTGGCCTCGCTGCGCCCGTGCGAAGATCTTCGCGGTTTACCCCCCAGCGGAGGGGCTTACTGGCCGCGGTGTTTGGCGAGGGAGAGCAGAAGTTTCGCGAGGTGGCGGGAGTCGTGGCGGGCGACGCGGTCCTCGATCAACAAGTTGGCGCACAGGGGTTTGACGCCCAGCTTGCGCACGGCGTCGAGGTCCATCTCGACGGGCGCGGCACGCTCGGCCGCATAGCGTTGCAAGAGCGCAGCCGAGAGTGTCCCTGTGTTGAGCACGATGTGGTCAAACAGTTTGCGCCCCGCGTGTTCGTGGAGCGCCCTGACGTGATCGGCGGCGGAGTAGCCACGCGATTCGCCGGGCTGCGTCATGAGGTTGCACACCAGCACTTTCACGGCGCGCGACCGCGCAATGCCTTCAGCGATGCCATGGACGAGCAGATTTGGCACAAGAGATGTGTAAAGCGACCCCGGCCCCAGGGTGATGAGATCCGCTTGGTAAATCGCCTCCATGGTCTCCGGCAGCGGCCGACAGCGGCTAGGGACGATGTGGAGGCGGTGGATGGGCACGCGGGTCTTGGTAATGCTGCGTTCCCCCCGAATGACCACGCCATCCGTCCGCGTGGCCTGAAGGTGGACGTCGGAAAGCGTGGCGGGAAAGATTTCGCCGCGAATGGCCAGCACTTCGCTCGACAGGCGCACGGCTTTGGCGAAGTCGTGAGTTAGATGCGTGAGCGCGGCGAGAAAGAGATTGCCGAGATTGTGGCCGCGCAGTCCGTGGCCGCTGGAAAAGCGGTAATTGAAGAGCTGGGTGAGAAGCTGTTCGTCCTCGGCGAGGGCCACCAGGCAGTTGCGGATGTCGCCGGGAGGAAGAATGCGGAAATCACGCCGCAGGCGGCCGGAGCTGCCGCCTTCGTCGGTGACCGTGACGACGGCAGTGAGCCGCGTGACCTCAGGCCGAAGCTGGGCGGGGCGTGCGGGCTCGGTGACGTGGTGCTTGAGGCCACGCAGAACCGTTGACAAACCCGTGCCCCCACCGATGGCGACAACTCTCATGAATCGGAACGAATCCTTGCGACGAGCGGGCATGACGGGCAGGGAGGAGTGGGACGCCTAAGACCCTGCCAGATAAATCAGGCGCCGAAAGCGGGGGTCAGTAGCGAGCCCCTGGAAGTCTTCGTCGCGGCGCGCGTGGATGCGGTTTTCGGGACGCAAGGCAAAAGCCGCTTCGAGATGGGCGATCGCCGCATCCGAGTCCCCTACGAGGGAGTGCGATACTGCCAGAGCATAGTGGATGTGGTCCTGATGGGGTTTCATCCTGTCGGCCTTACTCAGGTGCTCGACCGCAAGTCCAAACTCGCGCGCATTTAAACAGGCAACACCTAGCGTGTAATAGTCGTCGGCCGACTTGGGAAGTGGCGAAGGACGACCAGTCCTTTGTCGGCAAAGTCGTAAGTGCACGTGGGCGCGCTCGGCCACGTCGCGCGCATCGCTATCGACGAGCTTTTCGAAAATCTCTGCCGCTCTATCGTAATTCTGCTTTTGAAAAGCTCGCACACCCGTCTCAAAATTCTTGATGGCGGTTTGGTATTGAACGTCAACCTGTGGCCGTTTGGGAATCGGGGGCACCGCGCCCTTATGTCCCTCTTTGGCCCTTCCACCAAAAGCTGGTCTGACCGCCCCACTGTGACGTGGTCGGACATTCGATCGCGAGATGCTTCGCTCCAGAGAAGTCGCGCGTTCCACCCCGGACGGAGATTTCCGGGACCTTGCCATGGTGGCTCGTTTTGTCGATTTAAGTGTTTTCATTTCAATATATTAGGCAATCAACCGGGGTAAGAAATGTACCTGCCGCGATGATTGCTATTTCTATCTATAACAAATTTCGGTAGTTGGAGTCAAATCGTCATTTGCGGCGGGGTCACGGCGGCATGTCCAATTCCATTCCCGGCATTTGATAGATGGTACTTGCGCCTCGGCGTTCGATGCGATCAGAGACTTGCGAACCGTTCCCTCTCACTTCTTCTCCCCGGTTTCAAGCATTGTCAGTTTCTGTGTGACCCAGGATACCTCCAGACGTTTAGATGCAATCATGAGGGTTGCGGGCTCATGCCTGACTGCAACTCAAAATGAAATGAGAGTTAATGCCGCTAGCTTAAGATAAACGCGATAAGGGGAATATGAAATTGTGGAGGCAACTACAGCCTGTCATAGCGCGAACCACACGCTACGTCTTGGAGGATGCTCGATTCGACCGAAACATGATGTCTGCAAAACCCCGGCAGGGAACTCGGGGGCGTGCCTCACTTGGTCAGATTCCACTGCGACCCACCTCCAATTCTTCGGGAGCATATTGCCAATTTGTCGGTATTTTAGTACAAAAGGAAATGCCATGAACGGGGTTTCAAGTCCATCTTCGCAAACCACCCTCACCCAGCATTGCCGTACCTGTTCTTGTAGCCGCCTGAGCTAACTTATTTAGCCGCCTCTATTTAGAGTTCTAAAGCACGAAGACAAAATTCAAAAGGAGGTCCTCCCAAATGACCGATTATAAACACCCTGAAGTTCTCGCGAGCACGGAATGGGTCGCCACTCACGCCGACGACCCCAATGTCCGACTCGTGGAAGTGGACGTAGATACCAGTTCGTACGAGAAAGGGCACATTAAGAACGCTACGGGATGGAATTGGACCACGCAGCTCAACGACAACATCCGGCGTGACATTCCCAACCAAAGGCAATTTGAGGAGCTTTGCAGCGCATCAGGAATTGCCAACGAAAACACTGTGGTTCTTTATGGGGACAATAACAATTGGTTCGCTGCCTTCGCGTTTTGGCAATTCAAGATCTACGGACACAAGGATGTGCGCCTGATGAACGGCGGCCGCAAGAAGTGGGAATTGGAAGGCGGGCCTTTCACTGCCGACGTTACCGCTTTCAAGCCCACCCCTTATCACGCTGGCGTACCTGATACCAGTCTGCGCGCCCGGCGCGACAATATCTTCCAGATTCTCTCCGGGAAGCCAGCAAACCTAGTGGATGTGCGCTCGGCCGACGAGTTCACGGGCAAAGTCATAGCGCCTCCCGGCATGTCGGAGACGGCGCGGCGCGGCGGGCACATCCCCGGCGCGGCGAATATCCCTTGGTCCAAGGCCTCGAATGATGATGGAACGTTTAAGTCCTACAACGACCTCCTAGCACTCTACGCTTCGAAGGGCGTCCACCCCGACAAGGAAACGGTGGCCTACTGCCGCATCGGCGAACGGAGTTCGCACACCTGGTTTGTCCTCAAGTACCTTCTCGGCTTCGAAAAAGTCCGCAACTACGATGGAAGCTGGACGGAATGGGGCAACTTGATCGAAGCCCCTATTGAAAAAGGCGAAGCGAAAGCCGCCGGCACCTAAGCGAAAACCACGAAATCCCACCCTCATCGCCCGCGCTTGCCGGATGTCAACTCATCCGGCAAGCACGCGGTGACCTATGGCCCTGCCCCGATCCGTTTCGCATAGGAGTTTTGGCGAAGCATCAGGAAATCAATCTCAGCGAGAACTGAATCCGGAGGGAAGTCCCAGTGGTATGATGGGTGACCTCTCAGCGCCCGGATAGCGCGCGTCGTACTTCGTGTCGGCAATCGGCTTCTTACGACGGCGCAGCAGTCGCCGTCCCACGCTGAAGCAATTGGAAACAGAATCAGAGAGCGTCAGGACCTCACGAAGGAAAATAACATGCGCCACTTACATGGTTTCCTCCTGCTGTTGGTATTTCTCGAGAATGCCTTCGCGCAAGCGCCGGCTCCCGACTACCGCAACCCCAATCTCCCCATCGAGCAGCGCGTCGCCGATCTGCTGAAGCGCATGACGCTCGAGGAAAAAGTAGGGCAATTGGCGCCCCGTCGCGGGGCCGACTCGGGCATCCTGGACACGACGGGCAAATTCACTGGCGTCAATCCGCGCGAGATCTTTCGCCAGATGTTCAGCGTCGACTGGAAGATAAGCCCGCGCGACGCGGCGATTCTGCGCAACGCCATGCAGAGATACCGGGTTGAGAAAACACGCTTGGGCATCCCGGCCATTTCCATGGGTGAAGCGCTGCATGGCTTCATGGAAAACGGGAGCACGAGTTTCCCCAAGGCGCTGGGCTTGGCAAGCACCTGGGATCAGGATTTAGTGCGCCAAGTGTTCACGGCCGCTGCCAACGAAATGGCTTCCGCAGGTGACGATCAGGCGTTCTCGCCGGTGCTGGATCTCGCGCGGGATCCGCGGTGGGGCCGGACGGAAGAAACCTACGGAGAGGATCCTTACCTGGGTTCGCGCATTGGCGTCGCGGCCATTGAGGGATTGCAGGGCCCGAATTATCTCATCGACCGGCACCACGTTATGGCCACTGCCAAGCACTTCGCCGCGCATGGAGAACCGGAAGGGGGAACCAACACGGCCCCCGCGAACTACTCCGAGCGGGTCCTCCGCGAATCCTTTCTGACGGCATTCCGCGCCGCGGTCGAGGAGGCCCAGGTCGGCAGCGTGATGGCCTCCTACAACGAGATCGATGGCATTCCCTCGCATGTCAATTCCTGGCTACTTGACAAAGTCCTCCGTCAGGAATGGGGATTCCGCGGGTACGTGGTTTCCGACGGCGGCGGCCTTCAAATGCTGGTGACGACGCACCACATCGCCGCCGATAATGCCGACGCGGCCCGCCAGGCGCTGGCGGCTGGAGTAGATTACGATCTCTCCGACGGTTCGGTATACGGCACGCTGATCGATCAGGTGCGCGAAGGAAAGATTCCCGAGAGTGAAGTGGACCGCGCCGTGGCAAGGGTTCTTGCCGCGAAGTTTCGCCTGGGGCTTTTTGAAAATCCTTATGTCGATCCCGACTACACCGAGCGGATCACCAACAGTCCCGAACACCGGAGACTCGCATTGAAGGCGGCACAGAAAACGATGGTGCTTCTGAAGAACGACGGCAACCTCCTGCCGCTCGATTTGAAGAAGCTGAAGACTATCGCTGTGATCGGTCCGAACGCCGCGGACGTTCACCTGGGGGGCTACAGCCGGGAACCGGCCCACAGCGTGAGCATTCTCGAAGGCATTCGCGAGCGCGTGGCCGCGGCCGCCACGGTGGTTTACTCCGAGGGGTGCAAGATCACGGAAGGGAAACAGGGCTGGTCAGCGTGGTACGAGAATGAAGTCAAACTTCCTGATCCCGAGTCGCAGTTGAAAAGCATTCAAGCCGCCACTGAGGTCGCACGGAAGGCGGATGTTGCCATCGTCGTAGTGGGGGAGAACGAAAGCACGAATCGGGAGGCCTGGTCGGAGCAGCACCTGGGCGATCGGGACTCTCTCGATCTCATTGGCTACCAGGACCACCTTATCAAGTCGATCGTGGGGACCGGCACCCCCACCGTCATGCTACTCATCAATGGCCGCCCGCTTTCCATCAACTATGCCGCAGAACACGTCCCGGCAATTCTGGAAGGTTGGTACCTGGGCCAGGAAGGGGGAACTGCCGCCGCCAACGTGCTTTTCGGTGATGTCAATCCGGGAGGCAAACTGCCCATCACCTTCCCGCGCAACGTCGGTGAACTTCCCGATTATTATGACCATAAACCCTCCCTTGACCGCAGCTACCTATTCAACGGCCGCAAGCCGCTATTCCCATTCGGCTGGGGGCTGAGTTACACCACGTTCAAGTTCGACCACCTGCGCCTTGGCGCCGCGACGATCGGCATGGGCGGAGAGACTACCGTTAGCGTGGACGTGACCAACACCGGCAGCAGGGAAGGGGATGAAGTGGCGGAAATGTATATTCACCAGCGCGTGGCGTCAGTGACGCGGCCGGTGATGGAACTCCGCGGGTTCGAGCGCCTCGGCCTGAAGCCCGGAGAGATGAAGATCGTGCAATTCAAGCTCACGCCGCGCGACCTTCAGATGCTGAATCGGGATATGCATTGGGTGGTCGAGCCGGGCGTCTTCGACATCATGGTCGGACCGAGTTCCGACCAAACGAGCAGCGTTCCCTTGCAGGTGGTGGCGAAGTGAAAGTGGCCCCGGTGATTGAAGGCGTCGAGCAGTGACACCCCCTCAAGTGTTAGCCCGAATTCCTCGCCACGCAATGCCTCTTGGGGCGCTTGCGGGCGACAAATTGGCCGACTATCGATCGGACCTTTTGCACCCCATTTTTAGGTCACGTTTATTTTGTTGTAAGCGGATTTCTTGTCAGTATGTTGACGGATTTGGGAGGAGAAAAACTGCTATTTAGACCATTTATTTTCAATAAGTTGACGGCTTAGGGCACTTTGCCCGCTGAGGGCCATAAAGTCGTAATGCCGTTCGTACATCTTGTCGGCCTGCCTCCTCGTTGACTAACGGACTCGCAGCCGACGCGCAATTGAAGCCCGGGCACAACACACCTTAATTCACATTCGGTTATTGTATAATAGGCAATCTGTCTTGTCAAGAAAAAAATGGGTAGTGTCTTAAAGTTGCGTTGATAGAAAAAAAGGGAGTGGAGGTATGTATTTTACGCAAACCGACTCCGGCCTCGGTGCCTTCATGAGTGAAAAATCGTGACCTTAAGCCTGTCGGCCAACCCTTGTTCCGTTTTAGGCAAGAACACCTTCAATTCAATAAGAAATTTTTGACAACTTAATGGTATTTGGCTGAAGCGCCATTCGTTGCCCGCAATGTGCTCAGCGCCGAAATCTTGGAGAGCAGCAAACAGATAGGTTTCACTGTTCTTGTCGAGATAGTCAGGCAGAATGATTCTTAGTGCCATTTTATCCTCCCGACTTGGTGGCTGGTTCTTTTGGCGAGTCTACTACTATGCAATCTTCAAGTAAAGGGGGATCGAGAATCCCTGATCCGCACGTAATTTTGAGAAAGGGCGAAAAAAATCTTTCTGGGCGTGCATTTTTTCCTTGACATGTTATAGATTATATATCTACAATATTTCTATGCCTGCAC
>Ga0187880_1003632_pt1 | contig 11679 bp, 9 predicted proteins | sample June2016WEW_19_4_FD_132998 | JGI IMG/M metagenome (GOLD analysis project Ga0187880, IMG submission 132998) | Peatland microbial communities from SPRUCE experiment site at the Marcell Experimental Forest, Minnesota, USA - June2016WEW_19_40 | ecosystem: Environmental > Terrestrial > Soil > Wetlands...
CGGCTGCCTGTCTCGGCAAACTTGCCATAACGACTCTTTACTACCTGCTTGATCTCATCGGTAATCATAACGGACTCCTCCAGCCTTTGAGGCGATACATGGGTGAATGGGTGAATAAGAGGAGCAGAGAGCGGGAAGCGAGGAGCGGGGAGATTTTATTCTTCGCCTGTCCTGAGCCTTTCGTGGTTAGGCAGTCCCTTTAAACGTTGCGGCTAGGCTTCTCATTCAGGATTACCTTGGGCATCGGAATATTAAGCACACAGTGAAAAAATCCGAATCGGAAGCCTCGCGGGGCGTGGAAATCCCTCCAGAGTTTCCGGATGGACGCTATTGAAGCAATGATTCATAGAAAACGCGCCAGTTTTCCCCCATAATTTTTTTAATGTCTGGCTCGGGATATCCATGTTCGCGCATTATGCGGGCCAGGTCCGCCAGCCTGGTGATGTCCTCAAATCCGGCGTTTACGGTGAAAAAGCCGCAAAAATCAGTTCCGATACCTATCCCGCCGGCGTCAAACGACTGAGCTATCCAGTCAATGTGGCGGAAAATGTCCAGGATGGAAGCCTCCCTGGAGGGGGTGAGCATTGCCGGGTCGGCAGCTATTCCTATCACGCCTTTGCGCTCGAGGATGGCAGCTACCTGGCTCCTGGTGAGGTTTCTTGGAATGTCTGCTAGCGCGCGCACGCCGGTGTGGGAAGATATGAGCGGCCCTTCATAGAGCCGGGTGAGGTCGCGAAAACCAGGCTCGGCCAGATGGGCCACGTCGAACGCAAAGCCTTCCCGGGCCAGATTCTTTACCAGGGTCTTCCCTTCGGCGGTCAACCCTTCCGGAAACGGGACATTATTGCCGTCGCCAATCCTGTTTCTTCCCATGTGCGTGAGTCCGGTCACTTTTATGCCTGCCTGCCGGAGTCTTGCACGATCGAACTCCAACAACCCATCGGCGTTTTCGATGAGCCATATCATCCCTGGCTTCTTTTGCCTTATGCAGTCATCGAGATCCCGGGACGATTTTATATGAAACAGGCCCGTAAGATATCGTTCCGCGTAGATCATAAGTTTTGACAGAAAATCGGCCGATCCCGCGCCGTTATGAAGGTCCGGGCAATAGAGGGCGGCAACGGTCACGAACACGTTGGCGCTTGTTATTTTTTCCAGTGTTACCGGAAGGCCGCTCAGTTCTTCGAAAGGCACATTCGAATGCGATTCGAACATTTCATGGAGGATATCGACATGCCCGTCGATTCGGAAATCCGTCTCACCAGGTTCGAGCGGCTGGGCCGCAGCCAGATTTGCCATCATGGGATCAGATAGACCTCGCCTAGCGGTAAGCGTTCACCACAGAGACAACAGAGGACGCGGAGAAAAGCTTTTCTTGACAGGATTGACAGTATTAACAGGATTAACAGAAATGGCTATTTGTATGTCCTGAGAATAGGCTGAAATTCTCTTACATTCCTGTCCATCCTGGATATTAAAAAAAGAGCCGGGGAACACACCTTTGCGCGCCCCGGCCTTCAAACTGGTTTCAGGTCCTTATCTCCGAACCGGAGATTCCGTGGGTGCGTGTCACATCGGGACGACATATGTCGTCGATGCTTCATTAACAGCGGTAGCCAGGATCTTCTTTTCGATTTCCTTTACCTGGAGCATCCGTTTCACCTCCTTCCCCCTCAGAATCAGGCGGATGCGAACGGGGCGAGAACCTCAAGGCCGGCCAGCGTCCCGGCGGCTTCCGCACATACAATCGCGAACTGCTCGCGATCTTTATTTGCTCCGTATTTTGGGTAAAGTCGATCGGCTATTTCTTCTAAAGTCGACTGTCCATCGCACAGCCGGAGAAAATCGAACCCGAATTCGTTGATTTCTCGAACCACCGTGCGGCCCGGCGCCTGGGTGAATGCGAGGAAAACTTCCCTTCGCGGGCAATTGTCCGGAAAATGGCCGCACTTCATTTCCAAAATAAGGCTGGGAATATCGAATGTGAACCTCTCGATGAAAATCTTTTCGTTGCGCAGCGGTTTGAGGTCACCGATCCGGGAAGAGTCGATGTGAAACGGTGAAGGAGGCGATCCGGCTGTTCCTGCACCGAGCAGGCATGTTTCATATTTTACAACTTCGGAAATGTAATTCTGTACAACAACGTCATGCCCAGCGAGACTTTGTGCTGCGAAATCACTGAAATGCGCCAGGCATCCCTGAGGGGTAAGGCGGCGCAGAGGAAGCGGAGATGGGGGGACACGGGGACTGGTCGTGGACAGGTCAGGGAGGGACACGGGGACAAGACCCTCGTCGCGTCTCCGCGTCTCCCCATCCCCTTGTCGACCTTTGCTTTCCGCTGCGTTCTCGGCGACCCGGTCGAGAAAATCAAAAAAAAGATCGAGAATGGGCCGCTTTAGTTCAAGGCTCAGCAGAAAGAAACTTCTCGGGTAGAGGGTCGCGATTATGTTGAAGTAACTTGCCGTTTCATTAAGTTCTTCAAGGGTCGCGGCAGGGCAGGGGAGGTTATGGAAGCTCGAAAAAACTGCCGGTTCGGAATCGATGAGCGCATTGTCGGATGCAATACGCTTCCCCTGGTCGAACTCAATGCCAAGAGAAAAATATGTATCGACCTGTCGAACCAGCCGGCCCCTGTATTTTTGGTACAAGTCCGTCCCTGGCAGAATGGTCGTCATCTGCACCAGGATGTTTGCATTTCCCGTGGCTGCGGATTTAAGCGCCAATTCGAGCGTTGCTTCGAGGTCTTGCCTAGTCTCCTCGGGAAATCCGATCACGAAGCTCAAGGTAGGGACGATGCCCGCTTCGGTCGTTTCCCTGACCCTGTCGAAAAGGACCTCGCGGTCGATGTCTTTCCGAATGAAAGCCAGCGTCCTTTTCGACCCCGAGTCGATCCCATAGCACATTGTCTCGCATCCGGCTTTGCGCATCAAATTCAAAAGGTCTTTATCGACCGTATCCAGCCTGGAGATGCAATACCAGGGAAGGTGGTTCAGGCCGGCGTCTATCAAGCCGCTGCAAAACTGCTCCGCAAAGCCTCTTTTGGCGGTAAACTGATCAAAAGCGAGGAGAAAGCACTCGGCGCCAAAATTTTCAGCAAGGTTTTTCATTTCCCCGATGATGCGGTCCGTTGAAAATGTGCGCGTCCTTCGTTTCCACATAATCGATTGAGAGCAATAGACACACCGGTGCGGACATCCCCGGCCGACCTCCAGGATGGCAATCGAGCGACTGATGCCGCAGACATCCCGGTATTCGTGAAGAGGGGGTATGAACGTATAGTCGCTTACAGGCAGAGAATCGAGCTTTTCGATCAGCCCCCTGTCCGGATTTCGAACTATCCGGTCCAAGGTGCGGTAGGTAATCCCATCTATTGAGGCCAAAGGGAGCTGCCCTTCGAAAGCCCGAAGCAATTCAGGGAAAGTTATCTCTCCTTCGCCGCGAACGATCGCGTCGATGAACTGAAAGCGCGAAAGGGTGAGCTCATCTACACATGAAGCGTTATGTCCGCCAAAAACTATTTTGAGCGCCGGGTTTAATCTCTTTAGCTCCCCAGCAATCCTGACGGCTGGAGGGTAGGTGGTGCACTGGACTGAAAAAGCCGCAAGATCGGGTTCGAATTGCAGGATTTGCCTGGCGCATGCCCCATAGATGTTTCTGTCCATGGGAAGCGCTTTGCGGCGAATATCGAGCGGAAAGTCCAATATTTTTACACGGTGAGGGGAAGGTTTGAGGACGGTGGCAAGATTTATGAGGCCTAATGGAGGCAGGTTGTACATCGTTTCTAAATAGAAGGGTGGAAAAACCAGAGCTATATTCATTGAGTCTCCACCAGTGAATAGTGAATAACTGGTGAATAGTGAACAATAAAAAATTCACTCTTCATTTTAGTGCAGGATCTGGCTCAGAAACAGCTTCGTTCTTTCGTGTCGTGGATTTGAAAAAAACTCCCCAGGGGTGTTTTCCTCGAGGATTTGACCAAAATCCATAAAAAGAACCCGGTGCGCCACACTCCTGGCGAACCCCATCTCATGGGACACCACCAGCATGGTCATTCCTTCGCGGGCAAGTTGTATCATGGCGTCCAGCACTTCCTTCACCATTTCGGGGTCCAGGGCGCTGGTCGGCTCATCGAAGAGCATCACTTTGGGCTTCATGCAGAGGCTTCGAGCAATGGCGACACGCTGCTGCTGGCCGCCCGAGAGCTGTCCGGGGTATTTTGCGGCCTGTTCAGCAATGTGCACCTTTTCAAGATAATACATTGCGAGGTCTTCGGCTTCGGAGCGGGGCAGTTTTCTAACCCATATAGGGCCAAGGGTGAGGTTTTCCAGTATCGTCAAATGAGGGAAAAGATTGAAGTGCTGGAATACCATTCCAACTTCAACCCTGATTTTTTCGATGTTCTTGATATCGTTTGTGAGTTCGATATTGTCGACGATAATCTTTCCTCGCTGATGTTCCTCGAGCCTGTTGATGCATCTGATCAGAGTTGATTTCCCCGAACCCGATGGACCGCATATAACGATACGCTCGCCCTTGTTGACAGACAGATCGATATCGTTGAGCACGTGAAGTTCTCCGAACCACTTGTGCATGCCAATAATTCGGATAATTGGTTCGGTCGATATTTTATCGGGGGTTTTCGACTCCTGGTCAGTCATATTGCAGTATTTTACCTCACAGAGAGTGGAGTCAGATAAGGGGTTGGCCTCTCAGGTCTGTAATCTTTGTTCGAGGCGGCGGCTAAAGTTAGACATGACAAAACATCCCACGAAATAGATGGAGGCGGTAAAGAGGTAGGCCTCGGTGTTGAAACCCATCCATTCCGGGTTAGACAGGGTCACATGAGTGGTTCTCAAAAGATCGAAAAGGCCGATAATGACGACAAGTGAAGTATCTTTGAAAGCGGAAATCAGGACGCTCACAGTAGGGGGGATAACAGTCTTGAGGGCCTGAGGCAAAATGATGAGGCGCATCTTAAGGTAGTAGTTCAGTCCGAGTGATTCGGCGGCTTCGCACTGACCTCGAGGCATGGCCTGAAGCCCGCCCCGGACCACTTCGGCAATGTAGGCGGCCGTGAACATAATGATTGCCACCTGCGCGCGCAGGATTGTGTTGACAGTCATCCCTTCGGGCAAGAAAAGGGGGAACATCACCGAAGCCATAAAGAGCATGCTGATCAGGGGCACTCCACGAATCAGTTCGATGTAGAGCACGCAAAGAGTCTTTATGGCCGGCAGCCTGGAGCGGCGGCCAAGCGCAAGGATAACTCCGAAGGGATAAGCGGCGGAGAGCCCGAAAATCGAAAGAAGCAATGTCAAAGAAATACCGCTCCATTTTTCGGTTTCCACCGATGGAAGCCCAAAGATACCGCCGTGCATGATCAGGCCAATGAGCGCCAGGCCAACCGGCCAAGCTATGAGCAGGCGCTTGTTCCAATTGCGCTGAAAGCTGCTGTAAAAAATAAAGGCAGCCAGCAAACCTATTGACAATACCGGTCTCCACTGCTGGTCGTAAGGGTAGAACCCGAAGAGGATGAATCGGATGTTCCTGGTTACAACGGACCAGCAAGCTCCGTTCACCAGGTTGCAGGCCTGGCCGTCCGACCACCACACAGCGTTGACAAAAGCCCACTTGATGAAAGCCGGTACTGTCCTGTACAGAACGTAGACAATTAACAGGGTCAGCAGGGAGTTGAAAGGGCTGTTGAAAAGATTCTGCCTGACCCAGCCTGTTGCTCCGATACTTGTGACGGGCGGCCTGACATTTTCAGTTGATTGTACGGTAATCGATGCGTCTTCCAAAGTTTATCTCTCGACCAAGGCTTTTTTCTTATTGTACCAGTTCATGAAAGCGGAGGTTACCAGGCTGATAACCAGATAAACGACCATGATCAAAGCCACCCCTTCTATTGCCTGACCAGTCTGATTAATTGTCGTATTGGCGACGGCGACAAAATCCGGGTAGCCTATCGCAATTGCAAGCGAGCTGTTCTTGGTAAGGTTCAGCATCTGGCTTGTCAGGGGCGGAATGATGACCCGCAGCGCCTGAGGCAGGATTACCAGGGAAAGCACTTGGCCGGGTTTGAGGCCTATGCTGATGGCCGCCTCGGTCTGTCCCCTGGAAACCGCCTGAATACCGGCCCTGACGATCTCCGCAACGAACGCCGAGGTATAGAGCACGAGGCCGAGGAGGAGCGCTCCGAATTCCGGGCTGAAGGAGAAGCCTCCTTCATAGTTGAACCCAACCAAATGGGGAAGGTCGAGGCCGGCCGGCAAACCGAAGGCGAGCCAGATAATAAGAGGCAGCCCGATAATGGCGCAAAGCGAGACCGGCAGAACCGGGAAAATCCGGCCAGTCTTATCCTGGCGCGCCCTGGCCCACCGGCGCAGAATATAGGTTGCGCAACAGGCTGCAAGCAAGGCGGCGGCCATTGCGGGATAGGCCGGGTGATATTCAGGGAGGGGGAAGTAGAAACCGCGGTTATTGAAAAAAATTCCGGAAAGCGGATTCAATGACCGCCTCGGCCCGGGAAGCGCAGTGTGGAACAAGCCGTACCAGAAGAAAAGCTGAAGCAGCACCGGGATGTTCTGAAGCACTTCGATGTAGCCGGTCGCAAGTCTGGCCAAGAGCCAGTTCTTCGACAGCCGCGAAATCCCCACAAAGACGCCGAGGAAAATAGTCAGAATTACCCCGGTGAAGGCGACCTTCAGGGTGTTCAGAAAGCCGACAAACAGGGCCCGGACATAAGTGTCGGCAGCCGAGTAGGGTATCAGCGGCTCGCCGATTTCAAAGCCGGCTTCCTTTGAAAGAAAACCGAATCCCGTAGCGATGGATTGCCTGCGCAAATTGGCCTGGGTGTTGCTGAATATCCAGTAGCCCAGCATGAAGACCAGGCAAAGAGCAGTCACCTGAAAAACAATCCCCCGTTTTGAGGGATCACGCCAGAGGGGAACCTGTTTGTCAGGCAGTCCGGTATTTGCTACCTGCGTTGAAGACATGCTTTACACCAGCACGATTCGTGTCCTACTTGAATGGCGGAGCATACATCAGGCCGCCGTCCTTCCACTGCGCGTTAAGGCCCCGCTTTAACTTCAGTTTTGTGTTTATGCCCACGTTGCGATCGAAGACCTCTCCATAATTACCAATTCTTTTGACTATATTGTAGGCCCATTTGTCATCGAGGCCCAGGGCTTTGCCGTTTCCGGGCGTGACGCCAAGGAAACGCTTGATATCCGGGCCAGGGCTTTTCAGCATTTCATCTACGTCCCTGGATGTAATGCCAAGGTCTTCGGCTTCTATCATAGCGAGGACACAAAAATCGACGATATCCCGCCATTGCTCGTCTCCGTGCCGAACAGCAGGCGCCAGCGGCTCTTTAGAAATTATTTCCGGCAGAATTATATAGTCATCCGGGTTCGGGGCAACTGCCCTGACACCCGCCAACTGCGAGGCGTCAGAGGTCAGGCAGTCGCATCTTCCTGCAAAAAAAGCCTGGTTCAGTTCGGTATTCTGTTCGATAACGACCGGTTTCATCGACATTTTGTTGCTGCGGAAAAAGTCGGCCACATTCTGTTCGGTAGTGGTGCCGGGCAGCACGCACACGCTGGCGCCGTTGAGTTCTCTTGCGCTCGTTACACCCAGCTTTTTGGGGACCAGAAATCCCTGGCCGTCGTAATAGTTGACGGCAACGAAGTTGAGGCCCAACTCAGTCTCGCGGGTGAGTGTCCTGGTGGCGTTGCGGCACAGGACATCGACCTCTTTGGACTGGAGTGCGGTAAACCGCGTCTGGGTCGTCAGGGCCACATACTTTATCTTGTCCGGATCTCCAAAAATCGCTGTGGCGATTGCACGGCCCGTGTCAATGTCGAGTCCTCGCCATACGCCCTTTTCATCCGGCATTCCGAAGCCGTAGAGTCCTCCATTGACTCCGACGATGAGGTATCCGCGAGCCTTTACCGTGTCGAGTGTTTCTCCGGCAAGAGCCACCAGCGGGAGCCACATAATGGATGCAGCCAGCAATACAACAAAACCTGATTTAGCGAACCTCATCTTTTTCCTTCCTCCTTCTTTCGGTCCGTGCCTGCATGGTTTCTTTCAGGCGATCACAGCCGGTCGGCCCTTGAAGCCAAAAAACGATTGTGAGCCTGCCAAAACAGTGATAAGTCGATTATCGCCGTAGTTACGAAAACCAGGACCACCCCCGGGAAGATGCGCCGTGAAGATCGGCGGGAGCTTTCGTGTTGTGTGGATCGGAAAGTTCGACAATGAACAGAAGATTTCGGTTAACTTCTACAGTAATGGGATAAATTGGTCAAGGAATGGCTTGCGTTCGGCTGCTATAACTTTTGAAATATGCTCGATTATGCGGCGACTTGGCCCTGGGCGCCTTGTATGTTGTGGAACCGGAGTGCAAACTTTTGAGCGGGCCGGGTCCTCAAAAAGGTGAAAGCCAGGAGGAGGGAGGGGGGCCTGGCTTTCGGGGATTAGGGTATTTATAGAAACCAACTCTTGTGATCATAGTCTCCAACTTTTAATGCCGGGAAGCAATAAGGTGGAGACAGTAATCACAAGTAGTCCGATACAGTACTTTTTGCATAAAGTCAACTAATATCTTACATAATGTTTATGATTTTTGCGATTTTGCACTTTGTTTTAGACGAACCTGGATCGCCTTTATGAGCCAGGAGATTGTAAATACTGTTAGAAATCGGCGGTTGATTGCCGCGCATCGAGGAGCTCGTTCGCTTGCCCCGGAAAATACTCTGGCTGCGGCCCGGGCAGCTCTTGCGGCCGGCGCGCACATGTGGGAGATCGACCTGCGAATGAGCCGGGACTCAGAACTCGTATTGCTCCACGATCCTGACCTGAAGCGTACTTCGGATGCGCAGAGCAAATTCCCGGGCCGAAGTCCCTGGCTCGTTTACGATTTCACTCTTAGTGAACTCAAATCCCTGGATTTTGGCTCCTGGTTCGGCAAAACCGATCCTTTCGGGCAAATTGCGGCAGGTGAAATCTCGCCGTCGGGGCTGGCCAAGTACACAGGCGAGACGGCGGTGACCCTCGAGGAGGCCATCCTGTTCACGATTCGCTACGATTGGTTGCTGAACGTGGAGATCAAGGATTTGCCGGGACGGCCCGGGCATGAGTCGATAGTGGAAAAAGTCGTCGGCCTGGTCCGCTCGCTGGGCGCGGCTGAAAAAGTGCTTATTTCCTCCTTCAACCATCATTATCTCAAGCTCATCAGACGATTGGACAAGAATATAAGGACTGGAGTTCTTGTGAATAGTTTTCAATCCGATCCTGTCGGATTGATGCTCGAACTGGACGCTTTTACCTTTAATCCCGGGTTGCGCGGCTTTTGGCCGCCCCAAATTCGCAGATTGAAGCAAAAGGGTTTCGGAGTGCTTGTCTGGGTCTTAAACAATCCATGGGTGGCCAGAGCATGTTTTACCCTGGGAGCGGACGGTATTTTTACCGATTTTCCTCAGAGATTTTCGCGAAGATAAGGAATTGAGGAATTGAGGGATTGCGGGATTGAGGGATTGTGATCCAATGAAAATCTTGATACTGACAACCCTGCCTCAGGAATATTCGCCTCTACGAAAGCTTTTTCCCTCCTGGCGTCTGGTGAGAAAGAGGCCATCGAAGAAGTTCGCGTTCAAGCTCCCCGACAAAGAGATCGTCCTAATCGAATGCGGCATGGGATCAAAAGCGGCCAAAGAAGCGCTTGGGGCCGAACTGGCGGAATACACCCCCGACCTTCTTATGTTCTCAGGTTTTGCAGGAGGCCTTCATCCGGACCTGCAGACCGGGGTTGTCTGTTTTACCGTGAGCGTGCGAGGAATATTTTCCGAAAAGGTTTTCCAGTTCCGAGTTCCAAATGCGCTCTCCGATTTCCTGGCACAAAATCATATCAGACCGGTCCTGACAATTAGCGCCGAAAGTCCCGGAGACAAGCAGGCACTGTCTGTTCTTGCCTCCGGGCAGATGGCTGTTTTGGACATGGAAACCGCTACAGTGGCCGAAATTGCCTGGAGTAATAAAATACCCTTCATTTGCTTAAGGGCCATAAGCGACCCCATCGGCCACGATCTTGGGTTCAATTTGAACGATATTGCAGACGAGCGCGGAAGGATAAGGCTAACCGGCGTGCTTTTTACAGTGATGAGAAAGCCTGCCACCTTGAAGGCCTTTTACCGTGTGTGGCGCAATTCCAGGCGGGCGGCAAGGAATCTGTGCGGGTCAGTCGCCGCTTTGCTGGGGATTCCAGCCCCTTTGCTGGGTAAGATGACGGGTGAAATCAGGATCGAGCGGCAGTGAGCGGGGATCTCCCGATGTTGACGGATGCCGGGAGAAGTAAGTATATACCGCTTCAGCGGAAACGTTCGAATTCTTATAGGACGTGAAGAAAACCATCGGCACAAGCAGCACTGATAACAGGAGCAGGTCCACCAGGCCGAGCAGCATCTCGCCAATGCAAAAAGTAACCGCAATATTGAACAAAAGGACCGAGAAGTAAAGCGCCGGTCCGAGCAGCCTCATCCAGGATGAGCGGCCGGCGGGCAAGTGGAGTTTTGAATCCGGAGAAAGCATCCGTTCCAGTGCCTGCAAAGCCCCTGTGAGGACAGCCCCGACGAACAGCCACCCTCCAAAATTGCTCATCGGAATTCCAAAGTAAAACCCCTCATGACGATATCCGTAAATCCGGCCGAGAAACCACTTTTGTCCCTGAAGGGCGACCGGATCGATAACTATGTCCAGCAGGACGAAAAGGAATGCACCAAGAATCAGCGTCTGCCACGAGCGCCGTATTCGAGATGTTTCGAGCGTGATGAGGTTACCGGACAAAAGGGCCACGGGGCTCATAAGAAAAACGGCCAGCGAGTAGCTGCAATAGGAAAGGAAGACATAAGAGAGCGAATCCATGAAAGGGACCCCAAAAACCCATAACTCCCTGTGCGCGGTGGTGGTCTGAATGTAAAAATAATCCCCGTAGGGAAACCCCCAGTGAATCGACGAAAATTCAGAAACCCATGCAAGGGCGTAGCCTACAGGAATATAGGCCAGAGTCCTTTTCCAGCCGATATGCCGCCAGCCCGCAACAAGATATACTGCAAGAAAGGCAAAAACATAGGGGCGAAGGAGGATGGTTCCCCAGAGGAGTCTTAGCAACTCATACATTCACGTTCCACTTGAGCATCCGAAACAGGTCCTTCATACCCATCTGGCGCACGGTAGTAGGTTCGAACCCGCAGTGGACCATACACTGGGCGCACCGGGGGTCGGCGCCGGATACGTAATGGTCCCAATCGGTGCGATCCATCAGTTCGGCAAAAGTGAGGTAATGAGTATCCGTTATAAGGTAACAGGGGGATTTCCAGCCCTGTGAGTTGCGTGTTGGATTTCCCCATGGCGTGCATTTAAGAGATCTTTTGCCGGACACAAATTCCAGGTAGAGCGGAGTGCTGATTATCGGGAAATCCCGCCCCCAGGTGCTAATCTCTCGGAATTTCTTCACAATCTCACTTCTTGTTAGAAATACGTCCTGGACAACCTCTTCATAACTGAAACCAGGAGCGACAAGAATACCGTCGACTCCGGCCTTTGTTAGCTGTTGAAAAAGCCTGGCAATATCAATAACCGAAGAGTCGCGGTAAACAGTGGTATTGGTGCTTACAC
>Ga0187880_1003634_pt1 | contig 11679 bp, 11 predicted proteins | sample June2016WEW_19_4_FD_132998 | JGI IMG/M metagenome (GOLD analysis project Ga0187880, IMG submission 132998) | Peatland microbial communities from SPRUCE experiment site at the Marcell Experimental Forest, Minnesota, USA - June2016WEW_19_40 | ecosystem: Environmental > Terrestrial > Soil >...
CTGTCAAATTGTGTGGCGCTGGTCCTTTTCGAGGCGCTACGCCAGCAGGGATTCAAGGGTGGGGCGTGATGCGTGAAACGTGAAACGTGAAACGCGATGCGTGAAAGTGCCCGTATCCCGGACACGCATCACGTTTCACGTTTCACGCATCACCTCACAGTTTCTCCTCTGCCTCCCGAATCAGCGCAATCACTTGCTCCGGCTGCTCGGCCGCCAAAAGGCTTTGCCGTAATTTGGGATCCCGGAGCACGCGGCTGAGGCGGGCGAGGATACCCAGGTGCTGGGTCACCGTCGGCGCAATCAGCAGGAAGAACAGCCGTGCGGGGATGCCGTCGATGGCGTCATACGGAATGCCCTTCTTATGCCGGCCAAACACCATCATCGGCTGAGACACTAGGCCCACCAGCGCATTGCGCGAATGCGGCAGCGCGATGCCGTCCCCAATGCCCGTGCTGTGCAATTGCTCGCGCTCACGCAGCGCAAGCAACAACGTCTGCCGAGCCTGCGGCTGTTTGGCGAGCTGGGGAATCTGATTAACCAGCTCGCCCAGCACGGAGTCCCGATCCGTGCTCTTCAAATCCAGGTTGATGGCTGCCGGCGATAGCAGTCCGCTGAGCGAGCTAGAGTTCTTCATAGAGCGCTCCATGCTAGATGGGAAGGCCCCGAGGCGAAAGAAAATGTTCGCTCCCTCCCAAGCCTCATGAAAGGACCGCTGAGGCAGCCCGAAACGGGCTGCCCCGAATATTCTACAAATTCACTTCCCCTCGGTCCGATCCGCCCGGCAGATATTCACGGCTGACTGATGATTCGAAGATTGGAGGGCGGTGCCGGCCTTTGCAGGCCGTCATACAACTCCCAGGCCTTGCTGATATCCCCCGCTTGCAGCGCTGCCAGCGCATCGGCCTTGACCTTCTGGCTTTCCGCCGGCGGATGGTATCGTCCCCACTCGCCCTGCAAGAACCGGTAGTCAACTACTGCCGTGCGAATGTCCTGAGCGAGCTGCGCCGCGCCCGGCGATGCGTTGTTCGTTGCGCGTTGTATCACCGTGTTAATGACTTCCACGGGAACCCCAAATTGGCGGGCGAGCGCTGCATACTCACTGCCTGAAAGCTGGCCCAGCCGCTTGAGGTCAGTCTTAACCACGCCGCCAACGTCGAGGACGGTCGTGTTTGTAACTGTGATGGCGGGCATCTCGGCCTGACGCGCAAAAGCCTTGTAACGCTCCATCTGGCGCCCTTTCGGCGTGTAGGCTGCCTTTTGGGCCGGCGCAGTCTGGGTGCCCGGCTCCGTTACGGCGAGAGCATCCGCCGCTCGGGCCGCGTCCGAGCACTGGGAGATGAGCGCATAAGCCGCCATACTGCGAACGGCCAGGAGACAGAGGTTGACCCATCGGCTCGCCACCATGCCGGTAGATCCGAACCGTATCAGGCTGCTGATCTCATTCTGGTTCATCGTTCTCATATAGGCCTCCGGTGCGGTGATCCCGCAGTGGGCTGGCGAATTCGCATGCCCCTTCCGCACCGGGAGGATTATGGGCCGTTTGGCGGCTACGTCAACCCGCTTTTCTGCCTTAGCGCCGATCAGTCATTCCCCGCGCTTGGGAAAGACGGCAGGGCTAATGAGGTTTCCGCGCCAGCGCCTCCAGGTAGGACGTGGCATCGCCTGACCCGCTCTTGGCTGCCCTATTCATCCATTCCAAGCCAAGCTGCTCATTCTTCTCTGTGCCTCGCCCTTCCAGATAAGCCTTGGCGAGCATGTACTCCATATAAGGGCTGCTATCGTTTGCCCTGACTTTGTAGTCTTCAAACTCCTGCCCGTACTTAAAGGTGGAGATCCTCTGCCCAAGGGCGGCAGCCTCCTTCTGAAAGGCCGCTACCACGAGGTTCAGCACGGCCGTCTCCTGCTTGCTGAGGGCGACGTCCGCAAAAGCCTCAACGGTCTTAAACCCTTCGCCAGCCGAATAGCTCTTCACTCCTTCTCTTATCAACAAGGCGTTCGTGCGAGAGGTATCGTCAGCCCCACGGCCAAAGTTCATCACGAAGTAAATGGCCGCATCATCCTGAATCAACGCGTCACCGCTGGGGAGCGATTGAAGTAATGTGTACTTGGGAATGACGCGCACGGATCTATCCAGAGTGGGCGTGAGGTTTTGGTTTGTGGCTGAGAGCGGGAGGAGGATCTTCTGCTGCCAGCTCTGACCGATCCCGCTCGCGGCAATGAGCCCGGCGGTGAGCTCATGTCGGGCTTCCTGGTTGGTCAATGCCAGGTACCGCGACCGGGCTGCTCTCATTGCTTCCAACTGTTTGACCTGAGCCTCGTTCCTGGGCTGGAAATAGAGGGACTCGTGATAGCTCAACCACCAGGCGGGGCTGTAAACACAGCTCAGGCATTCGACGAAGTGCTTCTGTTCGGAGAGCAGTTGTTCGTCGGGGTTGGGAGGCGGGGAGGCGCCGCCAGCGGATTGCGCCAGCATCCCCACGCACAGGAGCAAGCGGCAGACTAAAGAAAGCATTAGCCTCTTCATCCCGGCACTAATGTAGCCATCCCCTCGTTCTCGTCAATGCGATCCGCCCTTTTGCCGTCGCCAGTGCAGCCGCAGCATAGTTCGCTAGTTCAGTGCTGTTCCAGCAGCAGCCGCTCAATCTCCTCGTAGGTGTGCACAACATGCGTGGCATGTCGCAACTCCTTTGCCGGGTGGGTATTGGTGATCGCAACCACCCGCATGCCAGCGGCCAGACCCGCAGCCACTCCAGGTTTGGAATCCTCCACCACGCAGCAACTTCGCGGCGCCACCTTGAGCAGCTCTGCCGCTCGCAGGAAGATGTCCGGGGCAGGCTTGCCGCGTTGTATGTCCGAGCCGCTGACGACAGCAGAGAAGAAGCTCCCCAGGTGTCTGAGCTTGAGAACTTCTTCAACGACCAGACGTTCCGAACCCGACGCCAGCGCCAGCGCATACCGGGCGCCCAGCTTCTTAACCAGCTCTGGCAGACCATCGAACACCGGTTGCTCGCGGCGAATGATCTCCACCATTCGCTGCCGTTTCCTGACGACCAGCTCCGCCAGCGGCTCCGGCGGCTTGTGCTTGGCCACAAAGTCCACCCAGAGCTCCTGGTCGGACCGGCCAATGTAGTCAGCAACACACATGTCGAGTCTGTCGCCGTAACCGATTTCACGCACGACCTCCAGGAATGCGCGCTCGTGGCGCGACTCGCTGTCCACGATCACGCCGTCCATGTCGAAGATAATTGCCTGCACCTGTTGCATTCGAGGACGCGAACAATACGGGGAGCGGGCTTCGAAGGCACGCTCAAACCGGCGCGCCTACGGATTCACAGCAACCTGCTATGAGATTGCTTCGTATTCAATCCAGGGCAGCAATCCCTTGGGCGTCGGCGGAGCCGGTATTTACAGGGCTGATGGTCAGTCTTCCGCACTGGACGGATTTGATTTGCCGTGGCTGAGTGCGGCTATTAGGGTTCGCGGGGTAACCACTTGCGAAACAGAGTTTTGAAGGGATGTTGACTGGCATTTTATGACGAAGAGACCGCTGACGAGCGAACAACTGAGCGAACTGGTGACGGGCCTGAACAAGGTCGCGCGGAACCTCTGGTGGACGTGGAGTCAAGAGGCGCAGGAGATCTACCAGGAGTTCTCCCCGCGCGGCTGGCAGAATCTTTACCACAACGCCGTAGCGATACTCCACGAGGTATCGGATTACGAATTGCGCGTGCGCTTGCAGGACCCGGAATTCGCGGAGCGCGTGGGCGAGGTGTTGCGGCTCTTCGAAGCCTACATGGATGACAAGGCCACCTGGGCTCACGAGCACGCGAAGCCGTTACGCGCCAACCCGGTGGCGTATTTCTCGGCGGAGTTCGGCTTCCACGAGACGCTGCCGATCGCGGCGGGCGGGTTGGGCATCCTGGCGGGGGATCACGCGAAGTCGGCCAGCGACCTGGGCATCGGGTTTGTGGGCATCAGCTTGTTCTACCGGGAAGGTTATTTCCAGCAGGCGATCGACGCGAACAATTGGCAGACAGAGTACTACACGCTGCTGAACCCGAAGAACCTGCCCATCGAACCAGTGCTGAACGACAAGAGCGAGCCGCTGGTTTGCCGGGTGGACATCGGGATGAACCAGGTGGCGTTCCAGGCGTGGCGGGCGAACGTGGGCCGGGCCGTGGTTTATTTACTGGATGCAAACCGCCCCGAGAACGAGCAGCATTTTCGCGACCTGACCCAGCGTGTCTATGGCGGCGACAGCACCACGCGGATCATGCAGGAAATGCTGCTGGGGATTGGGGGTGTGCGGCTGCTGCGGACATTGGGGGTGCAGCCGGCGGTCTTCCACATGAACGAGGGGCATGCGGCCTTCCTGACGCTGGAGCTGATCCGCGAGAAGATGGCGGCGGGCAGGAGCCTGCCGGAGGCGCTCAGCCAGACGAAGGCGGAATGCATCTTCACAACGCATACGCCCGTGGAGGCAGGCCATGACCGTTTCAGCCCGGACTTGATGGACTACGCCATGCACCGGTTCCGGACACAAATCCCGGCGCCTTTCGGCGAGCTGATGAAGCTGGGCCGGGTGAATCCACAGAACCCGCAAGAGCCTTTCTGCATGACGGTGCTGGCGCTGAAGCTGTCACGGGCCGCCAACGCAGTGAGCGAGCTGCACGGGCGCGTGAGCCGCCATATGTGGCATTGCCTGTATCCCGACAAGCCGGTGGAACAGGTGCCGATCGGCCACATCACCAACGGCATCCACTTGCTGGGCTGGATGAAGGGAACCGTCCGGCGCTTCTGGCAGCGCAAGCTGGTCAGCAGTTCCGCCAACGCCGTTCCGGCGGGCTTCCGCTCGTCGGCGCCGGATTGGGCGGCACAGGTTAACTCGCCGGACTTCTGGCAGCGCCTGGCGGACCATGACTTCATTTCCGACGAAGAACTCTGGGCCTTGCGATTCAAGCTGCGCCGCGAGCTCATCGAGTTTGCGCGGCGGCGGCTGCTGATCCAGGGCCAGCGGCTGGCGCACGGCGACTTCATCGCGTTTGATCAACTGCTCAACCCGGACGCGCTGACCATCGGCTTCGCGCGCCGCTTTGCGACTTATAAGCGCGCGCCGCTGATCTTCCAACAGTTGGAGAACGTCGTGCGGCTGGCGCGCGACAAAGACCGGCCCATACAATTCATCTTCGCCGGCAAAGCGCATCCGCGCGATGACGACGGCAAGCGCTACATCCAGCACGTCATCCACCTGAGCAAGTACAGCGACCTGCAAGGACACATGGTATTCATCGAGAACTATGACGTGCACGTGGCCCGGCAGATGGTGTCCGGCTGTGATGTATGGCTGAACACGCCGCGCCGGCCATTGGAGGCTTCCGGCACCAGCGGCATGAAGGCCGGCTGCCAGGGCTGCTTGAATTTCAGCATCCTGGACGGCTGGTGGCGCGAGGGCTACGACGGCACCAACGGCTTCGCCATCGGGGAGGATTCCCACGCCGATTCGGTGGAGGCGCAGGACCGGGCGGACAGCGCCAACCTCTACAAAGTGCTGACGCAGGAAGTGATCCCGCTGTTCTACCAGCGCGACGCTCAGGGCATCCCCCGGCAGTGGATTCAAAGAATCCGTCGCGCCATGGTGACCCTGGTGCCGCAGTTCACCACCATGCGCATGGTGCGGGAATATACGGAGAAGTATTATCTGCCGAAGTCAGCATAGGTTAAGCTGTCGAGGTGTTGACTGACATCAGATCGCAGTTAAACGAAGAGCTGGAAGCCCAGTTCCGCGCGTGGGGCCAGCCGGCGTACCGGGTTGCCCAACTGCTCGAGTGGCTTTACGTCCATCGCGCCGCGAACTGGGACACGATGACTAATCTGCCCAGGGCGTTGCAAGATGAGTTGCGGAAGCACTACTCGCTGACCGCGCTTGAACTCATCCGGAAACAGGGTGCGCGCGATACCACGCAGAAGTTCCTGTGGCGGCTCACGGACCAGGCGCTGATCGAAAGTGTGCTCATCCCGGCAAACCCGGCCCTCTACGGCGAATCGAGCGACCGCCGCACCCTGTGCGTCTCCACCCAGGTGGGCTGCGCCTACGGCTGCAAGTTCTGCGCCAGCGGGCTCGAAGGCTGGAAACGCAACCTGCGCGTCGAGGAAATCGTCGGCCAAGTGCTGGCCGTCGAGCGCTGGAACGCGGAGGAAGCGCGAGCGGCAGGAGTCCAAAGTCCAGAGTCCAAAGTCCAAAATCAGGAAGTTGAGCCCAGCGGTCAGCACCCTGAACCCAGCGTCCTGCATCACGCATCTCGCATCACGCATCTCGCATCGCCCAACCCCCAACCCTCAACCCTCAACTCTCAACCTCGGCTAGTAAGCAACCTGGTAATCATGGGCATGGGCGAGCCGCTGGCGAATTACGAGAACCTGCTCAAGGCGCTGAGGATCCTGAATGCGCCCTGGGGTGGGGGCATCGGCGCGCGCAAGATCACGATTTCGACGAGCGGCCTTGCCCCGCAAATCCGCAAGCTGGCGGCGGAGCCCATGCAATTCCGCCTGGCGATTTCCCTGCACGGCGCGACGGATGCCACGCGTAATAAGATCATGCCGGTCAACCGCAAGTATCCCCTCAGCGAGTTAGCCGCCGCATGCGAGTATTATCAGCAGAAGCGGGGGAGGATGATCACATTCGAGTACGTCCTGATCGCCGGGGTGAACGACGGGCTGGACCAGGTCCAGCCGTTGGCAGCCCTAGCGCGGCGGCTCAAGGCGAAGGTGAATCTTATCCCCTACAATAAGGTCGATGGCCTGCCCTGGGAACGCCCAAGCGAGGAAGCGCAAGAGGCATTTCTGAGAGCGCTGGAGAAGCAAAAGGTCAGCGCCACCCTTCGCCGGGAGAAGGGCGGCGACATCGACGCAGCGTGCGGGCAGCTCAGGTTGAAGACGGAGCGCGCGCTCGCGGGACAGGAAGCGGCGGTGACAGGAGGCTCGTAGTCATGGTCTAGCCCTCCCCGGTAGCGGTAATGACTTTTAGACCTTCTGCCTTGGCAAGCTGAGCCTGACGGTCGTCGGTGGTAAGGAACACCTCGCTTTCGAGCGTTAGAGCGCTGGCTACGTGCAGAAGATCGATGCCCCGCGCTCCGAGTCGTTCAGTGTGCGTAGTCGCAAGCTTGATCGCCCGATTCATGACCGAATCAAGGTCCAACGCAACGTCGAGCAGGGTGCGCCGGCATAGGAAACGTTCCAGCCGGTCCAACGCAGCATCCCGCTCGCGCGCAATATGTTTCCGCGCGCCCGATGGCAGCGAGCGGCGCTCGTGGAAGGCGCGTTGCAAGATCGCATTCCGCACCTCCAAGGCGTGGAGCGGGAGGAAGAACAGCGCCGGCAGGCCAATCCGGCGATACTCGCCTATGGCTGCCTCCGAATCCGCTTCTGCCGTGACTAATCGCAAGATAAAACTGCTGTCGGCGTAAGCTCTCACCGGCGCGAATCCTCCAACAGGCGGGCGGCACTAATCGAGGACGGCTTTTCGCGTAGAACTTCGTCGAGGATTTCGGCGGTGGCGCGGCGGCGCTCTTCCTCATCCGGAGCGGCGCTGGTCGGTTGCAGAATCCAAAGCGGCTCGCCGCTATCCGTGACTTGCACAGATTTGCCGCTGCGCGTCCAGCGCTTGACCTTCACCGGCTCCCGCAGCAGCGTTCGCAAAGTAATGGTCTTCATGATGTCAGACACTAATGGCTGACAGCATCACCGTCAACACCCAATCGTTAAGACCAGCGCAGTACTCACACGCCCTCGATCCAACCCTCAACCTCCCTCACGGCTCTCGAACGGCTTCCAGGTTGCTGTGATTCTCGGTTTTGATGGTGTAACCGGCGGGAGCGGTGACTTGGTAAACCAGTTTGCCGGCGTCTTTGCGCCACCGGAGCTCGACTGGACCGTCCCCGGTCGGCAGGCGCCCCTCGCACCAGTCCAGGCGCGAGTCGGTGAAGCGGAGTTGGACGGCCTTGGTGACGGTGTCCACTTCCTGCAGGCCCAACACATCGCGAAAGAGGACGTGCACGCCGCCGTGAGAGGCGAAACCGTGGTCGCAACTGGCGTAGGCGCCGTCGTTTTCCCAGAGCGTGCCGGTGCGCTCAGCCATGTAGAGCTGGTAGGCGAGGGACTCATCGAGCAATTGCTGGCACAGGCCGTAGCGCGAGAGCAGTTCGAGGCGCAGGACGTTCCCGATGAAGGCGTTGGCGGGGTGGACCTCGGGGAAGTCCTTCGTCTGCTTGCGTTGCGGGCCGAAGTCCTTGACCAGCCGCCGCCAAAGCTCTGGGTGCGTCTCCGGCTTAGCGACTTCAAAGAAGAAGGCGAAGTATTGGCAGACCTCGCTGCGGTTGGTGGTGGTCTGGAGCTTGCCGTTCACGCGGATCGCGTTGTCGGCAAAGAACCCCTCCTCGAAAGACTGGCGGCGAATCGTTTCGCGGATGCGTTCGGCGTCGTCGGTCATCTCGGACAAGCCATACATCTTGCCGGCGGCGTCGAGGGCTTTGGCGTAGAGCATGTTCGAGGGGTAATTAACATCCTGCACGAAGGAGTTGGCGTCGGACCATTCAACGAAGACCCAGCTTTCCAGCTTCTCCAGCAGGCCATCCTCGTTCCTGAACTTCTTGAAGTAGTCGAACAGCCGCAGCACGCGGGGCCGGAGCGCATCCACCGTTTCGCGGTCGCCGCTGCGCGCCAGGTATTCCTCGAGCTCGACCACGAACCACAGCGCCCAGTTGGGAATGAACACGCCGTCGTTGTGGTCGGCCGGGTAGCACATTGGCAACATGCCTTCGGGCAGATAGGCGAACTTCGGGGGCAACTGGTAGTTCTCGAAGAGGTTCTTCTCGATGCGCGAGTCCCCGCACAGGTCTTTGGCGACGCGCGAGGTGAAGAAGCTGTCGCACAGCCAGCCGGCGCGCTCGCGTGAGGGACAGTCCATGAAGATGTCGAGGGCGTTCTGGCGGAAGGTCTCGCGGCCGGCTGCGAACAGGCGGTTGAGCCGCTCATCGCTGGCGGCGAAGTGAGCCTGCCAGACGCCGGCGTCGGCGTATTCGCGGAGGTAGAGACTCTGAACATCGCAATCGCCCGCTAGCACGATGACTTTGAGGTAGCGCAGGGTGTACGGTTCGAGTGATTCCAGTTCATAGCTGCCGGGCTGCAGTTCGTAACTGATGATGTTCACACAGCCCAGTCGTTTGAAGTCCACCTCGCCATTGGAGAGGATTTCGTCGAACGTAAGGAACAGGCGTGTCTTGCTGTGGCAGGCGATCTTGGCGCCGATGAACCCGGTGAGGTTGCAGCCAAAATCGACAATCTGCCACGCGTTGGATTTGAGCACCTGCAGCTCTCCGGGGGTCCAGAGTTGGTTGGCCGGGAGGCTGGTGAGGTTGGTGATGGTTTGCAGTTCGAGTGAGGGTATGGTCTCCAGGTCCTTCTCCGGGTAGCCGCCGAACTTGGGGCCGACGCCGGTGAGCGAACGGTCCTTCCAGGGCTTATCCACCTTGGGCCCGGTCCGGACCTGGCCCTGCGACACTATCCACGACGGCTGCCGGACAGCGTAATCAGGATAATCCACACGGCGGGGCAAGAGCGCCCTGGCTGGCAGGGCAGATACTTTTGTGTCTCCCAAAGTCGTGGCCGGGTCGCTGCGCCAGTGGTCGTAACCCGGGGTGAGCCGATACACCTCCGAGAACGCGCGCTGAAAGCTGTAGCGCTGCACCTTCTGCACTCGCTCCTTCAGAATGGATGCGATGAAGGCAGCGCCCTTGCCGTCAGTCGAGGCCAGGACATTTCCGCTCGCAACGACCTCGGCCTGCAGGAACGAGGGCTGGTCGAGAAGCGAATAGCTATTGACGTTGTAGCCCGCCACTTCGAAGGAGACGACGTTTACGCCGGGCTGAAGTTTGTCTGTGAGGTCCCATTCGTCCACCCGGTAAAAGCCGTGGGGGCCGCGGGCCGGTCCGTGGGCCAGGAAATGGCCGTTGAGGAAGACGCGATAGAGCGTGGCGCCCATGGCGCGCAGGAAGACCCTCTCTTGCGCGGGCGCTTTGAAGACGGCCCGGAAGCCGACTAAAAGGTTCTTCTCCGTCTCGCGGCCTTTGGGCCAGATCGGCTTGGCGGCGACGAAGGTTGGCGCCGAGGCGGCAACCTTCGCGCAGGTCAGCAGCAGCAAAATTAGGCAGGAGGACCAACCCAACGCGCAATGGGCAGTCAGGTCTCGCAGGTTTATATTCCGGTTCTCGCGCGTGCTCATGTGACGCCCCTATTCAAAACCCAATAACGGCAAACCCCAACAAAAATCGAAGCGGCTGGCCGTGAGAGCGTGCGTCCCGCGGGGATCACCCAGGCATAGGAGCGCAGCCTTCAGGCTGCAGAACCGTGAAAGATAGATGGGGTGCCTATCTTGGTCGGTACCGCAAGCCAATCTCGCATTCCTGCAGCCAGAAGACGGCGCTCCTCCTCTGTGGCCTTGCGTCGGCCTCACACCGGTCGCGTGAGATTCACTCCAAAGCCAAGAATCCGCTGCTGCAAAGTCCCCATCTCAGGCCCAAATTGGCCTTGGTATCCGTGATGCTGTCCTGGCAATTATGAAACCAGGCCGTCCATGCACCATGGTAATCCGAATCAGTCTGATCCTTGCCATTCTCGCCGGTTTAGCGATAGCCGGCCTAAACGTCAGTCGGGTCAAACAGAAGTTTACGAACCTCGAGTCTAATCTCACCGCACAGACTGCCGCACGGCAGCAAGCCGAATCGGAACTGACCAGGACTCTAACCTCTCTGGCTACAACCGCTGCCACGCTTAAGCAGACTACGACCACCCTGGAAGCGGCCACCGCCGACAAACAAAAGGCTCTCGCCGTTGCCACTGCGCAAACCGAGCGCGCTGGAAAACGGACTCTCGATTTGGCTGAAACCCGCCAGGCACGAGACGATGCGCAGGCCAGCCTGGCTCGTTACCGGGCCGCAGGCCTGGAACCCGAGCAAATAGCCCATGCCGCCAGTCAGATCAAGGGCCTCCAGAACGCTCTGGGCGCTGCCGAAGAGAGGATTAAAGGTCTGGATCTAAAGGTGAAGAGGCTGGCCGCCATAAGTTCAGAGGGAGGACGCGCAGTCCCTCTTCCATGAGGACTCAAAGCCAAAGTGATCGCTTCTGATCCCAAATGGCATTTTATTGTCCTCGATGCCGGCGAAAACCAGGGCGTGCTGGAGCGCGGCGAGCTGTTGTTGAGTCGCCACGGCAAATTGGTTGCCAAAGCCAGGGTGAGCCGCGTGCAGAACGATCGCAGCATCGCAAACCTGCTCCCCGGTTGGGAACTTGTGGAGATCATGGAAGGAGACCTCGTCATTCCCGCCGATCCGCAATCGTAAGGTGCATGGCGAGCACTGCTCCCTTTGCCGGAGTCTCGGTTGATAGCTCCAGCCCAGGTTGGCTCCCCCAAAAGGCCAGCCTCTGGTCCCTCACCCACCGCCCCCCTCCCGGCCCATTCCCGCGGATAGGGCGGCAGTCCCCCCGAAGGCTCATGGGAGCCTTGCCGTAGTACCCCTAATCCCCAAACAACGACCAACATGTTGTCGTTAATCCCAAAAATGGGAAAGCGCACTGCCGGCTGCGCGAAGCGCCCCTTGTTCCCAGCGGAGTCTGGGAACAAGCTTA
>Ga0187880_1003642_pt1 | contig 11669 bp, 17 predicted proteins | sample June2016WEW_19_4_FD_132998 | JGI IMG/M metagenome (GOLD analysis project Ga0187880, IMG submission 132998) | Peatland microbial communities from SPRUCE experiment site at the Marcell Experimental Forest, Minnesota, USA - June2016WEW_19_40 | ecosystem: Environmental > Terrestrial > Soil >...
CCCATCGCCCTCTTCGTACTTCGCGTATATCCCCACTAGGTCTAAAGCTTCCACCACCTCCGCCACAAACCGCGCCAGGTGGCCCTCCGGCAGCCAATCCTGCAACGAGGGTGGAAGCAAGTAAGCCTGATTTAAATCGCAACTCCTGAACCTTTTGACCATAACCTCATCTTACAACCCTTACTCATTCTGTCAATAAGAACATACTGGTGCCTCGGATCAATCTTCACCCGTACCTCGGTGGCAACCAACATCTATCTCCGACAGGCTCCTAGGACCCGCAATCCGGTGGCGCGGGCCAATTGGGCTTGATCGCGGTCGAAGTGTAAAAACCGTCGGCGGCAAGCGCCAGGGTGGAAGCCACGTGGAGAGCGCGCGGCAACCCAGGCTGGCGCGTAGCACCGGGCGAGTTCGCGCGCCCGCGCCCAGGTTTCCGAGGGCAAATCTTCCCACCGCCAAATGCCGGTTTGCAAGTCGTGGGTCAAGTTCTCCTCGATGGCCCTAGCCTCACGCACCGTCCACCCTTTGGGGCGAGCGATAACCGCGTAAACGATGCTGGTGAATTCCGTTTCGCCCAAGGGCGCAACCATGAACACGGGATGATGGGCCTGGGTCAAGGCGATCGCGGGGCGGGAGTTTGCATCGAGGCCATACAGCGAAACGGGTGTCCGCGTAGGAATTCACAGGCGGCTTCGGTCGTTTCGCAGCATCTCGCCGACGTTGAGATCGATGCGCCGATTGCCAAAGATCTTCTTCTGGCGGGTGGCGAAATTCGTGTAGGCTTTCCCGGCGGCCGGACCGGGAATGATACGGGCGAGAATTTCATTCCGCTTGCGGAGGACCAGCGCCTCGCCGCGGCGTAGCGGCCGCTCGACCTTGCGTGAGAATTCCTGGCGAACCTCGCGAACTGTCATGTTCTTCATGTTACACGTTTTAGGTGTAACCTGGGGAAGAAGTCACGAGGTTGGCGGAAGGAGGGTGCAGGAAGAACTGTTCTCACGCGGGCAAGCGCCCCTCGTCCCGGCAGGGGTAACGGCAGACATGGCACGGGCACCCTGCCCGTGCCGGTGAAGGCCAGGATGGCCGCGGTCCCAGAGTTGCGTGGGCCTTTCCCCCGCCCGAGGCCCCGGCCCATTCCGCACGAACCGGCTCATCGCTTCCGGCCATCAATCAGCCCCCTGAGCATACCAGGGGAACCGGCCCCAATCTTCTCTCCAGCAATTGTCCCCGAGTGACCACTCACTCGGGAACAATTCACTCGGACGTATAACGAGGAATTCATTGGGTCATCTCACTACGAGCTGTCGCCGCTCAACCAATTCCGGCGCTTTTGGGAAAGTTGCATTCACGCCATCTGGCCCAGCGCCTGGCCCCAGGCGGGTTTTGGCGTGAAAGGGCAGATATCCTTCCTCCCAATGCATCGTTCTAACTTCCTCGGCTACAGTGTTCCTCTGACATCATGCCAAAGGAGAGCTCAAATACGCGTCAATGTTACCAACGTGGTTATCTCAGGTGTACGCATCGTAAGTCAGGTCCGGATTGTTGGGAGTTTCTCTGGCGCGAGGACGACCTAATCGGAAAGCGCGTGCGCCGGACAGCCGTCATCGGCACAGTCACCGAGTTTCCGAAGGTTGACTCAGCCCAGGCGGCCGTAAATGGATTACGAATGCGAATCAACCCAAATAGAGGTCCTCGACATGAACTGACGATTCACTGTGCGGACTTGGTAGATCACTACGTGCAGACTGAGCTTTCGGATGATGCTGATGGGTACTCTCACGCTACGCGAGTTGTTTACCTTCAGTTTCTCAAAAATGGATACAATCGCACTGGGCCGGCGTCAATATCCGGGATGTTCGGACTGTGGCCGTTGAGCATTGGCGGAGACGGCTCCAACGCTACCAAGGCAAAAATTCGCAACCTCATGAGTGTACTGTTCAACCCTGCTATCCGCTACGAATGGCTAGCCCAAGGAAAGAACCCGATTACCCTTGCCCGCCAGACCGCAAAACGCATACGAACTCCCGAAGTGCTGGAGCCCCGTGAGATCCAGAGCCTTTTATTACAACTGAGACCATGTTTCCGCTTGATGGTGATGGTGGATGTGACCACGGGACTTCGTCGTAGCGAATGGTTTGCCTGAAATGGAGCGACGTTGATTTCTCCGGCTTGCGCCTTGACATCCTGCGCTCGATTTACTTACGGCACATTGGCCATTGCAAGACGGAGGCATCCCACAAGCCGGTCCCCTTGGAGGAGCGGGGAGCGGCTGATCTCTGGTTGTGGAAAGAGACAAGTCCGTATCGGCAAGCGGATGACTGGGTTTTCGCGAGCCCTCATAATCAAGGGAAATGCCCGTTCTGGCCAGATGCCGTACTGCAAAAGGTCATTCGCCCCGCAGCCTTGCGGGCCGGAATCAACAAGAGAATCGGATGGCATACCTTTCGCCACACATTCTCGACGCTCCGAATTGCCAACGGAGAGAAGGTGAAGGTCGTTCAGCAACTGATGCGTCATGCCAGCAGTCGCCGCACGCTTGAGATCCACTCGCAGGCGCGGATCAAAGCGAAGCGTCAAGCCCAGCAGCGCCTCGTGCAGATGATTCTCTCGCAGGAGGCGGATACACTAGCGGTAGTTTACTGCGAAAGTGATTCCGCCGAGGGCATCTAACTCCGTAATTCTTTGCAAACAGAGTCTTTGAGGTCGAATTCATTTCGAAGATTATGTATTACCCTACTTATTGACCCATTTTATCCAATACATATCAATTATGTTGCTTGACAATCGGCCTTCTCGTGTTATGTGTATTGCCCTACTATGGCTTCCCTGATTGCCAAGCGCAAGAAGCACAAACTTTACTACTACGTCGTCGACAGCGCCCGCGTCCAGGGCCGTCCTCGCATCGTCCACCAAACCTATCTGGGCAGCGCCGAAAAGGTCGCCGCGCTGCTCAAGGAGCGCACCGCTCCACTTCCCCTTTCGGCCACTCGCCGCGAGTTGGGTCTGCCCGGAGCGCTCTGGTTAGCCGCCCAGCAATCCGGCGTCTTCGCTTTGTTGCAGTCCCTCTGGGGACCGCCCCGCTCCGGTCCCTCCCCGGCGCACTACCTGTTGCTGGCGGCGATGCACCGCATCGGCGCGCCCGGTCCCAAGACCGAGGTGGCCGACTGGTATCGCCAGACCATCCTCTCTCCCCTCTGGGGCTTCGAGCCGGAGCAATTCTCCTCCCAAGCCTTCTGGAACTGCTTCGAGCAACTCCTGCCGGAGAAAGAAGCCTCTGCGCAAAGCGAAGAACGTGACCCACTGGAGGAAGCGCAAGTTCGCCTGCTCGGCCTGTGGAAGGAAAAACAGCTGCTCAGCCGTCGCTTGCTGGCTTACGACACCACCAACTTTCACACCTTCATTGCCACGACCAACACCCGCAATACCGTCGCGCAGCGCGGCCATAACAAGCAGGGACGACACCATCTCCGTCAAGTGGGCTTGAGCTATGTGCTCGATGGGGAATCGGGCTTGTCCTTGTGCCATCACGTTTATCCCGGCAACGTCGCCGACGCCGAGGAATTCCCCGTGGCCTTGGAACGTATTCAGCGCCTGCTCACTCGCCATGCGATTCCGCCCGAAACCGTCACCTTGGTTTTCGACAAGGGCCCGGCGGCGCTGGCCCATACCGTATTGCTGAAAGAGGCAGGATTCGGTTGGATCTCGGCGCTACCCTGGAACCAAGCCCCGTGGGAATTCCGCCAGCGTCCCGTGAAAGCCTTGCCCGCCTGCAGCAGCGCCCAGCCGGGGGTGCAAGCGGCGGCGGAAAAGTTGCTGGTGCATGGGGAGGAATATCGGTGCGTCTTGAAATACTCGGCCACCTTTGCCACCGAGCAACTGCACAGCCTCTCGGCCTCGTTGAGCAAGCTGCTGGGAGCACTCAAGCGGCTGGCGGTGGAGATGGCGCGCCCGGGTAATCGCCTCACCCCGGTAGGGATCGAGGCCAAGATTCACCGCTGGCTCGCGGCCCCCTTCCTCTCCGGGTTGGTCCACTATCAGATTCTGGACGAGCCCGGCGGAAGACGCTTGGTGTTTCAGGTGGATCACGCCGCGGTGCAGGAACTGGTGACCCATCGCTTGGGCCGGACGCTGCTGATCGCTAACCATCTCGATTGGACCGCCGAGCAGGTGGTCGCGGCCTACGCCGGCCAGCAAGCGATTGAGCAAGTTTTCCGAGGCCTCAAGGACGGCGACTGGCTCAACTGGCAACCGCTGTTTCACTGGACCGACAGCAAGATCCGCGTGCACGCTTTCTACTGCCTGCTGGGTCTCTCCCTGCTGCACTGCGTTCGCCGCCAAGCCCAGTCCTTCTGGCCCTCGATCACCATCGAAGAGCTGCAGAAAGAATTAGAGCAAATCCAGCAGTTCGTACTCTTGTATCCCGCCCAGGGCGCGGGTCCTTATCGAGCCGCCACCGTCGTCTCCACCCAGAGCCTCATCCAAAAAGGCCTGGCCGAAACCCTGAGCTTGCAACAATTCGGTAGTACCCCACGTGGGTAATACAACCTGCTCATGGTAACTCCATGAGAATTCAACTACATCCTGCTCTTTTTGCCGTATTCGCTGTAAACTACCGCTAGGGGGCATAATTCAGTGTGACTTACAAGTAGACGTGGCGTGAGCGCGGTCGGCGACCGCTGGGGCCATTGTGCCTATGTTTGGTGAGTGGGTACAACAACTTAGGCTCTTATTAGAGCAACCCGGAGCAACGCGAAAGGACATGACAATTTGTAAGTTATTGAAAGCAATGGTAGGCCCGTGGGGACTCGAACCCCAGACCTCTACCGTGTCAAGTAAGCGGTCACCTTCCTTCTTTTCAAGCACTTACCTATGTTTATAACAACTTACGTTAGCCACCGGGTGTCGTGGCATGACACGAAACGACCTGATTTACGGGGTCCACTGACACACGTACTGACACACTTTCTTGACCCCCATTTCAGCCACAATTCGCGCATGTTTTCCCGCCGTCAGGGTAACGAAGCGGCGACTCCGGCAGCTCGATTCCATCCAGCTCGCCCGCGAGCAGCGCAACCACGGGAAACAGGAACTCGCCTTCCATGCGCGGCCGTTTGTCCTCTGTGGCCTGCCTCTCCGCCGCCCCCAATCTGGTCAATTGACCCATACACGAAGGAACGGAAAGTTCTTTCTGCAGATCGCGGCGCACCCCGACTTTGGCTTGCATTGGCGCGTTCAGCTTGACGTCGAACGTGATTGAGTCACCCGGACGGAAAGGCCCAGAATTCGTCATTTCGACCGAAGCTCTATTTTGACCTAAGAGTAAAGTGACCGCTGCAACTACGATTAACGCCATCAAGATCACCAAACTTACAGATTTTTTCATGATGTGTCTCCTCGTTTCTATCGTCTGCTAAAGTTGTGCGGCGATGCTCCCTATCGCATCGCCTACGCTCTACACTCCGGCAATGCCAAGAGGTTGTCCGTCCAGACCTGGTCAGAATACGTTTGCAGATACTTCGTACCGTTGGCATTTTCGCGGGTGCTAACGCGAGCTTGGTTGTTTCGAGAATCGAGCACGTAAGCAACCCCGTTACGGTTCTTAATCCAATCGTAAATTTCGAGACGGGTGCTTTTGCCGGACTCACCCGTTTGATCATTTACCCACGCCAAGTGGGATATCGCGTGGTGCGGGTCAGCGTGATAACCACCTGACTTGTTTATGCAGGTGATTCGAATAGCCATGACAGTTCCTCCTCAGAGATACCGGTACTTAGTTGCTTAAGTCTCAGTCGCAGCTCGACACTGGCCAGCATCCACTTCACCCGGACAGAATGCCTCTCACCACAAGCAACGTCAGCTGGCAGTTCCTCTTCCACAAGCAATTCGCCGGTTTCAATTTACACTTCATTCACTGAATGTAATGAATAACAAGGCCAAAAAAAATCACCTTGGTGCGGAATACATGAATTGCTCCCGCCCAGCAGTTGACGTGGCCTTTGCACGTAATACCAATCCCAAATCTACGAGTTTGCTGAGCCTTTCATTCATCGCAGTCAGTCCTATGCCGAGCCTTTTACTTAGGCTTGTCGCCGAGGTCGGCCCCCCCTCCGCCACGATCTCTGCAAGCGTTTCCGCATCAACCGGATGTGACTTCCCAAGCAACTGCATCTTTCTGCCGCTTCGCTCTATCGTCGCCAAGCCAAGGCTTTCTAATGCCTTTCCTAAGTTCTCCCGCGTGTACGTCGTCAAATTTTCAATCACGAGCAGGCGATCCGGCCACTCCGAGTGCCGAGTATGAATCGTCTTCCCGAAAAGCTCGTTGGCAAATGAGTAATCAAAGACTTCAACTCCAGCAAGATCTACAACGATGGTTTCGCCAGGGCTGGATGATTCGATTACTGCGATCAGCTTCGCCCTAATTTCTTTGGCCTTCTCTCTCGTCCACAATTGCGAGCCGAATTCGCCTAGCGCAAATCTCTTCATCAGCTATACTGTAGGTAATGAAACTCTAATTGTCAACAACATTTTTTTCTGACAATACCAGAGCGATTTGAACCCCAGGCATTTCACTAACGTCGAACTCCCAACCCATCCTACGGTCCATTCGAAATCGAACCTTGGCTCCCCCAGACCGAATTTGCACAGAGCCCCTATGCTTGTAGCTGATTTCTAACAGGTGATAAAGCCCTGTACCGCGCGTCGGATCATCGTGTTCCGATGTACCAAGCTGAGTGGCAAACTTAATTGCCTCTAAGTCTGAAGCGATGTGGCCGTTTTTCGCATTCCGACGCAACGTTGCCGCTAATCCCTGCCCGTAATCAGCCACGCCAATCTCGAGGAAGCCTTGAGGCGCCCGTCCATATACTTGCATAGCCAGAAATCCACAGGTGGCCTTGTTATGGTCAAAGGTATTCTGCGAAACCTCTGATATGACTGTTGCGATGTCGAAAGCATCATGCTTGGCGTAACGCAATCTGTGCCTGAGGACCAGTATGATTTGGTCAAGTAGCGACGGAAGTGCTTTGCCCGTCTCAATCCTCGTGACCTCGATCAACATGGGGTTTGATCCCCGATAATGGCGAAAAATATGTACGCGCGGCGGCTCAATATCAGCCACTTCTCGGATGACGTTTAGAAATCCTGCGCGATCTAAATACGTTCGGACACCTTCATCATCAATGGTCAGGCATGGCCTCCGACCTGTCTCAGACAAGGCATAACAACAGGCGGCCAGTTGAACCAAGCCGGCAGGTGTTATAAAGCCAACCCCAGTAAGATCAAGCACCGGCTCTTCCATCTCAAACGGATCCTGCTCTTCGAGAAGCTCATCGAACGTCACAGAATCGAGTTTTGTCAGGTTCGACATCTCCCCATTTTACCAGAATTTCTCAAATCCTCCACTGAAACAAATGAACAAGAAGCAGGGATATCGTTCTCTCGTTCACCTTACCTGCCTATTTCGTTCCATTCATTGTTGCCCCATCCCGTTGCGACCCCCTCGAAACTTGAAGAACGCACCGAGTTGGGGTTGAGGCGAGTATACGCTGTCTGCGTCAGGCATTGTTATCGCGTGAATTCTGGTTCCAACACGCAGCAATTCGTGAGTATAACCCTCCTCATTTAGGTCACTGCCCAACCAACTCATCGAGACGAAAGCCACCAGATACCATAAAACTCGACTAGGTTCGCGCCCCCCTTCCTCTTCTACCTGCCCTTTTATCGTTGGTCACACTCCTTTTCTAGCGCCCCTTCCGTTCGCGGGCACGGCGAGATGGGGACTGCCCCTGCGCGCTGGCGGCACGGCGGGCTTCTGCTTTGTCCGTCCGTTGGCGGACACCCTCCGGGTTTGCGGTCCCCCCAAGAAACAAATCGAAAAACGAAGTTTCTTGGCTCCCCCACAAAAAGCAGCCCTTGGCCTGGCGAGCAGGCCCCACTCGCTTTGAGTGCCCCGCGAGAAAAGGGGCAGAAAAGGAGAAGAAACCGTGACCGAGGAAATCAAAACCAGGCAGACAACAGAGGGAACGACAAGCGCGGTCGAATCCGGCCAGCGGGCCGACACAGGCAGCGCGCGCTATGGCGCTGAGAGAAAGGCAATGGTTTCGTGGGCCGCTCTGTTAGACGAAGCCGTAAAAAAGCCCGGCTTCATTCACGAGGCGTACAGCCGCTTCCACAATTACAGCCTTGGGAATCAGCTTTTGGCCTTGTTCCAGTGCTTTGAACGTGGCATCCAGCCGGGGCCGCTCGCAACTTTCCCCAAGTGGAAGGAGCTAGGCCGTCACGTCAAGAAGGGAACGAAGGCATTGACGCTCTGTATGCCTCTGACTTGCACGCGAACCAAGACGGTCAAACAGAATGACGGCACCAAGCAGGAAGAGGAATTTTCCTTCACGCATTTTACCTACAAGGCCAACTGGTTTGTCTTGGCGCAGACGGAGGGGGCCGAATACCAGCCCGCCGCGATCCCCGAATGGAACGAGCAGACCGCACTTGCCGCGCTGAAAATCGAGCGAATCCCCTTTGAGGACTTGGATGGCAACGCCCAGGGTTACGCCAAGCGTGGCCGGAAGATCGCCGTCAGCCCGATTGCCGTGCAGCCATGCAAAACCCTTTTCCATGAGTTGGCTCACGTTGCCCTTGGCCATTGCGATGAGGGCGACCTTTCCGACACCGAAACCACACCCCGAAATATTCGCGAGGTTGAAGCCGAAGCCGTGGCGCTGCTTTGCTGCGAATCGCTGGGACTGCCAGGCGCGGAATATAGCCGGGGTTATATCCAATCGTGGGGCCGAGGCCAAGCCATCACTGAACGTTCTGCCCAACGCATTTTCCACGCCGCCGACCAGATTCTTCGCGCAGGCCGAAACACAGAACCAACCGCCGTCGTTCAATGACTAACGGCCACCAATTACCAGCAAGCACGGAAGGAGTCCGCCCATGGAAGCCCTATTTCATCTCGGTCAGATTGTTGCGACGCCCGGCGCTTTGGACGCTTTGACCCGCGCCGATCAAACACCAAGCGAGTTTTTGTGCCGTCACGCTGCGGGCGATTGGGGACAGCTTGATGCCCACGACGTGGCCGAAAACCTTTACAGCCTGAAGCATGGCTTCAGGGTCTTGAGCAGTTATCGAACCAACGCAGGCGATACGCTTTGGCTGATTACCGAAGCGGACCGCGCCAGCACAACCATTCTTTTGCCCCAGGAATACTAAATCCCAACAAAGGAGAATTGCCCATGAACAACACAACTGTAATTTCCCCCGTCACTGAGAACGCCCCTTTGGTTCAGGAAATCCCTCTGGACCGCATTGTCGAATCGAAGACCAACCCGCGCCGCGTCTTTGACGACCTCAAGCTACGCGAGTTGGCGGCTTTTGTTCCCGGGAACAAAAGCCGCGTTATGTTGCGCCGAGCGTTTTGTGCCCACCACATAGAACTCCCTGGCTGTTGGCGGAGGGCCGCGCGCTGATGGGCACATAATTTTCACAGTGAACTGAGCCACTTCAACAAATCCTGGTCTTTATGCCATCCGTCCCTTCGACGATGCGTATCTAAACCATCGACAGGTGGCAAGCAGGCCAATACGGCTGCTTGTTTTGTTCGCAGGCTTATCTCTGCGTAGCGATGAGTCGTGTCAAGGCTCACATGTCCCAGCCACCCTCTGATTACGTTCACCTCGACGCCCTGCTCCAGTAGCCCGACGGCAAGTGAATGTCGAAATACATGCGGAGATACGCCGTTTGACTTCCCGTCCAATGCGCCAGTATCCAGTGAGTTTGTGTGACGTTTGACGAGTTTGTAGATTCCGAATCGGGTGAGTGGCCGGAAGTGCCGTGACGTAAATAGGGGAAGGGCTTTATCGCCTGATTGAACCGTCTCCAACTGTTTCAAGAGATCAACCGTCTCCGGCCACAGAGGGCAGCTTCGCCATTTGTCGCCTTTGCCGTGCAGCCTCACGCGCAGGGGCCCGTCAAGATCGACATCAGCCACGCGCAGGTCTGCAACCTCCTGAACCCGAGCCCCGCTGTTGTAAAGGAGCATAAGAAGAGCGCGATCACGGAGGGCGAGCGCACCGTCCTTGGGGAGTGCCTTGAAGATGGCATCGATTTCCTCACGCTCCAGGAAAATAGTTTTAGGAGCTGGACAGCGTTTGGAAGGAATGGCCTCCACTCGCTCAGCTTCGGGCAGTATTTCGGGATGGTGAACGGCGAGATATCTGTAAAACGTGTGGAGGGCTGCAAGCCGCTGGTTTCGCGTGGCGACTTGGTTTCGCCGCTCTGTTTCGATCATGCGTAAAAACTCCAGGACTCTTTCCGATGCGAGGTCGGCAAGTGTTAGGCGGGTCACTGGCCGATGACAGGCGCTTGCGACGTAAATAAGGAAGAGCTTCAGCGTGTCCCGGTAACTTTTCACCGATCCGGGTCGAAGCCCTTTTCGAGCTTTGAGATGATCTTCGAAAAACGAGAAAAGCACTTGCCCCACACTACTCATGGCATACCTCCCGCGGTACCAAAGCGCGCGACCGCTTATCCGCTTCTCGGAGCAGGTCTTCCGTAATGGTCAAATAAACCGAGGTGGAATCGGGATCAACGTGCCCGAGAAAGGTGGAAAGATGGATCAGCCGACGATTGGGATCGATTCCCTCGCGATACCAACGAAGAAGCGTTCCTACGGCGAACGCACGTCGGAGATCATGGAGATGGGGACTGGCGACACCTGGAGGAATACTGAGTCCCAGCTTAGGAACGAGATTGTGAAAGGTGATGCTGACAGTTCCTGTGCGGATATGCCGAGCTTTCGTGAAGGAAAATAGAGATGCACCGGGGTCATGCGCCTCGCCGTGGATCTTTTGGACATAACTGCGGAGGCGTTGTGCGAGATTTGGTCCAAAAGGGACGATCCGACTCTTCCCGAATTTGGTTTCTCGGATGAAAAGTGTTTCGTGGCCGAAATCGACGTCGCCCAAGTTCAATCGCACGACCTCGCCCACGCGTAACCCGAGCCCATAAAGAATCGCGAACACAGTTTCATAAATCAGTGCGCGGTTCCGCGCCCGCCGGTTATCAGGGAGTCCGCGCGCCAGCTCAAGAAGCCGCCTTGCGTCGTCAAGGTCGAACACGTAAGGTATCCGCTTGGCGGTTTCACGCCGGGGCGCCACTTTGACGGGGTTGTGTTTAATGAACTTCTGAACGCGAGCCCATTCGAAGAATACGAGCATTGTACCTAGCAGATGGTTGTAGCTGCCGGCCGTCCGGCGCGGTCGCGACTTCAGAAAGCCTTCGATTACGGTGGCATCGATTGACTCGCAATCCGAAATCAGTTGGTCGCAAAGATACTGGTCAAACAATTGTAGGACATTGGCCTCGGTGTGGTACTTGCAATTCAAGGCCTGCTTGTATCCGATAAAACTGGTCAGGCACTCGGCTAAAGGGCTCTTGAAATCAGGAATTGTCATAGCGCCTCCCCGTCACCCATGGCTACTTCCCGCAGGGTGGCAATCGCGACTTTCGTGTACACCTCGGTTGACTGCGAACGACGGTGGCCCACGTAATCGCCGATGGTTTTGAGTGGGAATTCGGCGTCGATGAGTCTTTGGACACACGTGTGACGAAGAGTGTGTGATCCCCCCCGGTGGACTTTAATCCCTGCCTTCTGAAGGTAAAGGGCCACG
>Ga0187880_1003644_pt1 | contig 11663 bp, 13 predicted proteins | sample June2016WEW_19_4_FD_132998 | JGI IMG/M metagenome (GOLD analysis project Ga0187880, IMG submission 132998) | Peatland microbial communities from SPRUCE experiment site at the Marcell Experimental Forest, Minnesota, USA - June2016WEW_19_40 | ecosystem: Environmental > Terrestrial > Soil >...
GACCGATGAGCCGAGCCAGTTCGGCCTTAGACACTCCGGACGACTCACGCAGCGAGTCGAGTTGGCGCATCACCTCATCCACCTGAGCGATCTCGGCTCGCGTCCGCAGGTACTCTGCCTTGAAGGCTGGGTCCTGCATCTCCCGGGCACGACGGTGTTGGTAGTGGCCGGTGTCGAGCATCTCGGCTACCTCGCGAGGGGTCTCAGTTGCGGGCATTGACAGTCCTTGTCTCGTCTGTGAGACACCGTGTGGTGTATCTCCTGTGGTACGTAGGGAGTGTACCACCTGTAATACGCCCTGGACAGGCGAGCCTGCTTCTGCCTAGCGGCCTTTGCCCTTCCGACCTGGACCAACACACCGCTGGCATTGAGCCGGAACCGGGCCATCTGTTCGCTTGTCTCGTATTCTTTGGCGATCTTCTCCGCGGTCTTCCCCTGCTTGGCGGCCTGGAGCAGGACCGTCCGGGGGAGCAACAGGCAGCCCCCGAGCCAGTCTGCCTCCTCCTCCTGCTCGATATCACACGTCACGAAGGACATCTCACCCACCTTCTCGATTGTTCGGAGAGTCTGCTGCAGGACGGCGAGCACGGCGAGCGGTCGGCTCCGGGGACAGCACCGGTCGAGTTGCTTTAATGACTCTCGGTCGCTACACTGATGACCAGTGGTCACTAGTGTCAAGCCTCCACAAGTGAGCTGCGGACCGACTGCGCGGCGACGACTGTCTCCGGACGCCCGTCGGCGCGAGTTGCTGGAGGCAGCCGTGCGAGTTCTTCGAGTTCGTGGTCCCGCCAACTGTCGCGTGGAGGACATCACCACAGAGGCAGGCACCGCGAAGGGGAACTTCTATCGCTACTTCCCGACCTGGGACGACCTCTTGTCGGAGGTGCGCGCCCACCTCCTTCAAAGCTATGCGGAGCAGTTCCTTCGTCGCTACGAGGACCGCGCTTCGGTCGATTGGTGGGCCGCACTCGACGAGGAGGTCGACCGCTTTGTCGAGTTCCGGCTCGAGCTGGGCAGTCTCCATGACGTCGCCTTCCACGACTCGAGCGAGGCGACTCCAGCGCTCAAGCATCGCTCGGCCAGCTCCATGGTCGCCTGGTTCCTGTCCGAGGGGATCGCTGCCGGCAGTTTTGCCGAGGTCGACGTCGAGAGCACGGCTTCGCTCGTGTTCCATCTCTTGCACGCTGCAGCAGACGAGATCGCACTTGGAAGCGACCAGGAAAAGATGCGTCAGGCCGTCCTCAACTTGCTTCATCGCGCTCTCGAACAAAGGAGTGACTCCAAGTTGCCCAAGAGCGACCGTCACAAGAAGGTCGGGCAGTAACAGTGACAGACAAGCGACTTTCCGAGTCCTCGGAGTGCCGCGACAGTCGCTCTCCGAACGGCTGAAACGCAGATGACCCCGACGTAGCTGATTGACACACACGAGGAGAGGCAAAGACGATGGACACGCGCAAGGGCACCTTGTCGAGCGCGGTGTTGCCCACGGGGACCGCTGTGTCGCCGTGGGCAACACTTGCAGTGCTTTGCTCTTCTCTCCTGATCATCAACTTAGACACCACCGTCCTTAATGTCGTCCTGCCCACGCTGGTGAGGGATCTGGGTGCGACCTCGAGCGCGCTTCAGTGGATCGTCGATGCCTACGCCCTCGTCTTTGGCGGCTTGGTACTTGTCGCCGGGAGTCTCGCGGACAGGTTCGGGCGCAAGTGGACCTTCTTGATCGGCGTGCTTGCCTTTGCCGCTGGATCAGCTTGGGCGGCGTTTTCCGGGTCGGTAGGGATGCTGATTGCGGCTCGCGCCGCCATGGGCATTGGTGCTGCGCTCATGATGCCCTCGACACTCTCAATCATCACCGACGTGTTTCGCGACGCGGCACGACGACAGAAGGCGATCGCGATCTGGGCCGGCACGAGTGGTGTGGGCTTTGCTCTCGGACCGATTGTTGGCGGCGCGCTGCTCTCTCGTTTTTGGTGGGGCTCAGTGTTCTTGATAAACGTCCCGATCGCGCTTGTTGCCGCCATCCTGGCTGTCCGCCTCGTGCCGGACTCGAAGAACCCGGCTGCCCGTCAGCCGGATCTCGTTGGAGCTTTCTTGTCGGTCGTCGCTGTCGGCTCGCTGCTCTGGGCCGTCATCGAGGCGCCAGTCGACGGCTGGTCGTCCTGGCTTGTACTCGGGCTCGGCGCTGGTGGAGTCGCGCTCTTGGCGAGCTTCATTCTCTGGGAGCGGGCCAGCTCCCATCCCATGCTCAACCTCGAATTCTTCAAACGACGAGGCTTCTCGATCGCCGTCAGCACGGTGGGTCTGCTGATGTTCGGGCTGATCGGGTCGCTATTCATCTTGACTCAATTTCTCCAGTTCAATCTCGGCTACTCGGCGCTGCAAGCGGGCGTGCGCATGCTGCCCATAGCCGCGGTGATGGCGGTCGTGGCACCGCTGTCGGCCGTACTCAACCGAATTCTCGGCACGAAAGTCACCACCTCTGTGGGGTTGCTTTGCGCCGGAGCCGGATTGCTCACGATGTCAGGGGCGTCGGTCGACTGGAGCTACCTGACGATGCTTCCCGCCATGATCATGGTCGGAGTCGGGGCGGCACTGGTGATGCCATCGGTGTCCGCTTCAGTCATGAACTCGGTTCCGCGCGGCGACACTGGAGTTGGCTCGGCCACCAACGGAACCTTCATCCAACTCGGCGGGGCAGTGGGCGTGGCGGTCGTAGGCAGCCTTTTGTCGACTCGGTACCAATCCCTGATGCGACAAGCCATCGCCCCTTATCACGTGCCATCTGCGATTGCCAACGCCATTCTCGGTTCGATCGGAGGCGCGCTGGGGGTGGCAGGAAAGCTCGGTGGCGCGACCGGCCATTTGATCAGCACCACCGCTCGCTCGTCATTCATAAGCGGCACAGATCTCGGACTTCTGCCGGCTGCCGCCGTCATATTCGCAGGATGCCTCCTCACCGCTATCGCATTGCCCGCAAGACCGCACCGCCCTGACGGCGGTGGACAGCGAGGCCAGTTCGGTTAGCCCATTTCAAGGCCCCAGGGTCGATTGGAGGCTCCAAACCGCACTTGCCTGCTCACGGGCGATAGCCGGCGTCGGTCCGTAGTTGGAAGGCGAGAAGAGGAATCGCGAAGGACGAAGCTGATTGGGGCCGTGCGACGGCTACGTCTCCGCCCTGTGGGCGAGGGTGACGAGAAAGCTCTCGGCCGCGTCTTGGACCCGGCTTCGGTCACCGGTGGCAAGTAGGTCGAGCAGCAGTCCCCGGATCGTCGCGATCACAAGTGTGGCCATGCGGGTCGCCGTCACATGGTCGATGTCTGGTCCTTGGGCGTCGATCAGGGCGCTCATCCAGTCGGCGACGACCCGTTCGAGGAACCCGGCGAACTGCTGCGGAGCTTGCAGTGCGCGTCCGTAGACCGCGAAGAACAACCTGAACTCCGCCCCTTGTTGCGGATCACAACTCCGCGTCCGCGCACCGCCTGGCCCATGGCGAAGGGCGTCCCGGAGCGTTCACTCTGGCGAGATTGTTCGGGCCGTCCCTCGCCGAGTCGCGCGGCGGTGAGTACCGCATCCAAGGTGCTGGGGCGTGATGGAGCGAACACCACCGGGTACCCGCTCGTGATGGCACGCTCCGCGTACTGGGTGCCTCTCGTGACGCCGACGCCGGCGCATTTGCTGACCTCTGCCTTCGCAGTAGTCGGTTGCTCACCGAGGCCAAGACGCGACTACACCGAGACCGACTGGATTGATCCGGACACCCCGGGTCTGCACCCTTACCGTGCTTTGTCCGTCAGCTACGGTTCGGCGCTCTTCGTCAAGCAGGGGAACCGATTGCCTCTGAGGGCGCCGGCGTCCGCTCTTTCCAGCGATCCGGCCGGCGGGAAGGGCGAGGGCGGGGATGAGTGCGGCGATCGTGATGCCGATCGCCCACCAGAACGCGCCCTGGAAAGCACTGGTAGCGCCGTGGGCGAGGAGGGATTGGAGGGCGACGGCGACGATCGCGGTGCCGAACGATGCGCCAACCTGCTGGGCGATGCGGGTGTTCATGGTGGCGTGCGGGATGCCTGTCGGTTGGATGTTCTGGTAGGCGACGGACATCGGCGGGATCAGCACCGCCCCGATCCCCAGACCGCGGACTAGCAGCACGGCTCCCAGCCACCACAAGCTCGTGTTCGGCCCGGCAAGCGCGAACGGGATGGTCGCGATGGCGGCGAGCAGGAAGCTTGAGATCGTCACGGTACGCGCTCCCAGCCACTCGACCAGGTTGCCAACCACGAAGCGAGAGGCGAGCGCGCCGACCCCTTGCGGGATCATCAGCAGTCCTGCATGCAGCACGCTCTCGCCCCGTAGCTGCTGGTAGTAGAGCGGCAACAGGAACATGCCGGCGTACATCGCTGCGCCGGCAGTGAACAAGACTGTGGAGGCGCTCCCGAGCGACCGCAACCGCAGCAGCCGGATGTCGACGATCGGCTGACGCTCGCCAGGCCGCGACGCCCAGACGATGAACGCGGCTAGCAACGCGACCCCGGCCAACAACGGCACCAACACCCCGACATGGCCGATCCCGCCGTCCTCCGACAGCTGTGAGAGGCCGAGCAGGATCCCCCCCAGCGCGGGGGCGAGCAGCACCAGCCCGATCATGTCCAGACGTGCACGAACAACAGCTCGGTCGGGGCGGTCGGCGGGCAGATACCGCCAGGCCATCAGCAGCCCGGCAGCGATCACGGGCACGTTGACGAGGAACAGCCAGCGCCAGCTCAGCCAGTTGAGGATCACCCCGCCGATCACCGGGCCGAGGATTGGGCCAAGCGCGATCGGCAGGCTGACCGCCGCCATCAGCCGGCTGCTGACATGCCCGCCCGCGGCCCTCACCGCGAGCGTCTGCATCAGCGGGAAGATGAGACCGGCGGCGAAGCCTTGCAGGAACCGGAAGCCGATCAGGCTGCCGTCGTTCCACGACACAGCGCACAGCACCGAGGCGAGCACGAACAGCACCAGCGCGGCCATCCAGACCCGCTTGCCGCCCCAGCGGCTCTCCGCCCACCCGGTGATCGGGATCGCGACGGCCATTGCCAGCAGGAAGCCGGTGGTGACCCACTGGATCCTGCCGTCGCTGGAGTGCAGCTTCACTACCAGCGTGTGGATCGCAAGCGTCACCATCGTCGAGTCGAGGATCGCCGCGATCCCACCGACGATCAAAGCCAGCAACGCATTGCGTACCTGCGGTGACAGCTTCGTCTCAGCGTCTGCTTGCTCAACTGCCGTCCCGATCACTGGCTCATCCCAAGTTAAGAAAGGTATCCATCTCTTATGGAGAGTAGGCGACCTTGCTAAGGAATGCAAACCTCTCTAACATGGAGACGTGGCTACACCGAAGCCAGAGCACGTGCCCCGCCGACGACGCGGCCAGGAGCTCGAATCCGCGCTACTCGACGCCGCCTGGGATGAGCTGGTCGAGGCCGGCTTCGCAAACCTGACAATGGAGTCTGTCGCCGCACGAGCCCACACCGGCATCGCCGTGCTCTACCGCCGCTGGGTCAACAAGGACCAGCTCGTGCTCGCCGCCATCGCGCACTACGGTCACGCCCGCCCGGTCGAGATCCCCGACACCGGCACCCTGCGCGGGGATCTGCTCGCCCTGCTGACCGCCTTCAGCAAAGCCCGCGCCACCTTCTTTGCCGTCGCCGCAGCGGCAGCCTTCTCCGGTCTCTTGGCCGATACCGGCCTGACCCTCGCGCAAGGGCGCGACAAGATCCTCGGCGACCAGCTGCTACGGAGCGACCAGATCATCTATCGACGCGCCCAAGACCGCGGTGAGATCAACCTCGACCACATCCCACCCGCCGTGCTCGCAATGCCGTTCGACCTGGTACGCCACGACCTGCTCATGAACCTCAAGCCCCTGAAGCGCGCACGAATCGAATCGATCGTGGACGAGCTGTTCCTCCCATTGGTCCAGCGCTACCAAAGCGCCTGACCTCAGATCGGCGCTCAGGCAATACGGAGACGCGCTGCCGGCCGTAGCCGCACACTACCCAAGCCCCGTGCATCGCCGCTCCTATGCGAGGCGCACCGCAGCCGAACGCGCCAATGCCCGTCTCGCCGATCCCGCCGGAGAAGGCGTCCGCCGCGGCTGGTGCCGCCTGTTCGGCACGGCGAAGAACACCCTCGTGTACTCACTTGCGGCCGCGGTCCACAACCTGCGCCTTCTCGAATCGCGCGAGCGTCAGGACCAGGTCGAGGCGCGCCGGGCAACTCAGGCAGCCTCGCGACCAAAAAGAAGGCGGCGCAGGCGCCACGCGCAGCAACCGCCCGCGCCACCCTCGGCGGACGACGGCCCGAGCGTGCCTGGTTAGCTCTCCTCCGGTCACGCCCCAGGGCGTCATCGCGAGAAGGCGGGCAGGGCCCTCCCCCGTCCTGTCCCCGACCCGCTCAGAGACGCCCGAAGCCCTGCTGCTCGGCTCTCGCGGCACGAAAGGCATAGAAAAGGCCGTGTTCACTGGGATTTGCCGGACCTTCTGCTGGGTGGGGAGTAGACCTACGGGACCAAGTACGGGCGGGAGGTGCCGTAGGCATGCCTGGACCTCAGGATCAGCTTGATACAACTTAGTTGTTGTGATACAACAATGTTTATGGCAACGGTTAGCTCACCGGCTCGTGCCGATCGTGACGGGCGGCGCCGTTCCGTGGTGCTGGCTACGTGTTGTCTGAGCGTGTTCATCGCGGGCGTCGGTGTGTCGATCGTCAATGTCGCGTTGCCGTCGATCCAGCGGGACCTGCACGCGTCGGTAAGCGGCCTGCAGTGGACGGTCGATGCCTACACCCTTGGTATTGCGTGCCTGTTGATGCTGTCGGGATCGCTCGGGGATCGCTTCGGTCGTCGCCGGGTCTTTCAGATCGGGGTGGCGGCGTTCTCGCTGGGGTCGTTGCTATGCAGCGTGGCTCCGTCGCTTGGGTGGCTGATCGCGTTTCGTGGAATGCAGGCCGTGGGTGGGGCGATGCTCAACCCGGTGGCGATGTCGATCATCGCCAACACGTTCACCGGCCGTGCTGAGCGTGCGAAGGCGATCGGCGTGTGGGGATCGGTCGCCGGGCTCAGCCTCGCTACCGGCCCGGTACTCGGTGGCGCGCTGGTCAGCGCGCTCGGGTGGCGTTCGATCTTCTGGATCAACGTTCCGATCGGCCTGATCACGATCGCGCTGACGCAACGGTTTGTGCCTGAGTCGCGGGCCGAGCACCCCCGGCGGCTCGACCCTCCCGGTCAGCTGTTAGTGATCGCGCTGCTGGGCTGCCTGACCGCGGGAATCATCGAAGGGCCGCGTAGCGGCTGGGGTTCGGCGCCGATCGTCGCTCTGTTCGCTGTTGCCGTGCTTGCGGCAATCGTGCTGGTCGTCGTCGAATCCCGACGCCGTCAGCCGTTGGTCGACATGCGGTACTTCCGCAGCGCGCCGTTCTCGGGCGCGGCGCTGATCGGGGTTGTCGGGTTGGCGACCATGGGAGGCTTCTTGTTCCTCAGCACGCTGTATTTGCAGGATGTTCGGGGCTATAGCGCGTTACATGCTGGATTGCTCATGATGCCGATGGCCGTGATGGGGGGCGTGTTCGCCGTCGTCTCAGGGTGGTTGGTGGCCAAGCGCGGACCGAGGCTTCCCCTGACAGTGTCCGGAGCGTTGATCGCCGTTGGCGCGGTCCTGTTGATCGGCCTCAGCGAGCACACCGCCGTGTGGTATCTGATCGTCGCCTATCTCGTCTTCGGCGCCGGTTCGGGTCTGGTCACCCCGCCGATTACCAACGCCGCGCTTTCGGGCATGCCCCAAGACCAGGCCGGCGTCGCCGGTGCCATTGCCTCCACCTGTCGCCAGATCGGCGCGGCCCTCGGGGTCGCCGTCATCGGGGCGATCATCGCCGGTAACGCAGCCGGTTTCGTGCACGCCAGCCACGCAGCGTGGGCGGTGGTCGCCGGCTGCGGAGTCATGGTCGTCGTGCTCGGCATGTTCTCGACCGGACGCTGGGCACTAGCGACCGCCGAGCGAAACGGCGCACGTCTGACCACTGACATGAGCCCTGCCCCGGAAGGAGCCAGATGACCACCCGATCGCCCGCACCGCCGGACACCGCATCTCGAGTGTGGAGAATGATGCATGACTTCGTCACCGGACAGGACCGCCGGCGTGTCCTGCACGCCGCTCTCGATCTCGGGCCCGGCAAGGTCGAGGTGCTTATCAAGCTCGCCGACGGTCCGATCACCCTGCGACAGATCGCACGCGCCGTCGACGTCGACCCGCCAGCCGCGACCGTCGGCGTCGACAAGCTCGAAGCGCGAGGCCTGGTCCATCGCACCGCGCACCCTGACGACAACCGCCGCAAGCTCGTGCACCTCACCGACGCCGGACGCGAGGCGGCACAACGCGGCCAGGCGATCCTCAACGAGCCACCCGCCGAACTGGCCAATCTGGACTCCGATGACCTCGTCCGGCTTGGCGAGATCCTGACCCGACTCCAGACCAACAGGAGACCGCTATGAGATCAACAACGCCGACCCGTCTTGGCTCACCCAGGAGACCCCGCCGATGCTGCACGCTGGGAACGGAATTCGTGCACTTCCTCCTGCTTGATCAAGACGGCGATGTCACCCTCATCGACGCCGGCGTCAGCGGATACCGCGTCACCCTGGAGCCCGCCCTCTCGGTCTTCGCCCGCAGACTCCGCAACCCCGGTCTCCACACCCGTCAGGCATAGGGAGAAGGAGCCAAGGACATGCCCGCAAACCCCCTCGGCCTCGCGCTGAGCAACCGACGTGCCGGACACCACACGCTCGTCTGGGCACGTCCCGACGTGCAAGCACCCGAGAGCTTCACCCTCACCAGCCCCGCCTTCGATCACGGCACTCCCATCCCCGAGCGGTACCGCGGCAGGCTCTTCGGGGCCAACATTTCGCCCGCCCTCGCCTGGACAACGCCGCCAGCCGAAGCCGCGGAACTCGCGCTCATCGTGCAAGACCCCGACGTCCCCCTCGGGAAACCCGCCACCCATGCCCTCGCGCTCGGCATCGACCCATCGCTAAGCGGCATTCCCGAGAACGGCCTCACCCATCCCAGCCCGATCCACGGGCTCAAACATGGCAAGGGAGCCCTCGGCCACCGCGGTTGGGCCGGGCCCAAGCCCCCGCGCTCGCACGGACCCCACTCTTACGTCTTCCAACTCTTCGCCCTGGACTACCACCCCGACCTGCCCGACAAGTTCACCCTCGCCGATGCACTCCACGCTGTAGCCGGACATGTCATCGCGCGCGCCCGACTCGACGGCACCTACGAAATCCGGTAACCGCGTACCAACAGAGCCTGAACCGTTCCCGCATCAGTGCATCCAGTGTTGCCTCGTCCCTGGACGCGGGCTCTGTCCGTCTCTTCGTCCGGGAAGCGCTACCAAATCCGCCCTATAGCAACACGCGTTACTACCGGCCAGGCACAGGGCTGCCACGCACCCGAGTAGCCACAGTCGATCACCGGAGCAATCGCCGCCGCGAATAGCGAGCCGCGAAATGGCAGGGATCTCGCGGCCTGGTGATCTGCCGTTCCCGGTGAAGCGCCTAGCTCGGCTTGCGCACGAGACCGACACCCGGGCCGCCGTCGGCGATGGCAAACGCGATGTCATTCTCTTGCGCCTTCAAGTCGACGTCCTCGACGAACAGCGCAAGCAGCTCTCTTTCCGGACTCCGGTCTCGGCGGTGTGGCTACAGTTGGCTACATTCGCACCGGCCCTGAGAGAGTCGCCATACACGCACACTCCCATGACCAGGACTTTCGGGTGGAGGCGAAGGGACTCGAACCCTCGAACCTCCTGACTGCCAGGTAGCTCAATACTGTCGCAGCTCGTGTCAGATCGTCCCGCATCGTCGCGTTCTAGCCGGTCCGGGCGGCCTCCCGGGGGGACATCTGCCACAGCGTGCAACTGCGTGCGACGCTCTGGGACGGGTTTGTTGGCTCGAATGTTGGCTCTCCGTGACCGTGGAGCAAGGGCCGTCGGAGGCGTGGTTGTCGAGACTAGGTCCGATGCTCCCGGACAGGTTTCGTAGCGGGTGGAGAAGCCTGGAGCGACGAAGACGATGCCAGCCCGTCTTCGGAAGACAATGTCTTCGTCGTGTTCGGCTCCGTCGTGATCCTCGTGGTGGCGAGGGTCATCGCTTGTCGAACGTGATGCCGTGCCGCTTGGCCAGCTCGTCGATGGCATTGGAGGTCGTTCGTGTTGGCCGTCCAACCGGCTTCGCGGAAAGGACGCCTTCGCGCTTTGAGAAAGCCGACCGGGGCGGCCGGCGGGACGGGACCGAGAGAAAGGGAAGGAAACCTAGGGGGTCTTGTAAGGAAACTACATGTTGGGTATACTTAGTCCATCCCCCCAGGTGCTTCGGCGCCTGGGTGCGAAACCCGCCGAGAGGCGGGTTTCTGCGTTTCTGACGCCGCTACCAGCCTCCTGGCTTGTAGAAACGTCCACGCGCGTCGTACAACACGTCCGGAAACTGGCTCTTGGCCAGCGCGCCTCTACGTAGCTGCTTGAAGAAGTGCGCATCCTGGCTGAGCACTCGGCTTCGTTTCGCCGCTGGATGCGGATTGACCACTCCAACGGTCAGCCCAAGTTCAAATCTGACCATGCGGACTGGCTCGCAGAGATCGGAGTCGTTCGAGACCACAACGGCGGTGTCGTAATCCTTGTTGAAGCCGTCAAGGAGCATGTACGACGCGATGTTTACGTCCGAACCCTTTTCCTCAGTCTTGATGACCTGCGCCTTCCTAGACCCTCCCGGTGGCGGGGGGTTCGTCAACCACATCCAAGTGTTACTGGTCAAGAAGTGCCCGAAGTGAATCGATACGAGCGGGAGTGTTTCGAGCGCCCTGAGGTAGGTCTGCTGGCGTTGCGGCGCTTGGACGTCATCGGGCCTGGCCGTGACTTTGGCAGTGAAGTACCGAATGCGGTGTATCGAGTCGTTTGGGAGAAGGTTCTGACAAAGCGCCTCAAGGTCCAGCCACCTGAAATGGGTCCGCTTCAAGGCTCCGTAGTACAGGTTGAAGCCGTCTATGTAGACGTTCGTCGCCACTTTTCCATCGTCTCACGTCCAAGCGAGATGCTGCGCTGCCTTGGAAGGTGCCAGGGCCCCGCGGGCTACGAGCGGACTGGGACCAAGTGGTCGCCGACGTACCGGCCGACGATGCCCGGACGACCGCAGAAGGCGACAGGAAGCGGTGTCAGCCGTAACGCCAGGATCCAACGGATCTGACAGGATCGTCTCGTGTCGGCAAGCCCACCGGGTCATGGCTCCGACGTGAGCTGATAGCTCTTGTTGTTACGCAGCCAGATGGCCCCTGCGACGACGATAATCACGACGAGGCCGATCACTCCGAGGACGTTGGCTCCCGAGGGGTGGGCCGACATCGTCTTCGTTGCTCCAGGCTTCTTGGTTGGGCGGAGCGATGAAGAGTTGCGCACTGGCGCTGCTGGCTCCGTCGCGTACGCGTGCCGGATATAGACAACGGTCCTACGGCTCCGCAGCGCGAGCGTGCAGAGTTGGCGTTGCTCCACCATGAGTACCCACAGTTTCCGCAGGTCAGCTGCCCTGGCATGGTTGGCGGATCGAGATAATACCGGCCTGCCTCAACGGCGGCGCCAGC
>Ga0187880_1003649_pt1 | contig 11659 bp, 5 predicted proteins | sample June2016WEW_19_4_FD_132998 | JGI IMG/M metagenome (GOLD analysis project Ga0187880, IMG submission 132998) | Peatland microbial communities from SPRUCE experiment site at the Marcell Experimental Forest, Minnesota, USA - June2016WEW_19_40 | ecosystem: Environmental > Terrestrial > Soil > Wetlands...
ACGCGCATTGACGAGCGCGGCGAGGCCAGCCCGCCGGTCTGGCTCGAGCACATGGTCGCCCCGGGCCGGGCGGCCAACATCCCGGAGTTCGTCGCGCTGGCCCCCGACGCGATCGTCAAGGTGCGCGAGCAATTCCTCGATGATTATTCCTTTACCCGGGCCGGCAACGAGTTCTTCCGCGCCGGCGACGCGGACCACGCCATCGAGAAGTACCGGATTGCGCTGTCCATGAACCCGGACAATGCCATGGCCCACCAGCGGCTGGGCTTCCTGCTCTACCGGGTCAAACGTCAGCAGCAGGAAGCGATGGAACATTCCCGGACGGCTGTGCGGCTCGAACCACGCAATCCCTTCGCCCGATTCGACCTCGGCGCCGCGCTGGCCGAGCATGGCGATCTTACGAACGCGCTGGTTCACTTGGCCGAAGCGGCGCGCCTGCTGCCCAACGGCTACGACGAGAACTATAACGCCGTCGAGATGCACTTTATCCTGGCCCAGACCCAGTACCGACTGGCCCGCTATGCTGAATGCATCCAGTCCACCGAGACCGTCTTGCGGCTGGCGCCCGAGCATCCTCGCGCCAATTACATGATGGCTATGGCCGAGGCATGGACCGGCGAGACCGCCTTGACCCTGCCTTTCTTCGAACAGGCGGCCAAATCCGAGCCGCGCCTGGCCCAACTGCCCGACTACTTCGACCTGCTCAGCAGAAATTACGTCAGTCAGGGCTTGTACGACGAAGGCTTGAAGACGTCCGAGCGGGCCTATGGTTTGGCGGTCGCGGCCGGCCATAGCCAGCAGGCCGCCAGGCTCCAGCAACGGGCCGCAGAGTGCCGCCGCCTGGGAGCTAAGGGGAAAAGCTAAAGGCTAAAGGCTGAAATGAGATGAAGACTCATAGGCCAGTCGTTGAGAAGCAATGGACCGGATCGGAGCCGGCTGCGGTTCGATACAGGATAGGAGTCTTCACATTCTTCCTGTTCTCCGGCGCGACAAGCCTGACGCTAGAGGTGGTATGGACGCGCATGCTCGGGACTGTCTTCGGCAACACGGTTCTCGCCGCCAGCACGGTCGTCACCTCGTTCATGCTCGGACTGGCGCTCGGAAGTGTCCTGTTGGGCCGGTGGGCGGACCGATGTCGGCGGCCTTTGGCGCTCTATGGCCGATTGGAAATCGGGGTGGGTCTTTACACCTTTCTTTTCCCGTTACTCACCACCGCCAGCGGCTGGTTTTATGGTTGGTTTTTCCGCACCTGCGAACCAGGGCCCGTCCTATTGAATAGCGTTCGGTTCGTTCTTTCCCTCGCGATGCTGTTGCCCCCGACGATTTTAATGGGAGGAACGCTCCCGGTGCTGGGACGGTTCCTGGGAGTCCGGCAGAAGGAGCCAGGGCGCGAAGTCGGGTACCTCTATGGCGTAAACACGTTTGGCGGCGTGCTGGGCTGTTTCTTGGCGGGTTTCGTTCTGCTCGAGGCCGTGGGCGTTCGCGGCACACTTTTCCTCGCTGGTGGGACCGCGATGATCGTCGGTGTCTTTGCCTTGTGGCTGGGAGCGCGAACTGGCGAAGACGCGAAGCCGGCCAGCCAACGTGCTGCCGGCAGCTTGCCGGCTGCACGAGGGACGCCGGTCGGCCAGCCAGCCGGCTTCTACCTCGTGCTGGCTGCCTTCGGACTGACAGGCTTTTGCGCGCTGGCGTTTCAGATGCTTTGGACGCGCATCCTTCTGTTCCTGTTGACGACGACCGTCTATGCGTTTGCCGCCATGCTGATCGCGTTCCTGGTGGGCATTGCCCTGGGAAGCGCTTTCTCGGCCCGTTTCATCGTGCCACGGCTGCGCCGGCCAGTGCTGTGGTTCGGCATCATCGAAGTCCTGGTCGCTCTGGCGGGCCTGGCCTCCGTGCCGGCGTTGGCCCGGCTCAATGTCATTGACGCCCATGTGTCCTCACATTTCCGCATGGGTGGACTGACCCAACTGCTGCTGACTTACTTAGCTGATAGCTTTGTGGTATTGCTCACGCCGACGTTTCTCATGGGCGTTGCTTTCCCGATCGTCACAACGGGATTCCTACGCGGCGAACCCGCGCTCGGCCGGCGTTTGGGCCAAATCTATGCCGCCAATACCATCGGCTGTGTGTTGGGCTCGCTGTTGGCCGGCTTCGTTCTGATTCCGGCGTTGGGTGTGCACCGAAGTCTGCTAACCGTCGCGGCAATCAACCTCGCGGTTGGGGTGGTTCTAATCTGGCACGCAAGCGGCCAGCGGGACAAAAGCGGGTCAGTCGGCCTGTCCTGGTTTGCACGCCTGGGGTGGGGAATTCCTCTATTGGCGCTCAGCGCCGCGGCCTTTGTCTTCACACCCGCAGACATTTTTCATCAAACCATGAACCTGTTCCACAATCCGTCCCGCATCATCTTCCTCAAGGAGCATTCGACGGCGACCGTCACCGTCCACGAACTGCCGCCGCGCGACCGGCTCCTGGCGGTGGACGGCGTGGACGTGGCGGGTTTGGATTTGATGCTGCGCACGACCCAGAAATTGCAGGGCTACATCCCGCTCTGCCTGCATCCCGATCCGAGACGCGTCGTCCAGATCGGCTTCGGCAGCGGGGAGACGACGCGCGTGGGTCTTGAGTTCGGAGTGGAAGACTACACCGTCGTGGAAGTGTGCCCTGCGGTTTTCGATGCCGGCCCCTGTTTTGAAGCCATCAACCGCGGCTCGTATCGGGATCCCCGCGTTCACAAACTGATCATGGACGGGAAGAACTTCGCGCTGCTCTCGGGGCGTAAGTTCGACATTGTCATGAACGATTCAATCTTCCCCGGATCGTGCGGCAGCAGCGCCCTCTACACCATCGATCATTTCCGCCAGTGCCGCGAGCGCCTGGCCGAGGGCGGCCTGTTCTCCTGCTGGGTGCCTTTGGATCTCCGTCCCCGCGAACTGCGCATGATTCTGAAGAGCTTTCAGGCCGTGTTCCCTCACACTTCGGTGTGGGTGGCCAGCAACACGTTGAACAAGCAGGGCCTGATTCTCGGCAGTCTGGCCCCGTTGCAGATTGACTTCCAGCGGCTGAAGGCCCTGCTGGAGCGCCCAGCCATCCAAGCGGAGTTGCGAGCCATCGCTATCCAGGATGTTTACGACTTTCTGGACTGCCACATGTGCGATGCTGCAGCCATTCGCCGGATGGTGGAGCAGGATCCTATTAATAGCGACAATCGGCCGCGATTGGAGTTCAGTTGTGCTCGGCGCATCCCGTGGCAACTGCGCCTGCGCCAAACCCTGGCGATGCTGACGGCCTACCGGTCCCCGATTGCGCCGTCCGTCGTCCACTTCGAGGACGACGCGCGCGATAGAGGCGAATTGCGCCGGCGCTTCGAATCCGGAACTCACGTCTTCCGTGCCCAGGTGGCCCAATTGGCCTGGCTTCCGGAGATTCGGCGACAGGAATTGGACCTAGCCTTGCAGTTAAATCCGAACGATTCGCAGGTCAAGAGTTGTGAGTCGGAGTTGGAAGGCGAGATCCAGGATCTCCAGCAACTCTATGCCCAGACACGGCTTCCCAGCTTCGCTGTTCGGCTGGCAGACAAGTTGTTCGTGGCATTGCGCTACGAGGAAGCCGCCCCTCTTTACGAACGCAGAGTGAGCCAACGGCCTCCTCCCGTAGCCAGCGTGTTCGCCCATCTGGCGGAGATTCGATTTCATTCGGGTGACGCCAAGGAGGCGGAGCATTTGCTGCGGCAAGGACTTGATTACTGGCCGGGTTCGGCAGAGATCCACGACTTGCTGGGGGGCGTGTGCTGGCAGAGCGGGCGCAAAGACGAAGCCCGATGGCATTCCGCGCAAGCCGTCCGCCTCGACCCAGGCAACCCCTTTTTCCAGGAACACCAAAGGCTGGCCATCGGTAACATGCAGCCGAAGTGAATCCCGGACCAATGTTTATCTACGACTGCAGGCGGTTACCACTTTTTGCGGAACAACGCGGGAGGATTGTTTTAGGCTTTCGGTCATGCACGAAGCCCAATCTCGTTTCCGTCGGCCCAGCGCCGAAGAACAAATCGTCCTTCGGGAGATGACCCTGAAGCTGCTGGTGAGCCGCAAGGATATCCAGCCATGCGATGAGATTCTGACCGAGCACCATTACTTGCACAGCGCCAAGCTGGTGGGTGAGCAGTTGCGCTATGCGGTGATTTGGAAGGGCCAGTGGCTGGCCGTGGCCACTTGGAGCGCCCCCGCCCTACATCTCAAAGCACGGGACCGGTTTGCGAGCGGCCTGAACCCGGTTCCACCCCGCTGCCGAGCCAAGGCCGGTGAGATTGGTAGTTTGATGGCGCGCTTAAGGCGGGACCTGCCCGAGTTTCGGCGCCAGCAGGCGCTAGGCTATCCCATCGCCGGCATGCTGGCGCTCATCGCGATGGCCAGTTTCAGCGGAGTCACCCAAGGGGTACGAAGACTTGGCCGACTATGCCGCCACGCTCTCGCAAGGCCAATTGCGCGCATTGGGATTTCGCCTGGACCGGCACACCGGGCGGGTGCGCTGTCCCCAGCGCACCACCTTTCAGCGCGTGCTGGCCAGGGTCAACGCCCAGAGCCTGGAGCGGGCATTGTTGTTGTGGCAGGAACAAGTGCTGGGGCCAGTGCAAGACCGGTTGGTAATCCTGGACGGCAAGGAAATCCGCCATGCCGACGTGGAGTCGGTCAGCGCCGTCAGCGGCACGGGCCGCTGGCTGGGCTCGACCCGGGTGCGGGAAGGCAGCAACGAGATTCCGGCGGCGCGCCGAAGAGTGCCGTCGCCGGGGAGCCACGCGGAAAGGCTAAGCCGGACGAGATTAAAGCAACCACAGATGGACACAGATGGACCCAGCGCGGCTTTCGCCGCAACCACAGTTCTTGGACTGCGGCGGGAAGCGCAGCGCCACGCCGCTTTCGGAAGCCAGCGTCCGCACGAAAAGCGGTGTCGCCGCTGCGCTCTGCCACCGCAGTCCAAATCTTGGTCGTCCGGGCGCGGAGTCGCATGATTGCGTTACAGATCAGAAGTGTTCGGAGCCGCGCTTTTCCATGGCGAGAATCCCTTCACTGGACAGTGGCCCAGAGCAAAGCGAAGCAAGACTAGAATCCGGCCTGCAGAATCCGTGCTCATCTGTGGTTCTCATCTGCATAGACACCGCTACGGGCTGAAGGCTAAGCTGCGATTCGTTTCATGGTTCAAAGGGGCTCTAGCCTTGCGACAAGAAAAGAATCTTTTTGCTTGCCGTGTTTTCAAGAATCGGTTGGAATGGAGTTGCACGCTGGCAGAAGGCGGTTGGTACTTCTGGCAGATTCTGGGTTCAGCCCTCTGGCGCGTGACGAAACTAGTGCAGTGCCTGCTAATCAAACTGATGCTGGTTGCAGTGGTCCTAAAAGCGCCACGAATATCCCGCACGGGTTTGATCACGGAGCAGACCCCGCTCAGAAAGACAGAGTGAGTAGAAACCGATCCAAAACACATCCTGAAAGCCCTCAACCAAAGAAAGTCCAAAGCACATAAACAACCCCCTCGGGGAAAGAAACCGTAAACCTAGTATGAAAACACCGAATATTATGAAAACCCCAAACCTTGTCTCGCTGCGGCGGGCCGTTCCGGCACTGGCGGCGGCGTGCGCCCTGTTCTCGGGCGGCGTCGCCCTGGCCCAACCCACCATCTCGAGCATTTATCCTGATGGCTCCGTTCAGTTCCAATGGACCAACAAACTCACTTTTGTCACCGGCGGCGCGGCGGCGGTGACCAATATCTCCGTAACCTTCGACTGCAAGCCCATGGGTGGCGCCGAGAACATACAGATCTACACTTCGGCAGCCGGGTTGACGATCAACGGCAACAACGTCAGCGCTCCTTTGCAGAGCAACGTTGTCTACGCGGCGACGATCATTGTGACCGACTCAACCGGCGCTTCAGCCACCAATACTGCGAGTTTTGATACCATCAGGCCCTCTTACACCTGGGAAGCGGAGGATTTCGACTACGGGAGCGGCCTATTCGTCGATAATCCCCAGCTTAATGCTTATGCCGGGAAAGTTGCCGTCCCGGAGGTCGACGCCCACGTCGATTATACGGGTGCCGTGGGAACTTCCTATCGTCCTGCCGGCGGCGCCGTCGTCAGCACCGATGCCAATCTGGGCACTGAACCCAATGGCGACGTCCCGCGCACTCAATACCTCGCCTCAGGCCAGACCGACTACGACGCCGGGTGGCTCGATGCCGGCAACTGGGCCAATTACACCAGGCACTTCCCGGTCGGCAAATGGAACGTCTTCATGCGCGCCGCGGGAAATAGCGCTTCCCAAGCCGAGTTGTATCAAGGAGGACTGTTGAACGGAACTTTCCTCGGCGACTTCACTGTTCCCGCTTCGGGTGGCTACCAGAGCTACACCTGGGTGCCCTTGACTTCGGGTGGAAACGCGGTCGAATGGGATGTTGTCGCGGGCAGCGAGCTGCAGACGCTCACCAGTGATACCGTTACTGCCGGCTACAACATCAACTTCTACCTCCTGCTCCCCGTCCCGCCTCCCGTCACGCAAGATGCCACGCTCAGTGGGATTTTCCCGGATGGCACGGTTCAGTTCCAGCCGACCAACCTCTTTTCTTTCACCATCAATTCGTCGCTCGGCGTTCAGGCGTCGAAAATCCTGGTCACCCTCTCCGGCACCAACCTCGCCGGCAAAGCCACTTCGTCCATCTTCCAGGCCGGCAGTGGCCTGACCATCTCCGGCCCCGCCACGGCCCTGCTCGTGACCTTCCCGCTGGCCACCAATACGGTTTATAAGGCTATTGTCCAAGCGACCGACGCAAACGGCTTTCTCGTTTCACAGGCGGTTGCGTTCGATACCATCAACCCATCCTTCACGTGGGAAGCCGAGGATTTCGATTACGGCGGCGGCCAATTCTTCGATAATCCCCCAGTCAATGCTTATGCGACGCTGCAGGCCACTATTGGTGTGGATGGTTATAACCCAAATAACGGAGGCACTGCCTACCGTCCAGTGGTCGCCACCGGTCCAGACGGCGACCTGGGCACCGAAGTCAATGGCGACACACCGCGTAGCCAGTACGTCAATTCCGGTCTGCCCGACTACGACACGGGCTGGACCACCGCCGGCAGCACCCTCTGGGCAAATTACACCAGGCACTATCCCGCGGGAAAATGGAACATCTATCTGCGAGCCGCGGGGAACGGCGGGTCAAGCCTGACCTCGCCGAGCGCTTGGCTGTACCAGGGCGGGACCAACGGCAATCTGCTGGGCCGATTCGTTGTCCGCAACGTGGCTAGCTGGCAGATCTATACCTGGACGCCTCTGACCGATGTCGCGGGAAACCTCCTCGAATGGGACACCGACGGCAGCCAGACGAACCTGACGATCGTGAATGCCGGCGGCAATTGGAACGCCAACTTCTTCATGCTCGCGCCGGTGGACCCGAACTACAAACCGCTGCCCTTTGTCAGCCCGATTACCCCGGACGGCAACGCGAATATGTTCGCTTATGCCAACGTCTTGAGCTTCACGGCCAATTCCGTGCCCGGAATTACCAGCGGCGGCGTTGTGGTGACGCTGAATGGATTCCCGGCCACGCACCTGACCTTTAGCGGTTCATCCCACGCCTTGAATGTCACCTGCCCGATAGCGACCAACGCAATCTATTCGCTGACTATCAAGCTGACGGATGCCAACGGCTCCAGCACCTACGCGTCAACCATTGGCACCTTCGCACCTACTTCCTATACCTTCGAGTGTGAGGATTGGGACCACGATAGCGGACAATTCATCAATAACCCTGCAGTGGACGCCTATGCCGGGCTGTCGGGCGTTGAGGGTGTGGATGCTCACAACACTAGCACCGGCAGCCAGACTTATCGTCCCTACACCGGCGGTTTGTGCACCGAGACTTGCGGAGACCAGAAGCGCGCGGCGTATGTGACCGCGAACACCAACGACTACGACGTCGCTTATACCGCCACAGGCTTCTGGGCCAATTACACTCGCACTTATCCGGCGGGGGTGTACAATGTATTCCTGCGCGCCTCCAGCCCTAATAGCGGTGGCCAGAACGATGCCGGCCGGCTCTTATGGGTGACCAGCGGGGTTGGCACGTCCACGCAAACCACTTCTCCTATCGGCACCTTCAACGTTCCGGCTACTGGCGGATGGCAGGCCTACACCTGGGCGCCCTTGGTGGATGCGCTCGGCAACTCGGTCCCGGTGACCACGACCGGGTCGGCTTCCACCTTCCAGTTCTACGAGGATAATGGCGGATTTAACGCCAACTTCTTCCTGCTGGCCCCGCCGGATACTGCCAAGCCCGTTCTCAGTCAGGTCTATCCGAACGGCTCGGCCATGTTCCAGCGGACCAACACGTTCAGCTTCCTCGCCAGCTCCTCGGCTGGCATTGACCCAAGCTCGATCGTGATAACCCTCAATGGCGTGGTGGCATCCGGCCTGGTCTTTGGCGGCACGCCTACAAGCACGACGGTGTCCTGCCCGCTCAAGCTCGACACCACCTACACGGCAGTCGTTAAACTCGGCTCTGTCAACAACGACTTCACGACGTCCACCTTCAACTTCGACACGTTCAGTTCCAGCTACTATACGTTCGAGGTTGAGGATTGGGACTACAATGGTGGCTATTATGTTACCAACTACACACTAAATGGCTACACCGGGCTGGAGGGCATCGCTAACGTGGATGCTTACAACAGCAACGGCGGAGGCAACGCCTACCGGACCAACGACTTGGGTAATCTGGGCAACGAAATCACCGGCGACGTAATGCGCGCGCAATATGTGAATGCCGGTGCCGGTACCAATGACTACGACGTTGGCTGGACCACGAAGGGCGTTTGGGCTAATTACACCCGCGCGTTCCCGGCGGGTACCTATAACATCTATGCGCGCGCCGCTAGCCCCAGCGGCCAAAAGGCCGGGGCGGACCTCGCGTGGGTGACCAGCGGGATTGGCACAACCAATCAGACGACGAACGTTTTGGGAGTCTTCAACTTCCCGCTGACGGGCGGGTACCAAATCTATACGTTCACGCCCCTGGTGGACGCAAACACTAACATCGTCAGCGTGACCATGCCCGGCTCGGCTTCAACCATGCGGCTGGATGAGCTGGCTGGCGGATACAACCTGAACTTCTTCATGTTCGTTCCGCTCTCGGGGGCGCCGCCAAAGTTGAGCGTGTCGCACAGCGGTACAAGCGTGACAATCACCTGGACGCCAGCCGTGGGTACTCTCTATGCCAGTCCGGCGATTGCCGGGCCTAGCGTGGATTGGCAGTCGGTTGGCACCGGCGGGTCAGTCACTCTGCCAATCACAACTGCAACCAGGTTCTTTGTGATCCGACAGTAATCCAGTAGTATTGCGACCGGCTTGATTCAGAGGGAGCCGCGGCGAGAGCCGCGGCTCTCTTTTTGGCCGGGTTAATCCAGGGCGCCCGGACTCCCGAACGGATGGAAGCTGGCCGAAAGTGCTCCGAAAGTATTGACGCCCCGCCTCTTTCCGGTCTTAATGGTCGCACTCACTCCGTATGAGGCCGCTGCCGAAGCTGTTGTGGATGCTGACCGCCGTGCTCGTGGCCGGGGGCGTGGCGGCCTTTCTCCCACTCTCCGCCCAAACGGGCATGAGGCGCGCCCTCGAGGCCGCTGGCGACTGTCAGGTGCCATGAGTTTCATGATTCAAGGGCGCTAGCCTTGCAGCCGAGTTTGAGCTAGAATAGCCTAGCGCCCGGAAACGGGCATGGTGGCGAAGCACGCGCGTTATGAAGACGATCACTTCCGGGTTCATGGCTAATGCGATATTAATGGTGACCATCCTGGCCTTGGCTCCAATCGCAGGCGGCCAGTCCTCAAGTCCGCCCTGGTTCTATACCCTGGTGGGCGGCAGCCAACTGCTGGACGATTGCCCAATTTGCGACCACGTTTCGAGGCCGGTACCGATGTGGGGGACGTTCCAGTTGCGGCTCCTGGGGCAAGGCCCGATTTACTCGAGTTACGCCGTGGAGAACATTTCCTTCCATGCCGGCATTCCTGGGGGAACAACCTACCAGGTTACCGGCCAGGGCATATACACCTTCGGCGGCGAGGTGGCCAACCAGCAAAGCCTGTCTCTGACCCTGCTCATTGATGACGGCGTGAATCCCGTGCTCGGCTACTTCACCAACGACAGCAGCCTCGTCACGCGATGGTGGCCGATGATGCAGGGTTCCGTCACTCAGACTAACGGCACGGCGGCCAGGGTGTTTCACTTGGGCATCAATGCGGCGCCGTTCCGGGAGATCTGGTTTTCCACCGCGCAGCCGTTCACGGCGGGCCTGTGGAATGCGCCCACCAACGCGATGAGCGCCGGCGACCTCTTGTCCTCGATTGGCCAGGTGGCGAAGCGCAACCAGCAATTGTGCGGGTGGCTCATGGTCCCCCCTCCGCTGCCGGACCTGGGGTTGAAGGATATCGGCATCCTGCCCGGCGGCGAAATCGTCTTCTCGATCGAGCAGGAAGTTTTCAGCGGATCGCTGGGCGAGCATGCGGGCGACCTGCTCAGCGACCGGGGCCGGATGGTGCGCGCGAATGCACAATTACTCGCCGCGTTTGTGCCTTCTCCCGTCCCGCCGGCGGGAGCCGGGCTGGGGGCGGTCAAGGTGACCGATGATGGGATGATCTATTTTTCCGTCCAAACCAATTTCTACTCGGCGGCCCTGGGTCAGACGGTTCAGACGGGGGATTTGCTGACGGACAGCGGTGCCGTGGTTCGGAGCGGAGCGCAATTGCTGGCCAACTTCAATCCGGCCAAGCCGGACGCCGACTACGGGTTGAGCGCTGTCTTCCTCTGGCCGAGCCCCAGCACCGAGATTTGGTTTGCCACCACGCAGGGGTTTGCGGGTCCGGGGACCAATTTCTATGCGGCCGGCGACTTGCTCAGCGATCAGGGTTATGTGGTTTATCGCAATTCAGAACTGGTGTCGGCTTTTGCGCCCACAGCCGGTGGCACCAACCTTGGCCTGGATGCGCTGTACGTCATTACGGATGTCCCGCCCGCGGGAACGGGCCTCGGTCCGGCCAACTTGGCGCCGCCTCAACTGGCCAACCAACCTCCCGCCAGCCTCGCCTTTGATTGGAGCGCAGCGGGCCATGTCTTCCAGTTGGAGCGGGCCCCCAACGCGGCCGGTCCCTTCCTCCCGGCCAGCCGGATGGATACGGACGGCCCGTTCCTCGACCCGGGCGTCCTGACGTATCAGGCGCAAGCGTTCTATCGGCTGCACCAGTGGTGAGGATGCGGCGCGCCCGGGCCGACAAGTCTGGTGCTCAGCCAGCGTGGACGCGGGCGCTCCAGCCTGAGAATCGGCTTTGCCACGCGCCCTGGGCGGAGCGCAAATCAGTTTCTAAACGGGGGGACGATGAGGCTGGGGTGCATGAGCACCTTGAAAACTGCCGCCGAACCCCCAGGCACCACGGCGAGCGGACCCTATCTGAGCCCGGGATATGGATTTGGACCCCCAGCAACGATTTGGCGCAATCGCGGCGCCGAGCATCGTCGGCCACGGAAGTATCTGGGCGCCAATGGGATGCGCTGAAACCTTTGTGTTGCGGCTGCCAGATAACTATCATCAGGCCGCCCGCGATGCCCTCGCTCACCGCCCCCGT
>Ga0187880_1003650_pt1 | contig 11657 bp, 12 predicted proteins | sample June2016WEW_19_4_FD_132998 | JGI IMG/M metagenome (GOLD analysis project Ga0187880, IMG submission 132998) | Peatland microbial communities from SPRUCE experiment site at the Marcell Experimental Forest, Minnesota, USA - June2016WEW_19_40 | ecosystem: Environmental > Terrestrial > Soil >...
AATGTCCCCAAACGTTGTCCTCAGCGGGGACAGAGCTCCGTTAGGAGCGCCATGTTTATAGCGGACGATTTCCAGAGCACCATCCAAGCTCCGTCAGGAGCGGCATGTTTCGATTTGAAGTCGTGGCCGCGACCGCGTTGGCAGCATTAATCTTCATGCCGCTCCTGACGGAGCTTGTTTCGAGGGAGCACGCGTTTGGCTATAGACATGGCGCTCCTAACGGAGCTTGGCGGCGCTCGAAGGCCACGCGGCTATAAACATGGCGCTCCTGACGGAGCTTGCGCTTGACATCGCGCACTGGGAATCTGCCTACGGCATGGCGAATACTTATACTCAGATCTACATTCAAGTTGTGTTCGCTGTGCAAGGAAGGCAGAGCCTGGTTCGCCCGGAACGCAAAGAGGAACTTCAGAAGTACATGACCGGCATCGTCAGCCGGCATGGTCAGAAGCTCATTGCCATCCACTGCATGCCGGACCACACACATGTCCTGATTGGTTTGAGGCCGAATATCGCCCTGTCGGATTTGGTCGGCGACATAAAGACGGGCTCCACCAACCACATCAACGAGCAACGGTGGGTGCCAGGACGGTTCTCGTGGCAGGAGGGCTTCGGCGCCTTTTCGTATTCTCACTCGCAACTCAAGGGGGTGATTGACTACATCCGGGACCAGGTGAGACACCATGCACGCAAGACCTTTCGGCAAGAATACCTGACGTTCCTCAAGAAGTACGAAGTGCCGCATGACGAACGCTACATCTTTAGGCCGGTGGATGAGGAATAGCTCGATCCTGACCGGGGTGGTTATCGCCTGAGCATCCCGCCAGAAGTCTGGCGCGCAGTCCGCCGGCGCTCGCAAGCTCCGTTAGGAGCGCCATGTCTATAGCAGAAACCGTCCTCGTTTGAAACAAGCTCCGTCAGGAGCGGCATGGATATGAACGCTACCGGCGCTCCTGCTGGTCACGCGTTGATCCATATACATGCCGCTCCTAAAGGAGCTTGAATGGCGTTCGGGGGCTGGTCTGCTATAAACATGGCGCTCCTAGCGGAGCTCTCCCGAAGCTCCGTTGCACGGAGAAGAGCGAGAAACACCGGGAGAAACTTACTTCGCTTTGTCCACCGACCGCCGGTTCTTGAATTCCGCCCGGAGCCGGCTGATACGTTTTGGGCTTGTGCCCGGCACCCAGCCAAGACCAGCGCAGAGGAACTCGTGCTTCTTCTCACCTTTAAAGCCGAGGCGGAGGGCTTCTTTGTCGAGATGGCGAAGTTTCTCGGCGGCTCGCATCCGCTCGGCAAGTCCTTCGGCAAGGGCGGAGCCTTGACGCCCGGGGACGCGCGCGCGGTGGAGGCTGGCGATGGCGTCCCAGCGGATGTCTCGCTTGGGGTCAAAGGACCAATAGGCGGGGATGTGGATCATCGTCCCGTAGGGCGTGATGTTGACGGCGAGCTTTAGCAGGAGAGGGTCGTCGTTCTGCATGCCATAGAGGTTCCAGCGCAAGCAGAACGCATCGAACGCAGCGCGGAAAACATCTTCGCGGCGGCGCACGTTTACGGAAAACGACGGGCGGAGGTTGCGCTCGGCGCCCATTGTCCGGCGGATGACGCCCTTATGGTCGCGGTACGCTTGGACGTTGAAGGCAGTCTTGATGCGCGCCCATTGGCGGCGAAGTTGTGGATCGGAGTTGATGGCGAGTTCGTTCTGAGCATATTTGGCCTGCGTTTTGACCAGGTTTTCGTAGGCGCCTTTCTGAACGTGGAGTTCGTGGCCGGCCACCGCAGCGCAGATGGTTTCGTCCGGTGGTTGAGGCAGCAAGTCAATGAGAAGACGATGCCGGGAGTTCAGGCATTTTCCCTTTTCCAGAGCAGCCAGGCAATCCTCCAGCACATCCTGGACATTAAAGGGCCATAGAGTTGTTGGAACGAACATCCAGAGGTACAGCCCTCGCAGCGGTTGAACATCCACAACGTTGAGATTCTGGATGGCAGAATGGTAGCGGCGGAGAGCTTCCTCAGCCCATTCGGCCCGGTCAAAAGCGCGGGCTTTGAGCTTCTTCAGGTCGAGATCGAGTGCTCTTGTCATGGCTCTTCTGTGGAGGCGAGCCTATCTTGGCACTTGAGCAAATCCAAGTGCCGAGAAGCGTGGCAAGGGGATGTCGTGGCGGGGTCCCTGAATTCTGCGGCATCGCGCTACCGCCGCCTCCCTTCGTCCCTTTGCGCTCCGAGATCATGGCAGCCGAGAGGGTGGTTGCGGGTTCAGGGTCGAAGGTTGAGGGACCTACGAATCAGCTTCGGGGAGCTGTCGGCGCTGGCGGAGGCGGAGGAACGGCCAGTCTGAGGCCGTGAGCCGTGAAAGGGTTGAAGTCACGCTGGATCAGGTAATTGGTGTCCAGGTGGATCATGCCGGCCGGCGAGCTTCCGCAGCCAGCCGCTCGTCATACACGTCGTTGAGGTATTGGTGAGCCTGGTCAGGAGTCAGGCGGGCTTCCGTTTGCAGGCGACGCAGAGCTTCGCGCGGTGACAGGTGCTCGTTCGAGGAGGGAGGTCCTGAAGCACCCACAGGCCGCAACTCCACGACCGCGTCGCCTTTCCGGATGCGGATGTCCTCGCCGGCGATTGCCAGTTCCAACCATCGCCCCAGGCCGCTCACCGCTTCTTCGAGGCTCAACGCTCTTATGCGCCGAAGCTTACGCGGGTGGAGACGGCGGTGCAAGGTGGGTTCACAAAGCACGCCGCCTGGATTACAATTACCTTTCAACTTCGGCATGCAGCGCTGAAGGAAAAGGATTTGGCACGCACCTCGTTCAAAGCCGCAGTCGTCTTGCCTCCCAGAGATGCGCTCGAAATTGGCAGCGAGCTTCTCACGGCGGGGGCAGCAGAGATCAGCCGCGTCGATTCAGACCGGGCGCGTAAAAGGGAACCGCAGAGACGCGATGAACGCGGAGAAAAGAGCGAGTAAGAGGGCGCTCAAACCGATCTGGTCTTAGTGAAAGATTCTCAGGTGACTGAGGCCGGTCTGGCTCGGCAATAGTCGGAATTGTTCACAAGCCGCGAAAGTTTGACTGCGCGAACTGCTACGCGAATCGCTTGTAGTGCGGGCAACTTGCGGTTGCTGTCGTAAGGGGGGATCGTCCGAAAGCGGGAGCAAGCTCCACGCACTCCAAACGCTTCGCGCAGTTCCGTTGCGGCCTGGCCGCACTGTGTCCATCGCGTCTCTATGGTTTGATGGGGTTGGCTTCAACTGCATCGTTAGGGCCTGGACGAGAGGGTTAGACAAGCCCGCCACCTTGCGGGCCATCATCCTGATGGTCACTTTGACCTGGTTTCCCGGTGGCACCCGGGCGCAGGTCGAGGCCGTGCTGGAACACGCCGAACGTGGGCTGGCGGTGGCCTGAGCGTCCAAAGGGTTCGGACCAGCCAGCACGAAGACGAGGTGGGGACCGCCGCGAACAGTTGACCGGTTTATCTCAAGCGAGCATGCTCGCGGTGAATGAGCAGCCAGATTTGGCGGGAGTCGTTCAACGGGCGACACGCACTACTGATGGCAGGGTTATTCTGCGCCGTGCCTGCGCTGGTTGGGCAGACGGAAGACCGTTGGTGGCCGGTGCAGAGCTTGCCCAAGGCAGTGGCGCGAACCTCAAGTCAGCAGGAATTCCCGGCAAGCCGCGCCGCGCTCCAGATGATGGTCCAATCCGTGGCCGGACTGGCCGCCCAGGCCGTGAATGAAGGCCGGGGAGATGAGCTGGTGTGGGTGAATGATGGGAACGCGGACCTGGAGGATTGGCATGCCCGCATGCTGGCGGCGCATCCGGAAATGCGGACGCCGGGCAACTTTGGTCCCTGGGAATTAGTGGACCGCTATGCCAAGCAGGGCATCCTCAAGGGCTACATCCTCTACCGCCTCGACCAATCCCACGGCGAGAGCAATGCCTACCGGCCGGGCATGGACTGCTCGGTCAATGTCGCCACCAGCCTGGCCGGAGTGCTCGGCGGCATCATCGTGGACGAGGCGCTGCAAGACGAAGCGAAGGCGCACGGTCTAACGCTCCTGGTGGATGTCCGCGAGAAGACGCAGGCCTGGTGTTTCCAGACGTATCGGGACCAATTCAACCGCCGGATGCTCTGCACTCAGGATCCGAGAAAGCCCCATGTCCGGGACCTGGCGATCGCGCAGCGGGCGTTCACCGTGTATGGCAAAGATGAGCCGACTCCAGCCGCGATGGAGTGGCTGGAACCGCTTTCGCCAATTCTGGGCTGGAATGGCGGTGACGAGTTCGCCACTACGGAGCTGTCCAGCCGCTTCGGCCACATCCAAACCGCCACCGACTGGTGCATGAATTTACCGGTGCTGATGGCCGGAACTGCGAACCCCGAAGGGCCTGTGACGAAACGAATTAGCCCGGCTACGATTGACTGGAGGGACCGGCGCAGCGCCGTCAGTTTCATTGAGACGGACGGCGACAATGTGCAGTGGTTCCAAGGCAACTTCTTCCGCGGCAGCCGGAGTTATTGGCACAATCCCGAGCGCGGGAAGATCCCGTTTGGCTGGTCCTGCTGTTTCGCGCAACTGGCGCAGTTGTGCCCGGAAGCAATCGAGTATGCGCAGGCGACGCGCTCGGCCAACGACTCTTTCATCGAATGGGGCGGGGGGTACTACTATCCAGACCATTTTGGCCTCAATCGGACCAACCGCTGGGAGTTGCTCGCCCGGCACGCCCGGCGCACCTGGGAACTGATGCAACAGACCGGCACGCGCATCATCGGCTTTAACCTGACGCGATACGATTCGCCGGAGGCGCACCGGGCTTACGAGGAGTTCGCCAGCCAGACCGACGGGCTGCTCGCCATCCTGGTTTTCCAGTACTATCCGTATGAAGGCGGGGCGGGGAGAACGTTCTGGGTGAAAGACCGCAACGGCATCGAAGTGCCGGTGATCAGCGCCCGTTACTCCATTTGGGAGCACGCGAACCAGCGCGAACGCGCCGGCACTCCCGCGAAGGTCGCTCGCGAGATTCGTGAGACGGTGGGGAATACGCACCCCGGGCAACTGCCCCGCTACGATTGGGTTATCGCGCACGCCTGGTCCTATTTCAAGAAAGCGCCCGGGGCAGACGAGAACGCCGAGAATCTGCCGCAAGAGAACGCGGCCACCCAAGGCGGCGTGCGCGGCTACTCGCCGGTCACCTGGTGCGCGGAACGCCTGCCGCCCGGCATCCGCGTCGTCAGCCCTGAGGAACTTGTCTGGCGCATTCGCATGGAGCACGATCCTGCTCAGACCAAACGGGTTCTGAGCCAAGTGCATTGAATCTGTCGATGGGAGGCGACCTCGGGGCTCCAGGCGCTGCGAAAGAGTATTGCACCTTCGGGCCGACTGATGCTTAAATCGCTCGTCGGGCAGGCGGGATGATTAGCAAGATTCCCGCCCGCTGGTGTGCGGTTAGCGACCGACGCGGCGGGCTGCCCAGGCTGGCAAATAATATGAAGATACTTGATGTTCAACAAAGCGGCACCGCCGGCACGATGGTCAGTTACAAAACGCGCTTTGGCCAGGTCCGGCGGCAATACGTTAAGCCACGGGACCCGCGCACGCCGGCGCAGGTGTTGCGGCGCAGGGCAATGGGGCGCGCCCGTTTCCTCTGGCGCAAATTGTCCGACCAGCAACGCGCTGCGTGGCACGCCACCGCGGGCGACTCCCGCACCAGCCGCCGCGTTAATCAGTCCGGACGACTCAGGGGCTACCTGCTCTTTGTCAGAATCAACTGCAATCTTGCAATCGTCGATCTCCCGATGCGGTTAGATGCGCCCGCTATCGCGACGTTTGGGCTGAACGCCGTGCGCGCGCTGAGCATCACCAACATCAAAGGTGACGTTAGCCTCAAGCTCAGCGTTTCCGGCAAGCCGGCGCAGTATATCGTCGTCCTCGGCACCAAGCCGCGCAGCGCGGGGGTCTCGTATGTTGACCACTTCACCATCCTCGGCGTGCTGCCCGCCCCAGTCGGCGGGCTGAGCGACATCACGGAGATGTATGTTAGCAAGTACGGCGTGCCGGCAGCGGGTTCGCGCGTGTTCATCCAAACCTTCCAGTTGATCAATGGCTGGGACGACCTCCCGAAACAAGTCAGTGCCATTGTCCCCGCGCCGTAGGCCAGATGTCTCGCCGAGCCCCCGGACGCTTGCGGCAGCCTGAGAGGCTCCGAATCTGGAGCTGAGTGGCAGAGTGGTGCAGCGTTGGGCTTTTCAGCACTCCCCCACTCAATGACCCCATCACCCTGGGATAACCAGTTGCGCTGGACTTGGGAACTGCGAGCCTGTTGCTTACACGGGGTATACATGGGGCATACAAGGGGTATACAGGGGGTATACAGGGGGTAAAGCACCTGCTTGGGAGGTGATTGCGACCGCCAAGCCACCCCAAAGCCAGGGGAAAGCCAAGGGAATGGGAGGAAGGGCGGGGCGGTCCGGGCCACTCCAAATCCGAAATCCGAGGGCCGAAAACCGAAAGAAACCCGAAGGCCGAAATCCGAGTGGCATTGTCGCGGGAGAAACGTCGTCGGTCAAAGGCGGATTCTCGTGGTTGGGATTCCGCTTGCGCCGGGGACGGCGACTGATACAGTGCGGCCTGCTTTTTCTCCACCAGTGTGGTGGTTTTTTGTTTTAACCAAACGATAGGCGACGTGTGAAGGTTTTCAGCGGCAGTTCCAATCTACCTTTGGCCGAGGCCATTTGCGCTTACATCGGCATTGAAGTCGGCAAGTCAACCATCAAGCCGTTTCCGGACGGGGAGACGTTCGTGAAGATTGAGGAGAATGTCCGGGGCGAGGACGTGTTCGTGGTGCAGTCCACCAGCCCGCCGACGAATCATCACTTGATGGAGATGTTCATCATGATTGACGCGTTGCGGCGGGCGAGCGCGGCGCGGATTACGGCGGTGCTGCCGTTTTACGGGTACGCGCGGCAGGACCGCAAGGACCAGCCACGGGTGCCCATCACCGCCAAACTGGTGGCCAACCTGCTGGTGGCGGCGGGGGCAAACCGCATCCTGACGATGGACCTCCACGCGCAGCAGATTCAGGGCTTTTTCGATATTCCGGTGGATCATCTGTATGCGGCGCCAGTGATGTATGAGTATTTGAAGAAGAAACGGTTGCGCGACTTGGTGGTGGTCAGCCCGGACATCGGTGGTTTGAAGATGGCGTATGCGTATTCGCAGGTGATGGGGGCGGCCCTGGCAATCGTGGCCAAACGGCGCAAGAGCGCCAGCGAGGTGGAATCCATGGCGGTGATCGGCGAGATTCGCGGCAAGGATGCGTTGCTGGTGGATGATTTGACGGAAACCGCGGGCACGCTGACAACGGCGGCCGCGTTGATCAAACAGAAAGGGGCCAAGAAGATTCTGGCCTGCGTTTCCCATGCCATACTCAACACGATGGGAGTGGAAAGATTGCGAAAATCGCCTATTGACGAATTGGTAACAACTGATACTGTCCTGCGCCCTGCGATCAGCGGCGTGAAGATTGTCACGTTGTCGGTAGCGGGGCTTTTGGGCGAAGCGATCAAGCGCATCCATAGTAATTCGTCAGTCACTTCGCTGTTTGAATTTAGAGGCGGGCGCACCAGCTAAGCGCTGGGGCGGGGCTGCCGAACGTTTTAACGACAATGAAATCAGTATTACTCAACGCAAATCCCCGCGTCCTGGCCCGGCGCGCCGGGGCCAAAGCGCTCCGTGCCGGTGGCCGGATTCCGGCCGTCATCTATGGCCGGCAGGCCCCGCCGCAGAACCTCGAAGTCAACGCCAAGGAAATGGAGGACCTGATCCACCATTCCGTCTCGGAGAACCTCCTGGTGGACCTGGCGATCAAGGACGATCCCCGGCCTAAGCGGCTGGCGCTGGTGCAGGAAGTCCAGCATTATGCCCTGACCGGCAAGGTGCTGCACGTTGATTTCCACGAGGTGGCCGAAAACGAGAAGGTGACCGTCCAGGTGCCGCTGGAGACCACTGGCGAAGCTGAGGGCGTGAAGACCGAAGGCGGCGTGCTGGAGCACGTGTTGTTCAAGATCAAGGTGCGGGCTCTGCCCAAAGATTTGCCGGAACTGATCACCGTGGACGTTAGCCACCTCAAGATCGGCCAGGCTATTCACCTCGGCGAGATCAAAGCGCCAGAGGGAACAGAAATCATCGGGGACAAGCAGATACCGGTCATCGCTGTCGCCGCGCCGCGCACGGAGGAAGAGGAAGCCGCCGATCTGGCCGCAGCCGCAGAGGCGGTCCCGGGCGAGGTCGAGATGATCAAAGAGAAGAAGGAAGAAGGCGAAGAAGGAGCCGCGATGGCAGCCAAGGGCGCCGAGAAGGGCGCAGTCAAGGGTGCCGAGAAAGCTCCGGCGAAGGGCGCGGAGAAGGTCGCACCAGGGGCGGAGAAAGCCGCTCCGGGCGCCGCGACGAAAGCCGCCCCGGGCACCGAGAAGAAAGCTGCGCCGGCGTTCGGGAAGAAGAAATAGTCTGGGTGGCGGTCCGGCTTTTGCCGGGCGGCCACACGGGCGCCCCAGATGGAGAACCTGTATCTCATCGTGGGCTTGGGCAATCCGGGCGGCGATTACGCGCGGACTCGGCACAACGCGGGTTTCCTGGTCGCCGACCGGCTGGCGGAACGGTGGCGGGCGGGCTGGACATACGAGAAGAAGTTCAGCGCACGGCTGGCCTCCGTGCAGCGGAACGACCGCCGGGTGCTACTGTGCGAGCCGCAGACGTATATGAATTCGAGCGGCGAAGCGGTGGGGGCGGTGGTGGCGTATTATCAGGCACCGCTCGGCGGGTTGCTTGTGGTGGTGGACGATGCGGATTTGCCCCTGGGCGAACTCCGGCTGAGGCCCGGCGGCAGCAGCGGCGGACACCACGGGCTGGAGTCCATCGAGCAGCATTTGGGCACGCGCGACTATGCCCGGCTGCGGATCGGCATCGGCCGACAGAGCGGGGCGCGTGAGATTACCGGCTATGTGCTGGGCCGGTTTAGTTCGACGGAAGCCGCGCTGGCAGATAAAGTTTTAACCGTGGCCTCCGACCAGGCTGAAACCTGGTTGGAAGCCGGAATACAAAAGGCAATGAGTCAGTTTAACGGAGTCGTAGGCGGCTCCGCGAATGAAGGAATAGAGCAGTGAAACGATACGAAGGCTTGTTCATACTGGAAACGGCAGCCAAAGAAGAGGGCATTAAGGATGCCATCGACAAGATCTCTGCCGAGATTACAACCCTGGGGGGCAAGGTGGAGACCGTGCAGAAGATGGACAAAAAGAACTACAGCCGGGTCGCCGACAAGAAGCATAGCGCGGGCTTCTATGTAAACATCATCTTCGAAGGCCAGCCTTCCCTCATCGACCAGTTGAAGCATCGCTTTGCGACGAACGAGGACGTCTTCCGGGTGCTGTTCACCAACGCCCCGGCGCTGAAACCAACCGCAACAACAACTGCATAAAGGAGACCTATGGCTAACTTCAACAGAGTCATCCTCGCGGGTAACTTGACCCGCGACCCTGAACTACGATACACCCCGAAGGGTGTTGCCATCGCCAAGATCACTTTGGCGATCAACCGGACCTGGAAAAGCGAGACTGGTGAGACGAAGGAGGAAGTGACTTTCGTTGACGTGGACGCCTTTGGACGGCAAGCCGAGGTTGTCGGCCAATATATGAAGAAAGGTCGTCCGTTCCTGGTAGAAGGCCGCCTCAAACTCGACCAGTGGGAAGACAAGAATACCCACCAGAAGCAGAGCAAACTCAAGGTTGTGCTGGAGGGCTTTTCTTTCATTGATTCAAAGGGCGCTGACGGCGGCGTCCCATCCGAGACGCCGCGTGCGCGCCCGGCGCCAGCCACGACTGCCCCAACGGATGCGCCCGCGCCCGCCGAAGTCGAAGCTCCGGAACCCGAGCAAGACGACGTGCCTTTCTAGGGCGCCTGATACGTTGAGCGGTCATTCCGTTCACGCTGCACGCATCACATTTCACGCATCACGTTTCACAGTATGGCAAAAACTGAAGTTATTCTAACGCACAACATTGTCGGCCTGGGCGGCGAGTCCGACCAGGTCAAAGTCGCCGCCGGCTACGCCCGCAATTACTTGATCCCGCAGGGACTGGCGGTTCCGCTGACGTCGGCCAACAAACGCCGGATTGAAGCCCTCAGGCAGCGCCGGGCCGAGCGCGAAGCCCATGAGCTCAACACCATGACCGACCTGTCCAAGAGCCTCTCCAAGCTCATCTGCGTCGTCACAGTCAAGACCGGCGAAGACGGCAAGATGTTCGGCACGGTCACCTCGGGCCTGATTGCCGACCAGCTCAAGACGCAGTTCGACGTGACGCTCGACAAGCGGAAGATTCACCTCGAACACCCTATCCGCGCCCTCGGCGAGCACGAGGTCGAATTGAGGTTGCACGCGGACGTGGTAACCACCCTCAAAGTGCGCGTCGAGAGCACCACGCCACCACCGGCGCCACCCGCTGCGCCGGCCCCGGAAGCGAAGAAAGAAGAGCCGAGGACCGAGAAACGTGGCCGGCGCCCCGAAGCTGGCGGCGACAAACCTCATGGGGGTGACAGGAAGCCGTATGCCCCGAGAGGCGATCGAGGACCGCGGCCAGAAAGAGGCCCGAGATCAGACAGCGGGCCGAAGCCGGATAAAACTCCAAGAGCGGAGAAAGCTCCCGAAGCCGCTAAGTCTCCAAAGGCGCCACCCGCTCCATAGAGCCTGGGGCTACCAGTCTTTGATCGGTCGGCTGCGATCGGCGGGTTTGCTGGCCGGCTGGGGGGGCAGCATCTGCTCATCGCTTTTTTGCGCATCTAACAATTGCTGCGCTTGCTCCGGTGTCATCTGGCCCGCAGCCTGGGCCGCAGCCACTTCCTGCTCCTTTTCGTCGCCTTTGTCCTTCGGCTGCTCGGGTGACTGTTTGGCCTGTTGCTGCTCCTGCTGCTGCTTTTCCTTTTGCTCCTGAGATTGGTTGGCGGCCTGCTGTTGCTCTTGCTGTTTCTTCTGCTGCGCCTGCTGCGCCTGCTGCGCCTGCTGGGATGAATCCTTTTTCTGCTCCGACTGGTTTTGCTGAGCTTGCTGTTGTTGCTGTTGGTCGTTCTTCTGCTGGTCCTGCTGCTGTTTTTGCGGGTCTTGATTCTTTTGCTGGTCGGACTTGTTCTGCTGCGACTGCTGCTGCTTGAGCTCTGCTAGCTTCCGCTTCACGAACTCGTAGTTGTACTTCGCGTCCGCATCCTCCGGATTAAGCTTGGCGGTGCTTTGGTAATCCTGGAGCGCTTTCTCCCATGCCTCCGTGCGCTTCTTCGGGTCGGGATTCCGTTCCCCGACGTGGAACAGCGCGTTGCCTTCGTTGTAATACGCCAGTCCCTGCATGTTCAAATCTGGCGCAGCAAGGGTTGCGTTGAATTGCTTGGCCGCCTCTTCAAACTGCTGGTCGCGGTAAGCCGCTGCGCCCGCGTTGAAATGGAGGCGTGGGTCGTCACTCTTGCGCTTCAGCAGTTGCTCGTATTCCTTGAGCGCCTGGTCGAAGTTCCCGGCCTTGTATTCGCGCAGCGCGCTGGCCGGGGAGCCCTGGAGGGCTGCGGGCAAGAGCAGCAGCAGGAGCGTCACCGCGGTGGGGAAAGCTGGCTGGGCGCGCGGCGCGGCCGC
>Ga0187880_1003656_pt1 | contig 11641 bp, 8 predicted proteins | sample June2016WEW_19_4_FD_132998 | JGI IMG/M metagenome (GOLD analysis project Ga0187880, IMG submission 132998) | Peatland microbial communities from SPRUCE experiment site at the Marcell Experimental Forest, Minnesota, USA - June2016WEW_19_40 | ecosystem: Environmental > Terrestrial > Soil > Wetlands...
GACGGTGTACTTCGGCGGGACCGTGACTCGGACCTCGACGCTTGACTCCCCGGGCGCGCCCAGCTTGATGGGCTTGGGATGCGCCTGGTCGTCGTGCTCGGCGTCACCCTCCGGGGCAAGAGCGATCTGCATGAACGACAAGCCCATCTTCGATTCCGGCGCCGACCAGTCGAAGTAGTTGTTCACGGTGGCATCCAGATCGATCTGCAGCGGATTGTCAGGATCGCTGGGATCGCTGACTTTCAGGTTGTCGATCTCGGCCCCCTGCATCCCCATACGCTGCAGGAGCATGGTGAAGAAGTCCTTCCAGCGATTTCCCGGCATCTGGCGCAGAGCAAACCGTAAGAACAGCTCCTGGTCGCCTCGCAGGTGGATGGCGAAATGCGTCTTCAGCGTCCCGGTTTCGTTGATCGAGCCATTGATCTGGGTGCGATCGAAAGCTTCAAACGGCAGGTCGGCAGGAGTGCGCACCAGGCCGGCTTTGCCATCAGGAGGAATCGCCAGGGCTTGCTTATCGCGCAAAGGAGCGGACAGCATGCGGAAGGGAGCGACACCATTGGTGCTGTCGAGCCAGATGTCTTTTCCGTTAACCGGAACGCGAGTTATCACGTGGTCGAACTGCGACGGAGAAGGAATCTCGGGGTCGAGTTCATGTTGCGATCCGATGAGCACCGAGGTCGCTTGAAATCCCTTGGCCGCCAGCAACGCAGCCAAGAGCGTGTTCTTGTCCTTGCAGTCCCCGTAGCTGTTGCTTAGCACCTCGCTGGCGGCATGAGGCTGATAGCGACCCAGCCCAAATGACAAGCTGACGTAGCGAATGTTGCGCGAGACATATTCGTACAGCGCTTTTACCTTCGCCATGTCGTCCGTCTTGCCCTGCGCCAGTTCTTCGGCCTCGCCCTTGATAGCATCGTTCGGCTGCCGCCGATCGCGCTCCAGCGAGCCGTACCAGGCTCCCAGCTCTTCCCAGCTTTGAAAAGTGGTTAGCTGGACTGTGGGAATTTCCTCTTCCGACCGGTGCGGGTTCTTCTTCTTTCTCTTGCCGGACGGGCCTTCCTCCTCGTCCTTCAGGTGCGTGTAGGTCCAACGATAAATGCGCCGGTCGCCCTCATCGGTAATCTTGGGTTCATAACCGGGCTTGCTCTTCAGCTTGATCTGCCGTTCCTTGGGAACGTTGATCTCCAACTGCTGATCGAGGATGATGCCCTTCTCGGAAAAGTTCACGCTCGTCCAGAACTGACCCGGGGTCAGCGGATTCGTAATGGTGCGGACGAACTCGTACTCCAACACGTCCCCGGGACGCAAGGACGGAACGCTGATGTGTTTCTCGTGATAGTCGGTGTACACCGGGGCATCGGGCAGGGTGAGCTCCTGGATGGCCGACTCCTGTGCGGTAATGACCGTTCCGTCGGCCTTGCGCACTCGCACATAGACGATTTCCAGCTTGTCACTGAGCGCACTATAGCCAACCTTGAGCTGGCCCATTCCCTGCACACCGCTTTCGCTGACGATCTTAATTTGGGCATCGAGCTGGTCCCGCCCGGTCCCGTCATTCTCGAAACGGATCGCTTGGTGATAGTGCTCGATGACAACAGCTTCCTGCGAATAGTCCGGAGGCGTGGGCGACGGCTGCGGTTCAGCCTGCGCCGGATTCACCACTGTGGGCTGCTGTGGAGCCTCTGGCCCAGGAGGTAGTGGCATGGGAATGACCGGCGTTTGCGGAGCAGGCACGGCTTGGGTTGGAGTGCCCGCCGGCGCCTGCTGCGCCGCCGCGGAAACTGTCGTGAGTGAGAAAAGAAAAAGAAGGCCCGCAAAAACTATTTTCATGGCGATGCAGCTAGGGTGAACATCCATCGTACCCGAGCCGGAAGTAGAAGCCAAACGCCGATCACGCGGTTCATGAACGTTGATAGGGTGAACCTAAAATCGAGGCTCGGCAGCAGAGCACCCTGAGGCATTCTTCACGCGATCTTCTTTTCCCGCTTGTACTGGTCAAACGAATCAAGGAAGCGATCGAGGTCCTTCTTCTGCAGATAATACGGCGTGGATAGCCGCAGCTTCGACGGTTCGCCGCCGCGGATGCGAATCTTCCTGGTCGTCCACAGCCAGTTCTCCAGGTCTGTACGCTGGATCGGCGGCACGTTCACGGTGACAATGGCGCAACGCAGCCCGGGGTCGGGCGATGTCCACGACTCCGCGCCGCGTTTCTGCATCTGCGCCAGCATGTAGTCTGCAAGTTGACGATGACGCTGCTCGATGCGGTCCATGCCTATGTCGTTCGCCATCTTGATGGACGCACGCAGCCCGCAAAGGGCTGGCACGTTGGACGATCCGATCCGCTGGAAGCGCTCGGCCCGCAGCTTGGGCTCTTCCCAACCTTCGGTCACGATGGTGTTCCACAAGCGATCGATCACCTCGTCGCGCACGTAGAGATATCCTGAGCCCTTGGGCGATTGCAGCCACTTGTGCGGGCTTGAGGTGTACATGTCGCAGCCGAGATCGTGGATGTTGAGCCGCATCATGCCGGTGACGTGAGCGCCGTCAACCGCCGAGAGAATGCCTTTCGAGCGCGCCAGTGCGCACAGTTCCTTGGCCGGCAACACCACGCCGGTCGCCGTGGTGATGTGGCTGAAGAAGATGATCCGCGTGCGTGGTGTGATGGCGTCATTGAACAGATTGAGGACCTGCGGTGCGTCCTTTACCGGCTTGGGCAGCGCGACTTTCTTGACCACGACGCCGTAGCGTTTGGCCTTCAACTGCCACGGCTGTTCACCGCCAGGATGCTCCTGGTCGGTCATCAGCACTTCGTCGCCGGGCTTCATGTCAATGCCATTGGCGATGTAGCTGTTGGCCTCGGTGGCATTACGCAGCAGTGCGATCTCGTCGCGCGTGCAGCCCACGAACGCCGCCAGTGGATCGCGAAATTCATTCCATGCAGCATAGCCCCAGATGGGATAGTCCTCGGGATCGGCTTCGTCCATCTTTTCTGTCGAAGTGTAACCGTCAAAGACCGCACGCAGCACTGGCGCTGGACTAGATCCCACAGTACCGTTGTTCAAGTAAATCTCGTCGGCGGGGATCAGGAACTGCTTGCGCAGCTCCGCCCAATATCCCTCGTCATCGCTGCTGAAGAGTTTTGGGTCCGGCAGCGACGCCGGAACATTCTGCAGTTGCGCGTACAGATCATTGCGAAAGGCAAAAGTGGCAGCGAATCCAGCGGTGGTGGTAAGGAAGCGGCGACGGTCGAGCAAGAAGCACCTCCGGTAAACGAGGCACATGGTACACCTGAGACCACCCACCGGCAAAAAGTCACCAACCAGTACTTTGTCATCCCCACCCAGGACTTCAGTCCGAGTGGAGGGGCCCGCTTTTATTGAGCGTGCCCCGTCCTTTCGCCTGCCTTCGGCGAAAGGCGGGAGAAGAACCTGTCGAATTCCTCAACCACCGTCTCCGGCAATTCCTCGCGATTCGACTTCTGCAGCAAGGCGTGTCCTGCACCTTCGAGTGGAACCAGTTTCGTGGGTGCAGGAATCAGCTTGATCGCGGTCGCCAATTCTTCAATTGAGCCGAAAGGATCACGCGTACCGCTCACGAAGAGAACGGGGGTCTGCACGGTGGGGAAATGCGCGGTCCGCAACTGCGCTGGCCGTCCCGGAGGATGTAGCGGATACGACAGCAGGAGCAGCCCTTCCACCAGCGCCGGCTCCGCGGCCACCAACATACTCGCCTGGCGTCCGCCATAGGAAACGCCGCCGAGAAAAGCCCGCCCCGCAAACTGCTTCTTCATGAGATCGACAGCTCGCCGCAGTCCGGCTTGATCATGCTTGGCGTCGGAGGGAGACGGCGGGCCATGCGGACGCCGCTGCCGGAACGGCAGGTCGCAGCGAAGCGTGCTGATTCCAGAAGCCGCGAACCGGTCAGCCAGCGCAACCAGCAGCGGCGCGTTGCAATTGCCGCCCGCTCCGTGGGTGAGCACGATGAAGTCAGCTTCCGTGTCTCTCGTGCGATGCAAAAACCCGCGCACGGGCGCTTCACCCGGCGTGTCATCAACCAACGCCTCGGCCACACGATTCATCACAATGGAACACTCATGGCCAGTGCCACCCCAGCTTGCCTGCCTTTGAAGGGACAGGTTGGGGCAAGCGTTATCGCCCCAACTTCCTGGTCTCGCACGCCACGACGACCTTCGTGGGGTCGATGGCGTCCGAGTCCAGTTGCATCTCGATTACCTTGCCGTCTTTGTCGATCAGGTAATTCACCCGCCGTGCAGCCTTGTACTTCGGGTTATAGAGACCGTACTCCTTGGTTACGTCGCCGCCCCAGTCGCTGAGCAACGGAAAGGTGACGCCAATCTTTTCCGCCCACGCCTTGTTCGAGAAGGGAGAATCCATGCTCACACCCAGCACCTGGGTGTCGGCAGCTTCCAGCTTGCTCAAGTTCTGCTGGAAAGCCTGCATCTGCTTGGTTCAACCACCGGTGAAGGCAAAGATGTAGAAGGCCAGTGCAACGTTCTTTTTCCCTTTGAAATCGTGCAGCGAAACCTTGTTTCCGCTCTGGTCCTGCAGGGTGAAATCCGGCGCCATGTCGCCCACCTTGATCTTGGGCGGCGGGGTCTCGCTCGGCTTGTCGGCTGCTCGACTCGCGGGCAGAAATGACGCGGTCAGCAACAGCGCCAGTAGCATCTGTTTCATGAAGATTCTCCTCTCGGTACGACGCCAATCCCCCAAGAATTGGCAGTTGAGGCATTGTGACACCAAATGGCCGTCCGTGGCCACACGGCGCCTGTCGAAACGTTTTGGGAAATACCTTTCGATTGCGCAAATCCAGCCATGGCTATAAATTACAACTGAATGAACATTCATTCGGCGGCGCCGCAGTCTCGCGCCCCGCGGATCAATTGCAGGGCTACGGGAGTCGCAAGCCCGGTACATCACCTTTTATAGGCCTTTGATGAAGCAGGAATCTCAACCTCTTTCGCCGGTTACGGGCAACGCCAGCGGCGGCATAAACCGCAACGCTGAGAAATATCAGCGCATCCTCGATGCTGCGGTCGCGGTATTTGCCGACAAGGGGTTTTTTAACTCGCGTATCTCCGACATTGCCGATCGCGCCAACGTCGCGGATGGCACCGTCTATCTCTACTTCAAGAACAAAGAAGAGATCCTGATGACTGCCATCAACACGGCCTTCGATGCCTTTATGAGCCACGCGCGCACCGAGGTCGAGAAGCTTCCCAGCCCCGCTCAGCGGTTACGGCGGCTGGCTTTTCTTCATCTGAATGCCCTGGGATCCAACCGTAATCTGGCGGTGGTTTTTCAGATGGAACTGCGGCAGAGCACGCGCTTCCTGTCCGAATTCTCGCACCATCACATGGTCGAATACCTCGGCCTGGTGCGTGCCGCCATTCACGAAGGCCAGGCGAGCGGAGTCTTCCGCCGCGACCTGTCGGACAAAATCGCGGCCAACTGTTTCTTCGGAGCGCTCGACGAGATGGTGACCTCCTGGGTGTTGAGTGCGCCCGAATACCGGCTGTCGAATGTGGCGGACTCCGTGGTAGATATTTTTCTTAACGGGATGCAAGGCGGTGGAAGTCAGGGAGTCGCTTCGCAAACGATCCGGTAGCCCCCGGAGATCGGGCTTGATCCAGTTGGTTGTAACACAGGCATAGATGTCACACATCACAGCCTTTGGGGCCGCGGGAAAGCTAACATTTTGACTTTGGGAACCTACCGTCTCCCAAGATGATTGCTCGCTTAACTTGAAAGCAATGAATATTCAGACCGTCAACGAAGTCTTCTTTGCGGTTGTGGAGCGCAACAGTGGTCGCGTGATGCTGACCCGCGAGTCGGGCGCCTGGAAACCCATTTCCTCTGCCCAACTGCAGGCACAGGTATTTGCTACCGCGCGCCAACTGCAGGCGTGGGGGATTGGCAAAGGCGACCGCGTCGCCATCTTGAGCGAGAACCGTCCCGAGTGGGCGATCGCCGACTTCGCCACCTTGCTGCTGGGCGCAGTTGACGTCCCCATCTACGCCACCCAGACCGCCGAGCAGAGTTTGTACCTGCTGCAACATTCCGAGGCCAGCATCGTCTTCGTCTCCACTGCCAAGCAGTACGAGAAGATTGTTTCCATCCAGCACCAGACCAAGGTGGAACGCATCGTCATCATGGATGACGCTCCCGAGCTCACGGACGCCGTCCCGATGCAGAGCTTTCTGCGGAACGCTGCCGCCGGAGCGGACCCAGAAATCGAAAACTTGGCGCGGGCGGTTGAGCCCGACGACCTGGCGACGCTGATTTACACTTCTGGAACCACCGGCACGCCCAAGGGTGTAATGCTGACCCACGGCAACCTCGCCGCAAACCTGAGCGTCTCGCTCGACATGTTTGACGTGGGCAAAGAGGATCTCTGCGTTTCGTTTCTGCCGCTGTCGCACGTCACTGCGCGGCATCTGGATTATGCCATGATGAGCTGGGGCGTCCCGCTCGCCTACTGTCCCAATATTGACGATCTCCTACGCACACTCGGCGAGGTGCATCCCACGGTATTCGTGGCCGTGCCCCGACTGTACGAGAAGATCTATAACGGGGTTGAGCACAAGACGCAGGGCGTAAAACGTAAGCTCTTCAACTGGGCCATGTCGGTGGGAAGCGCCAACCGCGAGGCGGTCCTGCGCGGCGAAACTCCGACTTCCCTGTCGTGGAAGCTGGCTAATAAGCTGGTATTTTCCAAGGTGCGCCACGCGATGGGTGGCCGTGCACGCATCTTTGTTTCCGGAGGCGCTCCGCTCGGCCGCGAGATTGCCACCTGGTTCGCCGATATCGGCATTCGCATCCACGAAGGCTATGGCCTGACCGAAACCTCACCGGTCATTGCGCTAAACAATCCGATCAACCACCGGCTGGGCACGGTGGGCAAGGCTTTGCCGAACGTGGAAGTCAAACTCGCAGCCGATGGGGAACTGTTGGTGCGCGGCCCGTCGGTATTCAAGGGTTACTGGAAGATGCCGGAGGAAACTGCTGCAGCATTTGAAGATGGGTGGTTCAGGACTGGTGATGTGGCAGTCCTCGACGAGGACGGATATCTTTCGATTACCGACCGCAAGAAAGACCTGATCAAGACTTCGGGCGGTAAGTTCATTGCGCCTCAGCCGATCGAGAGTTCGCTCAAGGCGAACCTATTCGTAGGCGAGGCGGCATTGCTCGGCGACAAGCGGCGCTTCCCCGCTGTCTTGATTGTCCCCAACTTCTCCATCCTGGAAGAATGGGCGCACGGCCATGGAGTCAAGTTCACCACCCACCGGCAACTGGTGAAATCGCTGCAAGTGCAGTCGCTCTACGAAGAGATCGTCGAAAAATTGAATCAGAACCTGGCCCAGTTCGAAAGGCTGAAGCGGGTGCTGGTGATTCACTCCGAGCTCAGCATCGAAGACGGAACGCTCACCCCGAGCATGAAGCTCCGCCGCCGCCATCTGGAGCAGCTCTACAAAAAAGAGATTGATGCGCTTTACGCCGATGCGCAGCCGCATGCGCGCACCTCAGCTTCGGCGAAACGGTGACGACCGCCAAGCAATATTTAATCTTCTCGCAGCAATGGCGCCGGATCCAACCGTAGGACCCGCCGCGCCGGAATCCAGATTGCCAGCAACCCAAGAATTGACATCGTGACAATGACTCCGGCAAGCACAAAGGGATCACGCGGGCTAGCCTGATACACGATTTGGGCCAGCAGCCTGCTTGCAATCGTTCCCAACAGCAAGCCCGTCGCCGAACCGCAAAGCAGTAGCGCCAATGGGCGGCCCAAGGCTGAGCGAATCACTTGCACCGGCTGCGCTCCGAGGGCAATGCGGATACCAAGTTCTTTCATGCGCTTCGACACGGAATAGGTTGCCATACCAAAGACGCCGGTCACGGCCAGCAACGCCGCCAGCAGACCCATGATGCCAAGACTTGCCGTCGCCACTCGTGCGGGGAATAAAACTAACGCGAGCGCGTCCGGCCAGCTATGGATGGTGAATGGCAGACTGGGATCGATGTTGGCGAGCATTCGATCCAGCGCCGGCGCTATCTCGCTCGGCGGCAATTGCGATCTGACGACCAGTGTGGTGTCGCTGTCTGTGCTCTGCGCGACGGCATAGAACATGGCGGGCGTTGGAGGTTCGGTCAGAGAATCGTATTTCCCGTTTTCCAGGACGCCGACAATCTCGTAGGAACTTTTGTCCCCAGTCATAAACCGACGCCCTACTGCATCGGAACTACCGAACATCTTCCGCGCAAACGTGTCGTTGACCAAGCTCACCTTGGGCGCCTTGGCATCGTCATGCCAGCTCAAGTCGCGGCCCGCCAACAAGCGTGTTCCGGCTGCTTGCAGGTAGCCAGGAGAGATCGAATAGTACTTAGCGGTCAGCACACTGTTGGAGGTCCGGAACTCCGTAGTACCCTGCGGATACACCTGCGAACTACTTCCACCGGTGCCAAGTGGCGCCTGATTGATGGTTCCGACGGCCGTCACACCGGGGATCCGCGCGCTCTCTTCCAGCATGCGCTGTTGAATCAGTAGCGACGCGTCATCAGAATGACCCGCCATCTGCATATCAGTCTCGGCGAGGGTGACGCCCTGGGGTTGGAACCCCAGCGGGGCGTGCAAGGAACGTACCATCCCGCGCAGGGCTACGAATGAGGACATCACCAGTAGAGTGCAGAGGGTAATCTGCACACCTAGAAGGAGGTCGCGAAGCGTAAAGCGACGAAAAAGGCTCGTGCTTTGTGCGCCACTCTTCATGGACTGTGCCGCACTGGTCGCCCAGATTTGCCTCACGGGAAGCAAGCCAAAGAGCAGTCCGCTGGCCACAGACAGCAGTATCGCCACACCATAAACGCTCGCGTCGGGTACGACCGTCACGTGGATGGGCATTTCCGCAAAAGGCTGCCAAATGGTCAGTGCTCTTAGCAGGACGGCGGAAAACAACGTCCCCACCAGACCACCCATAAGAGAGATGAGCACAGCCTCACTCAGGACCTGACGCAAGATGTGCCACCGGCTGGAGCCAATCGCCAGCCGAATCGCCAATTCACGACTGCGGTCAGCAGTGCGCGCCGCGAATATGCTGGCCAGGTTCGCACAAGCGGCCAGGAGTACCAGAAAAGCCAGCAGCATAATGCCGAATAGAAATGTTCGACTGGCGTCGCCAAGCTGGTCTCCCGCCAGGCCGGGCATAACCAGGCGAGCACTCAGGTCATCGTCAAAGGTCGGGTAGCGTGCCGCCAACTGGCGGGCAATTGAGTTGAGATTGTCGGTTGCCTGTTGCGGACTTATACCAGGCTTCAGCGTTCCCAACATCCAGATGCCATGGTTGCCGCGTTTGGACAGAAAATCGTAACCCTCGATCTCTTGCTCATTGACCATCGGCACCCAGAAGTCTGGCCAGAAGAATAGTTCGGTCCCATGAAAAGCTCTGGGCGCAACTCCGAGAATCGTGAACGGGTGCTTGTTGATCTCTACCGTGGATCCGATGACGCGGAGATCGCCGCTGAAATAGGAGCGCCAATAGGTCTCGCTCAAAACCAGATAGGGCGCCGAATTCGGCCCGTGCTCGTCGTCCGCATGAAATAACCGGCCCAGCACAGGCTCAACGCCAAGCATGTCGAAGTAATTGCCGGAAACTTCGTAGAACCAGCACTTGGTGGCAGTCTTTCCAGTGCTGAGACCGGCCCTTTGCATCCTGTAGGCGGCGATGGCGCTGAAGCTGGTGTTAAGCGCCTGGTAATCGCGGTAGTCCGGATAGGACTGATTGTCATATCCGTGCGGTTTTTGCACGATGTTGTAAAGGTTGTTGGCTTGAGGAACATCCAGCCGCTTGAGGATCAACGCATTGAGCACGCTGAAAACGATGACGTTCGCGCCTATGCCCAACGCCAGCGTTAGCACAGCAGCAATCGTAAAACTGGGCGATCGCCGTAACTGCCTTGCGGTGTAGTGCAGGTCCCGCCACAGGGCGTCCACTTTTAACGCAGCGTCGGTAGCGGCAACGCTTTCTTTCGTCAGCGTCGGATTGCCGAAACGAAGCAAAGCGTCGCGACGGGCCTCTTCTGGCGACATGCCAGCCGCAACGTTGTCTGCAATCCGCATCTCGATATGGGATCTAATCTCGGTATCGATCTCCTGCTCCAGTTTCGAGCGAGAGAACAAATTGCGAATGCGGTGGCCCATCGACATGGTGCTCTCCTCACGCGTAACGCAGGATCGCGCGAATCCCTTTGACAAGTTGCTCGAAGCTCTTTTCAGCTTCCTGTAACTGCTTCCGACCGGCAGCGGTCAGCCTGTAACACTTCGCTTTGCGGTTGGTTTCCGTCAGCTTCCACTCTGAACTGATCCATCCATTCTGCTGCATCCGGTGCAAGGCCGGGTAGAGAGAGCCCTCCTCCACATGCAACAATTCATCGGACGCGCGCTGAATATGGAGCATAATGCCGTAGCCGTGCAGCTCTCCCGACTGCGACAAGGTTTTCAGGACCAGCAAGTCCAGACTTCCCTGCAGATCATTTCTCGACATTGGCAAAGACCCCTAGACATCTCAGGAAACACTGAGCGAGCTTACCCATAGACGTCGAGGTATGTCAAGGGGGTGTTTTCTTAATTCGCGGAAATTCGGGTTGGGATCACTCACCGTTTTAAGGACCCGCTGCGGTCTCACTCGATCGGCTCGACCGCGATCCCGGGCTCCCTGCGGTCCTGGCGCTCCGGCCTCTGAGGAAATGCCAAGACAGAATTCTGTGCCGTCCCGACCGGGACTCAAGTTAGAATCACTCTGCAAGAAGTGGGGCGAATGCAGAACACGAAACTGGCGGTCGCCGACCCGCATCGCCGCTCTGTTCAAACCAAGTGACACTACATTATGACCTTGCTGGCCGACGGTTCACTCTATCTAAGACGCGCGCTCGCACTGGTGCTGGCTGTTCAGCTGGTTGGATGCGGCGGGACGCCCACGCCGGCGCCTTCTCCGCCGCCATCCGGTGGTTCGAGCACCACCACTCCCATCAAGCACGTGATTATCGTCATCGGCGAAAACCGTAGCTTCGATAACCTTTTCGCGACCTATCAGCCGCCGCCCGATTCATCGCAGCAGGTTTGGAACTTACTGTCGCAGCAAATCGTGACTACGACCGGAGCCCCAGGTCCCAACTTCGCCGCAGCAGTGCAGCATCAAGCCAGCGACACGGATATCTATCGGTTGAGTCCGCCACAGACGGGCAGCTTTGCCACCCTGCCGCAGCCCAACACAACTTTGAATCCGCTTTTGTTTCCCCCGGCGACCCAATATGGCATCGCGTCCGATCCCGGGCTCGCTCCTGACGACCAACATCTGCTGAACGACGGCGGCATTTTCCCGCAATTCTATTTCGTCCCTGACAACAGGTTTCCCGCCGATTTGCCCAACGGCCCGTTTCCGATCACCCAGTACCTGAAGTACTCGGATACGATGGGCGATCCGGTCCATCGCTTCTACCAGATGTGGCAGGAGATTGACTGCAGTGCCGCCAGCATCACCAGTTCCAATCCGAGCGGGTGCGCCGCCGATCTGTTCCCATGGGTGGGAACTTCCGTCGGCTGGGGACTTGAGAATACGCCTCCACCGTTGCCA
>Ga0187880_1003658_pt1 | contig 11640 bp, 9 predicted proteins | sample June2016WEW_19_4_FD_132998 | JGI IMG/M metagenome (GOLD analysis project Ga0187880, IMG submission 132998) | Peatland microbial communities from SPRUCE experiment site at the Marcell Experimental Forest, Minnesota, USA - June2016WEW_19_40 | ecosystem: Environmental > Terrestrial > Soil > Wetlands...
ACAAACTGGAGGACAGTGTTCAGATCTTCCGTATCGCCGCAGTGATAAGAACGGAGCTTCTTATTGGGTTCTCCGCTGCACCCCCGAAAGTTCCAAACCACAGCGTTCCAGCCATTACGAATCAATGCCCGCACCATGCCCATAGCGTAAGCTCGACGGGAATTCCCCTCTAACCCGCAACTGATGATCGCCGTTCGATCTGATCCAATGATACAGGAGTCGATATCGATAAAGTCGTTGTCGGAAGTGATGAGCCGCTCCCGCCGGTAGTTAACAGCCGGTACTCGACGGACGTTTGTGAAAATGGTTTGAAAATGCCCATTGGTGAAAAAGCGCGGAGGTGAATATCTCGAAAATTTCAGTACGGGCAATGTTGCACCATCCAATAAGGTGATCGACGCGATCTCAGTGTGGAATTCCAACCGAGGCCGCTTTTATAAACGATATCTGATAGTTTGTGCGAAAGTCCATCAAAATTTGAAGGCAGATTGTCCTGGGCGTACGGGACCGCACCAAACCACGCACTTCAATTGAAAGCGAAAGGATTCAAAGAAACGGAGGTTCAGGACCTTAAAAGGTCAATTTGGGAGGTGAAATAGGCGCCCTAAGCGCCCATTTGGCCGTCGGCAATTGTGGGAAAGGTGTGACGTCCGGAACGACATGGCAGGAGGACCTGCTAAGCATCACGGTGTTAACCAGTTCAGCTTTCCCGGCTTTCGCCGGGACGGTTTGGACGCGGTCGGCGGTTCGGGCAGGTCCGACCCGGTCCGCCAAATATTCTCTTTTCAATGCCTGACAGCTTTTTCCACAATGTGAGACTAAGAAAACTATATTTGTTCATTCGCGGATTTACGAATACATTCCTGCTACGTCACGTTGATTTGCCGGAGGGACAAGAATCACTTCTCCTGCCCCTCTCGTCTAATCCACCAAACGACTAGAGATTTGAGACTTACCCGTCAAGGGGGATTAACTGCTCTGACCGTGTCCCAATGTTCTTGAAGTGCCCATATTCCTTTCCATTGCCGTTGCCTTGCTTCCCAGGGACCGCAAGAGCTGTTGACGGACTCCTGCCAATTTTACGTGCCACTGACTTTTTGTTCATCGATTCAGTGCTTCCGGCAACACCATTACTTTTCAAACCATCAACCAGAGTCTTTAGTTCTCCCACAAAATGTTTCATCTGCCCTGCCTGGGCGCTCATTTCCTCAGATGCAGCAGCCGTTTCTTCGGAATTGGCGGCAGTTTGCTGGACCACCTTGTCCATTTCACTCACGGCTTTATTGATCTGCTCTATGCCCTGGGCCTGTTCCTGGGATGCTGCGGTAATCTCACCAACCAGTTCGCTCGACTTCCCGACACCGACTGCAACCTCCCTGAACTCCTGTTCGGTTTTGTCAACCATTTCGAGACCCTCCTTCACCTTCTTAACGGTACCTTCAATGAGGTTGGCAGTGTTTTTTGCGGCTTCGGCCGCTCTCATTGCGAGATTCCTCACTTCATCGGCAACCACCGCAAAACCCGCTCCGGCTTCTCCGGCGCGTGCCGCCTCGACGGCCGCATTGAGAGCAAGAAGGTTGGTTTGAAACGCAATTTCATCGATTGCTTTGATTATCTTGGAGGTTTCTTCGCTTGCCGTGGATATTTCTCTCATGGAGGCGCTCAATTTTCCCATGGACTGACCGGCCCGTGAGACTGTCTCGTTAGTCCCCTTCATCAATTGGTTGGCTTGATTCGAATTATTGGCGTTCTGCTTTGTCATGGAAGACATCTCCTCAAGGGATGAGGATGTCTCCTCTATGGCTGACGCCTGCTCCGATGCCCCTTCCGCAAGTTGCTGGCTAGAAGATGAAATCTGGCCGGAGGCGGATGCAACCTGGTCTGCGGCACCGTCTAATTCAACAATGATATGGTCAATCGGGCGTGAAATAGATCTGGCCATGCCATAAGCCAAAAACAAACCGCCCACTGCTACAAAGATCACCACCGCGAAAATGATATACAGGATTTGACTGAATTCTTTTTGCACCTCATCAAGATAGATCCCTGATCCTATAACCCACCCCCACTCCGGAAATCCCTTTACATAAGAAATCTTCGCTACTGGCTGGGTATGCCCGGGTTTGGGCCAGTAATAATCAACAAATCCCCCTCCCTTGCTTCTGACCATATCCACCATGGCCACGAACAGAGGCTTTCCGTTTGGGTCCTTGTTATCGGACAAGAGTTTGCCGTCCAATTCGCTCTTGAAAGGATGCATGATCATCCGTGGTTCCATGTCATTGATCCAGAAATACTCATCCCCTTCGTAGCGCAGATTCTTGATCTCCTCCATGGCCCTGAGCTTTGCTTCCTCCAGGGATACGGCATTCGCCTTTGCCTTCTTTGCATGATAATCTAATATGCCCCAGGCCGTTTCCACCACATGCCTGGTTTTCAAATACTTGCCGTCGAGCATTATTTGCTTAACCTTTGGGAAAAGGCCTACAAATACTGCAGAGAAACATGCTACCATGATAACTCCAAGAAGAAGTATCCTCGTTGAGAGTTTGAATTTGTTCAACATAAATGCCTCCTGCTCACATGGCCCGGACCGTGTTACCGTTTGCCGAAATAGGATAGATCCTTGCCATGTGGAATGAATTGTATGTTCGTTCAATTAGTTACGTACCATTAATCGGCAATCCCATGCGGTGAGTTGATACATATAAGTGCATATAAAATGCATATCAATTGTATGTAATACGTATTATTGGAGGGAGTGCAGGCAGGTTTTAAGATATCGTTAGCTTTTCAAGATGTCCGCTTCAATTGACAAGTAAAGTGCCAGGCCGGTTGTTTAATAAACAACAATTCCTGAGACCGAGGTTGGAAGAGGCCATTACATGGCTGTCGGCCTGCTGCCGGAAGCATGAGCAAAGAGAGTGGTCAAGGCCGCGCAGAGCCGAAGTCAAGCCTTTATAAACCCCCTTGACAAAATCCGGGTCTTAGTATTAAAATAACGGAATGTCCCAGTTTACGGTAGTGGCATTCTTCCTTTGACAAAGGAGGAATGCTATGCATAATAAGCTTACAGAAAAACTTATCATCCGTAAAGCACCCAAGAAGGAGACGATCCCAGTGACAGTTTGTGTTGCCGCCATGTTTTGGGGAACTTCAGTCATAGGCGCATCGGATCGCATGCTAACAGCGGGCGATATTCAATTCGAACCTCAGCAGACGAAAGTGGTAATCTTAACCAGTTCTATTGCTGCTATGCTTGCTGGGGATTCGCTTCTTCAATCTGAGATTATGCAAAGAGTCCAGATAGAGGTAAATTCACAGGTTGCGACTGATCCTACTAAATGGCTTAACCTTCGTGATGTAGCAGAACTTTATAGCAGGTATTATTGTGAAATCCGCTCCGAAAGGGCAGAAAAGGAGATTTTGGTCCCATTAGGGTTAGATAGCAATACATTCATAAGCCGTCAGAAAGAGATGGATGCAAATTTAGTGCAGATGTTGGCACGAGAATTGCTAAATTTCTCAATTCCCGGGCCTGGCGTGGCGGCATTAATTGTTGGAGTAGATATTACGGGAGCGCATATCTATAGGGTAGAAAACGAAAAAGTCCATTGCCATGACCATATTGGGTTTGCGGCGATAGGAATTGGATGGTGGCATGCAACATCACAAATGATGTTTTCTGGGCAAACCAAGCACAAAGATTTCCCAGAAACCTTGATATTGGTGTATCATTCAAAAAAGCGAGCCGAAGTAGCTCCTGGGGTTGGCGAGGCGACAGATATGTTCATGGTGGGACCAAAGCTTGGTACTTATTGGCCAATACCAGACAATATGATTAATGAGCTTGACGGCATCTATAGTGCTCAACGCGAGAGCGAACGTGCAGCAGAAAGTGCGGCGAGAGAAAGGACCGACATATATGTCACAACACTTACTGCCCCCGAGCCTAAAGAGCAAGTCTCAATCCAAACAGATATTGGAGGAAGCACGCCCACTGACAAAAAGGAGACTTCAGCCGAGCCTTAAAACGAAAACGGAGGGGCTGAAACAACCTCAGGAAAATGGCAGAAAGTTTTAAACGTCGATAAACTCTTCCATCTCCGTCTGTCTTGGCCCTGGGCCTGGGAATGCCCTTTCGACCAATCTTTCAAATACTTTCCAGTTAGACGCTGCCCGCTCAAGAGCCATTAGTTGTATAATATGGTTCTTGAGGTCGGGTTGGCCAATGTTGACCGAGAAGAATTGGTGATGCTTCCACCTTCGCCGCCTTGTCGTTTCCCTTACCGGATTCAGTTCTCTCAATTTTTTCAAAACTCCGTCAGGGAGCTTTTCGTAAACGATCTTGTTTATGATCTTGCCAATAAAAGGTGGGCGTTTGTTTCCGCCTGGATATGGCCATCTCTTTAAGCGATAAATATTCCTGAAAAAATCATCAGGAAACATTCTGGCCCATTTCAACCGTTCTTCCGAAAGATACAACTCAAGAAACCTATGCAGTTCATCTCTTTCTCTATCAGCTTGATAGCCTGTCGCTTCATCGACTAACGCTATTATGCCGACCTTAGCCAATACTCGAACGAGAGATTCCGCACATTGCCCGTATCGCCATTCTTGCTCTGTTTTGAGCAGCGCCGCATCGCGTGCTTTAAGGACAACTTCGCAAAGATCGTTGATAATCGTTGCTTCGTATCCAGTGGCGCGTTTATTCCCAAGCGTTTTCATTTCAATGGGTTTTTGAATGGCCAGGGTCAAATCTCCACCCAGAAAGGGTTTGAGCGCTTTGTGAGTCAAAATTCTGGTCGCTCCTTGGCCACGTCCTTTCATGCCAATCGCCCCGGTTAATCCTCTTCCCGATATAACCCTGGTCCCATCATCAAGGACAAAGCAGGGGATTTTGATGTGCGGAAAGTTCAGATAACCGTCATGTGTTGCCTTTGGTATCTTGGCCTCTATTGCCATAATCCCAATCCTTTCTGAATGGTTGCATCGAAAAGCATTCCACCATTGGTTTTCCGGTTATTGTATCGGTAGCAAAATTCGTCAATGTACTTCGGAAGGTGTCTCAGACTTACTTTATGGAATTGGCCGACAATCCCCCTCTTTAAAATTGCCCAGAAACTTTCGATGCTGTTTGTGTGAATGTTACCGTCAACGTACCAGACTTTATGATTGATGGTATGGTGTTCTGCGAATCTTTTCAGGTGAACATACCCGGTATATTCATCGGTCATCAAGGTTGCGCTTTGTACATCCACAAACGATCTGACCAGGGCGGACAGCTTTTTTGCGTTTAAATCGCCCTTTTTCATAACCTTGGCCTTCACGTTCCCATTTCTTTCCACCATTCCCACAACAGGCGTCTTGTCAGTTCCCCGGCCTCTTTTGTAGTTGGTGTCCGATGGGCAGCCCTTGCGGGGCTTCCCGCCTATGTATGCTTCGTCAATTTCCACAATCCCAGTAAGCAATTCTCTTTGCTGGTGCTGGCTCATAGCTTCCCTGATTTTCATGGCGATTCGCCAAGCAGTATCTTTGTTCACCTGGAGATCGCGGGATAACTGGCGGGAAGAAAGTCCCTTTTTAGCATTCAGGATAAGGGAGACAGCGAGAAACCATTTTTGAAGCGGCAAATGGGTGTGGTGGAAAATCGTCTGAATGGTCACGCTAAAAGCGGTTTTGCAGTTGTTACAATGGTGGCGTTGCTCTTTGGGTGCAGGGGTGGTATTCTGAGACTGGCAATAAGGGCAAGCAGGCTTGCCTCTCCACCTGACTTTTTCAAGGTGGTTGATGCAGTCCGCTTCGGTCGGGAAAAGTTCATAGATTCTGACGATGTTCATGGTCACTACCTCCTGTTGGGACATAAGCTAGCACGGGAGATAGCGGTTGTCAAGAGAAATCTGCTACCTTAAAATGGGACATTCCGTAAAATAAAGCCTTGGTTCCATCCTGTTCCTCTCTATCAATCAATAAGGTGAGCAATGGGGGTGGATAAAAGTACAATAAGCATCCTACTGGTAGAACCCCGTGATGACAGATGTCAGGTGATCCGCGAACTGTTCTCGGGAAGAACGCGCGGTAAGTATGAACTTGACCTGGCGCCTTCCTATGCCGCAGCTCTTTCGATGGTGCAACACCGGAACTATGATATTTGCTTTGCGCCCTCACATATCGGTGAACACGATGTGATCGATATGCTTTCGGAAATGCTCCGAAAAGAGTGGAAAATACCTGTAATAATTCTAACCAGTGGTGCGGAGTCAAGAATTGACGATGTCAATGCGACTGGACGAATGGACAACTATCGTCTGACCAAGGACCACTTTAGCGGGGATTTCCTGGAGCAGTACATAAGATATAGATTGGAGCGCAACCGGGTGGAATCCTTGGTGATGCGAGCCAAGAAAGAATGGGAGCAAATCTTTGACGCTGTTCCCGATCCGATTGCCATTATAGACCGAAACCATCGATTTCAGCGTGTCAACAGGGCGATGGCCGATCGGCTTGGATCGAAACCGGGGGACTTGATCGGCCGCTCATGTTATGAGGTTGTGCACGACCTCTCGTCGCCTCCCGATTTTTGCCCCATGACACTGATGCTAAATGATGGGCGAGAACATAATGCCGAGATTATCGAGGAGAATCTCAAGGGGGTCTTTCTTGTCAGTGTCTCTCCGTATCTTGATGATCAGAGTAATCTTATTGGGGGGATTCATGTTGCCAGGGATATTACACAACTAAAGAAAATTGAGGGAGCATTGCGTGAGTGGAACGAAGAACTTGAGCAGCATGTTGCAATGCGCACCTCGGAATTGGTCCAAAAAGCAAAGGACCTCGAGGAGTCAAATATAGCCTTAAAGTTCCTTCTGAGGCATAGGGAAGAGGATAAAACGGAAATCCAGGAGACAGTAACCCACAACATCAAAGAACTGGTTTTCCCTCACCTGGATCGGGTGGAGCACGGCGTTGTTACCAAAGAACAACTCATTGCCTGTATCCGGGAAATCAGAAGCACTTTGGAGAATGTCATTTCCCCTTTCCCAAGCTTTTTGTCCGGCAAGGGCCTGAGCCCTGCCGAGGTTAGAATTGCCGAAATGATCAGGGCTGGGAAGAGCAATAAGGAAATCGCGGACCTGCTTTCTATCAGTGACGGGACTGTCCGAGTACACAGAGAGCGTATAAGAAAAAAGCTCGGGTTGACCAATCAGAAGACCAGTCTTCAAGCCTACCTGTCTGGAGCGACGTAAGCGCTCACCAGCAGAGACACGGAAAGCACAGAGACAGAAACTTAAATGAACCGGTAAAACTAAGAGTCTGACCCTTGGTTGCTTGCGGTTTTTCCTGCATGCCCGTTTTCCTTTATGTCCACCCTCCGCCCGAGCCTGCCGGGGAGCCCGGATCAAAGCCTGCCCCGGACTTGATCCTGCGTGGGCCGTTCCGCGATCCAGTGTTGTGTCCGGAGAGTGTGGAAAAAGTTTTCTGAAAATAGTATAGTCGCAAATATAAAAGAAGAAGCAAGAAGCAAGAAGCAAGAAGCGGGAAGCGGGAAGCTCCCTGCTCCTCTGTCTCGAAAAGACCTTATGGGTTGCGCTCCGCTCGACCCATCCTACGGGTCTTTTCATGGTTTGGGGTGTCCCGCAGGGACACGAGGAACTGCGGTGAGTGATAATCTCAACTAACCGGGCCCATGATGATGTGGATAGATAAAGTCCATACGTACGGCAGGCTTATAAAGTTCAGCCACACGGTTTTTGCTCTTCCGTTCGCTCTGGCGGCCGTGCTGCTTGCAAATAGATATTACCCGGTGAGTTTCAGGACCTTTGCTCTCATCATGGTGGCAATGGCTTCGGCGAGGTCGGCGGCCATGGGGTTCAATCGCTTCGCCGATTATCGCTATGACCGTCTGAACCCGCGCACGGCGAATCGTCCTCACGTGACGGGGCATGTTGACCTGCTTTCGGTGCTCATTCTCGTTTCCCTTTCGGCGGCCGTCTTCATCATGTCCGCCGCTTTGCTCGGACGTCTTTGCCTGATATTGTCCGTACCGGTTCTGGCGGTCCTGTTTTTCTATTCATTTACAAAACGGTTCACCTCACTGTGCCACCTGATCCTGGGCTTCGGCATCGGCTTGGCCCCTGCCGGGGCCTGGGTCGCTGTCAGCGGTCAGTTGGACTGGAGAATCATGCCGCTCTCTTTTGCGCTCATGACCTACATCGCGGGCTTCGATATTTTGTATTCGTGCCAGGACATCGAATTTGACCGGGACCAGGCCCTGTTTTCACTACCCGCCTGCCAGGGGGCCGCAAAAGCTTTGTTTTTCTCCACCGGGCTGCATGCGCTCACGTTTGTCTTTTTGCTTCTGGTCTATTTTGCCTTCGATCTCGCAAGAATTTATCTCCTTTTCCTGTTGCTGATCGGTGTGCTGATCTTTGCCGAACACAAGCTGGTCCGGCCCGATTGCCTGGACAAGGCAAACGTCGCCTTTTTCCACGTGAACAGCGCGATATCCATTCTGCTCTTCCTAGGGGTCCTGGCGGGAACGTGGTTCATATGAAGAGCGCATACCAAAACCTGGGTGAATTCATCTCAGAGTTGGAAAAAGCGGGCGAGTTGCTCCGCGTAAAGGCCCCCGTTTCCAGTGATCTCGAGATCACGTGCATTACCGACCTGGCGTCCAAAGCCCCCGGGGGCGGCAAAGCGCTGCTGTTCGAGCATGTCCGAAAATCGCGCTTTCCCGTTCTGACCAACGCTTTCGGGAGCGAGCGCAGGATCTGCATGGCCCTTGGAACGCACTCCCTGGACAGCCTGGCCCAAAGGCTCGATCGCTTCGTGCGCATAGGGCCTCCAAAATCGTTCCGCCAGCTTGCCAGGATGCTTCCAATGGGGCTCGAGTTAATCAGATTTCTGCCCCGCAGGACCTCCAGGGCCGCTTGCCAGGAGGTCATCTACAGGGGAAAACAAATCGATCTGTCCATGCTGCCGGTCCTTAAGTGCTGGCCTCAGGACGGCGGCCCTTTCATTACGCTTCCGGTCGTGATTACGCGAAGTCTTAAAACCGGCAGGCGAAACGCCGGCATGTACCGCCTCCAGGTTTTTGACCGAAATACGACCGGTATGCACTGGCACATCCACAAAGACGGCTCGAACTATTTCCAGGAATACCGCAAGGCCGGCAAACGCATGCCTGTCGCGGTCGCAATCGGGACCGACCCGGCGGTAACCTACGCCGCCACCGCCCCCCTTCCCAGAGGCATAGACGAGATGATGCTGGCCGGCTTTATCCGGCAAAGACCGGTCCGGATGGCCCGCTGCGTCTCTGTTGACCTTGAGGTCCCGGCCGAGGCTGAATTCGTGCTCGAAGGATACGTGGACCCCGAAGAACTCCGGCAGGAGGGACCATTTGGCGACCACACGGGGTACTACTCACTGGTTGGCGACTATCCGGTCTTTCACCTGACGGCGCTGACGCATCGCCGAAATCCCGTTTACGCTGCAACCATCGTAGGGCGGCCCCCCATGGAAGACTGCTGGCTTGCCAAGGCCACCGAGCGAATATTTCTCCCGCTGCTGGGCGCACTTCATCCCGAGGTGCGTGATTTTTGGATGCCCTGGGAAGGTGTGTTCCACAACATCGTTGTAATGGCGATAGATAAGGAATATCCGGGGCATGCGCGCAGGATAATGAGCGCCGTATGGGGACAGGGGCAAATGAGCTTTTCCAAGGCTGTGGCGCTTGTGGACAGCGGAGTTGACCTGAAAAATCCCCGAAAAGTCATGGAGACGATTCTCAATAGAGTTGACCTGGAAAGCGATCTCTATATTACCGAAGGCATCCTGGACGTCCTGGACCACAGCGCCCCTGATCCGCTTTTTGGGGCCAAGATAGGGATCGATGCGACGAACAGGCGTCCGGACGAACGGCCAAGGCTAAAGCATGCGGCCGGACAAATTCCCGCAGACGAGGTTATCGAAAAAACCCTGAACAACACATCCGCCCTGCTTTCCGCCTTCCATGCTCCCCCGATTGATGTCTGCAACCGTCTCCTTCTTATCTCTTTCGCCAAAGACGGACGCACTCCGGGCCGAACCCTGTCCGAGAGGCTGCTGCGCAAACGGGTGCTAAAAACTTTTTCCATACTTGTCCTGCTCGATGCCGGGATAGACCTTCGGGATTATTCGCTCGTGCTCTGGAAAGTGTTTAATAATGTCGATCCCAGAAGGGACATTCTCAGGCAAGGTGGGCGATTGGCCATTGACGCCACGAGGAAAAGCGCCGAAGACGGCCATACCCGTCCCTGGCCTGCCGACATCGAGATGGCCCCTGAGGTGGCGGAAAGCGTCAGGAAGCGGGCAAAAGAACTGGGAATACAGGAGTTTTTCGGTCCATTTTGAATCTCTTCATAGAAATCCTTTTAATCTCGTCAAAGAATTCCCTTACTGCCTGGTTACCCCGCTGCGAAAAAAACTTCATCCACCCTCGCGAACCCTTTCCCAGCTTTGGCAGCCCAAAGAACGCCGCGCTTGATTTCCATTGAAAGATGCGCTCAAAAGTGGTATGATTGGTTGATTTAATAAATGGTTTCAATAACTTATTTGTGCCAGCCCATTTGTGCCCTGCAGGCATCGCTTGGCCTTGAAGCAAACAGAGGACATCAGTTTATGCAAAATATCGACATAGCGCCCGATTATGCTCAAGAACAACCTAACGAGCCTGTCGACGCTTCGGTTTCCGCCCCGCCGGCCCTTGAGGTACCGGCAATGGATCCTGTGGCGGCTTCGGAATACAACGCGCAACAGATAACTGTGCTCGAAGGCCTGAGCGCAGTGCGCGTGCGCCCTTCCATGTACATCGGCAATGTTTCCACCGAGGGTCTGCACCATCTGGTCTATGAGGTTGTTGACAACAGCATTGACGAAGCTCTTGCCGGCCACTGCGACCACATTCGGGTGCAGATTCATCTCGACGGCTCGGTGACGGTGGACGACAACGGGCGCGGCATTCCGGTGGACATTCACGAAAAGGAAAACATCCCGGCTGTAACGGTCGTTATGACCATGCTCCACGCGGGCGGAAAATTTGACGATTCGAGCTACAAGGTTTCCGGCGGTCTCCACGGGGTCGGCGTATCTGTGGTAAACGCGCTGAGCGAGTACCTGGAGGTCGAAATCCGGCGCAACGGCAAAGTTTACTTTCAGCGCTACGAGCGCGGCGAGCCCAAAACGGAGCTTCTCGTAAGGGGCGAAACCCAAAAGCGGGGGACGCGCGTAACTTATAAGCCCGACCCGCTCATTTTCGAGGAAACGGAGATAAGCTTCGACATTATTGCCGAACGCATGAGAGAGCTGGCTTTTTTAAACAGCGGCGTGCGAATCGAGCTTATAGACGAGCGCGTTCCAAGGGAAAAGCTCTTCTATTACGAAGGCGGTCTTGTATCGTTTGTGGAATACCTAAACAGGAACAAGGAGCCGATCTTCCCGGAAGTTATTTCCATATCGGGTGACAAGCATGGGATCTCAGCCGGGGTCGCCATCCAATATAACGGCACATATAACGAGAAGATTTTCACCTTTGCCAACAACATCAACACCAAAGAGGGCGGGACTCACCTGGTCGGCTTCAAGGCTGGCCTTACGAGATCG
>Ga0187880_1003660_pt1 | contig 11638 bp, 7 predicted proteins | sample June2016WEW_19_4_FD_132998 | JGI IMG/M metagenome (GOLD analysis project Ga0187880, IMG submission 132998) | Peatland microbial communities from SPRUCE experiment site at the Marcell Experimental Forest, Minnesota, USA - June2016WEW_19_40 | ecosystem: Environmental > Terrestrial > Soil > Wetlands...
GAGCAGGTGATCGATATGGACCGGCGCGCGCCGGAGAGCCAGGGCCGCGGGAACGTCTATCAAAGCTACTACAACGACGTGCGCTCGGAATACGAGGCCATCCGCAACGCTTACGCGGAGGCCTCCCACGACGGCTAGCGTACCCATTGGGAGCTTAACGCATCCCGCCGGGGCCGGCCTTCTCATTTCATCTCGATTCGAAACGCCGTTTCACGGGCGGTGCTGCCTTCGTTGGTCGAGTAGCCTGCGCGCCCGTTCCGTGCCAGCGCCACTTTCGAAGCCGCGTCGGTGCGCGCAGCCACCACACCGCCGCCGGGCCGGCGAGATGCAAGCGCAGGGTGGCGAAGAGCACGAGCGCAAGCTGGACGCCCTTTTGGCACAGTTGGGCAATCCGTACGGAGTCGCAACTTACAAGCCGTACAACTCTTCCGGCGAGATGTATCTGCACAACTATATCGGGATGATTGGCATCCCCATGGAAATGTACCCCGAGTTCCCGGACGACCGCGATACGATCCTGCTAACCGAACATGCCAAGTTCGACCCGCAGATCGTGGACAAGATCTGGAAGCACCTTAACGCCAACAAGACCGTCGTGATCACCACCGGGCTGCTCAAGGCTCTGCAAGGCAAAGGCATCGAAAACATCGTGGAAGTCGAGTACACCGGCCGGAACATCGTCACCAACAAGTTCACCTTCCGCCGGATTATGGACGAGGAGCCTGCCAACTACTACTACTCCCCGACCGACCTCGTGTTTCCGCAGCTCGAGTACGGGCTGGTGGATTCCGAGGAGATCATCCAGGCAATCTACAAGGAAAGCAGCCGCTATCCGCTGCTGCTGCGCGTGAGAGGTCTGGAGAAGGGCAAATTCTACATCCTCACGACGCCGGAGAATGAGAGCGATCTCTACCAACTTCCGAAGGAAGTGCTCGGCCAGATCCGCCGCGACCTGATGCAGGAGATTCCGGTATACCTGGACGCCCCGAGTCAGATCTGCTTGTTCACGTACGACAACAACACGTTCATCACCCAGTCCTATCAGCCGGCCCCGACCCGCTACAAGATCGTCATCAAGAAGCCGGCCGTCAAATTGGTCGATTTGGGAACTGGGGCCCAGGTCCGCGGATATACGGAAGGCGAAACCTCGGTATTTGAAGTTCTACAGGCGCCGCGAACGTATAACGCGTACCGGTTCGATTAAGGGTGGAATTCGCGCACGAGCCATAAGGTCTGCTTTCCGGCGGCGACCGCTGCTTTGAGCACCGCCGCGCTGACACCCTTGACCATCTTGATGATGTCCTGGTTCTGTAAGACGCCCGCACTGGAAGCAGCCTGCGCGGGTTGCCTCGCGTGCAAGGGGATCGCGGATCTGAGCAACTGAATCCTGGCATCAGGGCAGCACGGGGCAGCACGCGCGAGGCGCCGGCAGAAAATGTCCGCCCCGTTGCGCCCCATCCTTGGCAGCGTTGACAGCCATATTCTTCCCCGCCGCAAACGAACGGACCAACTGGACGCTCGACCATGCCGATCTGTTCTGTGGTCACATTCTGCCCCGAAGCCGGTCGATTTCACGGCGATCGCGTTTCGATGGCTTGCCTTCCCGCAACGCTTCGAAATGCGGCATCGCTTTGCGCTCTTCTGCCAACTTCAGCCGCAACTCCCGGCTTGCCTCTGTCTCACGGTAAAGCGTCTGCGCAACCGCCGCCGGGCCGCGCATCTCGCGAAGAACCAAGACCTCCACCTGAAAGTCGCCTCCGTCGTTCTTCACCTGCAACAGGTCGCCGACTCGAACCTCGCGCGCAGGTTTGGCTGTTTGTCCGTTGGACTCGATCCTGCCGAGTTCACATGCCCGCGCAGCGAGCGACCGCGTCTTGAAGAATCGGGCGGCCCAGAGCCACTTGTCCATTCTCACGCGGGGCATCATCCCATTCTTGTACTATGACGGAATCTCCAGTGGGCTATTAGTGCCGACACTTCTTGCCGAACTACAGCGTTCCGGTGAGGGCCAAACCGGCCAGACGGATCTGATCTTCGCCGGTCAGGGAAGTTATGCCGGACACTGGCCGGCTTCTCGGGGAGTAATCCGCAGCTTACTGCGAATCCCCGGTATGGCCCTCAGATTTGATGGAGTCCCGATCACCGGTGCGCTTTTGTGCGACCTGCGGGGCTTGCACGACTGGCGCGAAGAGATCATGATCGTCCTCAAACCGCTTCACCTGTTTCTTGCGGCAAGCTCCGGGATGTTCAAGCCTTGATTCGGCAATCGGAACCGGACCGCCCAGGGGATTAGCGCTGCTGCGCCGGCGCCGTAGGCTTCCGCTTCTCGGATGGCATCGAAGTCGCGCACCTCAACCGTGCCGCCCCGCAGAGTGACCTTGGCCGGCTTGTGGTTAAGGAAATTGTGCGTGATGTCTTCCATGAGCGTGACTTTATTGCGCCCTTTCTGATGGCGGGGATTGAGAATACACAAGCGGCTTCCAAGTGGTAACGGGAGTGGCAATACGCCACCTGACCAGCAGCGCGATGCTGGGCCACACAAGTGCAGCCGTTCCTCTTCAGGAAGCAATACTAACTTCTGTCTCACCATCCATCGCGCGAAGCCCGACCTTTGGAGCAAGCTGCCATGGGTCCAACAGCGCTTCCTGCGATACGCCGGCCAACTGGCGAAGGGTCCGCTTGCTAAACGGTTGCAGCATTGCCTCGCTTATCCCTTTCTCTTCTCCCGCCGATGTTCTTCGCGAATGAGTCGTACGCGGCTCGGAACATTTTTGCGAGCGCGAGCGCGGTTCGCTTGTCAAGGTTCTTGTCCGCCCGCAGGTGCAACTCCACGACGTCGGGGGTTGTGTGATTCCTGTGCAAGAGAATCACCCGGAGACCGGAGGTGAAGGATGGAAATCGACGTTACGAACATCGAGGTAATGGTTGAAGGCGAAGGCCTTTTGGATATCGAAGCCATTCGGCTTCAGGAAGGTAACACGGGACGCGAAATTGTCGCCGCAGTCGCCGTGAAGGCTGGATTTCCGGTCGCAGAAGGCCTCCTCTTCCTAGAGGACGTCGAAGAGCCGATCGACTTGGCTATCGTCGCCCGGTATCGTACGACTTTCCGGTTCTGATTTTCGGGGTAGCCGCGGTCGAGCCGAACGGCGCTTCGAGCGAATATTGCTTCCGCTTCGAACTGACCGACTTTCCCGGAATCGCACCGGAAGCGAAGATATGGGACTGCGCGGGAAACGCCGTGCTGCCCCAGGGGGGCGGCCACCACCAGGCCGCCCGGCTTATCCCGGAAGACCCGGTTCACGCGCGCGATGGCCTGCATCAGTCCGTGGCCCCGCATGGGCTTGTCCAGGTACATCGTGTGCAGGCACGGCGCGTCGAAGCCGGTGAGCCACATGTCGCGGACAATCACGATCCTGAACGGGTCGTCCGCCAGCTTGAACCGCTTGGCCAGCTTGTCCCGGCGCGGCTTGTTCCGTATGTGGTCCTGCCAACCGTCCGGGTCCGAGGCGGAGCCGGTCATGATGACCTTGAGCGTGCCCTTGTCGTCCGCTTCGCTGTGCCACTCGGGCCGCAGTTTCACGATGGCGTCATACAGTTCCACGCAAATGCGGCGGCTCATGCAGACCACCATCGCCTTCCCGTCCATGGCTTCCAGGCGCGTCTCGAAGTGCTCCACCAGATCCCGCGCGATCAGGTTGATGCGTTTCTCCGCGCCCACCACGGCTTCGAGCGCCGCCCACTTCGACTTGAGCTTTTCCTTGCGCTCCTCCTCTTCGGTTTCCGTAACTTCCTCGAACTCTGTATCGAGAAGCGGCTTTTCCTTCGGGTCCAGTTCCAACTGCGCCAGCCGGCTTTCGTGATAGATCGGAACGGTGGCTCCGTCCTCCACGGCGCGCTGGATATCGTAGATGCTGATGTAATCGCCGAACACGGCGCGCGTGTTCTTATCGGTCAGCTCGATGGGCGTGCCGGTGCAGCCGATGAACGAGGCGTTCGGCAGCGCGTCCCGCATCTGGCGCGCGAAGCCGTCGATGAAATCGTATTGGCTGCGGTGGGCCTCGTCGGCGATCACCACGATATTCCGGCGCTCCGAGAGCAGCGGGTAGCGGTCGCCCCTCTCGTCGGGCAGAAATTTCTGAATGGTGGTGAAGACCACCCCGCCCGACGAAACCGCCAGCAGCTTGCGCAGATCGGCCCTGGTTTCCGCTTGAACCGGGTCCTGCCGGATGGCGTCGCTGCACCGGGCGAAGGTATCGTAAAGCTGGCCGAGCCTGGCCCGTGGGCCCCAATGCCGGCACGATGCCGGCCGCCCCAACCGCCTGCCCCAGCAGACTGCGCCGGCTCAGGGAATCCGTCATTCCGTTCTCGCCTCCACCGGATGGCGCGGGGCATTTCCGCTCCCGCCGCGGTTCCGGCTTATGCCTTGGTAGTGACCGTGACGCTGCTCGATTTCAGCCCGGGCGAGCTCGCAGTCAGTTGAATCCGCCCCGCCTTGGCCGTCGATTGCACTATGGCCAGACACAACCCACGGAACGCCTTCCTGCGGTTGCCCTTGAAATACTCATGACTCTCGGGATTCCCGCTGTCCACCCCGATGATTTTTCCCTCGCCCTGCATCTCGAAGGTGACCTCATTGTCCGCGGTCGGCACTACCCGACCTTGCGCGTCGAGTATCTTAACTGTGAAATGAGCGACGTCCCGGCGGTCGGCCGCTATGGCGTCCCGGTCCACGGAAAGTTCAACGGCAGCCGGCTCTCCCGTGGTCGAGACCTCGACCTCGAGGACCACCTTCCCGTCCTTGACGCCCACGGCTTTCAGCGTGCCCGGTTCATATGGCACCGTCCATGCCAGGTGCAGATCCGACGTGGTGCGCGGGGCGGTGCTCCGGCCCTCGCGCTGAGGCGGCCAATACCCCATGCGCGGGAACCAATAGCCCTGTACCCCGTAGGACTCGCCGTTCACAAACAGCTCTACGGTGTCGCAGTTCGTGTAGCACAGTACCGGTATGACTTTTCCTTCCCTGCCCTTCCAGTTCCAGTGAGGGAACAGGTGGAGCATCGGCTTATCCGTCCACTGGCTCTGGCAGAAGAAGTAGCCATCCTTTGGGAAGCCGCAGGAATCCAGCACTCCCGAGGGCGTCGTAGGCCACCCGGACTCCCTCACGTAGTCATAACCCGACCACAGGTGGTCGCCGGTCGCGTAGTCGTAGGTCCTCGTGAACTTCGTCAACAGCTCGATCTCAGTCCCTCGATGGTTGGGCCTAAGCGGTTGGGGAAGGACCGCGCTACCCTTGCTCACGACGGGGAGCGGCGGGACAAGCTCGGAATAGTCGCCCCTGACGCCGCCCATGACCTCGTTCTCCGTGCCGATGAACCTTCTCTGCGGGAACGCATGGCGGTCGTCGCTGTAGGCCGATTCCGCCCGCTTGGCCCGGCGGTCCGAATAGTTGTAGCCAGCCACGTCCAGCACCGCCAGGAACTCCGGCGGCGTACCGACTTCACGTCCACCCAGATTGGCGGCGATCCTGTCGCAACCCATGGTGACTGGCCGGGTAGGGTCTTCCCGGTGAAAGAACTCGACCAGCCTCTTGACCATTTCTACGCCGTGGATGGAGGCCTGCTCGCCGATCTCATTGCCCGCACTCCACAGCAGCACGGAAGGGTGGTTCCGATCGCGCCGGACAAAGCTGACTGCGTCCCGCTCCGACCATTCGTCGAAGTATGGGCCGTACCCGCCCGCGGTCTTGTCTTGCTTCCACTCGTCGAAGATCTCATTCATTACCAGGAAGCCCAATCTGTCGCACAGGTCCAGGAATGCCGGATCGTAAGGATTGTGAGAGGTCCGAATGGAGTTGCATCCCGCTGCCTTCAAGATCTCGAGGCGCCGTTCCCAAACCCGCTCCGGCACGGCCGTTCCCACCGAACCGCAGTCGTGATGCAGGCACATGCCGTTTATCTTCACCTGCTTGCCGTTCAGCAGGAATCCCTTGTCTACGTCGAACTCAACCCGTCGAATCCCAATCGCCGTGTCGTACGAGTCGGTCACCCGGCCCTGATCCGTCACCGAGGTGCGCACCTTATAAAGATAGGGATTCTCAAGCGACCACAAGTTCGGCTTGGTTACCCGTATCTGCTGCACAAACTCGAATTCTCCGCCGGCTGCGATGCTCTTGCTCTCGCTCGCCTGCGCGGCCTGAGTCGGGTTTCCGTCCCGGTCGAGTATGGTGGCGGTTACCACGCACTCGGCAGCGCTCTTGCCTTCATTCTGAACCCTGGCCTTGATTTGGACGGTGGCGGCATCCGCATCGACCTGCGGTGTCGTGATGAACGTGCCCCAGTAGGCGCCGTGCACCGGGTTCGTAACCAGCAGCCAGGTATGCCGGTAAATTCCGGACCCCGTGTACCAGCGTGAGTTGGGCCGGTGGGAGTTGTCCGCTTTGACCGCAATCGCGTTGTCCGCCCCGTACTTCAGGTGGGGAGTCAGATCGTAACAAAAACTGCTGTAACCGTACGGCCGCTTGCCGAGGTACTGACCGTTGATCCACACTTCGCTGAGCTGATACACGCCCTCGAACTCGATGGACACCTTCTTGTCTCTGTAAGATTCGGGAACGTTGAAGTGCTTCCGGTACCAGCCGATGCCCATGGGCAAAGACCAGACGTTCGCCCCAGCCGCCTGGGTGAAGGGCTCCTGGATGCTCCAGTCATAAGGCAGGTCCACGTCTCTCCACTTGGCGTCCGCGAAATTCGGCGCCTGCGCGCCGGAGGCATCCCCCCGGAAGAACTTCCAGCCGAAGTCGAAAGAATCCCGGACGCGGCCGCCCATGCCGCCCGCCGGCGGCGTTTGCGCGTTGGCCTGGCCCGTGGACCCCAATGCCGACAGCACGCCGGCCGCCCCGGCAGCCTGCCCCAGCAAACCGCGCCGGCTCGGGAAACCCGTCAATCCATTCTCCTTCTTCATAATCGCCTCCACGGGGTAGCGCGGGGGATTTCCGCCCCCGCCGCCGTTCCGGCTTATGCCTTGGTAGTGATAGCAACGCTGCTTGACTTGAGCCCGGGTGAAGTCGCGGTCAGTTGAATCCGGCCCGCCATGGCCGTCGATTGCATGATCGCCAGGCACAACCCATTGAACGCTTTCCTGCTCTTGCCCTTGAATTCCTCATTGCTCGCGAGATTGCCGTTGTCGAGCCCTATGATTTTGCCCTCGCCTTGAATCTCAAAGTCGACCTTATTGTCCGCAGTCGGCACTACCCTGCCCTGCGCGTCGAGTATCTTAACCGTGAAGTGAGCGACGTCGCGGCGGTCGGCCGCTATGGTGTCCCTGTCCACGGAGAGTTCGATAGCAGCCGGTTCTCCGGTGGTCGAGACCTCGGTCTCCAGGACCACCTTCCCGCCCTTCCGGCCCACGGCTCTCAGCGTGCCCGGTTGATAGGGCACCGTCCATGTCAAGTGCAGGTCCGACGTGGTGCGTGGCGCGCTGGCCCGGCCCCCGGGCTGCTCGGGCCAATACCCCACGCGTGGGAACCAGTAGCCCTGCTCACCGAAAGACTTGCCGTTCACAAACAGCTCCACGCTGTCGCAGTTGGTGTAGCAGAGCACCGGTATGACGTCGCCTTCCTTGCCCTTCCAGTTCCAGTGAGGGAACACGTGGATCATCGGCTTGTCGGTCCACTGGCTTTGATAAAAATAGTAGCCGTCCTTGGGGAAACCGCAAGTATCGATCACCCCGGCGCCCGAGCCCTTCGAAGGCCACTGGGCCTCGCCCAAGTGGTCGATACCCGTCCACATGTGGTCGCCGGTCACGTACTCGTAGGTCCTCCGGAACCGCCACAGCATCTCGGCCGAAGTACCTCGATCGTTGCGCCTGCGCGGGGCAGGCCCGCCACTCGTCGGGACCAGGCCGGAGTAGTCACCCCTGACGCCGCCGATGGACGAGTTCTCCGTGCCGATGAACTTTCTCTTGGGAAAGTCGTGCCGGTCGTCGCTGCAGTATGTTTCCGCCCGCTTGGCCCGGCGGTCGAAATAGTTGTAGCCAGCCACGTCCAATAGCGCCAGGAACTCTGGCGGCGTACCGACTTCACGTCCGGTCAAATTGGCGCCGATCCGGTCGCAACCCATGGTGGTGAAATGGGTAGTGTCCTCCTTGTGAATGATGTCGGCCAGCCTCTTGAGCACCTCCACGCCGTTAACGGCGGCTTGTTCGCCAATCTCGTTGCCGAGACTCCACAGCAAGACTGAAGGGTGGTTCCGGTCGCGGCGGACGAAGGCCGTCAGGTCCCGCTCCGACCATTCATCGAAGTAGTTGCCGTATCCGTTGGCAGTCTTGTTTTGCTTCCACTCGTCAAACATCTCGTTCATTACGAGGAAGCCCACTTTGTCACACAGGTCGAGGAACTCCGGCGCGTAGGGATTGTGAGAGGTCCGAATGGAGGTGAAACCCGCCGCCTTCATGATCTCCAGCCGCCGTTCCCAAACCCGTTCCGGCACCGCCGCTCCCACCGAACCGCCGTCGTGATGCAGGCAGAAACCGTTCAGTCTCACGTGCTTGCCATTCAGCAGGAATCCCCGGTCCAAGTCGAACTCGACCTTTCGAATCCCAAAAGTCGTGTCGTAGGAGTCGCCGCCGCCACGACCCTCTCCCATCACCGAAGTACGCACCTGGTAAAGATAGGGACTCTCAAGGGACCATAAGTTCGGCTGGTCCACGCGGATCTGCTGTACGAACTCGGCTTCTCCATTGGCCGCGATGTTCTTGACCTCGGTGACTTGCGCACCCTCGGCCACGTTCCCGTCGCGGTCCATGATGGTGTTGGTCAGCCGGCACTCGACGGGGCTGCTGCCTTCATTCTGAACCCTGACCTTGATTTCAACCATGGCAAAATCCATCTCCACCTTGGGCGTAGTGACGAACGTGCCCCACTCGGCGACATGCAACTGGCCCATCACCAACAGCCAGGTGTGCCGGTAAATCCCGGAACCCGAGTACCAGCGGCAGTTTGGTTGCTTGGAGTTGTCCGCCTTGACCGCAATCGCGTTCTCGCCGCCATACTTCAGGTGCGGACTGAGATCGTAGGAAAAACCGATGTACCCGTTCGGCCGCTTGCCCAGGTACTGGCCGTTGATCCACACCTCGCTGAGCTGATACACGCCATCGAACTGGATGAGTACTTTTCTGCCACTGTAAGATTCGGGGATGTTGAAGTGTTTCCGGTACCAGCCGATACCCGTGGGTAAGTAACCGCCTTGCCCCTTTGCCGGCGCATTCTCGTCGAACGGCCCCTCGATGCTGAAGTCATGAGGCAAGTCCACGTCCTGCCAGCTCCCGTCCGCGAAATTCGGTTGCTGCGCGCCTGGAGCGTCCCCCTTGAAGAACTTCCAGCCGAAGTCGAAGGTACTCTTGCGGCCTCCCCCGCCCAAGCCGCCGCCCCCGCGGCCAGCGCCGCCGCGACCACCGCCCGCCGGCGGCGCTTGTGCGGGGGTTTGCGCGTCGCCCCGGCCCGTGGACCCCAATGCCGATAATACGCCGGCCGCCCCAACAGCCTGCCCTAGCAAACTGCGGCGGCTCAGGGAATCCGCCATTCCGTTCTCGTTTTGCATGTGGTTCTCCAAAGTGTACTCAGCTGTTACCGTTTCAGTGTGTACGGGGATCCTCAGTCATCGCGCATCAGGCGAGCCGGTGTGCCTCGGAAGTAGCGATAGCCACGCTGCTTGATTTGAGCCCCGGCGAAGTCGCGCTCATTTGAATCCGGCCGGCCTTGGCCGTGGATTGCACAATCGCCAGGCACAACCCATTGAACGCCTTCCTGCGATTGCTCTTGTAATCTTCATGACTCGCCAGATATCCGTTGTCCACCCCTATGATTTTGCCCTCGCCCTGAATCTCGAAGGTGACCTCGTTGTCCGCGGTCGGCACGACCCGACCCTGCGCGTCGAGTATCTGAACCGTGAAATGAGCGGCGTCCCGGCGGTCCGCCGCTATGGCGTCCCGGTCCACGGAGAGGTCAATCGCAGCCGGTTCTCCCGTGGTCGAAACCTCGACTTCAACGACCACCTTTCCGTCCTTGGTGCCCACGGCTTTCAATGTGCCCGGTCGATACGGCACAGTCCAGGTCAGGTGCAGATCCGATGTGGTGCGTGGAACGTTTTGCCGGGCAACGGGTCCCCCGCGCCCTATGCGCGGGAACCAATACCCCTGCGCCCCAAAGGACTCGCCATTCACAAACAACTCTACGGCGTCGCAATTCGTGTAGCAGAGTACCGGTATGACTCTTCCTTCGTGGCCCTTCCAGTTCCAGTGAGGGAGCAAGTGGATCATCGGCTTATCGGTCCACTGGCTCTGACAGAAAAAGTAACCGTCCTTGGGGAAGCCGCAGGTATCGATTACCCCAGCGCCCGAGCCCTTCGCTGGCCACGAGGCTTCGCCCAGATGGTCGATACCGGTCCACATGTGGTCGCCGGACACGTATTCGTAGATTCTCCTGAACCTCCACAACTGCTCGAAATCGGTTCCTCGATTGTTGCTCCTGCTCACGGTGACCCCAAAGCTCGCTGGAAGAAGCTCGGAATAGTCGCCCCGGACGCCGCCCATGGACCCGTTCTCCGTGCCGATGAACAATCTCTTTGGGTACGCGTGCCGGTCGTCGCTGTAATATGTTTCCGCCCGCTTGGCCCGGCGGTCTGAGTAGTTGTAGCCAACCACGTCCAGGACCGCCAGGAACTCTGCCGGCGTACCGACTTCACGCCCGCCCAAATTGGCGGCGATCCGGTCGCAACCCATGGTGACGGGCCGGGCCGGGTCCTCCCTGTGAAAGATCCCGACCAGCCTCTTGACCATCTCTACGCCGTTAACGGCGACTTGCTCGCCGATCTCGTTGCCGGCACTCCACAGCAAGACTGAAGGGTGGTTCCGGTCGCGCCGGACGAAGTCCGTTACGTCCCGCTCCGACCATTCGTCGAAGTATTGGCCGTATCCGTTGGCAGTCTTGTTCTGCTTCCACTCGTCAAAGACCTCATTCATCACCATGAAGCCCACTTTGTCGCACATGTCCAGGAATTCCGGCGCGTAAGGATTATGAGAGGTCCGAATGGAGTTGAAACCCGCTGCCTTCATGATCTCCAGTCGCCGCTCCCAAACCCGTGCCGGCACCGCCGCTCCCACCGAACCGCCATCGTGATGCAGGCAGAAGCCGTTCAGTCGCACGTGCCTGCCGTTCAGCAGGAATCCCCGGTCCGCGTCGAACTCGACTTTTCGAATTCCAAAAGGCGTGTCGTACGAGTCGGAGCCTCCACCCATCACCGACGTGCGCAGCGAATAAAGATAGGGATTCTCAAGCGACCACAAGTTCGGCTGGTCCACGCTTATTTGCTGCACGAACTCGTATTCTCCGTTCGCGGGAATGGTCTTGGCCTCGCTCGGCTGTGCGCCCTGCACGCCCTCGGCCGGGTTCCCATTCCGATCGTTTATGGTGCTGGTGAGCCTGCACTCGACCGGGCTCTTGCTTTCATTCTGAACCCTGGTCTTCACTTGTACGATGGCGGAATCCATGTTTACCGTGGGCGTGGTGATGAACGTGCCACCCTCGGCGACATGCACCAGGCCCGTAACCAGCAGCCACGTGTGCCGATAAATCCCCGATCCC
>Ga0187880_1003662_pt1 | contig 11631 bp, 9 predicted proteins | sample June2016WEW_19_4_FD_132998 | JGI IMG/M metagenome (GOLD analysis project Ga0187880, IMG submission 132998) | Peatland microbial communities from SPRUCE experiment site at the Marcell Experimental Forest, Minnesota, USA - June2016WEW_19_40 | ecosystem: Environmental > Terrestrial > Soil > Wetlands...
ATAGATTCGCCAAATGTCAAGGGGTTTTTGGGACTTTTTTTCTACTCCTCAATTCTGTCGCTCGGCCCGCCGAAACTGGAGAGCGCAGTTACCGCGGGACTTTCCGGATGAGTCTCTAGGAGAAGGCGCTCACGCGGGCCCATCACGATGATACGTTCGGGATGAACAAGAATCTGGACCTGTCGGATCGGCGTGGAATCGGGCGACTGCCGGAAGATCCCGCCATTCAGCACGATCAGGGCGGTCAACTCGTGGGCCAGGGCGTCCACGGATTTCACCACCGGCTTCGCTCGGGCCAGCAAACTGAAGGCAAGCAGGAACAGTCCCCCAGCCAGCGCCGCGGCTCCCGATCCCCCCTGGGCATAACGCCACACAAGCCACCCACCACACAAGGCCACGGCCAGGCGAACGCAGGTCCAAGCCCACACGCGCCGCCGCAGACGCCGGATGCGCGGGATCAGCAGGATGGTCCCGAACAGCACGAACAACCCCGCTTGCTTGGCCAACTGGCCAAACGTGCGGCGGGGTTGAGTGGGCTGCTCCCCTGAATTGTCTTCCGCCATAGGCCCCTAAGAAGAATCTCGCACAACCGGCGCTTGCAGGCAAATTCTCGCGGCCCTGGGCGGTGGGTCATTTTGATGTCGTGGCGGCTCCACGCCGCGCTATGGCGAGGTAAACTCGCCGCTACTTCATAAAATTGACCCGCTACCCGGCATTTCACGTTGCCATGGTCGTTCCCCGCCGAAAGTACGACAATTTGTCCGAGTACACACCAACCACCCCATCGAAAATCGCGCAGGAACATTTTGTCGTTATCCAACCCGGCCGTCAAAATCGCGGTCAGTCAAATTGTCCCACTGGGTCGTTGCCGCCCCGCCGATGGGGGCCTTGTCGGACCACATCCCACTTCTACTGGCAGGTGTGGCCAAATGTGGGATAGACTCTTCAGGTTGCCAATCCAAGCTTCTCGGCCCATTGCCCGGCCGACCAGCGCAACGATCCCAAGGTCCTTCCTATGCCCATGTCCCCCGATCATGACATCACTTCCGTCATTAGCAAAATCCCCTATCGAATGGCCTTTGCGGGCGGATGGATTGACCAGCCGTTCGTTTCCATGCACAACCCTAGTCCACCGGGTTCGATGGTGGTGGTAGGAGTTGAGCCAACCTTTCGCTTCATGGATCGCAGCGGAATGGCCACCAGCACGCGTGAGGTCGCGCGCAAATTATGGAACAACGCTTTGCCGGACGTTGACCCGCGGGAATTGGTGCGCGTCCTCTATGATGCCGAAAATCAAGGCAAAGCTGCGCCCTCGGGATCACAGGATATGGCCGGGCTGATTATTCCGGGCATCAGCCGGCTGGATTACGATATCGCCTGTGAGGGCGGCTATTTCCCTGCTCACATCGAAACCAACAATGATCCTGCCGTCGCGCGCTGGCTGGAGAACGTGATCCACATCCTACCCATCGCGCCCCGGCCCGATCATTACAATCCGCTCGAAGAAAAAAACCTGAACAAGGAATGGATACGCCGTCTGGGCCAATCGGGGAAGGACTGTTACGCGGCGATCCTGGCGATGGACGCGCACGCGCTCGGCGCATCCATGAATGAATGCATGCGCTGCTGGGAGGCAATTCTCCCTTGCACGATCAGGCATCCGGCCATCACCGTCGATTTGAAGGGTATTTTGAATTCCTACCAGTCGAGGTATGCCGGAGCCATGTATTCCGGCTGTGGCGGCGGGTATCTGTACGTCGTGTCGGAAGAGCCAGTGCCGGGCTCGCTTCATGCGCAGGTCAGACTGAGAACAGTGGACCGTGAATAGTGGCTGGTGGACAGAAATAGACAACCACCGGTTGCGATGCACGCTCCTCTGCCCACTAACCACTAGCCACTAACCACTGCTCTTATGAACACCGTCATCGTCACCGGAAGCTTCGACAATCTGCGCTCAAAACACGTCCGCTTTCTCGAGGAAGCCGCGAAGTGGGGAAATGTCCACGTAGCATTGTGGTCGGATGAAACCTTCGAGGCGCTGGAGGGAAAGCCCCCCAAGTTTCCAGAAAAGGAACGCAGTTATCTGCTCCAATCGCTGCGCTTCGTTCACCAGGTAACAATGCTCAGGGGAATCCCCGATCCCGGCGCCTTGCCTAACCTAGGGGCAGTTCAATCTCTCACCTGGATTGTGGACGAGGAAGGCGACTCTCCTGGCAAACGCGCATACGCGGAATCACGAGGAATTCCGTACCGCGTCATAATGAATCGGGATTTGAATGTATTTCCCGTGCCTTCCTTTGTGCCTCCGACCTTCGATTCCGCGCGGAAGAGAGTGATCGTAACGGGCTGCTTCGACTGGTTTCACTCCGGGCATATCCGGTTTTTCGAGGAAGCCTCCACACTGGGCGATCTGTACGTGGTGGTGGGGCATGACGCGAACATACGGCTGCTGAAGGGCGAAGGACACCCGTTGCTCTCCCAGGCCGAACGCCTGTACATGGTGCATTCGGTCCGGTATGTGCACCAAGCCCTGATTTCAACGGGTCACGGCTGGATGGACGCGGAACCGGAGGTCGCCCTCATCAAACCTCACTTCTATGTGGTCAATGAGGACGGCGACAAACCCGACAAGAGAGCTTTCTGCGCCGAACACAGCATCGAATATGTGGTGTTGAAACGCATTCCCAAGGAAGGCTTGCCGAGGAGAGCAAGCACGGTGCTCCGGGGCTTCTGAGGGGCGCGCCGCGAGCGACGCCCGAGGCGGCCCGATGCTCAATCGGCAAGACGCGGTTGACGAGGGGGTAAACATACCATACGATGATGCGTTCCTGGAGGCATAGTTTACCCTTGAGAATATGGATTGCTGCTATTCTGCTCGCCCTTTTTACACCGGCCCTCAAAGCCCAGGATGCCGAAACCGCAACCATCCTGGGGGCCATGAAAGCGGAACTGGCGCGCTCCCAGCGGGCCTTTAAGGCCGAGGCGGTCCAGCCTTATTTCCTTAGCTACGAAATCACCGACGATCAAGTTGTGAACGTCACCGGGACGTTTGGCAAACTCCAGACCAGCCAGCAGAGCCGCAGCCGCCAGTTGGATATCGACCTGCGCGTGGGGACGCCCCATTTGGACAACACCCATGGAACCCGTGAAGAGCCCGCCGAGCCCTCCGCGCCCATCTACGTTCCCATTGAAGTGGACCCTGACGCGCTACGCACTGTCCTATGGTATTACACGGACCTGAAATACAAGCAGGCGGCCGAGCAACTTGCCTCCATCACCACCGACGTTCAGGTCAAGGTGGCGCAGGAGGACAAGTCCGATGACTTCTCCCCCGAGCCCGCGGCCAAGCATTTTGATAAACCCCGGGTGATGCACGTTGACCAGAAGGCATGGGAGGAGAAGGCGCGGAAGTATACGGCGCCCTTTGCCCGCTTCGGCGACATCTACTCCGCCACCGCCAATTTCCTCGCGGATATTGAAACCCGCTGGTATGTGAACAGCGACGGATCGGAGATCGAGGTCTCCCGGCCCATTTATTACCTCTACCTGTCGGCTCAGATTAAAGCTGACGACGGAATGGACTTGCCGCGCTACGAATCGTTCTATTCCTCCAATCCCGAGGGATTGCCTTCTGACCAGGCGGTGCTGAAGCTCGTGGATCAGATGATTAAGGACCTGCAAGCACTGCGCGTGGCGCCGATTGTTGATCCTTACACCGGACCCGCGATCCTCTCCGGCCGCGCGAGCGGGGTTTTCTTCCACGAAGTTTTCGGCCATCGCGTTGAAGGTCATCGGCAAAAGGGCGAAAACGAAGGCCAGACATTCAAGAAGATGGTGGGGGAGAAAATCCTTCCGGAGAATTTTTCCGTTATCTCTGATCCCACGCTCGCGCGCTTGGGCTCTTCGGAGCTTGCCGGTTTTTATGACTTCGATAACGAGGGTGTAAAAGGGCAGCGGGTGACCGTGGTTGACCACGGCGTGTTCAAGAACTTTTTGATGTCGCGTTCGCCCATCGAAGGGTTTCCGCACTCCAACGGCCATGGGCGCAGGCAGCAGGGGAATGCTCCCGTGGCCCGCCAATCGAATTTGGTCGTGGTGGTCGATCACCCTGTTTCGCGTGCCGAACTGAAGCAGCGTCTGATCGAGGAGGTCAACAAACAGAACCAGAAATTCGGCCTCTTGTTCGACGATATTCAGGGCGGATTCACTTTGACCAGCCGGTTCACTCCCAACGCCTTCAACGTGCTGCCCGTTATGGTCTATCGCATTTATCCCGACGGGCGCGAGGAATTGGTGCGAGGAGTCAACCTGATCGGCACGCCGCTGACGGCCTTCAGCAAGATCGTGGCGGGCGACGCGGAGGTCGCCACGTTCAATGGGGTCTGCGGCGCGGAATCGGGGTCCGTGCCCGTGTCGGCATCGTCTCCCGATCTGCTGGTTTCACAAATCGAAGTGCAGAAAAAGGAGAAATCCACTGCGCGGGCGCCCATTCTCCCGGCCCCCATTCGATAGGAGAGTCCGAGGTCCGAAGTCCGGGGTCCGAGGTCAGACCCAGCTTGGCCTTTTAACCTCGGACTTCGGACCCTCCTGAGGAGCAACGGAATGCAGAAAACGGTTTCCCGGGGACTCGGAATTCTTCTGCTGGCGGCGATGGCGTTGCCGGCCCTGGCGGCGGACGATGTCGTGATGAAGGCGATGCGCGACGAGCTGGACCGCTCCATGAAGCAATTGCAACTCGAGCAGCTCGAAAAGCCCTACTTCATTTCCTATCACGTGCAGGACCGGACTTCTCTTGACACCTCGGCTACCTTCGGAGCGTTGCTTTCCGGCGGCCTCGCGCGCGCCCGCTACTTGACGGTGCAAGTGCGGGTCGGCAACTATCAAAGTGACAACAGCAATTTCATGACCTATCCGCCCGCGGCCAACGGGCTCGCCACAAACGTCTTGCTCCCCCTCGACGACGATTACCAGGAATTGCGCCGGCAAATCTGGCTGGCCACTGACGAGGCTTACAAAGAAGCCCTGGAAATGCTTTCCCGCAAGCGCGGGGCGCTGGAGAATAGAAAAGCCCGCGAGAACCTTCCTGACTTCAGCAAGGAGGAACCCGCTACGTCGCTCGAGGCCTTCTCGCCCATCAAGATGGACCTCCCCCAAGCCGAGGCTTTGGTGAAAAACCTTTCCGCCCTCTTCCGTCAATCGCCGGAAATTTATACCTCCTCGGCCAGCCTGGCGGTCAACGACACCCGCTCCTGGTATCTTAATAGCGAAGGGAGCGCGGTGACGAATGAAACCTCAGGGGCAACGTTTATGGCCGTGGCTGAGACCCAGGCGGTCGATGGGACCATGCTGCCAGCTTGGAATATGGCTTCGGCGCGTTCGATGGAAGCGCTCCCCAAGGAATCCGAGTTGGCGTCGCGAATTCGCAACCTAGCGGACGTCCTAACGCGGGATCGGCGGGCATCCGTGGTGGATCGCTACAACGGGCCGGTGCTCTTCGATGGGGCCGCCGGGGCCGAAGTATTTAGCCAGGCTTTCGTCCCCAAGCTGCTCGCCATGCGCACCCCGGCGTCGGACAATCCCCAGATGGAGGCTTACGCCGGCCAAGGTGTGAGCAAACTTCAGGACCGGCTCGGGTCTCGCGTGCTCCCCCGATTCATGAGCATTGTTGACGACCCCACGCAAGCCTCCTACCAGGGAACGCCGCTGATCGGCAGCCACGCGGCAGACGACGAAGGGGTCCGGGCGCGCCCTACGAACCTCATCGACGGCGGCTATCTCAAGACACTGCTCAACTCCCGCGATCCCGTCTCCGGAATCCCCCAAAGCACGGGAAGTTTTCGAACCTTTGGCGCTCAGCCCAGCAATGTGATCGTCACGGTCACAGAGGGAATGAGCGAGCAGGAGTTGAAAGACCTGTTGCTGAGCATGGTGAAGCAGCGGAACAAAGAATTTGGTGTCATCGTGCGGGGGGTTGGCCGCGAGATCTATAAGGTTTACCCTGACGGCCACGAGGAATTGATGCGCGTGGGCCAGTTCGATGGCTTGGATGACGCCGCGTTTAAGGACCTCGCTGCGACCTCGCGCGATTTGACGGTCTACAGCCTTCCCTATGCGGCTTACGGTGGACGCCTTTATCCCGGACAAGCCCTGGCGCCGCTGGTTTCTTTCGTCGCTCCTTCGCTGCTTTTTGAGGACCTTGCCATCAAACCGCTAACCGGAGGACTACCCCGATTGCCGCTGTCCAAGCATCCGTATTTTGACAAATAGATCTGCGGGTATGATATGCAGTCGGCTCCACGGACCGCCTCTAATTTTGGTTTTCACCTGGACGTTGTTCTATCACGAGGAGGACACACCAATGCGAACGATCATGAAGGTGGCCATCTGGGTCACCCTAAGCGCTAGCTTTGCTTTTGCTCAGCAGCCGACCTTCCACGATCAACTCCTCGACCACCTAGCCGGAGACTGGGTTCTCCAAGGGACGATTGCGGGGAAAGAAACCACCCACGATGTCACGGCCGAGTGGGTTCTGGAGCATCAATATCTACGAATCCATGAAGTCTCCCGCGACAAGGACAGTAAGGGCCAGCCCGGGTACGAGGCCATGGTATTTATTGGTTGGGACGCGGCCTCATCCGAATATGTAGGCGCGTGGCTCGATACCTATGGGGGTATGGGCCAGTCAACCATCGGGCGCTCCAAGCGGGATGGCGACGAGATCCACTTCCTCTTCAAAGACAAAGACAGCGTCTTTCACACCCGGTTCGTGTATCACCCCGACGCCGGTAATTGGGAGTGGGGGATGGATTCGGAAGAAAAGGGAGAAATGAAGCCTTTCGCGCGGGTGAAACTGACCCGAAGATAACTTCGCGAGGCGCGGTCGATTTACTAGGGTCGCCGCGGCTCTTCCGCAGGATTAACCTTCAAGAACGGTTACGCGGTCCATAGTTACATTTTGTCTCGGCGGTGGTTGGTGATCCGTCCCCGCGACAGGCTGTGAAATGGGCGAAACCTCGCCTAAATCACGTCCCGGCAGGAAGTTGTAAAAAAAATTGATGTCAATTTCCTACCGGCAGGAAATTCGCAGGAATTCCCCTGAACATTGGTCGCCTACTTGCTGGCCTACATGATGGAGGATTGTCTCGGCGTGAAATGGCGCAGTGCGTATGGGTGTCGAATGTCGGTGCTGGGAGCGCGGGCATCTTGCCCGCTTTGCCGCGGACTCCAGGTCCACCTACGACGCCACACCACCCACCGATTCCCCTTTGCCCGGCTGGCGATGACGCTTGAAATGCGCGAAGCGCTTTGGACTGCGCTCGCGAAGCTGCCGCTTTTGCCTTGGCACGCACGAAAATGTACCTCCGCACGCCATAATCGGGTGCGAAGAGCAGTGGGCAGTGGCAAGTGGTCGATGGCGAGTGCCAGGGGCATCCTCCCGCAGAGGAAGACAAGGCCAAGATGGCCAGGGCAAAAGGGTAAATGGTCCCCTACCCCGTGATGTACTAGAAATAAAGCGAGTTAGCTACAAATGACCGAAATCTATGAAAAATCGATGTCACTGAATTTAAACAGGTTAGAGTGTTTTTGTACGAGGCTACGAAGCGAAAGAAATGCACATCAAAAATGAAGGAATAGCCCGTGATGTTGTTGAAAACAATAGGGACAAAAATTGGCACCCCGTGATGTTGATGAAAAATAAGTTAGTTACTGTGCGTACCCCGTGATGTTGATGATAATAAAGATAGTTATTGAGAACGTTCGGCCGTGGACCCGTCCCGGGAGGGCCACCCGATCTCAAATCTCAAATTGGAAATCTCAGGCCGGGAATCGAGGATCGGAACTCGAAAAGGGAAACTCGAAGGACGCAAACCGAAAACCGAAATGCGAAAATCGCTAAATCACTCAATAATCCGATGGTTCAATGATCCGATGGCCAGATGGCCCGATGAACTGAATGGCTCGATGGCGAAAGTGCCTCACTTTCTGGCTGCTTGACCCTGAGGTTCGATGAATTTATCATCTAGGGCTAGATTTTGCCGCGATTTAAGATTTGGAGGATTTCTGGAGGAAGACTTGAATACTGAAGCATTGTTGCGGCTTGCGAAGCCCCAATTCATTCCACCCTTACACCGGTCATTCACGCCAGCGGTCATCTTTAACCGCCATTTTTGGGATTTTGTAAATAATTCAGGAGGCGGAGTGCCCCTCGTCATCGGGCTCGAGCGCGGAGACCATTCGCTCTCCGTGTACCGGACCGTGTGTCTGGATGAGGGCTCGGAGTCCGCCGCTCTGAACCTTGTCTTCGCCGAGCGTATGGTGAAGATGCTCCTTTGGCAAAGGGGTGGGTGGCGCATCATTGCCGGCGGGCCATCGAGCGTCGGTGAGCATATCCGGCGGGTTTACTCTCCGGGAGGGGCTCGGAAATTTGACTCGGATTTTATGGCAAACGTCTACGAGCATCCGTTCACGGTGGACATCACGGACGCGGACAAGGTTCCCGCGCCCAATGAGGGCTCGGTGCGCCTGGGCGGACACCTGGAAGGCTGCCGCATCGGCTTTGACCTGGGCGCGAGCGACCGAAAAGTTGCGGCGGTCAAGGACGGCGAAGCCGTGTACACGGAAGAGGTAGTCTGGGATCCGCGGAATGCCGCCGATCCCCGCTATCACTTTGAGCAGATCAACACCGCGCTGAAAACGGCGGCGCAGCACCTGCCGCGTGTGGACGCCGTGGGCGGAAGCGCCGCAGGCGTATACATCAATAACCGGCCGCGGGTGGGCTCGCTATACCGCGGCGTCCCCAAGCCGCTGTTCGACACCCAGATTCGGAACCTCTTTGTGGATTTGCAAAAGGCCTGGGGCGGCATTCCTTTTGCCGTCGTGAACGACGGGGAAGTGACGGCGCTGGCGGGCGCCCTGTCACTGGATGACGTGGCGGTGCTGGGCATGGCGCTCGGCTCCAGTGAGGCGGGCGGCTACGTGACGCCCACGGGCGAGCTCACTACCTGGCTGAATGAATTGGCCTTCTGCCCGGTTGATTTCGACCCGCAAGCTCCCGTAGATGAGTGGTCGGGCGATCAGGGAGTGGGCGCGAATTACTTCTCGCAGCAAGCGGTGTTCCGGTTGGCCACGGTGGCGGGTATCACGCTCGACGCCAAGCTGGGCCTCGCCGAAAAACTCAAATCGGTGCAGGAACTGCTGAACCGGGGCGATGAGCGCGCACGGCTGATCTTTGAGACCATCGGCTGCTACGTGGGATACGGCGTGGCGCATTACGCGGATTTTTACGAGTTGCGTCACGTGCTGATCCTGGGTCGGGTCACTTCCGGCGAGGGCGGCAATATCATCATGGCGCGCGCGCAGGAAGTCTTGCAGAAGGAATTCCCGCAGCTCGCGGCCAAAGTGGCGCTGCACCTGCCCGATGAATCCACCCGCCGCGTGGGCCAGGCCGTGGCGGCAGCCAGCTTGCCCCTTAGGGATGAGGCGGGGAGAATTTAGGATATGGATTTCTACAAGTCGAGTTCTGAGATCTATGTGCCGCACGGATCGGCAGCCGAAGCGGCCCTCAAGCGCACAACACACATGGCCATCGGCGCGCATCCCGACGACAACGAGATCATGGCCTTTCACGGCATTGTGGAGTGCTTTGGGCGCGACGATCGGCACTTCACCGGCGTCACCGTGACCAACGGCGCGGGCAGCGCGCGCGACGGCATTTACGCGCGCTATACCGACGAAGAAATGCAAACGGTGCGGCGTGTCGAGCAAAAGAAGGCGGCCGTGGTGGGCGAATATGCCGCGCACGTTTTTCTGGATTACACCAGTGGCGAAGTGAAGGATAGCAAGAACCTGTCGGTGGCGGAGGACCTGAAGAAGGTGGTGATGGCGGCGCGCCCGCAAGTGATCTATACCCACAACCTCGCCGACAAACACGACACGCACGTCTCCGTGGCGTTGCGCACCCTGCGCGCGTTACGCGAGATTCCCAAGGAAGCGCGCCCGCAGCGTCTCTACGGCTGCGAAGTCTGGCGGTCCCTCGACTGGCTGTGCGACCCGGACAAGATCGTCTTCGATGTGCAGGGGCGTGAGAATCTGGCCCTGTCGCTGGTCGGCGTCTACGATTCGCAGATTTGCGGCGGCAAACGCTACGATCTGGCGACCGCCGGCCGCCGCCGCGCCAACGCCACCTACTTGGCTTCCCACGCCGTGGATCAAAGCGCCGCCGTCACCTTCGCGGTCGACCTCACCCCCCTCGTGGAAGACGAGAAACTGGACCCCGCCGAGTACATATTGGGGTTTATCGATCGGTTTAAACACGAGGTTTCCACACGCCTCGCCAAGCTGGGGTAAGAGGCGAGCGCCTGCGCGACGCAGACGACGGTAACGACGCCCACCGTTGGGGGGAATTGGGGGAGTGGTAAGAAATCCCCGCTACGATCACCGCGCCTGCGCCGCTTGCAGGGCTTCCTGGCGCGCATGGGCGAGCGATTTGACGGTGTCGCCAGTGGGGAGGAATTCCATGGCGACGTAGCCGTGGTAATTCAGCTCGGCGATTTTCTTATAGATGTTGATGTAGTTGATTTCCCCGGTGCCGGGCTCGTGACGGCCGGGAACGTCGGCGATGTGGAACAGGCCCACCTTGTCGGCATGCTTTTTGAGGTTGGCGATCAGGTTTCCGCCGGAAATCTGCGCGTGGTAGAAATCGTACAGGAATTTGACTTGGGGATGATTCACCGCTTCGATGATCTTGAAAGCCTCCGGGACTGACCACAGGTAATAATGGGGGTTTTCCTCGAGGTCGATATTCTCCAAGAGCAACGTAATGTTCTTCCCTTCCACCAATTCCGCCGCTCTCTTCAGGCCTTCCACGCAACTGTCATGCTGGGCCTTCGGCGAGAGACCAGGCACCACGTTACCCGTCAGCACGATCAAGGAAGGGCATTCGATCTTCTCCATGATACTCAGTTCCTTGCGGACGTCGGCCAGGAAAGCCTGGCGGGCACTCGGGTCCGCCACACCATGGCGCAAGCCGGCAGTCGTATCAAAGGTGATGCCCAACTCGGCGCGTTTTTTGTTGTACCGGCGAAAGTCATCTTCCGGCCATTTCGCGTACTCGCCGACTAATTCCACGGCGTGGTACCCGGCCTCGGCAACCTTTTCCAAACGTTCCTCGAAGGGCCGGTCGGTCAGGATTGTCCAAAGCATGACGGAAATTTTGAACGGCGCTTCCATCGTGTTTGAATCCACCGCTGGTCCCGCCGCCAGCCCCAATGGCTCAAGGGCGAGCGCGGCCGTTCCCAATGTTGCCCCCGCAATAGTTTTGGAAAAGGTTCGTCGATTCATGGATATCCTCCTTGCTTCCTTTGGTCGTTTATCCACATGCGGGGCGCCCGTGTATAGGAATAACAAGTTTCTGGCCCATGACCGGCAGCCTCGAGCAGCGCAAGCTTACGCAACTGTTGCTCCCCTTACAACTGGATTCTTGCCATCCCCTCCATCCGTCGCAAAATTGTGAGGCTTCGGCAACCTTGCATGACTACGCCAGACCGAAGTTGCTAACGTCCGTCCCATGCCCTACGAGGGCGAGGAGGACGGACGATGGCCAGCGAGTTATCTGATATTCCCCATAACATG
>Ga0187880_1003663_pt1 | contig 11628 bp, 9 predicted proteins | sample June2016WEW_19_4_FD_132998 | JGI IMG/M metagenome (GOLD analysis project Ga0187880, IMG submission 132998) | Peatland microbial communities from SPRUCE experiment site at the Marcell Experimental Forest, Minnesota, USA - June2016WEW_19_40 | ecosystem: Environmental > Terrestrial > Soil > Wetlands...
TCGCGCTCTCGCACGGGGCGCAGCCTTCGCTCGCCACGCTCTCGCCCGTCTGCACTCCGGGGGGCCTGGCTGTCATACAGGCGGCCGTCGCCGAGGTTCCGGTGGCGCCCGGGGTCGCGAGGTATGCCGTCGCGGTCGTGCGCGCGAGCCGCGCCGACCCCTTCGTCCGCCTGGGGGCGAGCCCGCGCGCGGCGATCGGCCTGCTCGCGGCCGCACGCGCCCACGCCGTGATCGCCGGCCGGGACTTCGTGCTTCCCGACGACGTGAAAGCGGTCGCCGTCAGCGTGCTTGCCCATCGCCTGGTCACCGACGCGGCCCCTGTCGGAGCCTTCGAAGCCGGGATCGCGGCCGTCGAGGCGATCCTCGAGCGAGTTCCTTCGCCGAGGCCCTGATGCAAGAGCGCTCCCGCCGGCATGTTCCGGCGGCTGATCGAGCGCGCGCTCCGGCGGTCCGAAGACAGCGTGTCCGTCACTTGGCCCTCCCCGAGCACGCCCTCGGGCCGGTCGCCGGCTCGCTGCTCCTGTTGTTGGTGTGGGCCGGCGTGGCACACGCAAGCGGTTCCGGCTGGGTGCAGACCGTCGGCGCGGTGGTGGCCGGTTTGCTCCTCCTGGGCCTGGTCGCGCCGGCGTTCGCTGCCCCGGGACTGACGCTCATATGCGAACGGTCCCCCACCGACGCGGTCGCCGGCTCACCTGTTGAGATCGATGTCGTCGGGAACCGGCCGATGCGCTGCACACCGTGGTCGGTCGGAGGAGGGCCCCTTCTGCTCACAGGCAAGGTCCCCGCGTCGCTCTTCATCGTGCCCCCACGCAGAGGCGTCATCTCGACTGTCACGGTGCGTGTCGCGACCGCAGCACCCCTGGGCCTGCTCTGGTGGTCACGGGATCAGGTCCTCGAGCTCGCCCGGCCGCTCTACGTTGCGCCGCAGCCTCGCGAGCGGGGTGGCGAGCTTCGCCAGATGCTCACGCCCGAGGAGGGTCACGGGCCGCCACGTCCGACCCTCACCGGTGACCTGCGCGGCATCCGCCCCTACCAGCACGGCGACGGGCGCCGTCGCGTGCACTGGCATGCGAGCGCCCACACCGGTGATCTCATGATCCGCGAGTCGGAGAGCCGCCAGGACGACCCGATCCGGATCGTCGTCGACCTGCCCCGGGACCTGGACGTCGCCGATCGCATCGCCGAAGAAGCCATGGGCGAGGTCGTGGTGCAGCTGAACGCGGGTCGCCGCATCGTGCTCGAGACAACCGAAGTCACCGGGAGGGTTGTCACCCCCGTCGTCGACCGTCTCTCGGCGGGTCGACGCCTCGCCCGCTCGGTCTCCCCTCCGGGTGCGCGCTAGGCGGCGGGCCGGCATGTACAGGGACCAGGACCTCGACGCTCGAGCGCGTCGCCGGCGCGCGACTGGTGGGTCCCGCGTCGGGTTGGTGGAGATCGTCCGTCGAGCGAACGCTCCCATGCCTGCGGAGCATTCGGTCACGTTCCGCGTCGCGACGGCAGTCGCTGTCCTGACCGGCATCCTGGCCTGTGCCGCCGTGGGCGAGGTGTCTGTCATCGGCGCCGTCCTCGCATCCGCCGGCTCGCTTTGCGGGATGGCCTTCTCGTACAAGACGCGCACTACTCCGTGGCAGTGGGTGAAGATCCTGCTCGCAGTTGCCGTGCTCGCAATCTTCGCCTCCTTCGTCCTCCAGATGATCAGCGCGGCCCACGTGGGCCAGCTGACCTCGATCGAGGTCCCGCTCACGGGCCTGTTCGTCTGGGTGCAGGTCATCCACTCCTTCGACGTCCCGGCAAGGCGGGACCTGCTCTTCTCCCTCGCCGCGGCCGGGGCGTTGCTCACTCTCGGGGCGGCCCAGGCAGTCTCGGTCGGCTTCCTCGCCTACGTCGCAGTCTGGCTCGGGGCGTGCCTTTTCGCGCTGGGCTGCTCGTGGCGTTCGATGACGGGAGGAGTCGGCCCCCTCGCGCTGGGCTCGCTCGCGGCCACTGGCTTCGTCATCGTCCTGGCAGGCGCAGGCTTCCTGGTCGTTCTGCCCGCACCCCGCGCTGCCCAGGCGATCACGCTCCCGTCCTCGCTCATCTCGTACCTGCCCCTTCGCGACCCGAATGGCGTCACCGGGACCGGAGCAGAGTCGACCGAGCCGGCTCAGGCCGGCAAGGCGAGCGGGCGGACCGGGATCGGCGGCTACCTCGGTTTCGCGAGCGAGCTCGACATCGCCACGCGCAACACGCTCGGAGACGAAGTCCTCATGCGAGTGCGGGCGGACCGGCCCGGCTACTTCCTGGGCATGACCTACGACACCTGGGACGGCCAGAACTGGAGGCGTTCGCCGGCGACCGGAAGGATCCTGCAGCTGACAACGGGATCGCCCTTCGAAGTGGGCTCCGCCTGGAGCTCGTTCCCGGAGCTGCAAGAAGGGGGCGGGATGATCCCAGGCCTCTCGGATGGGGAGCTCGCATTAGGCCCGCTCAACGTCCAGACGTTCTACGTGGCCCAACCCATCGCGAACCTGTTGTTCGCGACACCTGATCCGACCGAGGTCTACTTCCCCGAGCACTCACTGGTGCTCGGCGCCGACGGCTCGATGAGGGCCACCATCGCCATGACCCCGGGCACGGTGTACACGGTCATCTCCTCCGATGACGAGCTGGCACCGGCCGCCTTGGCGAGGATCAAGACCAGCCAGCCCGGCCTCGTCTCGGCGGCCCTGCGACAAGATCTCGAGCTTCCACCGGGCCGCTACGAGCGCGTGGCGGCGCTCGCACGCCAGATCGTCACGGCCGCCCGGGCAACCACGACCTACGCCAAGGTGACAGCCCTCGAGGCCTGGATGGGTGCCCATTTGCGGTACTCGACGGACATCCCGCCTCTGCTGGCCGGACAGGACGCCGTCAACCAGTTCCTCTTCGGGTCCCGCGTGGGCTACTGCGAGCAGATCTCGACCGCGCTCGCCGTCATGCTCCGCACCCTCGGGGTGCCCACGCGCGAGGCGATCGGCTACGTGCCGGGGCCGTTCGACCCCCTGAGCGACCTCTACGAGATCCAGGCCAAGGACGCGCACGCTTGGGTCGAGGTGTGGTTCCCGGGAGTCGGCTGGCAGAGCTTCGACCCGACGGCACAGGTGTCCCTGGAACCGCCGGACCCCGGTGCCGTGCTCCTTTCCGACATCGGCCATGCCATCGGGGCGCTCCCGTGGGCACCCATCGGCGGCGGCCTTTGCGCGGTGGCGACCGGCGTGCTCGTCGCAGCCGGGGTGCGCCGCCGGCGACGTCGCCCGGCGGGCTGGGTGGGAAAGGTCACCGCAGAGCTGGAACGCCGGGGTGCCGCCGCCGGGCTCAAGAGGTTGCCGACCGAGACGCTCGGCGAGTACGCCTCGCGGCTCGGCAACCTTGGCAGCTGGCGGGCGGGCCCAGCGGCGACCGCTTCACTGCCGGCCGCAACCGCTGTGCTCGAGCGGGCCGCTTACGGGTTCCACGTGCCCGACGCCCCAACGCGTGCCTTCGTCGAGGAGGTGGTGAACGGGTTGCACCCGGCGCGGGGCTCCCGCCGGCCACCTCGGGGCCGCCGGCTCACGCCGGCGTGAGCGCCAAGGCCTCGGCGAAGCTGGCTCCCCGCTCGAGCAGGGCGCGGTAGGCCATCAAGGCTCTCGACCGGTTGAAGCCGAGGGCACCGGTCAAGCACCCGCCCCGTCCGAACACGACCAGGAAGGAGAGATCCTCCAAGGACCCGTCCACCACCACGGCCTCGTCGGTCGGCCGGTGCATGCCGATCACCTGGATCTTGCATTCGTACTGGTCCGACCAGACGTACGGAACCGGGGCAAAGCCCGGGCGGGGCCCGTCACCGGCGAGAAGGCTCCTCGCGGCATGCTCGCCCTGCTCGGCCGCGTTCGTGCGGTGCTCGACCTGCACGTACTCGCCTGTGAGCGGATGGGGCCACCTGACCAGATCGCCTGCCGCCACGACACCTGGAGCCGCAGTCAAAGACGCGTCACAGGTGAGCCCCTCCGGGCCGACGTCGAGCCCGGACCCCGCCAGCCACGAGGTTGCCGCGAGCGCGCCGACGGCGACGAGCAGCGCGTCCGCCTCGAGGCTCGTGCCGTCACTCAGCCGGCACGTCACGCCTGAGGCGTGCCCAGCGCCGGCCTCGACGCTGTCCAGCCGGGTGCCGAGGCGGAGGTCCACGCCATGGTCACGGTGGACGCGTCCGCAAACGTTCCCGACAAGCGGCCCGACCGCCCGTTCGAGCGCGACCGCGAGGGGCTCGACGACGGTCACCTCCGCACCGAGACCGCGGGCCGTCGCCGCCACCTCGAGGCCGATCAGGCCCGCCCCGGCGATCACGAGACGTGCTCCCGCCGCGGATATGACAGCCCGCAACGCGATCGCGTCGTCCATGTCCCGCAGCGTCAGGACGGCCGGGCGGCCGGTGACGCCGGGGAGCGGGCGCGGGGTTGCCCCGGTCGCTACCACCAACCCGTCGAAGCTGATCGAGCGGCCGTCGCTGAGCACGACCGTGCGTGCCGCGAGGTCCAGGTGCTCGGCTCTCGTCCCGAGATCGAGCTCGATGCCGAGCGCCTCGAGCTCTCGCGACGTCCGCAGCGTGCACTTGTCTTGGTCCCAGATGCCCGCGAGCAGTTGCTTGGAAAGGGGCGGGCGGTCATAAGGCAGCAGGCCCTCGCTGCCGACGAGCCTCAGGTGTCCTTCGAAGCCCTGTTCTCGCAGCGTTTCGCAGGCGCGAAGCCCCGCCACGCCTGCTCCCACCACCACGACGGAACTGAGTGGGATTGGTACTGCTACCTGCCTTCGTCCTCGTGGGCCGGGTCCTGGCCCACCGCCTCGAGCCGCGGCAACAGCGAGCCGACCCTCTCCCGGGCTCCTCGGATCCGGCGGTCGAGCTCCTCGACGATCTCGACCGCTCGCCTCAGGCGGACCTCGAGGAGGTCGACGTCGACGACGCCGCCCTCGAGCTCGGCGATGATCGCGTCAAGCTCGTCGGAGGCTGCGGCGTAGCCGAGATCGGCGACGGGCACGGAGTTGCCGGTGGAATCGGGTGCGCTCATGGAATGCCTCCGTCGTTCGCTTCATCGGCGCTGGCCGCTAACTGGCCCGCCGGCCGGATCTCGTCGACGGTCGAGCTCGCGCTGCCGTCCGCGAATGTCGTGGTCAGCCTCTCGCCGAGGCGCAACGTCCCCGACGATCGCACGACCCTCCCGCTCTCGTCGCGCGTGAGCGACCAACCTCGTTCCAGCTGATGGCGGGGGTTGAGAAGCTGCAGCAACTCGCGGCGGTGGGCGATCCGTTGCGCCTGCACGGTGAGCTGTTGGGACGACGGGCCGGCCAGTCTCTGGGCGCGGTTGAGGAGACGTCCCTGACTCCGCTCGATCGCCACGAGGGCGGCGTTGCCGATGCGCGTCTGTGTCGTGCGCAGGTCGAGCGACGAGCGCTCGAGCGACTGGCGGGCCATCCGCCGTGTCGAAGCACAGGAGGCGACGAGCTCCCGTCCGGCCTCGTCGAGCCGTGCCTCGATGCGCTGCGCGAGACGTCGTGCGCGCCGCTCCACGCCTTCGAGGTAGGCGGCGACCACAGCCACAACCGCCTCGCCGCACTGCGTCGGAGTCACGAGCGCCCGGTGCGCGACCTCGTCGGCGACCGACCGGTCACCGGTGTGCCCGATGCCGGTCCAGACCGGGAACGACGCTCCGGCAATCGCCCTCGCGACCTGCTCGGAGTCGAACGCCGCGAGATCGCCTCTCGCCCCGCCTCCTCGGACCACGACCACGAGCTGAGGAGCGAAGGCGCCGAGCCGCGTCAAGGCGCCGACGATCTGCGCGGGCGCTTCGGGTCCCTGCACAGTCGACGGTTCGAATCGGACGTCGAACAGGTACCCGGACCGTTCCAACTGGCCAGTGAAGTCTCGGTACGCCTCCGAGCCGGGACTTGTGACGAGCCCGATGCGAAGCGGCACGAGGGGCAGGGACAGGCGCCGGTTCGCCTCGAGGAGGTCCTCGGAAGCGAGTGTGCCGAGCAATCGCCTCCGGGCCGCCGCTATCCCACCGATCAAAGCCTCCACGTCGAGCGCGGTCATGGAAAAACGCAGCTTGCTTCCGCCTTCCCAAACCGAGACAGTGCCTCGCACCCGCACCACGAGCCCAGGCGTCAGCTCGACTCCCACGGCCTCCAGCTCGTATTGGACGACCGGCCAGTCACGAGCCCAGCATGCGACTTCGAGCGTGGCGTTCAGGTTTCTGGCCGGCGCGGCGCTTCTTGCCGATGCCACCTCGGAGGCCAACCGTTCCAGGCCATCGAGACGGTCGGCCAGTTCCAGGTAGTGATGACCGCGCGACACGGTCACCTTGCGAATCTCTCCTGTCACCCAGATCTCGCCGGGGAAGGTCTCGCGCAGTGCTCCCTTCACACGGCTGTAGAAGTCGCTTATCGAAAGCGCGGCGTCGGAAACCGATCCGGGCTCCACACCCGGCCCGGACGAAACGACCGAGAGTGCCGGTGGCCGAAGCGAGCTACGAGCTGGCGGGTCCTCGTTTGGCCGTGTCATCGGCGCGAGACCAGGTGCGTCGCTCACCGGATCGGTCGCTTCAGCTTCACGCCCAGCGAAATCGAAGCGGAGCTCCTCGACGTCGGGCCTGCTCGGGTCCCGCCCCCGCCTGGCTCGGGTGCCGGTCATCGTCTCAGGCTACTGCCGGGGCACCGCGACGCTTCGGGACCCGCCGTGTCAGCCCGAGGACCCGAACTGGATCGCCACGTGTAGCTCTTGCACCTTGCGCCAAGCGACACCGCCGACGAGCACCGAGTCCGTGAGCAAGGTGTCCGCGACCGAGAGGGCGTCCACCCTTCCCGTCGCGCCGAACACGATTGTCACAGTTCCCGAGGGCGGCGTCGGCAGTGTGCTCCAAGTCATCGCCGATTCGCGGAGGACCGCGAGCGTGTCAGGGTGAGACGAGCCGGATACCAGGACGTAGAGCCCGCGGTCGCCCGCGGGGCCGAACGAGACCACGCCCTCCCGCCCGGACAGCGGCAAAGCCGGTGAGACCCTCCACTTCAGCTCCTCGCCGCTCGTGCATGCCGCTACGACATCGGTGCTGTCCGCCGAGGTGGCTGCAACGAGCGCACACGGGCCTCGCGTGGTGGTCTGCAGGCCGAGCACATCGGTGCCCGAGTTGCTCAAGGCGCGCGGGAGGCTCGGCCCGACGAGAGGCCAGGTACCTGCATGCGCAAGGAAGATGCCGACGACTCCGTCCCGACGACAATTCGCCCCTACCAGGCCGTTCCCGGCGGCGTAGGCGACGGCTGTGAGCGAGAGAACGCCACAGGCGCGGCCGGGCTTCGAGGTCCTGAGCCCGTCCTCGGTGCCAATCTGGTGCCAGCCGGCCAGTCCCCCCGGGCTCACGAGAACCCGCGCGGCCCTACCGTCACCGACGAGGACCATCGCCTCGCCACCTGTGGCGATCGCCAGGGCGTCGGGCTCGTCGCTGAGCGCGTCAACGGGACCCGAGGGCGTCCACGAGCGCGCGTCGGAGGTGGCCATGAGCGGCGAGTACTTGAGGTCGACACTGGGTCGGATGCCGATCACGAGCGACCTGCCGCTTTGTGAAGCGACGGCGAGCCCACCGTTGGTGGCGACAGCGAGCGCTGCTGCCCGGTCGGACCAGAGCGCGGCGCCCGTCGGCCTGAACAACAGCTGCCAGAAGGTGTTCAGCGGCTCGTCGAGGTGCCCCATCGCCACGGTCGCCCAGGAGCCGGCCGAGGTCTCGACCGAGGTCGCCAGCGACGCACGGATCGCCGGAGCGCCCAACTTCGCACTCGGGCCGTTGGCGTGCGTTGCCCCGCAGCCCGCGACGACTGACGCCCCGAGCACGGCCAGAGCGAGCCCCCCGGCGAAATGCCGCCTTGTCGCACGAGACCGTGCCCTGCTGCAAAGAGGTGCGGCGACCATCAAGACCCGAGCACGGCTCGGAGCTCGTCGGCGAGCAGCACTGCGAAGGAGGACTTGGAGGCCTCGGTGCCCGGCCCCGGGTCGCTGTTGAGGATGGAGCGCATGTGTCCGGCCGGATCGATCACAAAGGAAAGGTCACTGTGGGCGATCATCGCGCCGCCAGGGGCAAAAGCAACGGTGACCCCGAACGAGCGCCAGACCCGGCTGAGCTCGGAGCTCGAACCCGTGAGGTAGTTCCAGTTCGAGAGCTTCTGCAGGCCCTCCTGGTCATCGAATGCGACCAGATAGGCGCGCGCCCGGTAGACCGGGTTCGCCACCACAGCCACGAGCGCGACCCGACGGGCGTCCGAGCCGAGCAGTCCGTCTGCCTCACGGAATTCCTGCGCGATGAGCGGGCAGTCAGAGACGCATACGGGATCGAGGAAGGTCAGGGCGACCGCCTTGCCGTGCAGGCTGCCGAGCGAAACCGTTGCCCCTTTCTGGTCGACAAGGCTGAACTGCGGCGCCGGGGTATTGACCACACCGGGTGGGCCGTCGGTGGCCTCGGCGATGATCGGGTCGGCGTTCGGGTTCATGGAGGCGGCGGCCATTGGGACGACCCCGATGAGCGTGATCCCGATCGCGGCCAGCGCGGCGACCGCGCGAAAGACGTAGGAGGGCTGGCTGGCCAGCCTTGCCCAGAACGACGGGCCGTCGTCGGCGGCCGCTGTGACCAGAGCAGGCACGTCGACCACAGCAGCGACGCGTTTCATAGCCAGGTAACCGGCGACGAAGACGAGGGACATCGGGATCATGCTGTTCGGGTCGGTACCGACGCCACCGAAGAAGCCGAAGTCCTCGACGAGAACCCAGTCGGCGATGCAGAGGACGAGCCCGGCATAGACGGCGACACGGACTATCGGGGCTCGCCCGGACAGCAAGCCGGTCCCGATGCCAGCGAGGCAGATCACGAGAAACAGGTTCACGGCCCATCCATGCGCGGCGTCGAAGGTGGCGAAGTTGGCGAGCCAGTAGGAGATGAACGCCGGCTGGGGGGTCGCCGACATCTGCTGCACCATTCCGGCGAGCGTCCCCGGGACGGCGTTGTGGTCCAGTCGTCCTTGCCAGAAACCCCGCCCCGGCCACGCCTGCAGGACCGCCATGCCGACGAAGAACAGACCCATGACCGACAGCACCACCCGACCGAGACGGGGGCTCGACCACATCCGCTCGGGCAAGGCGATGAGCAGCCCGGCGAAGCTGTAGAACAGAACGGCTCCAGGAGCCCCGAAGGCCCACGTGAGTGCTGGAGCGAAGATTCCACCGAAGCTTTCTCCGAATATCCAGACGACGATTCCCCAAAACGCGGTTGCGAGCCCGGCCAGCTGCGACCAGTGGCCTCGGGGCGCGACGATCAGCCAGATACCCAGACCGATCTGGATCCACACGGCGGAGGCCGGCGTCGCCGTCGGGTGGTTGCTCCAGATCGTCGCCCCGGCATTGACAAGGTGCTGCACCCAGGCCGGCGACGTCGCCGCTGTCGGCTCTATCACCTGGCTCGTCATGCCGAGCGGCATCGACGGCTGAGCCTGCAACAAACCGTCGAAGATCCAAATGAGACCGAAGGCTATGCGGAGGACCCGCCGGCCGGTTGGTTCCGGATGGACCCAGGCTCGAGCGGCCGGCTCAGCGGCTCTCGCCTGGCGCAGTTGCCTGGCGCGCAACAAGTTCCAGGCCAAAGCCAACAAGGCGAGGATGACAAGGGCGATCATTGCCTGGTGCCAGAGCAGGGAGCGAAAGGCGGAGACGATCGTGGGGTTGTTCGTCGACAGCCCCGAGCTCATCCCTGGCATTGCAGCTGACACACTCCTTCATTCGGCGAGCTGCCCAAACCGCCCGGCCCGCCACCGACGGCCCTGCATTGTACGTACGCGGTGCCTCCCGCCCGATTCAGGTGTCACCCGAATCCCGCCGCGGCGGAGTTACACCCGCACCACAGGAGAGGTGCCCGACCCGAGGACGGGCAGAGGCTCGGGGACTCAGCTCTTGGCTGAGAACTGTTGTCGAGCGGCTCAGGCCCCGTCTGCGAGGAGCCGCCTCAACTCCTCGTCGTAGCGGGCGTAGCGACGGGCGACCAGAGCGGCGCGTCCGATCTCCCGCTCGATGATCCAGGTCGGCCATTCGCATTCCATAACCGAGCGGTGCACGACGAGCTCGACGGGGATGCCTAGAGCAGTGACCTGTATCCGCACGCCGTCGGTCCGCGCCCTGTACGCCACCCGGACGGCGCGCACGGTGACCCGCACGTAGTAATGGCCGTACCAGAGGTCGCGGATATCGGCATCGGTACCGTCGAGGACGATCAATCTCGCAAGCGCTTGCGCCGGATCCAAAAGCGCGACGAGAGACTGCCAGGGTCCCTTCGGCCCACGGGCATGGATCCAGGCGTCGTCGTCGAGCCCGTAGCGCTCCAGAAAGCCCGGCTCGTTGGCCCGTGCCTTGACGGCGCGGGCGATCGCATCGGAGCCGACGGCCCACTCGGAGCCGACTTCGATGTCGGCCATGCGGGTTCCCATGGCACGTGCCTGCCTTCCTAGGGGGAACGCACCCTACGCCCTTGCCCCGGCCCAGGGTGGGATGGGACCTGAACAGGGATGAGGCAACTGCGGCGCGACCAGATCGAACCGATCAGCGCAACAGTCCGAAAGCACCGGCGGCGACGTCGAGAGCCTGGATCTCGACCGAGAGGGACTCCTGGACGGGCTTGGCCGTATCCTCAGTGAGCACGACCACGACGAAGGTCTGACCACTGCTGTCGCGAGCCAGGTAGCCGAGCGTCAGCACCCCCGGGTCGGAGCCTCCCTTGAACCACACTCTCGGCCATGTGCCTGAGTTGAGGTTCAGGCCTCCGTTGTTGGTCGAGAGCACTGTGGCGATAGGGCCCAGTCCGGGTTCGGCCTGGAACTTGGCGAGCCCGGCAAGGGCGCGGCAGATATCGTCCGCCGAAGCGAACCACTCGATCGAGTTGATGTCGCGCGGCGCGCTCGCCGACTGTTCCTCGCCTGCTGTGACCTTGTCGACGGTACTGGTGAGATAGGCGGCCCTCTCCGACGAGTTCAGAGACAGGTAATGGTCCGCCATAGCCGGGAAGTCGTGGTACTTGAGAGCGAACATCTCGCTGACTGTGAGGAAGGGGACGTCGAGGGCGGCGTGGGACGACCAGTTCCGCACCTGGTTTTCGACGGCGGACCGCCCGACGAGCTCCAACAACATGTCGGCCGCGGTGTTGTCACTCACCGAGATCATCTTGACGGCGGCCTGCTCCACGGTGAGCTTGGTCCCGTCCGGCACGCCCTGGAGGGTTCCGCTCTCACCGACTTTCAAGGCCGCGATGACGGTTACCTTCTGGTTCCAGCTGAGCCGGTGATCGTGCAGCGCTTGGGCGAGGGCGCCGAGGACGAACAGCTTGAACATCGACCCGAGAGGACGTGGGGTCCCGGCCAGCACAGAGTGCACGGGGCTGCACGATCCGTCGGAGTCGACTTTGGCCGCGAGGAGGCTCACCCCGGGGGCGATCGAGGTTGTCTCGTTCTTCGTGGAATTTGAGGTGGCGGTCCCCCGCCTGACGCCTGCCTTCTGGTAGGTGTTCGGGCGACCACCAAGTCACTCGGACAGCAAGGGGACCACCACCATGAAGA
>Ga0187880_1003666_pt1 | contig 11626 bp, 16 predicted proteins | sample June2016WEW_19_4_FD_132998 | JGI IMG/M metagenome (GOLD analysis project Ga0187880, IMG submission 132998) | Peatland microbial communities from SPRUCE experiment site at the Marcell Experimental Forest, Minnesota, USA - June2016WEW_19_40 | ecosystem: Environmental > Terrestrial > Soil >...
GCCCGGCAAAACGAACGTCAGATTCGTGTTCGCCAGGCCGCCCAAACTGAAGAGCAGGGAGAGATTAGCCACTTGTATGCCCCCAGAATCTGCAACCACAACGCTTATCAGCCCTGCCTGATTTGTGGTCGTCCAGTTTGTCACCGTCACCACCATCGACGCGTCGGTTCCCGCTATGCCCGCCGGAACGGAGCCGCTCACCCCAACAGGGAATACGCCGTTGAAGCCTGGTGCCGCCGCCTGCAGGGACACGCTGTTCGTCTGCGTCAGGTCGGTGAAAACGAGCGTCGGGGGCGGCAGATTTGTCGAAGCACCGGGCGTCGTCGAGATGCTAAAGGTGAACGTCACCTCCGCTAGGCTGTTTGATGGCATAACATTGGTCCATACGATTGAAGAATTTCCAAGCGCCCCGCCCGTCGCCAGAACGGTGATGCCAGGCCCCAGCGGCTGGGTAATTGTCGCCACAAGCGGAATAATGAACGGATTCACAACCCAAATCTGCGCCAGGTAGGTCTGGTTGCTGAGGTTCTCGGTGACGTAGGATTTTATCGGATTCTCGATAATGACGGAGTTCGTCAGGCCGCCGTCCATTGGCCTTGGGGATTCCGGACTCCCCTTCGTTTGTGAGCCAACAGCCGTCCCGTTCAGGCCCGGCCACTGGACTGAGGAACTTGCAGAATCGATGTAGAATATGCCGTTGTCATTGCAACCGAGCACGTATATGAGAAATCCGGCTGCAAGGTCCGGCATTGCTCCGTTACTCCCATCGAGACAACTTATCCGAACAGTGGCGGTCTGCCCGACGCTCAGGTTCGTTTTCGCGAGAGCGACCATTGGCAGGCTCTGCGATGAGCCGTAAATCGAGTCGCTATACAGGGCACAAACGGTGAAACCGGCGGGTTGCTGGCTCGTATTCGTCAGGGCCACTTCCAAGAATGCGCTTGTCACCGTGGACAGTGAGGTGGCTACCGCAGGAGTCGTTACTGGGCCGGTGCACCAATCCCCGCTGCTTATGTTGCATTGGTTGCCGAGCAGTGGGGTCGAATAGTCCAGGATTTTGCCGGTCACTGGATTCGGTTGTTGGCCCTGGGAAATCTGGGCAAAGGCGGACGCAGTGTTCGAGTATATCAGCCCCGAGTAAACCGAGCAGCCCGATAACGAGCCCCAGGCCGAGTCGTAGCACTTCTTGTCATTGTCCAACGCTTGTTGGTCCAAAGACTCGTTTAGTATTCCTTCGCCCACATCAACCGCCTCGCCGACAGCGACACTGGCACCGTATCCCACGGCGGGGATTGCGGCAACCACGTCCGCGACAACGTCCACGCCCATCAAAAACGCAGTCAGTCCACTCGACGTGGAGCCCTGTGAGTTGGTTTGAAGCATGTCCAAGCGTGCGTCCTGCCATAACAACACCGTTTCTAAAATCTGATTTGCCTCCAGCCGCAGTTCCAAATCGTTGGTCAGCGCTGTCGTCCAATTGCCGGTCACAAGCGGAATTCCCGCCAAAAGGCCGTGCTCCTGCTGCTGCGCCATTCGTAGAAAAATGGCGTTCGTATTTGCAATCCCCCGGCCAACGCTGGTAAGGCCCGTGCTGCTCGAGGCAATCGTGTGCAGAAGCTGGCCGAAGCCGTAATTGGCGGCGTCAAGATCGATCGACTCCGCCACACCTACCGCCGCATCTTTTAGGAAGTTACCGCTGCCAGGGATCAGCGCCAATATAGCGCCAAGTCCGGCCGAAATGGCATCCACCCCTTCCTGCCTCTGCTCTGCGCTCGCTTCGGCTTCGAAGGCGTCTCCGACTGTGCCTTCATCTATTGCGATACTGGCGATGGAATGACCTAGAAGATTGGTCGTCGCGGCCCCCAAGGCCACAATCGCATTACTCAAACTCGGCGAGGGCGCAACCAGCGCCGAAGTGAACTGAACCGTCGGCTGGCGCAGCAAAGAAATGCCATCCGTGACATCCTGCGCCGAGATAATCGCTGTCCCGGCCACCGCGGAAGTCAGCGTCGCCGTGGCCTGCCCGTTGTTATCCGTGGGGCTTACGGGCTGCGTCACTGTGGCCAGCGTCGTAACCCCGCCAGACGAGGCCTGTTCCACGGCGCTTATGCTAACCACCTTCCCCGCAACAGGATTCCAATTTCCATCCAGCAGCCCCACGGTCACGGTCGCGACGCTCTGGCCGTCCGCCGGGAGCGAGCCGGGTGAAACTACGACCCGTGAGAGACTCGCACTGACGGCCGCCGACGCACCACCAGTCGGGTAGTAGTAGCTCACCACCGGACTGCTCAGCAGACTCAGAATGTCATTCCCCGGCCACTCGTAATACTGGTAGCTGACAATCGGCGACATGATCCCGCCATTGGTCAAGGCGCCGCTGCTGAAATCTTCCAGATATTGATAGCTGACAAATGGTGAAATGACACCACCGTTGGTCAAAGCTTGGCTGCTGAAATCTTCGGCGTATTGAAAGCTCACGATTGGCGACATGACGTTGGTAATTACGTCGTCGGCAAATACTGGCACCAATTGCAGGAACAAAGCCGCAATCAGTGCAAGTTGCCTGAAAAACCTCATCGCAACCTTTTCAGTGCGAGGTTGCCGCCGTCGCGTAGATGAGACCGCCGCCGCGCGGTATGTTCATCGAGATGCTGGCCGTGCTGGACGCTTGCGTGCCGGTGGTGTTGTAGCCCACGGCGCTTACTGGCGACCCGTTCATGGGCTTCACGGTCACGGTGATGGGCGTGTTCAACGGCAGGTTCGCGCAACTCACGCCGATGGGAATGGGATTATTTTGCTGCGCGGAAAGCACCGCATCCGGCGTGGACAACGCGCCGGTGGGCGACGCGGAAACCGGGACTCCGCCAACGCTCGTAACAGTCAATTGCGCCAACTGACCAGGCGACGGAATAATAATGGGCTGGAAGCCTTGGCTAAACACAGTATAGAGGGACAACGAGCCGCCAAAGTTATTCTCATAGGTGTCGAACCGCACACGGCCTCCTCCACCCTCTGAAGTCCAGACGTTTATTGACCCTGAACCTGTGATTCTGGATCCAACGATTCTGATTGCGCCACCGCTTCCCACTCCATAGTAACTATTATTCCATGCGTATGGGGCACCAGTGGCTTTTATGATCCCATCCACTTGAACAGTTCCCGAAGCTGCGATGAGAATCGCACCCCCCCCGCCGCCGCCCCCACCCATCCCGTCGGTTCCCCCTCCTCCGGAGCCGCCGAGGAGCGGAACGAGAAACTCGTTGCCGTACGTTGGCCCTGCTTGAGCTTGGTAGGGCTGTACGTTGCCAGGAATTCCGTAAGAACCACTTCCGCCATAGGGAGTAGGAGAAGCATTGCCAGCAGATCCGCCGCCTGGACCTTGCCCCGACGTAGGAGATAGACCACCTGTGCCACCACGGTATCCACCCGGCCCGCCGACGCCTCCAGCAGAGCCGCTCGGACCGCTTCCCGATAAATCAACCGCCCCTCCCCCATTGATTACGACATTGCCTTGCACGAGCCACACGACCGGCGTGTTGTTAGCGTTCGGCGTGAACGTCACCGTCACGTTCGACCGTATATTGACGGACGTGTATTGGTAAATGCCGGTCGGGTGGGTGGTCATGTTGATCACCGTGTTGGCCGCCGTGGGATTGAATGGTCCATCGCTGCCGTCGCTGCCGCTGTTCACCTGTGCCCGCCCCCCCGTCGGCAGCCCGGCCACCAGCACGGTGACACAAAAGATGATAGAAGAAAGTTTCACGCCTCCGGCCCGTCGCCGCATCGCATCATTTTTCATAAGCTATACTCCTGTCCAGAAACCCCTGTGTGGTTTCCATGCCGCAGTTTTATGTCCCCCGCCCGAATAAAGCAACACTAATCGGCTCGCCAACCGAACCGAAGCGCCGCCGCTGCGCCACGCCAGGCCAAGCCCGCAGCCTGCGTGGCGATTGTGGCACAGTGGTTGCTCCAAAACAGCCACACGGAGCCCAACAGGGGCGAAAGAAGAAAACTATGAGCCTGCAATCCGACGAACGAATACTGAGGCAAGCCCGCATTCACCCGGGCATTTTCGGCTTGCCCGTTATGCTGCTGGTCGTGCTTCTGCTTCCGGCAATCCCGCTCCTTTTCTTCTTCAACATGATGGGAAACATGATGAGCCAGTTCAGCCCCCAAGGCGGGGGATTCCACCTTCCCGCTCTCTGGTTCTTCATCATAGGGATGGACCTGTTCGCGGCATTGCTTGTCTTCATCCCCGTCCTGGTCGCATACCTGAACTGCGAGATCACGCTGACCAACAAGCGCCTCATCTACCGCACCGGCTTCCTGGTCCGCGCCGCCGGGGAGCTTCCCCTGGAAAACGTAGAGGCTATGTTCATCCTGGAACCGCTCTTGGGCAGGCTGTTAGGTTACGGCACGGTTGCCGTTTCGACCCTGGGCGGCCTCCAGTTCCCGCTTCGCTTCATCGGCAAGCCCCACGTCTTCCACGCCGCCTTGCAGAGGGCCGTGGCCGACGCCAAGGCCCCCAGCCGTCGCCCGCCGAAGCCTCCACCTCAGCCGCTGGACGACTCCCGCTACATGGCAAGGGCCTGATGCAACCGCTTGGCTTGACGGTTGTTCTACGACGTTCCCCGGAGTGGCTCTCGCCAAGCTTACCCTCCATCAGCTCCAGCATCTGCTCTTTGAACTGCTCGCGGCCCAAGTACCAGCCCCGCCGCAGCGGCTTGAGTGCTTCCTCGTCGAGGGCCTCCAGCCGGCCCCTTTCCATTTGCCGCTCGAACTCCTGACGCCCCGCTGCGGAGTCCTGCCCAATGCCGTGCTCGCCCAGGAACGGGTCAAACCGTAGATTTATCCACCGGTCCGCCGTGGTCTAAGAGCGTGGCACGCGCCCGCAGAAGCAGCATGGAATCAGGGAGACCCTGAAGGGTCCCGCCGCACTAACAACGAGAGCCAAGCAGGTAAGGGTGTTCAACGACAAGAAGAACGACCTGAAGCCCGACAGGGAGTCGGATTCGTCCACAGTAGCCCGTGGCAAGGCGACCGCCTCGAAGCGGGTGAAGGGACGAACAAGCTAATGAAGCACGCACAGGCAACCAGATGCCGTAAGAATGACGGATCAACACTGGCAAACCTTCCTGCGGGCGATACGCCGCGTGTTAGCTTGAGGAGCCCGGTGCGGGCAAATCGCACGCCGGGATCTGTGAGGGGGGCACCGGGCAACCGGTGTCCCTACCTCGACATCAGTTTCTAACTGGCCAGATTTACGCGGACACCGGATTGCACAGCCTCGATGCCTCGGATTGTGTCCAGCAACGCGCGGGGTTCCAGTTCGCGGAATGCCGGGAACTCTTTACGTCGCACAAGCATCTGTGCTTGGAGGCTGGACGATGCCAGAGCCCGAACCTTGCTCATGGTGCAAATCCCCATATCACGGAGTGATGGGTGCCCATTGGCTTTGATATTCGAACCATAGCAGGTTGGGCACAGCGGCAGAAGGACACATCCTTTGCAGCGCTTGTCTTGAAGGCTGCTGCGGTCCGCGAAGTTGAAGCACCGGTATTGGTCCGCCAGCCGGCCCATCGTGTTGGGCAGCAAACTCTGGCACGAGTATTCGCGCCCGTCCACGTCAACGGCAACCATGTCCGTGCCAATGCCACACCATTTGGGCAAAGCCTCCTCACTACTCAGCTCGTCCCCAGCCTCTGCCCTTCGACACCGTGCGCCGATAGCGTTGAGTTTCATCATCATGAAATCACACGGAGTGACTTCGGGGTGGGCCAAGTAATAATCCATGAGCTTCTCGATCTGCCCGGTCAGCGTTGTGACCGTCCCTCCCTTCAGCCAGTCGATGCCGTGAGCGAAGTTGCAGTGAAAGAGAATGCCGGACTCGTGGAGGTGTCTCACGCCCTCGACTAGATGAGGCAACGTTGCGTCGGAAATTGTCATTTTGGCCAACTGGTCAGGCCAGGTGCGCTGGAAGAACCCAATGTCGATCCGCTCGTAGGAATTCGAACGGTTCAGGTTGTGCATCCAGGGCGTGCCGTCGAGGCTCAGTCCAAGGTAAAACTTAGCCCGGTTCTGCGCAGCCCAGTCTTGAACCGCCTTGTGGGCCAACGTGCCGTTTGTGGTGGCGTAGCAAATGTAAGGCTTTTCCCACTGGCGCGCCCAGACCCACTCGCAGATGGCTTGGAGCGTCCCGAACTCCATAAGCGGTTCGCCGCCGTGAAAGGATATTTCTATTTCGTCAAAGGACTCCGACTCGCGAAAATGCTTCATGATGGCGTCCTGCGCCACCAACAACGGCATCTTTCGAGTTGATTTGTTCGACTCATAGCAGTAGCGGCACGCCAGATTGCATTCCTCTGTGAGCGTCAGCATCAGCGTCTTGCGCCGCCGATGCGTTTTGATCGCTCCGCCAACTCCCTGCACCCTCGAATCTCGCACACCCTGGCATGCCCCGGCACATGAACCTCCACAGGGCGTAGGCAGCCCGCAGTTGCCGCTGCAGTCGCCCCTGCAGGCTCCAGTACAATCGTGGCAAGAATCATTCATCTCTCTCTGGCCCGCGCGGTAAATCATGACGGAAAACACGCATCGGCTTCGCCTGACGCCGATCGTCAGCGGCGACGAGCCGTCTCGGTTCTACCCCTCGTGCCGGTGAGAACTCACTTCCCGCGAGTGCCAGCGCAGTCTCCTTCGCAACCGCCCTTGCACCCTCCACCGCAATTCCCCTGGCAATCTCCATCGCAGCCCCCCGTGCATGTCATGAAACAACCCACCGGCGACTGGAACGAACCATCCGGCGTCGTTGGGTCGCCGAAAGTAGCCGTCCGGGTGGCATGCTCGAGCTCTGAGCGCAACTCGCAAAGCTGGCTCCTCAACCCAGCGTCCAAATATAATTGGCTTCGCATATAAGCCGATTCTCTCCAATGCAGATATAGCCGTCAACAACTATAGCAGGGGTCAAACCGTAGATTGGAATTCGAGCTGGGCGCATGGTTCGAGGGCTTTTGCGGTTTTGCGTTGGTCTTGGCTCTGAGCCAGATGATGGTGGCTGACCTCTAGCCCCCCGTCCCCTGCCTGCCGCCCTCTGTTGCTCGCCTTAGGGCTTCACGGCCAGTCCAACGGCTTTGGCCATGGCCGTCTGTTTGATGTCAAAAGTCAGAAAGGGGTCGGTCAAAGAGATTGTCATATCCTCGGGGCGGATTGGTCAGGTGGTGCAGCCCGACTCCAGGGCAGGCGTGCGGCGCTCTCTTGAAATGGGCAGCGCTTACGCGCGCGGCGGAATCGTAGGCGGCTGGCGTCGGGCGCGGCGGAAATCTTCGTAGCGATCATGCAGAGCGTCCAGCAGTTCATCGCGGCTTGTGCCGGGACGCCGCGCCAGGGAGTCGTGTAGCAGGCGCTCGAACGTGGCATTGCGGTGCGCCTTTTCCTCCGGCGGGCAGGTGCGTTTTTCGTAGAGCGCCTGCAGGAGCCGTTCGAGGTCAGGGCTCATTAAAGACGGCGCGGAGGATTTCCTGGCGGCGCTCGCGGGGCATGTTCCCGTGCCAGAGCGCGCGCGCGTCTTTGAGGTCCTGGAGAGTCATGGCCACAAGCTCCGCTGTGGGGCGATCGGGGAAGTCGGAGGGTCCAGTCGCCAGCGAGAGCCAGGTTCCCACGCGCTCCAGTTCATCGAGCAGGCGGGCGTGTTCCGCCAACCGCTCCGGGCTTGGGTGGTCGAGGAGCTGCTGGTCCTCCCAGTTGCTGAGACGCCGGCACACGTCGTGCCAATCTTCGACTTGCGCCCTGAGCAGCCGCAGAGCACGACTGGAGATTCCGCCCGCCAAGTCCAGTGATTCCATCGCCGGAGCAATCGTTATCGCCATACCTTCGAGTATGGACTGGAAACGGTTCGGTGGCAAGGGCGGGCTGCTGTGCCTGGCGGGGGCGCTAGCGCACGGTTACTCCTCATGCAGCAACCGGTCCACAAACTCTTCGCGTTCGTCCTCAGACAGGCGGTCCCAGTCCAAGCCACGCTCGGCGCAGCGACGCCGCAATTGCGCCTCACCCTCGCGCATCCGCTCATCGCGGTTCGCCGGGGCCTCCTGTGCCAGGGCCAATAGGGCGGCACGCTTGCGCGCCGCCGGCAGTTGGCGCACCAGGGAGATCACTTGCTCGTCAGTCAATTCCAAGACGCTCAGGCAAGTCCTGACTATTGACACAAATTCAAGGCGGCAGGCCCGCGTTTCTCGGTTTCCCTCAAAGCCTTGCGGCTTTGCGTCTCCGGGTTTGCTCAGGTGGCTGCCGGCAGCGGGATCTTGGGCGGGAGCATTTCCTGCTTGAGCGGCGCCGGCACAGTGGCGAATTCAGGGTCTTTGTGGACCAGCACGGCATCCCACCGGAGGGCGCTCGCCACGACAAAGGCATCGGCGAAAGAGATCCGGTGGGCGGCTTTGACCTCGGCGGCGCTGGCGCAGAGCGCGTCATCGGAATGCTGCCACCGGATGCTCAACTGCTTGAGGTCGGCGATGGCCTTCCGGGCGGGTTCCTCACCATGGTCGTAAGCCGTGATGTATTGGACTTCCGTGAGACTGACAAAACAAGCGACAACCTCGGCCTCGATCCGGGCGGCCTTTTCCAGCAGGTCAAGCACGCGTGGCGCGCCCGGCTCTGCCTGAAGGAAGGCGATGAGCGCGGAAGAGTCGAGCAGAAATCGTTCAGGCATGTTTGCGGGAAAGGCGATGGAGTTTGTCCTCCTCACGCGCCCGGTCGCGCGCCCGCTCCTGCAAGAGGTGAACGACCGATTTGCCACCGGCGAAGCGTCCGTAAAGGGAATGAACGATTTGCAGGGCGCACTGGGCGCTCAGAGTTGGGGCGGTCGCCGGTTCGCTCAACGTCAGTGAGAGTCCCTGCCAGACCTCGCGCAACTCAGCCGGCGGCAAAGCCTTTATCTCCGCCAAAACACGTTCGGCTGTCACAGTCATGGACCCAAGATAGCCACAAACCCGCCCCGGGTAAAGAAGGTTTTCCAACCGGAAAAGGGTCAACCGTAGATTGGAATTCGAGCTGGGCGCAGGGTTCGAGGGCGCTTGCGGTTTTGCGTTGGTCTTGGCTCTGAGCCAGATGAGGGAGCACGGACTTGGCCCCTTTGGCCGTGCCGATCGGCACCCGCGCCGCAATCCACATTAGGGCTTCACGGCCAGTCCAACGGCTTTGGCCAGGGCCGTCTGTTTGATGTCAAAAGTCAGGAACTGCTCACATCCAAGCTGCACTGCCGCGGCGATATGGAACAGGTCAGCACTGCGGCACCCGATAGTCTCGTTGTGGTTTGCTCCCAGTTTCTCCGCCTCGCGCAACACGGCTGTCCAATCAATTGCCTGGTGGACCAGCAACGCTTCTTCCTTGAGGTCGGCGTCTATTTGTTTGAGCTGCGTTTTGGCTTGAAGCGAATCCATCACCTGCTGGCAAACCGCCAGGCGGAGGGCGTTCCGAACCTCCAGGCGATGCCAGGGCGTAAAGGGCAGGGCCTGCCCGTAACGCTCCATGAACGCAATGGCTTTCGGCGAACTCTGTTGCTGCACATACAGCGCCACGATGAAGCTGGAGTCGGCGTAGGCTTTCAAATAGGCCCCCGATCCAGGTCCGTGATGGCCTTCATCGTCTTGTCCGCAATGACCCGCGGCCCGAACACCTTCGTGAGCCGGGCCGCCAGGTCGGGCATCGGCCTTTTGCCCGGCTTCCGGCGGGGCAACGGCATCAACCGGGCCACCGCCTGCCGTCGCATGGTGATGGCGACTTCCTCCCCCGCCTGAACCCAGGCGAGGACGCGGGCGAAGTCTTGTCTCAAATCTCTGACTGAGGCCGTCTTCATGTGAAACACAATGTATCACGAAGCATGGTTTGTCAAATGGGTTCTACGGCCGCCGGAGTTGCCCGCCGCAAGTAAAAGGGTCTCCCGGAATCTATATATTCGTGCCTCCACTTTTGCATTATGGATTTCATAGACCTGCTCCAGTCGCCTTTTCAGCCGCTCCAATTCCGGCCGCCCTTTCCGCTTCAGCCGGCCAATGGCCTGCGTCACTCGGGATTCGTCTCCCATCCCCAACCGCTCGCTCACCCATCGCCGCCGCGCCGTGGTGTGCTGGCACAACCACCACGCCAACAGCTCCTTTTCCCAAACCGCAGATTGGAATTCGAGCTGGACGCATGGTTCGTGCGGTTTTGCGTTGGTCTTGGTTCTGAGCCAGATGAGGGAGCACGGACTTGGCCCCTTTGGCCGTGCCGATCTGCCCCCGCGCCGCAATCCACTGGATCGGCAGGGTCGTTTCGCTCCGCAGCCGGGCAGTAATAGCCTGCTCGCGGCCCAAGTACCAGCCCCGCCGCAGCGGCTTGAGCGCTTCCTCGTCGATGGCCTCCAGCCGGCGCCTTTCCATCTGCCGCTCGAACTCCTGACGCCCCGCTGCGGAGTCCTGCCCAATGCCGTGCTCGCCCAGCAAGCGGTCCACGCGCATGGCGCGCGGCATGAACCCAACCATGTCCGGCCACCACCCGCCAATCAAACACCGAAAACCGCCAGTCCACCTCTGCCCCCCTGTCCGCCCGATTCACCCGGACCAATCTACGGTTCGCACCCTCAGCGACCTCGTCAACCAGATGGGGAATGGCAGGAGTAGCTTATCCGTGTGATCCGTGAAATCCGTGGTGAATCTTCTCCCCCAATCAGGCTCGGCGGTGGGCGGCGGGCGGACTGGAGCGGTGCGAGGGGACGCTACCTTTGCGCGATCGGAGAGGCGAGAGGCACGCAGGTGAACTCGCCAAACACCGCGAAGTCCGCCGGATTCAGCGTCAGCAGCGAGGCGATGTTCGCACTTCTAAACGTGCCGGCAAGCAAAGTATCCAGCACTCGTTTTCTGCCCAACTGGTGCTTGGTCATGGCCGAGAGAAACCAGGCGACAGCCGGTTCATCCGGCCACACACGCTCCACGTCGGAAGCGTCCCACCAGACCCGCCCGCGTTCCAGCGCTTGCGGCATGGTGAGGGGCGCTGTGAATCGTTTCGGGTCGGTGACGATATGCGCGAATTCGGCGAGTGCCTGGGGCGCGAGAGCAAACCGGTCGCCCTGGTTGCGTAGGGAAGCGGCGAGCGTCCGGGCCGCCACATGGTCGGCGTGACCCGTAACTTCTGCCGCCACGAGAAAACTCGTGTCGAGCCCGTGCGTCACACCCGGCCTCCCAGCATGTCGTCGTACCATTCCTCGCGCGCGCCCAGTGATTTCAGCATCCGGCCCAAGTCCAGTGGCGGCAAGTCGAGGGCGCTGCGGCCACTGCCCTTGGCCTTCGTCAACCGGGCGTTCCGGACGAACCGTTCGAGTTCCGCCAATTCCTCCGTCGAGAATTGACGCACCACGGCTTCCACTTCAGCGAGTGTGCTCATGCTTGCCAAGGTAACGTCCATGCCCGCGTCCGGCAAGCCCGAGTGACGCCGGCGAGACCTTCACCGAGAACAGACCATGAAAAACCGTAGATTGGAATTCGAGCTGGGCGCAGGGTTCGAGGGCGCTTGCGATTTTGCGTTGGTCTTGGTTCTGAGCCAGATGAGGGAGCACGGACTTGGCCCCTTTGGCCGTGCCGATCTGCACCCGCGCCGC
>Ga0187880_1003673_pt1 | contig 11615 bp, 10 predicted proteins | sample June2016WEW_19_4_FD_132998 | JGI IMG/M metagenome (GOLD analysis project Ga0187880, IMG submission 132998) | Peatland microbial communities from SPRUCE experiment site at the Marcell Experimental Forest, Minnesota, USA - June2016WEW_19_40 | ecosystem: Environmental > Terrestrial > Soil >...
ATCCTTGTCAACGCGTGGTATTTTCCCTTCCTTTTGTTCTGAACCTGGGACAAACGGTTTTTCCACCGATTTCGCCAACTGGTGAAATTCGACTGTGCAGAATGGCGCTGAGTACTCAAGAGTCAGGCTCCTAGGAGACGCATTGTACATGCCTATTACCAGGACTGCGTCAAATCCAGGATCAATCTGCAAACCGCTCAGAATCACGATGCCCTTTCTTGTATAGTAGGACTTGGCTCCAATGTGACCAGCTATATCATGGGGTAGGTGAAGATTTTCATGTGTGGTCACCAAGGCGAACTCTCCGGGTTTCAGAGTTGCGCTTGCCGTCCGCGCGAGATCGATTTCGGTCTCGTTACTGCTGACTAGGAGTCGACTGCCAAAACGCATGTCGTAACTTGCGGCTTCCAGGCTGCTCTCCGAAAAGTTGTCGATTCGCAACTTCCCCAACTTCATTGCGGCTTTGATTTCGCCATCTGTCATGAGCATGGCCGGCCTCCTCGCAGCGGGAGACTTCTCTGAGCTAAGATGCTAGGTGAATAAAAAGCAAAAGTCCATCCAAATAACCCACTACAGTAATTCAGCCCGAAATTCGACACGGTTGAAGACTTCAGGCGGGCAGTAATATTGCAGGTTCCCGAAAATCTGACTCCTGACTTTTGGCTCCTGACTCCTGCTTACCAGTCGTCTCTGAGTGTGGTTTGAACCTGCCCATTTGAACGCGCTTTGAGTTAGAATCGAGCCGTATGATAAGGGGCGGAACCGTTTGCCTCTGGGGGTTCCGTAGTCGCCGCAGCGCCCGATGAGCCAACCTCCATTTTCGGTCTTCCTCGATATCTACGGCTACCGCGTCGCAATACGCAGTTCTCTATGCCCGGTGCTCGAAAACCTCGCCCAAGACTTCGCCTTTTTTAGAACCGAGGCGGAACCGGCGGACTCACATACCATCGAGTTACTAGAGGGGGACCCGCCCTATGACAAGATATCGGATGCGAAGGCGGTGGTTTATACGCCCCGCAACGTCTCCTATCGCAGCGGCACCAGCACGATCATCGACTACTCGGGCCATGCCTTGGGTATTCACGAACCGGCCAACAAGTCCTTTCGACTGTTCAGTAGGGAGCCGGACTTCCTCTATGAGGCCGCCTATCTTTTCCTTCTATCTCAGGCTGGCGAGGCCTTGGATGCGCAGCACCTTCACCGCGTACATGCGCTGGGTATCAGCATTGGCGATTCCGCGGCGTTGGTCCTGCTCCCGATGGGTGGTGGGAAGAGCACGATGGCAGCTTCTCTTCTGCGCTACGGCGAAATCGGACTTCTTTCCGATGATTCTCCATTAATTGACGGGCAGGGCGACCTGCACGCGTTTCCATTGCGCCTCGGGATTCTTCCCGGTTCGGAAGGCGCGATCCCGCCCGAGCATCTCCGGCGGATCAACCGGATGGAGTTCGGCACCAAGATTCTGGTGAACTACTCGTACTTTGCCGGGCGGGTACGCCCGCGGGCGACACCGCGCCTGGTATTTCTCGGCGAACGAAGCCTGGCAAAGTCATGCTCCATTCGCCCCGCCACGACGGGGGCGGCGCTGCGTGCGATGATCGCGAACTGCGTCGTGGGCCTGGGCCTGTTCCAAGGCATGGAATTCGTGTTTCAGCGCGGGCCGGGCGAGGTATTCAAGAAGGCAATCGTTGCCTGGGCACGTCTGCGGGCGAGTTGGCACATGCTCCGGCGGTCGCGAAGCTACCACCTGGTCCTGGGCCGCGATCCGGAGGCCAACGCGCGCATGATATTTGATCTTCTGACCGCGGCAAACAACAACTACGCGGCGCCGCAGGGTGTCCGCTCGTGGCCTGCTGACAGCAGCCGCTCGGATAGGTGAGAGCCGATAAACCCCGCACCTCCGGTAACAAGAACTCTCATCGTCCTTCGAATAGATCGAAACCGTGCAACTCTTTCCACGCACCAAGGAACCGGCTCCGGCCCTCCGGTCCCTGCAATTGCGACTGGGGAAGAAACACCTTTCCATAGCTTTCCCCCAGCTCCGCTTCATCAGTGATCAGCTCATGCCTGCGGAAAAGTTGGTCGAGAGCGAAGGCGAGCGAGTAGAGCGCGTACGGATACGGCCGCAGGCAAAAGACACGATAAGACAGATACAGGAGATATTCCTTCAGCTTCTCTTTGACTTCTTCGAGGGCAGGCTCGCGCACTTGGTCACGCGTGGTCTCGTCACCGGCCAGACACTGGCCCATCGATTTGAACAGCCACGGGTCGATCAATGACACCCGGCTGAGACCGCCCAACCGAGCCCGCATTGACTGCTCGGTTCCGACCTGGAGGCTGAAGTCCAGCCCGTCAAACGCTGTCAGAATGCCGCTTATGCTCCTTGAACACTCCTCGGGGGTCACATGTTCGTCCAGATTGACCGCAACGTACGGCGCGCGTCTGTCAAAAAAGCACGGATACACCCACACACTTGCCAACCCTCTCAACCGGGACAGGGTCAAACCCGCGCGGTGCCATCGCTCTGAGAATGCGTTTCCGAACCGCACCTTTCCGGTCCGGACCTGGATCGGGCTGCCGCCGGCAGCAAGGTCAAGTCTCCGGTAGAACTGATCCCACAGCCTGACTTCCGCAGCCAAAACGTCATAAATCCCGCTGCCCGTGCCTGACGCAGGCTGTCCGGTGATCCGCACGCTGTCGATGTTCAGCTTTCTTCGTAGCAGTGCCCTTTGGAGGATATGACCCTTTCTCTTCTTCTGCACGACCGGAAGAACATAGCTGAGCAGGAAGGCTTCGGGGCTGTGGTCCAAGGGAGGCGGCCCTGTGCGGGAGGCGGCAGGGATCGCCAATTCCTCGCCATGGACGCGCCGCCAACTTTCCATCGGGTAAATGGACCGGAACGGGTAATGCGAAGCACACAGCCGATAGGCCGCCGCGGTGGCCGGAAGCGTAATACAGTCGAAGACTCTCAATATCCGCAAGCGGTCGCGGAGCCGGCGCGACAGCGGCAGCACATCGTCGAAGCTCGCACCATCCACGAAGAAGGTCAAATCGAAATCGGCCAACAGGACACCCTGCGCACCGCCGGCGGCGCTGTGGCGAAGGAAACAATGCCGGATCGCCTTGTGCCCGCGACAGCGCCGCTCGAGCCAGCGTTGAACAGAGACCCACACTAGGTGATCGATTGCGTTCATTACAAGTCACAAATGCTCTCTGCCAGGCCGGCTCTCGATCAGGTCCAGCAAGTTACCAAGGGTGAAAGGGTGTTTCTTTCGCGTCACACGGCGGTAGACCGGCGGCTTCACCCGCCATCCATCCCCACGCTGGTCCATGGGCTGGACGGCAGGGCCATCCGCCCCGATCCATTCCTCCCGAATCCGCTCCCGTGAAACGTCCTGATCCAGAAAGGCCCCAGCCTTCGTGTAGGGAATCAAGGGATAGCCCAGTTGGTCGATGCGCAGCGAAAGCAACACGGAATTGAGAATCGATGTCGCCTTTGCCCGCAACTCTACGAAGGAATCCGCCACGTACGGCTTTCTGCGATACCACTCGTTGGTCAGATTAGAGAAGATCAGTTGCCGCATCTGCTCCGAGCAGGGAGCGTCCTTCCTAAAAAGACGGACAGAGGGATCAAACTCGGAGAGCAGCAATCTGTCAATTGAGTTTTCATCGAGACCTACCACTGATGAAAGTTGCTCGATGATTTCTCCGGCAACGAGAAAGAAGTGGGTACGGATGTAAGGAATCAACAGATTCCCCATGATCTCCGCTCCCGGCGGAAGCGTTCGGCGCTTTCCAAGGATCGCCTTCCGCATGAGAACGCATTCGAGTGTATTCGCCTGGAATGCGATCCTCTGCATTGCGGATTGTGTCAGAAACGTGTCGTTGACCAGCAACCAAACATCCGGCCGCTTCCCCTGGTTTCTCAGGTACTCGATCCCTCTCTGCCATCCCGAGAACTCTAGATAACGGTTGTCACCGCTGATGGCATACTCACGGGGTGCCGTCTGCCGGGCGCAAGGAGACTCCGGAGCGGAGTTGTCCACATATACAATGGTCTTTCTCCAGGGGAGTCTGGCAAGTAACCGCTTCAACGCTAAGATCGGCTTATGTTTGTCGTATGACGGCCCGGTTTGAAAGAGCAGATAGACCACTGCAAGTTCGGGCTCTTCCATCGTGCGGTTAGGATTCTGCACCGTCCGTACCTCCTGAGAGGAGAAGCAATTCCGACCATATCGTTTTCCGCATGGAGTTACACCGTCCTGTTCGAATCGCTCGCTCTTGCAGCCGTGCGAGGGTGTCGCGGCCGGTAATCAGACGCTCGAATGCCGCGAGGACATCGCTCTCATTCGTTGTATCCACCACGAGGGAGTCTTCACCGTCGCTGGCAAATTCGCGCGTAGCGCCCTCGGCAGGAAGGATGGCCGCGCAGCCTGCGGCCATTGCTTCAAGACCCAACTGTCCGGTGGCCCGATACGTCGAGAGATCTGCGAAGATATCGGCTTCCCGCAACACGTTCCCCATCTGCCGCCTCTTCAGGCCGGACAAACATCTCAACTCGAACCCCTGCGCCTCTTCGATCTCATCCAGCTCTTCGTCGGTGCAGCCAAAAACGCGGATGTCCACTCTGGCTCCGTGCTTTATGGCAATTGTGCGGAGGATGCGAAGCGCACTTTTCGCGTTGCCACTGGGCACTCCGGTGCGGATCGGAGAAACGATCACTAGGGGCCGGGAAGGATCGGCACAGGGCGTGCCAAGTCTGTTGAAGAGAGATCGGTCCAGACCTGTGGCGACTCTGTCTGCCTTGATCCGGTGCCGCTGCCACATGGTGCGGCAGAGCCACTGGCTGCGGGCGAAGACGCCCATCTGCGCCGCCTTCGCGAAGCTTTGCTCCGCCGCGGCCCGACACGATTCGTCCGACAAAGACCACGGCTCGTAATCCTGGAGGTAATACATGGGGCGCATGCCAGGTACTTTACGATGGGCCGCCATCAGTATCCGGCTGGAGTGAGCGTCGGTGGCAATCACAGTGTCGAAGCGGGTGGCGAGTTCCACCAGCTGGCCCTCGTCGTCCGAGGCAGTCAGTACGTCGGATAGCTCTGGAAACTCCTGATCCAGCCTGTGCCTTCCGGCGCTTCCGATCGCCGCGTGGACGCGAATCCCACAGTCGCGCAAACCGATGATCTCGAGTGGGACGGGATCAAGGCCAAGCCCAACTCCGGTCGAGTCGGAAAGAAGGAATAGGACGGTTTTGCCGAGAACACGCTCCAAGGCGGCAGCGGCGGATGCGACGCCCGCGAAATCCTCCATCGCTGCCGGCCACGAGGGAGCAGCAAACGCGTCCCATAGCGGATCGTTCCCTGCGGTGAGCTCAAGCGAGCAGCCGGTCACATAGGATCCCGCTGCCAGGCCAATACAAATCGGCTCCGACCGGCTGCTGCCGGCGCTGCTCGCGTGTCTCCAGGAGGCCAGCTTCGAGAAGGCGCTCCGCCGGATCGCGAAGGCCGAGTAACCCGCGAAGGGACTCGTACTGCGGATGAACTCACCAGATAATGCCGAGTTTTCCAAGGCTGTGGCAAGCAGTTCGGCATTCGCGGCGGCGGCAAAGCGGCAGGCAACCGGATCGGATATTCGGGCCCTCGCCAGGCTGGCACTCAAATGTTGGCTCGTCAGCGGGACCACAACGTCAAGAGCCTCATCGCCGTCGAGATACTCAACCATCTGGCGCAGAGAGTTTCTGGCCGCCACGGCAGTGCCATCCAGGACGACCAGATAATCCGCGCGAGCTCGATCGATACCCTTGACCACGGACCTCCAATAGCCAAGATGATCGAAGTTCTCGATCATTACTGCGCCATGCGTGCTTGCGAATTTCTCGAGTAAGCAGGCGACATCATGATTCTGTTCCGCTTCTTTGACGATCAGGAAATCACGACCGGGGAAGCTCCGCAAAGCCGAGTCCACGCATGCACGCAGGATATTCACGGGAGAGTGAGCATAGATGACGACCTCGACATGTGGCTCGGCCCGCCGGTCTTTACTGGAACGATCTGAGTGATTGATATGCCATTTCATGACCGTAGTACTTGCGTGAACGCCTCCAGGTAAGCCTCACCCTGTTTTTCCATTGAGAACCTTGGAACCACTTCCTCTCGCGCCACCGCTCCGATCCTTTGGCGAAGGACTGGGTCGTCTCGCAGGCCTTCGATGGCATCTTGCCATTCGTCGGCCGTAGACGCAATGAAGCCATTTACATTGTTCCGGACAATGCCGAGATATGACGGAACGGGGCTGGCGATGACCGGCATTCCCAGTGACATAAACAGGACCAGCCGGTTTGCGCTTTTCACTCGCACTCCCTTATCGATCCGCGGCCACGGAATAATGCCGGCATCGCAACTCAAGATGTCGCGCAGGACGGTTTCCTGGCTCCAGGGGAGGTACTCGAAATCGAACGGACTGTTGCGAAAGACCCTGGAGCCGGGATACAGAGCTTTCAGCATCTCCGCGCTCGGACCAATGATCTTGAGAGACACGCCCTCCGGAAGCGTCTCAAGGCACGGCACGCGGTCCCAAACACGATTGGTGACCATACAAAGCGTCAACTTGCGTTCCCGGTGGTGGATCTTCCGCGCAGATGGGTCGTGCTCGTAGCCGTCGAACACTGGAAACATCTTCTGACGGTATCGCCCCGGCAGCACTTTAGAGAACTCCGCACTGGGAGCGAGGATTGCGGCGGCGTGTTTGACGAGTTTCCTGCTGAGAGGAAGATCGCTAACGGCGTACACTAGCCTGATATCCAGTTGCCGGCACCGCAGGATAAGATGATTCAGCGCCCGCCCGGAATCGAGCTTCACAATGACGAGCAGATTGATATTGTGGCGCAGAACCTCGTTGACTTGTTCCAGTTCCAGATTGATACTTGCCGCATAGCGCTGCTGCGGGCGGAATAGTATTTTGGAGCGGATTCCGCGAGACAACAGGAACCGATGCATGTTATACCCCATGAACCTGGAACTTGCGGTCTCTTCGCTTCCATTCAAAAGCCAGCCCACACTCAGCGCCGAACGGTCCGGATGAGAATGCCCCTCAACGTGGAACAGGAAATTGTTGTAGACGTATCCGGGTATGGTGGCGTAGCTCAACTTATTGCGGTACGCGACGTAGTTAAAGCTCAACTGGTCCCGGATACTATGGCGCTCGATTTCGGCCCACCAGTCTTCCATGGTCCGCTTCACATGGGCCAGGTGATGGCGCCGCAGGATAACCGTACAGGTAGCGAGGCCATTATGGGCGGGATACCCTTCACTCCGGTACGCGGCTTCCTGGCGCCTGATGTCGTCGGCATTGCCCTTGCCGTAGCGAATGCACGCCTGCATCTCGTCATAGATACAGTCCCGCGAATAGTGAGCGAACATCGCGATATCGACGTTTTCCAGGTATTTGTAGACGAGATATCGCGGATCGACCGCGGGTATGTGCGTTCCGTCGACCCAAAGACTGCACTGGTATTCTGAGAGGAAACGATGGGGCACGATTTTGTAGATCCTCGCCGCCTTCCTGGGGTCGCCTTCGCTCACCACGGTCACGATCTTCCATGCGCGGGAGGTGAGCTTCGGGTTATCCGTAAAGCAGAGAAAGTCCACGTTGTGAAAGCTTGGCGCATCCTGCAGCTCGTCTTTCCCGCCAAAAATCGCGGTGTAGACGACCATCTTTCCCGCGCAATCGAGGTCGGCTGCAGCGACCCGGCGATCCAGGATACGTCGAGCTTGCCAGTTTGCAAGCGAATTCGCTACAAGCGCCGCAACCTGCACGGGCAGGGTGAGAATTCCCTTAAGCACGGACGTAGCGGGAAGGATCTGCGGGGACATCTCAGGTTAATGATCGCTTTCAGGCGACTTGATCGCCAGGCGCTGCAGCATACGCTGGCAGGGTGCTTGATGTTACCGGTCGGCCAGGTGCAGCACGAGTCCGGCAGCGAACGCGCCGGAACTGTAGATATAATTCTCCAGCGTGCATTGCAAGCACACGAAGTTATTAAAAATCAATAGGCCCTAATTGTCAACAGAGTCAGTTTTGGCAGTAGGAGACCGAGACTCGAGGGCGGTTGCGAATGAGATATCCCCTATTCTATCTGACCAAACAATGGGCCGCCGCTTGTGGTCGTACTTGCTGTCGAAGGGATTTCCTGAAAAAAGTCACAGGCGCTTGCACCGCTTATGCGGGCTTGGCAACCCGTGATGCAGCAAGCGGGGCGAAGGCTCCCGAGAGGAAAAGAGACATGGTCCATTGGCAAGCACACACCATTGCCAAGATTCCGAACGGCTACCAGGTGGCGGTTGCCGATGTCAACGGCGATGGCAAGCCTGACATCCTGGCGTTAAGCTCCGTGGAGAGCATTGTGGAATGGTATGAGAATCCTTCCTGGAAGGCTCGGCCCATCACCACGGCAACCCGTCAGAACATCAGCCTGGCGCCGCTGTTTCGCAATGGCTATCCGCAGCGCGGCTTGGCGCTGGCCAACGACTTTGCACTTAATGACAGCACCTATGGCGGAAGTCTTTGGTGGGTGGAACCGGGGAATTCGTTAGACTCCGAATGGTCGCTGCGCTTGCTCGGCCGCATGCCCAGCTCGCACCGATTGCGCTGGGCGGACCTGGATGGGAGCGGCCGCCTGGGGTTGGTGGATGTTCCCTTGTTGGGTTATGGTGCGAAGGAGCCGGACTACAAAGTCGCGGCGCCACTCACCTGGTTCGAACCTCCGGAGCCACTCCTGCGCGGGCACGTATCTGCCACTGACGCCGGCAAGGGTGAGTGGCTTTCCCACCTGATTGACGACTCTCTGACGGTCGTCCATGGCGTCCTCATCATTGACTGGGACAACGATGGCCGCGATGAAATCCTGACTGCCAGCTTCGAAGGCGTCCACCTCTTCCGCTCCACCGGGACGGGCCCCGACCTCCTTTGGACGAAGACCCACCTCGCTGCGGGCGACCAGGTTTCACGCCCCCATCGCGGGTCGAGCGAAATCGGCGTCGGCAGGCTGGAGGGGCGGCGTTTCCTCGCCACTATCGAGCCCTGGCATGGCGAGCACGTGGTTGTTTATACGCAAGGCAAACCGGGCGATTTGTGGAGTCGCCATCCGATTGACGACAGTTTGCGCGACGGCCACGCCCTGGTGTGCGCCGACCTCAATGGCGACGGCAATGATGAAATCGTGGCGGGTTTTCGCGGTCCAGGGACCAGCCTCTATGTGTACTACGCCTCAGACGCCTCCGGCTTGAAGTGGGAGCGCCAGACGCTGGATACTCAGATGGCGGCGTCAGGAGTGGTCGTTGCCGACCTCAAGGGCGACGGCCACGCGGGTGTTGTGGCCATCGGCGCTTCGACGGCAAACGTGAAGTGGTATGAGAATCTGGGCGCCTGAGCATTGAGTGATTGGTTCATTGAGTCATTGAAAAAATGAGCCGTCGCCCAAGAAGGGAACTTCAGGACGTGCCAGGAAGATCACGAACGTCAGCCCCCCAAGGACCACCACGAATTGAATGAGGAAGATGATAAGCAAGACTATGTGCAGCACTGAGTTCTCCTTCGCAGTTCGAGCCGGGTGCTTTCCCCTGCACATTTAACCTATCGGCACAGGCAGGCGGTTTGATGAGGAAAAGCGGAGGTCTCTCTCAGGACTGGTAGGGCCGGGGCTTGTCCCGGCCTGGCCCCTCGAGTTTCTACATTCTCCCCTCTCCCCCTTGGGGGAGAGGGGCCGGGGGGTGAGGGGGTCAATGCCCTCCTGGTTCATTTGCACTTCGAGGCATTGAAGACTGAAAGGATTGCTTGGCAGGCGTGCGGCAGGTGATGGAGTCTGTTACGGCTGGCGGTTCGGTGGGTGACGGCGCATGATGACAGCCGTACCGTCCCCAAACTTGTATTGGACCTCGTCCATGAGCTGTTGGATCAGATACACTCCGCGGCCACTTTCGCGATAAATGTTTTCCCCCATGGTTGGATCCGGGAGCTTACTCGGGTCAAACCCGCTACCGGAGTCTTTGACGACGATGAGTATTCCGCCACCTTCCTCAATAGCCACGCACGTTCGCACGTACTTTTTGGGGTCGCTGCGATTGCCATGAAGGATGGCGTTCATGAGCGCTTCTTGCAGGGCAAGCTGGACATTCGCCAGATCGTGAGAACAACCATTTTCTTCGAGCAAACCAAGGACCCTGGAAACAAGGCCTTCAATATGGCGAGTGTCCGAAGGAATCAATTCGTCCAACTTGACGACCAGCTTATCCTGGTCAAACTCGCACTGGGGCGGGATGTGCTTCAAGTCCGGCATAGCACGGGCTTTTCTGCGCCAATAAAAACTCTACCACACCATTGGAGAAAAGTGGGCGGAAAGTAGTAGGTAGGAAGCAGAAAGAAATCGCCAGAAACATGAATCTGTGGCACCCTCTGGCATGGTAGAGTTCTCACTGACCACTGAAACTGAGGAGAACACTATGAAAGAATCATCCGAACTCGAGAAGCAGGCTGCTTACCACATTGCCGCCTTGATGGCGGCCGCAGCCAGAACGGCTCCCAAGACGCGCGGCGTTGACAATATCCAGGTCGTGGCGATTGACGACCAGATTGCCAAGCAGAACCTGGTCGACAAAATGAAGGAGATCGCGCGCTCGGAAAACCGTCCTGGCTTTGCGCGGGACGCCGACAGCATCCTGGCCTCGCCGGTCATCGTCGTGCTCGGTGTGCTATCGAATCCCGCCGGCCTCAATTGCGGTTTCTGCGGAAACCCAACTTGTGACTCGTTGAAGGATAAGAACGGAGTTTGCAGCTTCAACTCCATGGACCTGGGCATTGCGGCTTGCTCGGCGGCAGCGATTGCGGCCAACTTCCACGTGGATAACCGAATGATGTTCTCAATCGGGAGGTCATGCCTTGACCTGAAGCTGTTGGCGGAAGGAGTCAAGCAGGCCATTGGAATCCCCTTGAGCATCACCGGTAAGAGTCCTTTCTTCGACCGAAGGCCGTGACAAGGTGCAGGAGTCAGAAGTCAGCAGTCAGGAGTCAGAAGAAAGAAACTAGCCCTCTCCCTTGGGGCTGAGCGTGTCCCACATCTTTGGCTGGACACCGCGGGTGCCCAAGTCGGAAATATAGCCCTCTCCCTTGGGGAGAGGGTGTCCGACGACGGCGCTTTCTCCAGCCGTCGCCGGACGGGTGAGGAGTTACTTCCGTCGGCATGCAAGGTCGTTGTGCCCGGCTAAGTCTTCCCTGAAAGCTGACGGCTGATAGCTGGTTCATTCCCTGGCGCTTATTGCCTCAGATTCTCCACATCGCTTCCCAAGCCGCCGCGCTGGATGTCACGAACACGGTGTTTCCCTCCTGGCGGGCTTGAGCGCCCTGGATTTCGGCGAAGCGGAAACGGGAGGCCAGTATCAGTGGCAACTGGACACTCGAAGGCGCGGGCCCTGAGCCGCGCTGGAACTTCAAGCGCCAGCCTTGATGGCGGTCGAGGGGTTCGATGTTCATGTCGATGCGGCCGAAGCGCGTGGGAGACTGGGCAATGCTCAGGGGCTCGCCGTCGGCCAATTCAGACTCTCCGACTCCCGCCAGCAAGCGCA
>Ga0187880_1003674_pt1 | contig 11614 bp, 8 predicted proteins | sample June2016WEW_19_4_FD_132998 | JGI IMG/M metagenome (GOLD analysis project Ga0187880, IMG submission 132998) | Peatland microbial communities from SPRUCE experiment site at the Marcell Experimental Forest, Minnesota, USA - June2016WEW_19_40 | ecosystem: Environmental > Terrestrial > Soil > Wetlands...
GCCCCATGCTATTTTTAGTTGCACGCGGGCCGGAGTGGCGGAATGGCAGACGCGGCGGACTCAAAATCCGTTGGTCGCAAGGCCGTGAAGGTTCGCCTCCTTTCTCCGGCACCACGCTTACCCGAATTCTTCTAGCGCCCGCTACGGCGCGAGTTCAATCACCACAAATGAATCGGGCACGATCGAAGGCCGCGGACGCGGATTGTCCGCCGTCGCCGCCGGCGTTGGACCGTACGTCGCGGTGATCAAGAACACATGATGCGTCGCGAGATCCACCTCCATCGTGCGCGCGCCGCGCTGCGTCGCAACGTTGCCGAGCACTTGGTAAGCATCCGGCGTCAGCTCCTTCACCACCGTCAGCGTGCCATCGCCATTGGAGCTGAACGCCAGCTGCGTGCCAGGATCGAAGCGGTTCGCGTCCACTCCGCTGCCGATCGGCGCCGTCGCGACCACTTTGCCCGAATCGGCGTCGACGATCGCCATCAACTGATTGTGGCATCCGCTGAATATCCGGCGATGCGCGCGATCGATCGCCAAGCCCGACGGCGAATCGCATGGCGCCAGCGGCCACGTGTTCAGCACCGTGAGCTTCTGCGCATCGAGCTGCACCAGTTCGCTCTTGTCCTCGAGATTCACGTACACGTGTCCTGCGCCGTCGGACACGCCGAATTCCGGCCGCCCGCCGAGCGGCACGCTGCCGGCGACCGCGCCCGTCGCCGCGTCGATCGCCGTCGCGGTTCCTGCGCGCCCATTCATGGTGAACACACGCTTCGTGACGGGATCGTACAGAATGCAGTCGGGCCCGGTGTCCGTCTTCGCCGTGCCCAGCGTCGCGAGCGTCTTGAGGTCGAAGATGGTCACCATGTCCGCGCGGCCGTCGCTGGTGAAGCCGCGGCCAAATTCCGGCGCGAGCGCGATGCCATGCACGCCTTGCGTATCCGGAATGTCGCCCACCAGTTTTCCCGTGGCGATATCGAGCACCTGGACGTGCGTCCCACGTGAGATGAACAGGTGCCCCGACGCGCTGTCCTCGTTCATATAGTCCCACCCGTCGGAGCCCGCGACGGGAATCGTCCGCACGATGTGGTACCCGGTCGTTGCCGCCGCGCCCGCCGCCACCATCGGTGTCGATTGCGTCGTTGTCGCTGGCGCCGCCGGCGCTTGCGCCCAGGCGGAGAGGCCGATGGCGACGACCGCCGCGACGATGGTCATCGCGGCCATGCCCAACGCGGCGAAGCCAGATCCGAGAATCCCGCTCCGAGTTCCGAGAATCCCGCCGCGAGCAGGCCGGTGGGGGTGGAGTGGCGAAGCAGTCATGTGGTGCCTCCTAGGGAATTATTTTGCGGCGAGCAACAGATTCCTCTTGCGCCATTTTTCACGCGTGCGTAAGATACCACCGCCGCAGGGGGAATGGAGCAGTGCCGAAAGAAAAACCGAAAGTAAATATCGGCCAAGTGATCCGCAGCTATCGCGGACAGCGCGGCCTGTCGCAAGGCGATATCGAGCGGCGAACCGGCCTGTTGCGCTGCTATCTTTCGCGCGTCGAAAATGGGCACACCGTTCCTTCGTTGGAAACCCTCGCCAAGATCGCCGAAGCCATGGATATCGCGCTGGCGGATTTTTTCCCCGGCGCCGAGACTCCGCGCGATCGCGACACGCAAAAGCAGTTGGGCGAACTTTCCGAAGACGAAATCCGCTTCCTTTCGGAGATCAAGAAATACAGCACGACGCTTTCCGACGGCGATAAACGACTGGTTCTTGCGATGATTCGCAAGATGGCCGTGATCATTCCTCCGCCGCCGGTACGCAAGCCGATGGCGCGGCGATCGGCGTTTTAGACTCCGCGGCGAACCCCGGCGTTTCGCATAAAACTTCCCAGCGAATTCCAAATTCTTAGTGAGATTTGTGGTGTGCTGGCGCCGATTTGTCGCCAGAGGCTTGTTGGTGATGCGGCTTTGTGGCGCGCTGCTGAATTCGGGCGAGATCGACGACGGCGCGAACGATTCGGCCGCGGCCCACAATTTCGTGACCGGCGTGGGCTTCCACGTCGAAGGTGAGGAAGCGGCCGTTGATTTCGGCCAAGCGAGCCGTGGCCTTGATCATCGTTCCTTGCGTGGCGGCCTTAAGGTGGTCCACTTCGACGCGCGTGCCGACGGTGATTTTGCCGGGGTCGAGCGCGGAATCGACGGCGTGCGACGTGGCCGCCTCCATCATTCCGACCAGGGCGGGAGTCGAAAAGAGCGGGGGCAGCCTTGGATCGAGCGAAGCGGTCGTGTACGCGAAGAGCACTTCGCTCTCAAAGTGTCCTTCAAGACCTAGGCGCAATTCGTGGTGCACTTTCGGATCGCTCATTGAGGAGCGTCCGCGCCGCTGGCGGTGCGCTCGGCGAGGCGCCGGGACTGCGGTCGCACCAGGCTATTGATCACTTCCGAGAATGTAACGCCCACTTGGCCCCACAATCGCCGCTTTAGACTGCTGTAACCCTGCGCACCGCTGAACAGGTCGCCCATCAGCGCGCGGAAAGTCGGGCTGCGACCTATGAATTGAATCATGCGCGTTGTTACGGCGCCGCCGAGGAAACGCCCACGGTAAAGGCGGCGCGCGATCCGCGTGGCGAACTCAAGCTCGGCGGAAAATGTGGCGCGAACGCGTGCCGGATAACTTGCGGGATCGCCCGCAACCAGCGCTTGCGCCAGCAAATCGCCGGAGCACAACGCGTAATACAATCCCTCGCCCGTCAGCGGATCCACCCATGCCGCGGCATCGCCCACCATCGCCCAATTTCGTCCCACTACGCGACGCGCGCGCAGCGTTTCGACCTGCGGCGATGGCAACACGTGGCTATAGAAACGCGCTGCGGCGGTGGGAATTTTCTCGTCGTACATGAACGCGTGCAAATGGCGGCGCAATTCCTGGCTGGTGTGGCGCGCCATGCTGCCGCAAATTCCGACGGACAAATGGTCGGCGCGCGGGAAAGACCAAAGGTAGCCCTCGAAGCGGTGCAAGAATTTAACTTTGATCTCGTCGGCTTGCGCGGGAACGAAATAGCCGAGCGTCATTTCAAGATCGCCGCGCTTCAGCGGGCGCGTGCCCGGCAGCAGCGCGTTGCGCGCGCCGGCGGCGAGCACGACGAAATCCGCTTCTTGTGTTTTGCCATCCGCCACCAAGCTTACGCGCTTGCCGGAGGTTTCGACCTGCGCGACGTGCGCGCGTACGATTCGGCAACCGGCCGCGGCGGCGCGGTCGAGCAGCAAGCCATTCAGCACTGTGCGCGAATAAATGATGATGGGATGGCCGAGCTTCATGTGCGCGCGGTGGCCGCGGCTGGAAATTAATTCGATGGAGTCAACGCGCTTTCTGGGCTGCGGGCCGACTCCCAGAAACGGGTAAGCCACTATGGCTTTATGAGTTAGGCCGCCGCCGCAGGGCTTTTCCCATGCGAGGTGCTCATCATAGAGAGTGATATCGAAGCCCGCCCGAGCGAGTTGCTCGGCGCACATTGCGCCGGAAGGGCCGCCGCCGACGATCGCGATCTCTCGCAACGCCTAAGTTCCTTGCTCCTGCCGAATTGAAGCCCGCGCGCCGCCAGCCGTCATGTCAGCGGAAAAATTGCAGCTATAAACCAGCCGCCGATTATAGCACCAAAGATTGCGGCGGCTGCGAGCGAACCGGTGCGGCGGCGTATCGCTTCAGAACCCCAGTGCTGCGCGGCGGAAATCCCGAGGAAAGCCGGAATAAGCAGGCCGATCAAAATTTGGCCGTTCATGGTGATCAGCACGGCGGCGATCATCACGATCCACAACTCGAGCCGCAGAGCTACGAACATGCCAAGTCTTCGCCAATTTGCTCCCGGCAGCCGCGGGCCAAGCGCGATTTGCTCGGCCAAGAGATAGGGAAAGATTGCGACGGCGGCGGGTACTAACCGGAGCAAACGCGGCGCACTGGGCAGCAAAGTGTGCTTGGCGGTTGCGAGCCATGTACTCCGGAAAATCCAGCTCGGCGCGTATACCGCAGTGCACCATTCGCGAAACGCAATCGCGAAAATCAGGCCGAGGGCGATTGCGGCAAGCACTCCGCGAACGGACCAATTGAATTCGATCGCAACGCCGCGACGCCGCACCAGAAAAAGCAGCGCGATGCCGGCGATCAAGAAGATCGTGGTGAGATAACTTCCGCTCTGCAAGCCAAGCCAACCGTAGTGCGGCGACGCGGCGAGCAATGCGACAGCAAACAGCGCGGCGACGCCCCACTTCGCCAGCGCGGCTTTCGCAGCGATGGCCGGCGGGCCTCCGGCGTGCGCGCCGTACTCCGTGGATTTCGCTTCCGGATCAACATCCGCGTAAGGCTGCGATTGCACTCGGGCGCGGGCGCGGCCTGCGATCAGCGTTGCCGCCAGCGGAAATAGCAGGATGAGCCCCACGATGCCCAACATGAATCCCAGCCGCGGCGCGCCGGGCACGCTCTCCAGCGAAGGGCCGACGCCGAGCGCCTGGCGCGCCCACGCGGCGACGAGTTTGGAGGCGCGCGCGTCAAAGAGAGGGCTCGCGTGCTCGGCGAGCCGCAAGTGCACCAGGGAGAACGCGCGGCGCTCGATGAAATCTTCGGGCGCGGTGCGCGCGCCGCCGGCGTCACGCGCAAGGCGACGCGCCTCGGATTTCAGCCACGGCAAATCGAATTGCGCGCTGATCACCAGGAGATTCGAGGGCATGCGCTGCGGCGCGACCATCGGAGCGGGTGACAGAGTGATGGTCGCCGCGGTGGGGAAGCGATCGGCCAGGCGGACGGCGATCTCTCCGCCCATCGAATGGCCCACAAGCACGGTGCGATCCAGATGGATATCGCCGCGATCGGCCAGCGCCGCAATCGCATCTCCGGCGCAGGATTCGGCGTTGGCGTAAGTGAAATGTTCGGTGCTGTCGCCGTGGCCGGCCAGATCGAAGATGTAAACGCGGAAATCTTGCGCCGCGAGCCACTGCGCAGTCCACGCCATCACTTGGCGATTTCCGCCCATGCCGTGCAGCACGATCGCGTCGCCGATCGGCGGCTCGTGGTATGGCTCCATCACCGTGGCGGGCGTGTGGCACGCATCCATTTGGATTTCAAACGTGCGAGGTGCGCGCAGCAACATGCCCGCGGCGCCGGCGACGAGCAATAGGATTCCGGCGAAGGCCAGAAGCGCGTCGCGCCTCATGCCGTGAAACTCGCGTGATAAGATTGTGGAGCCGCTGTGCCGCGCCGGCGTCTCATCGAAGTGTGGAGGATGCCTTTCGCATGGGCCAAATTCTCAGCGAAGACGAATTGATTATCCGGTTGGGGCCGGAAAATCGCAATGGGCGGCGCGTGGTCTTCACCAACGGCTGCTTCGATATCGTTCATCCCGGCCATCTTCGCAGCCTGGAACAGGCGCGCGCGCTGGGCGATTGCCTGGTGGTCGGATTGAACAGCGACGCGAGCGTACGGGGATTGAAAGGCCCGGCGCGGCCCGTGCTGCCGGAAGCGGATCGCGCGGCGATTCTGGCCAGCCTCGCGGCGGTGGATTACGTGGTGCTGTTCGATCGGCCGACGCCGCGCGAGCTGTTGGCGCGATTGCGGCCGGATATTTTGGTAAAGGGCGCGGATTGGAATATCGAATCGATTGCGGGCCGCGAAGAAGTGGAAGCCGGCGGCGGCCGCGTGATTTCCGTTGCGCTCGATCCGGGATATTCCACGACGAATTTGATCGATGAGCTGCGCCGCAGAGCATTACTTGGGAAGTCTTCCGAGCTGAAGAATCCCGCCGAAATCGGGAAGCCTACGGAGCCGGGTTCCTCCGGCTAGATAAAAGACAAAGAATGCTGTTGTCATCGATTGCCGAGTTCCTCTCGCCATTCGCCCGTCTGCCCGCCGTGGAGGCGGCGCTGGAACATTTGCGGCGCGATCGCCCGGCGACGCTAGCGGGCCTTGCTCCGCCGGCGGTGGCGCTAATGGTGGCGCACGTCGCTGGGGAATTGCGCCGGCCGGTGATCGTGGTGGTGGAATCGGATGCGCGCGCGGAAGAATTGGCCGCGCCGCTGCGATTTTTTCTGCGCGCGTTTGCAAATCTGCCGCCGTCGGCGGTCGGCAGCGTTCCGGCGCTGGATGTGGCACCGGGGGCGGGGAGTTCGCCGCACCCTGAAATTTTGGAGACGCGCGGCGTTTCGCTGTGGCGCTACGCGACGGAGCAAACGCGCGTGCTGCTTGTGCCGGCGGCGGCGGCGCGGATGCGCGCGCGTGACGCGACGTTTTACTCATCGTTGGGACTCACGCTGGTGCGCGATGAGGAAGTGCCGCTTGAAGATTTGGTGGCGCACTTGATCTCTGTCGGCTACGTGCGCGCGGAAACCGTGGAGATGCCGGGACAATTCACTGTGCGCGGCGGAATTTTGGATGTGTTTCCGCCGGAAGCGGGCCGGCCGGTGCGATTGGAACTGCTCGGCGACACGCTCGAATCTCTCCGCGAATTCGATCCCGAAACGCAGCGCTCGGTGCGGCCGCTGGAGCGCGTGAGCTTGCCACCGCTCACAGACGAACCGGACGGTTGGCACACCGCGCCGGGATCTTCCGATGAAAATGTGGGCGAGACGCCGATCGGCACGCTCTTCGATTTGCGGCCGGAAACGATTGTCATTTTGGAGGAAGCGGAAGCGATCGCCGCGGCGCAAGACGCGGCCGTGGCCGAAGTCTCCGCTGCAGAAGGTTCCGCGGATGCCGCGCGCGCGCCGTGGCCATTTCTGTCGGAGAAAGATTTGCAGCGATCGCTGGAGCGCTGCGCGCGCCTGGAATTGACGCGCTTGCCGATCGAAAAATCTCAATCGCGCGCGGCGCGGCGTGCCGCGAACACAGTGGTGACGCAACCGGCCACGCGTTACCACGGCAATCTTCCGGCTTTTCTCAATGAAGCGCGCAGCCGATTGGCGAAAGGCGAGCGCGTGCTGGCAGCCGCGGGCACGCCGGGCGAACTCGAACGCCTGGCCGATCTGTGCCGCGAATACGAATTGCCATTTCGATTGGCGGAAACCGAGCCCGGCGCGACGGGCGATCGTCTGGCAGACGATTCGGCGATCGGCAGCGTCGCGGCGTTGCTGCTGGTTCGCGCGCCGCTGGATGCAGGCTTCATCGTGCCGGAAGCGCGGATGGCTCTCTATGGCTCCGGCGATCTGCTGGATGCGTTGCCCACGCGCTCGAAGCCCAGGCAACGCTCGAAGACAGCCACATTCTTCAGCGACATGGGCGATTGGAAGCCCGGCGATTATGTGGTGCATCTGGATCACGGTATCGGCCGCTTTGAGAATTTGCAGCAGATGGAAAGCGGCGGGACGCGTGGGGAATTTCTGCGGCTGATTTATGCGGACGACGCGCGGCTTTACGTTCCGGTCGAGCGCATGGATTTGGTGCAGCCCTACCACACGGCCGGCGGGGCGGCGCCGCCGCTGGATGCGCTGGGCGGCGTCGGTTGGACCACGCGGAAGGCGCGCGTAAAGAAATCGCTCGAAGAAATGGCGGACAAGCTTCTGGAGCTCTACGCCGAGCGGCAAGCCGCGCCGGGCCACGCATTTCCCCCGGATTCGGCGTGGCAGCGCGAATTTGAGGAGGCGTTTGAATTCGAGGAGACGCCCGATCAGGTGACCGCGATCACCGACGTGAAGCGCGACATGGAAAATACGCGGCCGATGGACCGGCTGCTGTGCGGCGACGTGGGCTATGGCAAAACGGAAGTGGCGATGCGCGCGGCGTTCAAGGCGGTGATGGACGGCAAGCAAGTTGTGGTACTGACGCCGACGACGGTGCTGGCGTTTCAACATTGGGAGACGTTTCGGCGGCGCTTCGCGGCGTTTCCCGTGCGCATAGAGATGATCAGCCGATTCCGCACACCCGCTGAGCAGAAAAAAGTACTGCTCGCGGCGGAATCGGGGCAGGTGGATATCTTGATTGGGACGCACCGTCTGCTCTCGAAAGATGTGAAGTTGCAAAGCGTGGGCCTGGTGATCGTGGATGAAGAGCAGCGCTTCGGCGTCGGTCACAAGGAGCGATTGAAAGTGCTGCGGCCGGACGTGGACGTGCTGACGCTTTCGGCCACGCCGATTCCACGCACGCTGCATATGTCATTGGTGGGCATGCGCGATCTTTCGCTGATTGAAACGCCGCCGACGGGGCGCCTGGCGATCCAGACCGTCGTGGCGCCGTTCAGCGAAAGCGTGGTGAAGCGCGCGATCGAGCAGGAGCTGGAGCGCGATGGCCAGGTGTTTTTCATTCACAATCGCGTGGAATCGATCGGCTCGGTGGCGACGCTGGTACGCAAGCTGGTGCCAAAGGCGCGCATCGTGGTGGGCCACGGGCAAATGAATGAGAAAGCGCTCGAGGCCGTGATGCTGAAATTCGTGCGCAACGAAGCCAACGTGCTGATTTCAACCACGATCGTCGAAAACGGTTTGGATATTCCGCGCGCCAACACGATTGTGGTGAATCGCGCGGAGCGATTGGGGCTTTCGGAGCTGTATCAACTGCGCGGCCGCGTGGGGCGATCGAATGAGCGCGCGTACGCGTATCTGCTCGTGCCGCCGGAGACCACGCTTTCCGACATCGCCAAGCAGCGTTTGGCGGCGCTGCGCGAGTTCAGCGAATTGGGCTCCGGCTTTCGGCTGGCGGCGCTCGATTTAGAATTGCGCGGCGCGGGAAATTTGCTGGGCCGGCAGCAGCACGGCCACATCAATGCCATCGGATTCGATCTGTACTGCCAAATGCTGGATCGCGCGGTTGCGCAGCGCAAAGGCGAAACGACGCGCCCCGAGCGCCGCGCCACGGTCAACCTCGGCATGGACATCCGCATCCCACCAGAGTACATCGCCGAGGAAAATCTGCGCCTGCGCACATATAAAAGGATCGCGGAACTTGAGCGGCCTGAGGCTCGCCAGGCATTGTTGCAGGATTTGTCAGATCGGTTTGGGCCGCCGCCGCAGGCGATTCTGAATTTGCTGGATTATTCGGCGCTGAAAGGGCTGGCGGAATCGCTGGGAGTGGCATCGATCGAGCGGCGCGGATCGCAAGTGGCCGTGAAATTTCATGAAGAGACTCCGGTGCCGCCGGAACGATTGGTGAAGGTGTTGCGTTCGACGCAAGGACTGCGGCTGGACCCCGCGGGCGTGCTGTGGATAGAGGTGGAACGTGGCGTGGGACGCGGGGCGGACGCGATTAGAAACGTATTGCTTCGTTTGGAAGCCGAGAGCTAAGATACTGAGGAACATGATAAAAATGAAGAATATGACCGTTTGGCACAAGTTTGCGTGGCCGTGCGTTGGCGCGGCCGCGATCGCGATGTGTCTGGTTCCGCTGGGCGTTGGCGCGCAGAGTCAGGCGCCGAGCAACTCGGCTCCGAGTGGCGCCGCTCGCACGCAGACCACGCCCTCCGGCACCACGGCGCCCGCGACGCCGCCGAAAAGTTTGCCGAAAGCCGGCGCGATCCCCGCCGCCGGGGCTCCGGAAGATCCCGCCGCTATGGATACGAAAGGGACGGTGCTCGAGGAAATCGTCGCGCGCGTGAACGACGACGTGATCACGCGCTCCGATCTCGATCAATCGCGCCAGACCTTGGCCGACGACGCACACGAGCAGTGCCCGAGTTGCACCGACGCGGAAATCCAGGCCAAGGTGAAGGAGCAAGAGCCGAACCTGCTGCGCAATTTGATCGACCAATCGTTGCTGGTGCAGCGCGCGAAGGACATGGATATCAACGTGGAGGCCGACGTCGTCAAGCGGCTGGACGAAATTCGCCAGGAAAACCACATCGACACGATCGAAGATCTCGAAACCAAGATCGACGAATCCGGAATGGATTTCGAGGACTACAAGAACAACCTGCGTAACCAACTTCTGCAGCAGCAGGTGATTCGCCAGGAAGTGAGTTCGCGCATAATGGTCGATCAGGCGGACGTCAAGAAGTATTACGACGAACACCAGAGCGAGTTCCAGCGGCCGGAGCAGGTGGTGCTGCGCGAAATTTTCGTCAGCACAGAGGCCAAGCCAGCCACGGCTGACGCGGCGGCCGTGCCCGCGCCGGACGTCGACTTGATGCGCAAGAAAGCGCAGACCTTGCTCGATCGCGTGCGCGCCGGCGACGATTTCACGCAACTGGCGATTCATTTCTCCGACGGCAGCACGGCGAAGCAGGGCGGAGATTTGGGCACATTCGAGCGCGGGCAGCTTGCGAAGGATATCGAGGATCAGGTTTTCAAGCTCGATCGCAATCAGACCGCGGAAGTGATCCAGACGAAGACGGGATTTCTGATTCTCCAAGTGGTGCAGCGATACGAGGCCGGGCAGCAGCCGCTCGACAAGGTCGAAGATGAAATCATGAACAAGTTGTTCGAGGCCAAGCTCGAGCCGCAGTTGCGCGACTATTTGAAGCAGTTGCGACAGGACAGCTTCGTCGAAGTGAAACCCGGCTACGTGGATTCGGCCGCGGTGCCCTCCACGCAAATTCAAGAAGTTTCGCCGGGCTCGGACACTGTGAAGAAGACGAAAACCAAAGTGGCGCACAGGTTTCTAATCTTCGGCAAGAAGAAGTACCCGTCGCAGCAAGGCACATGAAGTCGCCCTTCGTTGCCGAGCTGCGGGCCGACCAAACCATCAGCACATTTTTCCTCGTTTCCGAAAAAGAGATTCGCTCGACGCGCGATGCGCGGCGCTATCTGCGTCTGCAGTTGACGGATCGCACCGGCTCGATCGAAGCGCGCATGTGGGACGGCTTTGAGAAAGACGCGGCGACGATCGAGCGCGAAGGCTACGTCAAGATTCAGGGGCGCGTGGAAAGTTATCGCGGCAAATTGCAGTTGGCGATCGAGCGTTTGCGCCGCGCCGAACTTTCCGAAGTGGACACCGAGGATTATCTTCCGCAGACCAAGCTGGATGTTGAAGCGCTGTTCGCGAAGCTGAAGGAATATGGCGCCGCCATCGCCAATCCACATTTGCAGCGCCTGGTGCGCAGCGTGCTGGAAGATCCGCAACTGGCGCCGCGATTGAAGCGCGCGCCCGCCGCCAAGATGATGCATCACGCGTATCTGGGCGGCCTGCTCGAGCACGTCGTCAGCCTGTGCGGTTTGGCGAAATTGGTGGCAGCGCATTATCCGGAAGTGGATGCCGATCTGCTGATGACCGGCGTGATTCTGCACGACATCGGCAAACTGGATGAATTGTCATACGAGCGCTCGATCGGTTACACCACCGAGGGCCAACTGCTCGGGCACATTTTGATCGAGTACGAGTTATTGACCAAAAAGATGGACGCCATTGAAGGATTTCCCGCCGAACTGAAAACGGCGGTGCAACATATGCTGATCAGCCACCACGGCCAATACGAATTCGGTTCACCGAAGCGGCCGATGTTTCGGGAGGCGCTGCTGCTGCACTATCTGGACGATATGGATTCGAAAATGGCGGCGGCTCGCGCGACGCTGGCATCGGATGCGGGCGACGAGGGATGGACAGCGTTCGATGCGGCGCTCGATCGGCGCTTGCTGCGCTTGGAAGATTTTCTGAAAGTGGCCGAGGCCGCCGGCGTGCCCCAAGCTGGCACGCTGTTCGATCCGAAGCCGGCGGACGC
>Ga0187880_1003675_pt1 | contig 11613 bp, 14 predicted proteins | sample June2016WEW_19_4_FD_132998 | JGI IMG/M metagenome (GOLD analysis project Ga0187880, IMG submission 132998) | Peatland microbial communities from SPRUCE experiment site at the Marcell Experimental Forest, Minnesota, USA - June2016WEW_19_40 | ecosystem: Environmental > Terrestrial > Soil >...
AAATGCTCTCGACGGGGCAGGACCTGCCCGTGCTGGCATGGAAGCTGAAAGCGCCGGCGAATTGGACGCTTTACGACCTTTCAGACCGCCTGCGCGACCGGGGTTGGCAGGTGCCGGCCTATCGCATGCCCGCAAATCGCGATGAAACCGTCGTCCAGCGCATCGTGGTGCGCAACGGGTTCACCCATGATCTTGCCGGGATGTTGCTGCGCGACATGAAGCGGCACCTTGACTGGTTCGTCTCGCAGCCGGGGTTCACCCCGACGCACGCCGGCGTCGGCTTCCACCATTGAGGTGCTGGCGCTTCTGATCCCGGCTCACGCCGCCCGCACCTTTTCAACGGCCAGCCGCAAGCCCATCGCTTTCAGGATGGCGGAGAGGCTGCGCAGCTCCGGGTTTCCTTGTTCGGAGAGCGTGCGATAGAGCTGGGTTGGATTCAGATTCGCCTTCTTCGCCACGTCCTGCACACCGCCAAAGGCTTTCGTCATCTGCCGCAACACGATGAGAAGTTCGCCCTGTTCTCCGTCTTCGAGAATGCTGTTGAGCAAATCAAGCGCGTAGGCAGGGTCTTCCTTCAACAACTCCGCCATGGCTTCGTCGTGGGTTCTGTCTCTCACCGCTAACTCCTCTTCTGCCAGTCCGCCCAGAATTCACAGGCGCGATCGATGTCGGCATCCTGGGTTCTCTTATCGCCCCCGCACAGAAGAAGAACTACCTGAGCGCCAGAGAAGGCGTAATAAACTCGATAACCAGGCCCAACGTCGATTCGAAGTTCCCAGACCCCATCCCTGCAAAAGCGGTGATCGCCGAAGTTGTCCATTTCGATTCGGTTGATTCTCCGGTCGATGGCGATTCTTGCTTGCGTGTCGCGGAGCTTTCGTCGCCATTCCATGAAGACGTCTTTATCGTTCTGCGTCAGGTAATGGCAAATCTCGTACACTTGCTTGTCCCATCTTCGTTTATAAACGAGTAAAAGTCAAGCCGGAACTTTACCGATGAATCAAGACGACTCTCTCCACAGCTTCACGCCGCCCAGAATGCCGTCCTCATTCGAGACGATGGACACATTCTTCGGCAGCCTGAAGGCGATCTTCTTCGTATTCCCGCCGCCCAAATAGAGGTGGTCCCAGTTGAAGGTGGCCGCAGTCTGCTCAATGGCCTCCTGCAACCGTTTGTTCCACTGCTTTTTGCCGTACTTGTCGAGGGCGCGGCGGCCCAGGTAGTCCTCGTAGGTCTTTTCGCGCCAGGGGTGGTGGGCCAGCTCCAGTCCCGGACAGAGTTTGCCGTCGGTAAACAGCGCCGAGCCCATTCCAGTACCGAGGGTAAGGATCAGTTCCACGCCGTGGCCCTTGATGGCGCCATAGCCTTGCACCGCAGCGTCATTCGCCACCCTGACCGGCTTCTTCCAGCGCTTTTCGAGTTCGCGCTCAAGAGAGAAATTCGCCCACTTAGGATGCAGATTGAAGGCGGCATACGTAATGCCGTGCTTGACCACGCCGGGAAAGCCCACCGAAACGCGATCGAATCCCGCCAGCCGCGCACGCAACTCTTCCAGTGCGCGCAACACAGCGCTCGGCGTGGGTACGGCCGGAGTCACAATGCGTTCCCGTGCGCTGATCGGCTTGCCCCGCGCGTTCAGCAGCATGGCCTTGATGCCCGATCCGCCGATGTCAATCGAGAGCGTGACCGGGGCAGGTTGGACGCGCAAGGCGCGGGGAGCGGCCTTCGGGACAGGGACGGCGGTTGTGGCTTTTGGGCTCATTCGAGTGCATTGTACTGCGCGAAGTTGAAGATTGTGCGATTTCGTTTCTTGCGGCGGGAGTCAGGGCAGAACCAGCGTCCGGCGCAGGGCGTGCATGAGCGTCCGTCTTCCCCATCCCCTACACTGAATCTTGTCTCCCATGCCTGCGTACTGCGAAGTCGCGTTGCCCGTGCCGCTCGACCACACCTTCACCTACGGTGTGCGCCAGGGCCAGTTGCCGCAACGCGGAGCGCGTGTCATCGTGCCCTTCCGCAACGAGAAGCTCATCGGCGTGGTGACGGCGCTCGAGGCCAAAGCGCCCCCGGAATTCGAGGTGCGGTATCTCGAAGCCGTGCTCGATGAAGAGCCGCTCCTCAGCGACCACCTGCTGGAGCTGGGCGAGTGGGCGGCGCAATACTACCTGGCGCCGCTCGGCGAGGTGTTGCGCGCTATGCTGCCGCTCGCCGCCGAGGTTCGCCGCACCGTCTACTACCGCATCACCGACCTGGGCCGCGATATCTTTGCCGCAACCATGGACGGCGATCCAGAGAGGGGAAATCGAGGGAAGGGAATCGGCAAGCCGCGCTCGCGCCGTCAGCAGAAGCTTTCTGCCGAAGGCCACGACGTGGAGCGCCGCGTCCTCGAGCGGCTGGCCTCCGGTGAGCCCGTCAAGGTTTCCACCTTGCGCACCGCCACTGCGGCATCTCTGCTGCTTTTGGCCGCCATGCTGCGCAAGAAGTGGATCGCGCGCGAGACCGCGGCCGCCGAGCGCGATGCGCGCCGCATGGAACGCTTTGCCGTGCTCGTTCCCGACACGCGCCTGCCCTCGCTGACCGAAAAGCAGCAGGCGATTCTGGCTGAGCTTGCGGCCTGCGGTGGCGAACTGCCTCTTGCCGAGCTGCGCCGCCGCGATCTGCCTTCGTCGACCCTCCAAACTCTGGTCCGGCGCGGACTGGTGCGCATCGAGGAGCGCCCGGAGCTGTTCCGGCTGGGCGGGCTGCCGCCCACGGCCGCGCCCTTCAGCCTCAATGCCGCGCAAACTGATGCGCTGGCCACAATCACTTGTGCGCTTGGAGCATTTCATCCCTTTCTGCTTCATGGCATCACGGGTTCCGGCAAAACCGCCGTCTATCTCGCCGCCATGCAGAAGGCTCTCGACCGCGGCCTGTCTTCGATCCTGCTCGTGCCGGAGATCGGCCTTACGCCGCAAACCGCCGGCTTGCTCGACGCCGCCTTCGGGCAAAAGGTCGCGCTGCTGCACTCCGCGCTCACGCCCGAGGAGCGCAGCGAGCAGTGGCGTCGCATCCGCCGCGGCGACGCGCCCATTGTCGTCGGCACGCGCTCGGCCATCTTTGCCCCCGCGCCCAACCTGGGAATGATTCTCGTCGACGAGGAGCACGACCAGAGCTACAAGCAGGAGGAAACGCCGCGCTACAACGCGCGCGACGTGGCCGTGATGCGCGCCAAGCTGGCCGGCGCTGTGGTGGTCATGGGCTCGGCCACGCCATCGCTTGAAAGCTGGCACAATGCGGAGCGCGGCAAGTACACGCGCATCGAGCTGCGCGACCGCGTGATGAATCGCCCGCTGCCTGACATCGAGCTCATCGACATGCGCCGCGAATTTCAGGAGACGGGCCGCGACGAGCTCTTCTCGCGGTCGCTCATCGCGCAGACCAAAGCGGCGCTCGAGCGTGGCGAGCAGGCTCTGATCCTGCTCAATCGCCGCGGCTATTCCTTTGCCGTCATGTGCCGCGCCTGCGGCGAAAAGCTCGATTGTGTGAACTGCGCCATCGCGCTCACGCATCACAAGGCGCCGTCGGAGGATCTGGCAGAATTGCGCGCCGGGCAGCGCCTTGAGTGCCACTACTGCGGCTACAAGCGCACCGTTCCCGCCCGCTGCCCCAAGTGCGACAGTGAACACCTTTTCTATCTTGGCGCCGGCTCGCAGCAGGGCGAAGAGCGCCTGCAGGAGATCTTTCCCGGCGCGCGCATCGGGCGCATGGATCGCGACACGGTGCGCGGGCGCGGCGATCTGGAGCGGCTCCTGGCGCGCCTGCACTCCGGCGAAATCAACCTGCTCGTGGGCACGCAGATGATCGCCAAGGGCCACGACATTCACAGCGTCACGCTGGTTGGAGTGGTGGGCTGCGATCACACGCTTTCGCTGCCCGATTTTCGCGCCGCCGAGCGCGTCTTCCAGTTGATGACGCAGGTTTCAGGGCGCGCTGGCCGTGGCGATTTGCCCGGCCGCGTGGTGGTGCAGACCTACTATCCCGATCACTACGCGATTCTGGCCGCCACGGCTCACGACTACACGGCATTTGCCGAGCGCGAGCTCAAGTACCGCCGTTGGATGCATTACCCACCCTTCGGCGTGCTCGCCAATGTGCTCGTGCAGTCGCAAAAAATGGAAGAAGCCGCAGGGTGGGCCACTCTTCTCGGCAAGTATCTCGTCCAAAACCAGAGCCCCGGAGGGGTGCGCGTGCTGGGGCCGTGTACAGCGCCCATCGCGCGCATCAAGAACGTCTACCGCTTCCACATGATTCTCAAAAGCGCCTCGCGCAAAGCGCTCAACGCGGCGCTGCGCGGCATGATCGCGCATGCCGACCAAGCCGGCATCCCGCGCCGTAATCTGATTGTCGACGTGGATGCGCTGCGGCTGATGTAGCGAGTCAGCGCCCCCGGGGCGGGTGAGAGACCTGTGCGGTCGAGTCCAACGGGACCCGACGTATAATCCTGCCCATGGACGGCATTTCAACTCTGACAGGAATACTCTCCGGCGGCGTTGCGGGCGCAGTTATTTCCGCCATCTGGAACCATCTCAGCAAGCTCTCGCTCCAGCGAAATGAAGCGAACTTTACAGCAAAACTTGCGACGCTGGAACATGCCTTCCAGCGTTCACAATCGCAGGCGCAAGCTGAGATTGATCGTTCGGTGTTCGTGACCCGTGCGCATTTTGAAACCGAATTTGAGGCAATGAAGGACATCTTTAGCTGTCTTTCCGAAGTGCGGCTTGCAATTAACGGTATTCGACCGATGTTTTCCTTGGAGCCAGCTGGCGAAAGTGAGGATGAAAAGTTCAAGCGATTTTCTGAACGACTCAAAACACTTATGATGGCCACCGACAAATTGCTTGCTACCTCGGAAGCAAAGGCGCCCTTCTACACAGAGGAGCTATATGATTCAACAAGCGACTGTTGGCGGGCTGCTGTGACAGAAATCAATTGCATCAGAGGAGCTGGAAAGGATGCTCTAAGCATGGACGGATACGTCCAGGCGGAGAAAAACAGAAGCAAATTCTCAGAAGGTTACTCCAATTCGGTGAGGATTATTCGCAAACGCATTTCCAGATTGGCGATATTGCCAGGCAACTAAGTTTCTGACCGCGAGAACCGATATGCGCATGCACAACCCGCCACACCCAGGCAAAGTGCTCCGTGAGTTTTTGGGCAACGTGGACGTAACTACCGCCGCCAGGCACTTGAAGGTTTCCCGGGCGACGCTTTCCCGCATCCTCAATGGCAAGGCCGGTATCTCGGCGGATATGTCGCTGCGTCTTTCCGCCGCGTTTGGCACCCACGCCGAAATCTGGTATGAGTTGCAGACCGATTACGATATGTGGCGAGCATCCAAAAGAAAACAGCCAAAGATCGAGCCGCTGAACCGGGCAGCTTAGGAACAAAGACCGTCTGCCTGCGCCTGGCACTCACTTTTTCATCTCGGTCATATGCGAGAAAGCGGTGTGATGCCACAAGCCCTCGGGCGGTCCTGTAAGGGAGTGATCCTTGTTGACAGTGAAAATGGCCCCTTCTACCCCATCGCAGTTCAGCGTGACCTTGTCGGCCTTTTGACTGTATTTGCACTCCGTGGGCTCAGGCATGCCGTTTGAATCGAAATCCATCGATTGGCCACCGTAGAGCGTGCCGAATGCCCCGTTTATTTCTCTCGCTTCCCCGTTATCGAGGAACTTGATCATATCGCCGGCCGATGTCTCATAGGTCCTTCCCGAGACGCTGGGAAACCGGGGACCGCATGCTGTGAAAGGGAGTGTTGCGGCAGCGACTAAGACAAAGGTGACAAACGCGCGGAAATCCTGCATAAGGCGACTCTCGATTCCGGGGAGGGGACAATGCTAGCAGCGCCTGCAACCTTGCACAAGGGTGGAGTTGGAATGGTTTGTGCTTCCGCGGGGGGTAACGCGCTCGGTTCGGGGCTTTGCACACGCCGACCGAGCCGGCATCCCGCGCCGCAACCTGGTTGTTGACGTAGACCCACTGCGGCTAATGTGAAGCAGCGGCGTTAGCGGAGTTAGGTGGTCTACGGCGTTGCAGACAGACGCGAGTGCTAGCTCCGCTAACGCTGCTAGCCCCGCTAACTCCGCTGTTCGCGTTAGCTGTTCGGAGCGCCCGGCTGCAACGCGTGCAGTTCCTTGCCGGGCTTGAAGCGCACCGCTTTACCGGGAGCAATGTTGACCTCAGTGCCGGTACGGGGGTTGCGGCCGATGCCGGTTTTGCGCGCGCGAACGCTGAACACGCCAAATCCGCGCAGCTCGATGCGCTCGCCTGCCGCCAAAGCCTGCTTCAGGCCCTCGAAGACCGTGTCCACTGCCGCTTCTGCCTTGGTACGCGGCAGACCCGTGCGCTCGACCACGTTGTGAACGATGTCCTGTTTGATCAATGGAGTCTCCTCGCTTGCCGTGAACTGGTTTTGACCGATCATACGACCTACTCCGCTCATATTACAGATTTTGCGGCTATTAGGGAACAAGGGATTGAGGATTTTCGGATTTTTCCTGGTCCGGGCAGCTCCCGGAGGCGAGGAGGGCTGAGATCTCAGCAGGCGGTCCGGCCGAAGAAGCCATTTCCTCATTTGTCATTTCCCCCGGCCGTTGCGTAAGATGAATTTTCAAGTCTAAGCTGGCGCCGCTACGGAGCCGGAGGCCATTTTCACCTCCGCAACAGGAGACGCATGTCGATCAAAAGCGACCGATGGATCAGAGAGCAGGCCGTTCAGCATCGCATGATTGAGCCGTTCAGCGAAAAGCAAGTTGCCGGCGGGGTCATTTCCTACGGCCTCTCGTCGTATGGCTATGACCTGAGAGTCTCCGACGAATTCAAAATCTTTACCAACGTGAATAGCGCCATCATCGATCCCAAGGCCTTCGACGAGCGGTCGTTTGTCTCGGTGCAGGCGGAATCGGTCATCGTTCCGCCCAATTCGTTTGCCCTGGCGCGTTCCGTTGAGTATTTTCGTATTCCCCGGGATGTACTGACGATCTGCGTGGGGAAATCGACCTACGCGCGCTGCGGGATCATCGTGAACGTGACACCTTTCGAGCCCGAATGGGAAGGCTTCGTCACGCTTGAGATCTCCAACACCACCCCGCTGCCGGCAAAGATCTACGCCAACGAAGGTCTGTGCCAGATTCTGTTTTTCCAGTCGGACGAGCCGTGCGAGACCAGCTACGCCGATCGGAAGGGCAAGTATCAAAAGCAGCAGGGAATCATTCTCCCCAAACTCTAATTCACAGTTTTACAAAGCTGAAGTCTGATTGGGACATTGGGATTTTCCCCAATGTCTTCGCGGTCTTTAGCACGTGACGCCCCATTCCTGTCGCCCCCCTTGTTCTGCGTAACATGATGATCCTGAACGACTTGAAGTCTTATAACGCTTTAGTTGTAGGAACGTACCACTTTCGAGCCAGTGCGGAATTGTTCGACAGATGGAAGAATGCAACCGACCAACAGACTTTCCGCGATACGGGTATGCCGATCCCAGGGAAGACCCTTCGAAAGACCGAAGTGGGGGCCATGAAATCCAGATTTGCGAATCCTCTTCCCATTCGTATTGGGGTACTGGCAGTTGAGCCTATTCGCGTTGCCGGCCTGGCAAGTATCTTCGATCAGCCCGCGCAGCCAGGCCAGGCGCAACTCGTCCCGGTAGTCGGAAGCCTGCAGGAGCTGATCGGCGTCTCCGACATCGAATACGTCGTCGTCGATCTCGATTCCTCCGAGCGGAGTCTTGAAATTCTGGAGTCCGTGCGCCGCACGCGGCCGGATGCCCGGCTGATCGTCATCGGGCCGGAGGGCGACGATGAGCTGGTGTTCAAGGCGATCGTTGCCGGCGCCAGAGCCTACTTGGGCCTCTCTGCAGGTCCCGAATTGGTGCGCCAAGCGATTGAAGTCGTCGCCTCAGGCTCCATCTGGGCGCCACGCCGGCTACTTTCACGCCTCATTGATCGCCTTTTGAATGTTCATCTTGCGATTCAAGACACTCCCAACCCTCAACTCACGCCCCGCGAAGAGCAGGTATTGAAACTGATTCTGTTGGCGAACTCCACGCGCGAGATTGCCCGCGAGCTTGGCATCGAGCAACGGACCGTAAAGGCTTATATTGCAAGGCTTATGCGCAAGACAGGCGCTGACAACCGCGTCAAGCTATCGGTTTCGGCAGTCAGCCATGCACTTTTAGCAGAAGCCAGCGGCAAGCGTCACGGCGCCACCCGACCCACCCGACAAAATAGTAACTAAGTAGGGTAAGTCTCCCCTCAGAACAAGTAGAATACATGGCGATTCTGCATTCACCTTAAGCTGTATTGCATCCAATTAATAGCTCATGTAATAGTATGGGAACCGTGCCCTTCGTAAATGCCATTCAGCGCGCAAAGCATTTTGCGCGGCATCAACACGAATTTGGAGTGGCTGACGAGTTTGAATATGAGCGCCTTGCAGATGCATTCATGACTGGGCCGTTTCATGCCGATATTCATGAATGTGTGAATCCTACTGGTACGAATGACCGTAATCGGCTTGACGCTACGAATAGGCATTTTGGGGTGGCATACGGGCCGCTCACCATCAGGACTTACCATATTCGTGATGCATTCTCGATTGCGCATTGGGGTGGCCCAGCGGGATTTGTAGCCCATAAATGCGCAGAGGTATTTCCATGACTTTTACGTGCCCCGTTTGCTATTACACGGGATTGCAGGAACCGGCGACGAACTACAATATCTGCGAATGCTGCGGAACTGAGTTCGGCGTTGACGACGAACTGCGTTTGCATAACGAGCTGCGCAATCGGTGGGTCGATAACGGTGCGCCTTGGTTCTTCCGAACCCCTCCTGTCGGATGGAATCCGTGGACACAGCTGTTGACGGCCAATTTCGGGATGTTGCCCTACGACGCATCGGTCACATATTTCGGACACGTAAGATCGTCTGAAATATGTGTGGTCGAGAATACGGAAGAAGACGCTTATGCTTTTGCGGCGTGAAGGTGATGAGCTATGCCGAAGCTAATGATTTTGACCGCCTGTGAGCGAGTGATCATTGATCGTACTTCCTCTCTGCCCTCGTTGATCAATATCTTTCAGCGGATGAATATTCAGCTCCAGGATGCGCCGTTAGCTGAGAACGCGGTTGCGCCTACAAAGTGGTCAGTTTTCTCGCTATGGGTACATACGCCGGAAGAGCGCGGTATTGAATACACGCAGCGCCTAGAGATCATAGGTCCGTCTGGGTCTAAATTTGCAGACGGCATGACGACGTTCAAAATCTCTGAAATTGATGATTTGCAAAGCAAGAATCACGTAGACATTCTCGGATTGCCGATAAATGCCGAAGGGTTTATCAAGATTCGTGTATGGCTTGAGGGCGTCGCAGACACCACCGGCGAATACCAATTCTTCGTCAAATACCTTCCGAAGGAGAAGCATGAAGCAGAGCCAGCCACAACCGACCGGTAATTCATCATCACAGCCAGCGTATACGCGGGTCGATTTCTATGCGCTTCTCAGAAAAGCATCTAATCCGCCCGCTCCGAAACCTGCCCCAAAAGCGAAATGAACATCGGACGGTTTTCGTTTCTCCTGTTGTATCTAAAGCTGTATTCGTCAAGGTAGGTCTGCAAATACTTCTTGCTGACCGAGTGATAAACTCCGCCAATTCCTCTCTTGACCAAACTCCAGAACCCCTCAATGGTTTGAGTGTGCGTGTCGCCCGCGACGTACACTCCAGCACTGTGATTGATGCGCCGATGCTGATAGCCGTTGATCTTCTCTAGTCCCATATATGCGTGGAAGGAGTCGGTATAAACAATCGACCCCGGCAACACGTATTCCTTGGCGAGTCCGTGCAGTGTGGCCTTTGTTACGTCATCGGAGACTACTGCGACTACTTTCCCACCGCGTTCCACTGCACCGATCACTATGGCTTTCTCTTTGGCGGGTCCAGATGCACGCCCGGGGCGTCCACCGCGTCGCCTTCCGCCCAAATAGGTTTCATCCATCTCGACTGACGATCCCTCCAGACTGATCTCTTCCGACATCCGGGTACGAATCTGCTTGAACATGCGCCACGCAGTCTTATAGGTAACGCCAGTCTCACGCTGAATTTGCTTTGCGCTCACGCCGCAGCGCGTAGAACCCATTAGGAACATCGCGTGGAACCACAGCCGCAACGACGTGGTGCTCTTCTCGAAGATTGTTCCGGCTAGTGGGTATATGTGATTCCCGCAATGGTCGCAGGCATACGCCGTGCGTCCAGCCACACGGTAATGCTTGTGCTCTACGCCGCACTTGACGCACATCCTGCGACCGTCGGGCCAGCGGGATTCGAGCACAAATGTTAGGCAAGCATCATCGTTTGGAAACTCAGTGTTGAAATCCGCGATTGTGTACTTTTGGTAGCCTGGGATGCAATTCGTCTTTTTACGCTTCGCCATGATGAAATAAGTATGGCACTTAGCTTACTTGTTGTCAAGGGATAATTGCCCTAAGTAGTTATATGAGTGGATTACTTTAATTCAGAGCCCCTAAGTACTCTTGTGAATATGCGCAGATATCCACATGATGTTTACAGAAACAACGCAGATCTGGGGAAAGGAGTTCCAAGGCAGCATGTTTCCATGAAGCCTCGGAACTCCTCTTTTTATCCACAGCTCGTTCGCGAGCTAATCCAGTCCTCCATCTGTGTCCCTCCCCCACCAGAATCCACAGTTAGAGTTTGCGTCGTATCCCGCGAAAGCGGCGATTCGGCGCGGGCTCTTTGTGACCGAAGCCATTTGGGGTGCCCCCGGTCCCTCGCTTTTGGGGACCGGGGATGGCGGCGTCGTTGCCGCAAGCCGCCCTGCACTATTCTTCTGGCGTCATGCCACCGCAAGGAATCATCCTTGCCAGCCGCAGATTTCCGCAACGGGGAGTGCGCGTTTTGCCACGGATGCGATAGGCTGTTCGAAGAGGTTGCAGCGCTGCCCCCAGTCTGTTCGGTTTTAGCCTCGGGCTCGACCCCTTTAGCAGTGCTGGATATTCCTCCGGCTCAAAGACCTCGGATCGATTCTCACAACCGCGGCGTCATGCCGACGGCATGGAAAGGACATGAATATGAAAAGGACTATTGCCAGCGTTTGTCTCAGCTTCCTGCTTACGTCCACTGCTTTTGCGGGCTCGACGAAAGATGACCTGCAAAACCGCATTGACTCGGCCAGAACTGTCCTCGACCAGATCATGGCCGCCAAGGACGCGACCGTTCCCACCGACATTCTCCGCCAGGCCACCTGTGTTGCGGTGGTTCCAAGCATGAAGAAGGGAGCAATTTTTGTAGGCGCACAGTATGGCCAGGGCATCGTCACCTGCCGCACCGGCCATGGCTGGAGCGCGCCAGTGTTTATTCGCATGGAAGGCGGATCCTTCGGCTTCCAGTTCGGCGGTCAGGAGACGGATCTGATCCTCATTGCCGTGAATGACAAGGGAATGCAGGACCTGCTCAAGAGCAAATTCAAGGTTGGCGCTGACGCCTCAGCAGCCGCCGGTCCGGTGGGCCGACAGGGAGATGCTGCCACTGACTGGAAGATGAACGCAGAGCTGCTGAGCTA
>Ga0187880_1003676_pt1 | contig 11610 bp, 9 predicted proteins | sample June2016WEW_19_4_FD_132998 | JGI IMG/M metagenome (GOLD analysis project Ga0187880, IMG submission 132998) | Peatland microbial communities from SPRUCE experiment site at the Marcell Experimental Forest, Minnesota, USA - June2016WEW_19_40 | ecosystem: Environmental > Terrestrial > Soil > Wetlands...
ATGCCTTTTGACGATCTCGCTTCTGGTCCTCTTCAGTATTTTGTCCTACCACGAAAAAGACCCGACTATCTTCTCTTCTTCGAAAGCTTTGACCAGAAACCTGGTAGGGGCCTTCGGGGCCAACATCGCCTGGCCGCTGATCACCTTTTTGGGACTGGGCGCCTACGGGCTGGTAATTGCAGGTTTTTGGGCAAGCTGGCGTCTTTTCAGGGAACCCGTAATCGAGCGGATGTGGTTCCGGCTTTTGGGTATCGCTCTTCTCATCGTGAGCTCAATGACACTCGGAGCCATGCATTGGGAAGTGGTCCCTTTCCTGGGAAAGGAATTCAAAATTGGCGCCGGGGGGGAAATCGGCAGAATCTTCGCTGAATTTCTTGACGACCGGCTTTCGGCGTTGGGTTCGCATACGCTTCTAATAGGGATGTTTCTCATTTCTCTTCTGCTTTCTACCCCTCTCACACTAAAAGCCATGCTCCAGGGGCTTGCAATACTCTGGGGCAAGACATCCGGATGGCTTATGATAAATAGGCAAGCTGCAGATGTCGAGCAACCGATGGCCGAATCGCTCGATGCGCCGCCGAATCGTCTGAAAAAGAAGGAAAGACTCACCTCGCCGCCAGTCCAAACAGAGCTGTTCCCAAAGAAGCAGGCCCGCAGCGAATCCATTCCGCCGGCGCCCCCTCCCGTGCCCTCGGGGCAATATGCGCTTCCTGAGCTTACCCTGCTCGACACCTATGAAACAGACGCAGCCAAACCCGATTGGAAGCGATTGGAACAAAACGGCTCCGTTCTTGAAGAAAAGCTGGCCGATTTCGGCGTCCAGGGGAAAGTTGTGGGTATCAATCCCGGGCCGGTAATTACGATGTACGAATATGCTCCGGCGCCGGGAATCAAGATAAGCCGGATCGCCAACCTTGCCGATGACCTTTCGATGGCCCTTAAAGCCATCAGCGTGCGCGTGGTTGCCCCCATTCCGGGCAAGGCTGCCGTAGGAATCGAAATACCCAATCTCAAAAGAGAACTGGTATCTCTTAAGGCAGTACTCGAAGCGGAAATATTCTCTCTCGCCGTCGCCCCCCTCACGATCGCCCTGGGAAAAGACATAACCGGCCAGCCGTTTGTGACCAATCTGGGCCGGATGCCTCACCTGCTCATCGCGGGGGCCACAGGGACAGGCAAAAGCGTTTGCATCAATACGATTTTGAGCAGTCTGCTCTTCAGAAATACACCCGAAGAGCTGAGGCTCCTTCTGATCGATCCCAAAAGGATCGAGCTCAACAGCTTCGAAGGCATACCCCATTTGATCCACCCCGTGGTAACCGACGCAAAAATGGCCACAAGGGCCCTGCGGTGGGCTGTCGAAGAAATGGAGCTTCGCTACAAGCTGCTGGCCGACAAGAATGTTCGCAACATCGAAACCTATAACCGGGTGCTCGCTCGCGAAAAACCGCAAAAGGGAAAAGAGGTGGAAAAGGAATTGGAAACAAGTCCGCTTTCCGATCTCGGCCTTCAGCACTGCAGGCTCCCTTACGTGATCATAATAATTGACGAGCTTGCCGACTTGATGATGGTTGCCTCCCGTGAGGTTGAAGAATCTATCACACGCCTTGCGCAGATGGCGCGCGCAGCGGGCATCCACCTCGTCCTTGCCACCCAGAGGCCCTCGGTGGACGTTCTGACCGGGATAATCAAAGCCAACATCTCTACCCGGATTTCCTTCCAGGTCTCATCGAAAATCGATTCGAGGACCATTCTGGACGGCTCGGGCGCCGAGGCTTTGCTGGGGGCAGGCGATATGCTCTTCCTTCCGCCCGGCACGGCAAAGCTCCAGCGCATTCACGGAGCCTTCGTCTCCGATCCGGAGATCGTTAGGCTCACCGAGCACTGGAGGGCACAGAAGCTATTCGATGACCCACTCAAGGGCAGGGTCGACCTGCGTGGCGAAGGGGCGGCTGCGGAGGTCGCAGAAGAGGAACTGGACGAAAAATACGAGGATGCGGTCCAGATCGTTCTGGAAACCAGGCAGGCCTCGATATCCATGCTCCAAAGAAGACTGAGGGTGGGTTACAATCGCGCGGCCCGTATGATAGAAGTCATGGAACAGCAGGGGATCGTCTCCCCTTCGGACGGAATAAAGCCGAGGGAAGTCCTGGGCAGACGACTGTCCTAGCTTCCGGACGGTGGGACCGCATGGCCACTGATCGGGATCGATCAAAAGTCGAAGATCGAGAGTCTGCGAGTACCGTGGCTCGCAACTCTTAAAATCAAGGAATCCTATGACAAATATTACTAATCCTGCGGTTGTGAGAGCAGTCCTTCGTTATACTGTGTTACTACGCTTTCTCGTCTTGTTTCTCTTTTTGTGCTCTGCCGGTCCTGTGTCAGCCGCCGGTCCCCCCAAGATGCTCGGGGAAATCCTCGGCAAAACGGAAGCAAATTACCAGAACATCCATGCTTTCACCGCAATTTTCCACCAGAAGACAACGTCGGCGGCAGCGGGGACCCTCAGCGCCGCAGAGGCCATGGGCAGGCTCTACTACGCAAAGCCGAGGCAGATGCGATGGGAATACGACAAGCCAGAGGAACAACTCTTCGTTGCCAACAACCAGTTCGCATGGCTCTATGTGCGTGCTGAAAACCAGATCACCCTGTTCGATGCGGACAAGCTTTTCGCCTCTCCCCTGGCCCGCACTTTCTTTGAGGGAGCCCTTGGACTTAAAAACTATTTTGACGTAACCCTCGACCCGATCCAGTCAACGCAGAATCTGGCCGTCCTCAAGCTCGTTCCGAAGCAGGAAGACCCGAGTGTCAAACTCCTTTATCTTTGGATAGACCTCCGAAGCTACCGGATTTCCCGCCTACAAAGTCTGGATATTTTGGGAAACTCCAACGAGATCGCAATCGACGCCTTTACGCCCCACTCGAGCCTTGATCCCGGGCTGTTCCACATGGAGGTCCCGCCTTCGGCGAAGGTTTTTGACGCCGAAGGCCGCGAGCTGAGCCCGGCCGAAATCGAACAGTTGAAGGCCAGGATTTCCTCCGGAAAATAAACGGCCGTGAACATCAAAACCGTTCTTGAAAATCTCATCGGCTTTTTTGCCAAAGAAGAGATCGATTTTGCGCTGATCGGGGCATTTGCACTACAGGCATATGGCTATGTGCGCGCCACTCAGGACATCGACTTCGCGGTGAGGGGAAAAGGGCAGGAAAGGGTCGTTCGGTTCCTTGAATCACTTGGGTATGAAACCCCGTATCGCTCAAAAGGGTTTTCAACTCATGTTCATCCGATCGTAAGTCTTGGCCGGGTAGATTTTGTATATGTGGAAGGAGAGACCGCCGGCGAATTATTCTCCGGGAGCAAACCAATACGGATTTTCGAGGGCCTTTCAGTCCCCGTGGTCAGGCCCGAACACCTGATTGCCCTTAAAATCTTTGCAATGAAGAACGACCCCGAAAGGTCTTTCCGTGAAATGGCCGATATTCGCCAACTCCTGAGCCTCACCTCGCGGGCGGGCGGGCGGTGGATATCGACGAAGTGAAGGGCTATTTTGAAAAGTACGGTCAACTGGAGAAGTTCTATGAGCTTACAGGGGAAAAGTAAAGAATTGCTGAATAAAAAACTTCTCGATCTCGAATCTGACCTTGCTTTGACCCCGGAAGATTTTCGTGCGATGAAGCGCTCCGGGCGTGGGCATGACATGGACCTTGCCGGCTATATAATGTGGCTGGAGGAGATCGGTGCTTTCAAAACAAGGAAAGCCGATGCGAAATTATACCCGGAACGGTTTGAGTTATAGCAATGTACGTAGTTGTTTTCTCTCTCGGAGATATGTTTGGGGATCTTGACATACGACAAAATCAAAAGACTCCGGGTACCAGGCGCCAACGTACCCTCGTGCAGTACTCCGTGTATCCCGGCAAATTCTTAGAGAGAAACCGCTCTTCATCAAATAGTCGCCATATTAAGAAAGGTCATCATGGCTGCAAGCGCAAGTAGCCGGATTTCCTGGTGAGCTTTTGGAGAAATCAATGGATTTCGTAGAATCTCATTGGCACAAGCATAGAACGAACGCAGAAATTCATCGCCAAGTCCAGGGGACTTATCCTCGTACCATGCATAACCGGCAAGAGCATCGTTCTCCACTTCAGGAAGGAAGCGTAAGCCATACGTCATTTTCTCTTCTCTATCCCCCTTTGGAGATCTTCCAGCGACAGGAGGTCTCCCAGATGAGAGCCATATCTACTGAGCCTCCTGTCCAATTCCTCAATATGGCTCCGAGGGACAGGCACTGGATTCATCTGTGGCGATGCTGTCCCACAGGTCTTCCAGAAGCAGAATCTTTTCAGGTGTACTCAAACGGGCAATTTCAGGAATATCATTTAAACGCATAATTTGCCCCCTTATCTACTTTAGCCACTTTGCCTCCGGCTCAGCAAAGAAACGAGGAGCTCGGGTATGAGCGATATGATAGCCGAAGTACTCTTCGGCCTAGCCGGCCGCGACATCCATAAAACAGTATATGCGGGCTGTCACTAAAGCTCAAGTGCTCGATGACGTGGCCGTCGGTCCTCGGCCCCTGGCCTTTCATGGGCGTCCCGCACTCCCTTGGGCCTGATCAGACCCGGTGTGCCAAGAATTTCTTTCCAAAGCGCCTTTTTTCACTTTTTCACACTTGTAACATTAAGCTAAGCTAAGTCGTTGGAAAAACGGAGATTATGCTACCCGCACATCATAGACCAACACAGCTATCTTCTTCCCCGTATCTTGCAGGCCAGCGGTTGTATGAGTCCGAAGGGCTTCTTGGAATTCATTCACATTCGTGATTTTTTCTCCCGTCTTTGGGTGTGTTTTGCCTCCGTGTCGATGCCCTTTGTAGAACCTGCAAAGAATAGCCTGCCTTACACGGATTTTACGGCCATATAATTTCGATACAAAACCTTTTCAAGGGTGGTAGAATTCAAGACTTGACCCAACATATGCCAGGACAACTTGAGAAAGGGCTAAATACGCTGCCAATTGTTGTTATAACAATGGGAGACCCGTGCGGGATCGGGCCGGAAATCATCGTTAAAGCGTTCGATTCGCCGGGGTTTGCGGGCGAGTGCGTTCCACTGGTGATCGGAGACAGGCTTCCGCTCGAGCGCGCAATCAGGCTACTTGATTCATCCGCAGTGATTCGGCCAATGACCGGCCAAATGATGGGGTCCTTTCGCTCAGACGCCCCTGTGATGGATTCGGGAACGATTCCTCTTTTGTTGCCGGCCGCTCAAGACGGAAGTTCGATGACAGGGCTGACTCCGGCGGATATAGAATTCGCCAAACCAACACGTGCTGCATGCGAGACGGCGGTATCCTGCATCCGAACGGCGGTCGGGCTCGCCGCCGCCGGGTCTGTTGATGCAGTGTGCACCTGTCCCATAAACAAGGAACAGCTTCACAGGCAGGGTTTTCCCTTTGCGGGGCATACCGAATTCCTGCGGGAATTGACAGGCGCCGAAAATGTAGTCATGATGCTTGCCGGACCAAGGCTCAGAGTGGCGCTCGCGACGGTTCACGTGGCCCTGGCCGAGGTCCCGCGCCTGCTAACAAAAGAGCTGCTCCGAAAAGTCATCCGAATTACGGCGGAATCGATGTCGCGCGATTTCACCGTGAAATCGCCCTGCATCGCCGTTGCGGGCCTAAATCCGCATGCGGGGGAAGCCGGAAAGTTCGGGCGAGGGGAAATTGAGGTTATCAGGCCGGTAATCGAGGAATTCGAAGCCGCCCCCATACAGACGGGCGGAAGCGGGAGCGGCCTTTACGCACGTATCAGCGGTCCCTGGCCAGCGGATACCGTTTTCCATCGCGCCATGTCAAACGAGTTCGACGCGGTTGTGGCGATGTACCACGACCAGGGGCTAATACCGGTCAAGCTCCTTCATTTCAACGAAGCTGTCAACGTCAGCCTCGGGCTCCCGGTCGTCCGCACATCGGTCGATCACGGGACCGCTTACGACATTGCAGGTATGGGAACAGCCGACCCCGGGAGCCTGATCGAAGCCGTGAGCCTCGCGGCGTCCATAAGCGTTCACCGCAGAGACCAGTCTCTGCGGTGAACGGGGTATTCACCCACATTGGCATCGATATGGCCCACGAATCGATCTACATACGGGGAGCGCGCCAGAACAACCTCAAAAACATCGACCTGAGAATCCCTCGAAACAGCTTCGTTGTAATCACAGGGGTAAGCGGATCTGGTAAATCTTCGCTCGCATTCGACACCCTTTTCGCCGAAGGGCAGAGGCGCTATCTTGAGGCCCTCTCCACCTACGCGCGCCAGATGGCCGGAAGGCTCAACGCTCCGCTTGTAGATGAAATCGAGGGACTGAGCCCTTCGATCGCAATCGAACAAAAAGGCCTGCCTCACAATCCCCGGTCCACTGTGGGCACCCTGACCGAGATTTACGATTACCTGCGGCTTCTTTTTGCGCGACTGGGCACGCCCTTTTGCCCGAACTGCGATTTGCCCGTCCGGGCCTGGACGGTCCTCGAGATCCTGGCCGACTTTTCGGAGAGCCTGCCCCCGAAGAGCAGAATCCTGCTCCTTGCGCCCCTTGACGAGGTCGCCGAAAAGGATCTGCCCAACCTGCTGAGAAGATTGAGGCGCGATGGTTACGGCAGGGTTCGCGCGGAGGGATCGGTCTATGAGCTGGATCCGATTCCTACTCTCCCCCGCAGGCCCTCCCGTTCGATGCAAATTGTGATTGACCGGCTCGTGCTGGATGAAGAAAAGCAGAGGCGGCTCATCGATTCGCTGGAACTTGCCCTGAGGGTTGGGAAAGGAACCGCCGCGATCGCCACTCCCGAAGGCTGGGAAAAATTCTATTCCGAATCGGCCCGGTGCGCCTCCTGCGGGTATACGGGACCCGAACTTACGCCCGGTCTGTTTTCATTCCAGCATCCCTTCGGCATGTGCCCTTTGTGCCGGGGACTGGGATATGCCGGAGCGGACGGAGAAGAAGCCCACAGGGCCGGCCGCTCTTCGGCCGGCAGGTTTGGTTCAAGTCCGGTGCGTACCGAGGTCGAAGAAAGCGGCGATCCGGGCTTGGCTAATCCTGCCCTGCGTCGGCTCGACGCCATTGCGGCGGATACCGAAGAGGTCTCCGAACTTCCCGGATTGGGCCCCGAGCACCCCCCCTGCCCGGCCTGCAATGGAACAAGGCTGAGCGAAGCCGCTCGCTCGGTCCGGCTTGGAGGTCTCTCGATCGATCGTGTCTCCGCGATGAACCCGGCCGCGGCAGCTCAGTGGCTCGAAGGACTGGATTTCGATGAATCCCGGCGGAAGATCTTGAAGCGGCCCCAAAAAGAAATTCTTAACCGGTTAAACAACCTGATCGAACTGGGGCTTCCATATCTGACCCTGGACCGGTCCTCCAACACACTTTCAGGCGGCGAGGCCCAGCGCGTTCGACTGGCACACCAGCTCAGCTCGAGCCTTTCCGGCGTGCTCTATGTTCTCGATGAGCCCAGCGTCGGCCTGCATCCTCGCGACCACCGAAGGCTTCTCGACATCCTGCTGAGGCTCCGGGACGCCGGTAACAGCCTGGTAGTGGTCGAACACGACCGGGAGACGATCCTGCGTGCCGACCACCTCATCGACATGGGACCGGGGGCCGGAACGCAGGGAGGTGAAGTCGTTTTCTCCGGGTCCCCGGAAGGGATCGCAAAGTGCTCCGCCTCGCTTACCGGACTCTATATCTCGGGCAAAAAGCAGATTCATACTCCCAAACGCCGAAAAAAACGCGGGGATTTTTTTCGGCTCACTGGCGCCTGTGGACATAACCTAAAGTCCATTTCCGCTGATTTCCCCTACGGATGCATGACGTGCGTCACCGGTGTTTCAGGCTCGGGCAAGAGCACCCTCGTTCTGGATACGCTCTACCGCGCACTGGCCCAAAGGATCTATAACATCGAGACTCATCCCGCCCCGTTCTCAAGCCTGGACAACGCCGAACGCCTGAGAAAAGTGATCCTGGTCGATCAGTCGCCGATCGGCAGGACCCCTCGCTCCATACCGGCGACCTACACGGGTGTCTTTGGCCTCATCAGGCAATTGTTTTCACGGGTGCCCGAAGCACGCGCCAGGGGGTATTCCCTTGCCCGCTTTTCGTTCAACGCGAAAGGAGGCCGGTGCGACCACTGCCGCGGCGAAGGCCTTCAACGGATCGAGATGTATTTTCTGCCCGACATCTACGTTACCTGTCCAGTCTGCCAGGGGAGCAGGTACAACCGGGAGACACTGGACATTACCTACCGGGGCCACTCGATAGCTTCAATCCTGGAGATGACGGTTTACGAGGCCGCTGCCTTTTTCGGCAATTTTCGGGCGATCCGTTATAAGCTCGATTCACTCATCGACGTCGGAATGGGATACATAAGGTTGGGTCAGCCGGCCACCACTCTTTCGGGAGGCGAGGCCCAGAGGATCAAACTTGCGGCTGAATTGAGCCGTCGGGGCCAGGGGAAAGCACTCTACATCCTGGATGAACCCACGACCGGCCTGCATTTTGAAGATATCAGCAAGCTCCTGCACGTCCTGCGAAAACTGGTGGACCAGCAGAACACGATTATCATAATCGAGCATCATCCTGACGTGATCAAATCGGCCGATTACGTTATCGACCTCGGCCCCGAAGGTGGAGAAGGCGGTGGGCGCATCGTTGCCGCCGGCACCCCCGAAGAGGTCGCCCGCTCAAAGAATTCCCATACGGCGCCCTATCTGCGCGAGGCGCTGAATAGTGAATAGTGAAAATTTCACCGGCCACTCTTCATTGCGCACACCTTTTCTTCTCTGCTCACTGCTCACTGTTCACTGCACTTTTGTTAATCCTGTCTAAATCCGTCTTTTCAAGGCATTGCTCAAACTGAGAATCGTAATTAGAAGAATCATACAGAGGACGGAAGTAGCGAAGACGGGAGTTTGAAGTCATCAATGGATAATTACAGATGTTTTTGTGAATTTAAAAACCAGGAGAGGTTTTCATATGGAAGGCCAACAGCAGATAAGGGACACCCTGTTTGAAGTATTGGGGGAGCAAGGGTGCGGGATCACGTGCGAAGATAATGTCGACATCCTCTACGATGAGGAAGGCTGGAAACTCATGCTCTGCGGGTTTATGGAGCCATGGAAGCTGGGAATGACGGTCGATGAAGCCAGGGCCGCCCTAAGGGAGCTTGGCTCTATGCATTTCGGCATTTCCTGAGAACGGCGGCGAGGCGCCGCGGCGGGGGTTGCCAAGCCCGGGACGCCACTCAAACCTTCGGGTCGGTGTCCGCGGTGTTTGGCGGCGGAGGTGTCGTACGTTTTGCGGAGCGTAGAGATCCTCGGATCGGCATCCGGCGGCGTGCCCCTGTAACCACCACTGAAATCTTTCTAAAAGGAGTTGACAAATGACCACACCGCAACACTGTCCAGGATTCGAGGGATTCAAGAACCTTCAGTCTTTCTCATGTTTTTGCCCGGAATGCGGCACAGAAAAAGAAATCTTCTCGGATGAATTCGACAAGAAACATCTTTGCAAAAAATGCGGCAAGGAGATTGATTTTACCAAGTGCTCGATAGATGCGGCAGGTTCTACCTCCACTCCTCGTTAACCTCCATCCTGACTTGACGCGGGGACGCGGCAACAAAACGATTGCCCCTTTTCCGCGTCGGCCATTCGAGGGAGTGCAAAATTGAAGACCCCCCGGATGCGTGTTATGATCGCATCCGGGGGGTCTGGGTAGGTACTTCCAATTTCAACCTCCCCGCTAATGTTAATCCCACGTCTGCCCCGTCGAATGCTCGCCCAAGACCGTCCATACCAAATCTTAGGCGCTTTCCCCAACAAACGGAATCCCCAGTCCAGGGGACCGCGCAGGAATTCGCACTGGAGCCTGACACAATAAAACTTAAGCATCTTATCAAACAAATCAATCGGGCTATTACTGAGTTTTTAAGAAAGGCTTTCAGCAGGCGATTGCATGCCTTCACACAATTTCCTCGAGGCCTGCGCTAAAGGCAAGGCCCTGGCCGGAGGCAGTTAGCACCGCTCATGCAGCCCAGGGCAATGCGCTTTAGTACAAAGTCCGGCAATCTGTGCGACTTTGTCCTCAGGCTCTGGAGGATACTATCTAAGATTTGATCGATCTCCCCGGAGCCAAACCTGAGCTGACGCAAATAATCGTCAATGTAGGGGTGATCGAGGGCGTCCAGGGGCCCGTTGTTCAGGCGGTCGCAGGCGGCGTGGGCAATATAGAGCAGCGCGATATTCGCTTTCTGGTCCGATGGGACCTCGGCGGGAGAACAGAAAGCTGGATAGGCCTGGTATTCTATTGTTTGCCAGACCTGTTTCGGGATGTTCCACTGCTTGAGAAGCATGGCGCCCAACTTGCCCTGGTCCAGCATCTCGATAAAAAGGGACCACTTGGGATTCTGTTTTCGAAGCAGCAGAAGCACGGTTTGTCCGATATCGTGCAGAAGGCCAATCGTGCTAAGGAGCGCCGCCCTGTTCTTGTCGTAAGACTGGCATAACTCGGATGCGATGTAGGAGAGGAAAAGAGAGTGGCGGTAAACCTCCCTGAACTCATCTGAATCCGGAATCGACTTCATGAGGCCGCGGGATATGGCGATCTGATAGACCTCGTTGAATCCCAAGTACGTAATCGCGTAGGAGACGTCCGAGATTTCCGTCTGGAGGGCATACCTGGAGGAGTTTATCGTCTTTAGGATGTCCACCACGAGCGATGGGTCCTGTTTTGCGAGGGTAGCCACCTCTTTTGCCGAAGCCCTCTGGCCTGCGAGCAGTTCGATCATCTGCGTGATATGCAGGGGGAGCCTTGGAATGTTTTTTACGATATTTACGATTATTTCCGACTGCTCGAGCTTTCCCAGAGGTTTCCGGGACTTCTTGAGATACCTTGTCAGAGCGGCTTCCCGAAGCTGGGCGGACTCTTTCTGTTTCCCGAGGACATCCACCCGTGAAAGCAGAGTGTCGTGAAGTCTTTTAAGAATTGCTGCACGGGTTTCGACCCCAAGCGTGGCGAACGCAACGGGGTCCAATGAGAATACGGCCGACGCCTCCTCCGAAATAACGGACGATATTCTGCCCTCGCAAGATGAAAGACCGGTCTCTGAAATGAGGTCTCCTGCTTTGAACCTGAAGCCCAGAACATCCAAATCGCGTGATTCAACTTTCAAAGCGCCGCTCAAAACGCAATATATGGTTTTGTCAGGCGATCCTTTTTTGAACAGAAGCTCCTTTTCGGCAAGGGTCCGAATAGTTCCGGTGTTGAAAAGCCTGATTCGTTCCTTGTCGTCGAGATCCGAGAAAAAACTTGGCGGGGTTCGACTTATAGTTTCGCCTTTTTCAAGCACCGCCCCACTCCTTCGTTTTAAAAGTGCAAACGAGAAACCCGACACCTAAGTGGCTCACGCAGCCTGGATTGACCGGAAAGAGGCGCCTGTCGAGCGAGTTTTCCTTTATCGGGGCGCCAATACGTCTTTCGGCAATGTTGACGGATTTCTTGAAGGGATTTCCTGGGAAAATGTATGCCGGATCGAGTGAAGAAGAGCTGGGGGCGAAGATCAC
>Ga0187880_1003677_pt1 | contig 11609 bp, 14 predicted proteins | sample June2016WEW_19_4_FD_132998 | JGI IMG/M metagenome (GOLD analysis project Ga0187880, IMG submission 132998) | Peatland microbial communities from SPRUCE experiment site at the Marcell Experimental Forest, Minnesota, USA - June2016WEW_19_40 | ecosystem: Environmental > Terrestrial > Soil >...
CAGCATCCCCGCGGCGCCGGCAAATTCGATCACCAGCGTGCTGAACCCGCCTTCCGCCAGCGAAGCGCCCTTCACCTCCTTGAGGTAGGTCGGCCCCCAATCCACCATAGCGTAGCGGGCGATATAGACAAAGATGTTCGCGATCGAGAGCACCCACAGCATCTTGTTCGGCAGGATGTATTTGAACAACAGCTCGCGCGCGCTGAGTTCCTTCTCGTGATCCTCTCTTCTCGCGGGCGGATAATCCTGTTTGTATTCCTCCACCGGCGGCAGGCCCTCGGCTTGCGGCGTGTCGCGCATCCGCCAGAACAGGTAGCACGCGCACAGCGTCGCGATCACACCCGGCACGTAGAACGCCGACGCCCAGCCCCAATGCTCGGCGCACTTGGCCGCCAGGAAGCCCGCGATGCCCCCGCCCACGTTGTGCGAAATGTTCCACACCCCGAAGACGGCCCCGCGCTCCTTCACGCTGTACCAATGCGACAACCCGCGCGTGCACGGCCCGTAGCCCATCCCCTGCACGAACCCGTTCAACGTCCACAGGAACAGGTGCGTCCAGTAATGCGTCGTCGCGCCAAAGATGAAATTGAGCGCCGCCGTCAGCAGCATCCCGGTGGCCACGTATTTGCGCGCGTCGCTCCGGTCGGCGAAGTAGCCCATCACCAGCTTCCCCAGCCCGTAGGCAATGGCCGTCCCCGCCAGGATATTGCCGATCATGTCCTTGTCGTAGTGCAGCGCCGCGCCGATCTCCTTGGACACCGGCGCAAAGTTATTGCGGACGATGTAGAACGTGGCGTAAGCGATGAACGCCGACTCGAAGATGCGCCAGCGATAGCGTGGGTACAGCCGCGCCACTTCCGCCGGGGGCAACCGCGGCGTGGGCGGGGCTGGCCTAAACCACTGGAGCAGGAGGCCGATCATGCCGTTGCTTCGCCTCCGCCGAGCATTCAGACTTTTGGCTGGCCGGGCAACTCCCGATCTCGCCGTAACGCACGATTTCGGCCACGCGCTGGGTTTCCGTCCAACTGAGCAGTTCGGCCATCCAGGCGGCGACCTGCTGCGCCTTGGCCGCGGCGTCCTTCAGATAGTAATGCCAACTCGTCCGCCGCACCATCACATCGTCCAAGTGTACGGCCCATTCCCGGGCGACACAGTGTTCCACGGCCTTCCGGCTGAACTCCGGCGGCAGAATCCCACTCACCATGAACCCCGTTTCGTCGGAAACCTGCCGACGATTCTCCCTCTCCCCTTCCGAATGGGAGAGGGCCGGGGTGAGGGGTCCGTCTTGGGCCTCAGGAGCACAAGGCGCGTTAGCATGTCCTGGCGTTCTCGTCCCGCTCGTCTCCTCTGCCGGCAGCAGCGGCTCTTCCGCCGTCCGGCACCGCCGCACCACGCCGTCCGGACGCTCCAACGCTCCCAACGCTCCTAACGCTTTCACGATCCGGTCCACCGTCTGCTCTCCCATCAGGCGGTAGGTAGTAAGCTTGCCGCCCGCCACATCCCACCAACCCGGCTCGGGATTGTGGATCTCGTGGGCGCGCGATATATCCGACGGCTTCCCGCTCGGGTCCGCGACCAAGGGTCGCAGCCCGGCCCACGTGCTGATCACGTCCTCCTCCACCAGCTTTGCCGCCGGGAAAAACTGGTTCGTTATCTGCAACACATACCCGACGTCCGTGCCGTCGGCCCGCACGTCATCGAGCGGCCCGTGGTAGTCCGTGTCCGTTGTCCCGAGGATGGTCCGCTCGCCCCACGGAATGGCGAAGAGGATGCGCTTGCCTTCGGTCATGACCACCGTCTCCCTCACCGGCACCCGGCCGCGCTCCACGACGAGATGAACGCCTTTGGTGAGGCGCAACTTCACCCGGCTGTGCGGCAAGCCCTCGGCCCATGGCCCGGTTGCGTTCACCACAGCCCGGGCGCGCACCTGAAACGTGCTCTGCGCCAGGCGATCCTCCAGCTCGCACACCCAATCCCCCGGCCGCGACGCGTCGTTAAATCGGCAGTAGTTTAGCACGCTGGCCCCGCCCTTCGCCGCCGAGCGCAGCGTGTCGATGGTCAGCCGCGCGTCGTTCGTAAAGCCATCGAAGTACCGCACGGCCCCTTGGAGGCCCGCGACGGCAAGGCCCGGCACTCGCTGTAGCACCTCGCCGCGGCTCAGCCACGTGGACTTGCCCAGGTTGCGCCCGCCGCAGAGCAGGTCGTACAGCTTCACGCCGATCTTCAATTGCCACAGCACCCAGTCCCGGTCGCCGCAATAGGTCGGGAAGATGAACGGCAGCGGTTCCGCCAGGTGCGGCGCGATGTGGTGAATCACCTTCTTCTCGACGCTCGCTTCCCGCACCAGGCCGACGCGGCCTTGCGCCAGGTAGCGCAGCCCGCCGTGCAGCAGCCGGCTCGAACGGCTGCTCGTGCCGAAGGCAAAGTCATGTTGCTCGACCAGCCCGACCCGCAGCCCGCGCATCGCCGCGTCCCGGGCCACGCCTGCGCCGACGATCCCGCCGCCGATGACGAGAACGTCCAGTGGCCCTTCTTGTATTGACCGTAGCGCGGCTGCCCGTTGCTCAGCCGGTCCAGGATCGCCAGCGTCGGTAGGGCGCGTCACTCCGTGCGCGCCAACGCCCGCAAAGCCAGGGCTCCCTGTCCGCCTTTCTCCTGAGTTCAGACTATTTGAACCCTCGAGAATAGGTGAGCCTTCCGCTTTCCCCTCACCCGCCCTGAAGGGCACCCTCTCCCCCTCGGAGGGGGAGAGGGAAAGGGTGAGGGGGCCAACGTCAAACCTCCGGCCAACTCCGGTTCCAGCGGTCGGGTTAGGAGTTGTGAGGCCCTGGTTTCTCACCTTGAACTTTCCTCTTGCCGAGCGGCGCGCAGCCGCTCACCAAACTCAGCCAGCCCGGACACCACCAAATCGGGCGCCGGCGAATGACTCGCGCCCTCCGCCGCAGTGGTCTCGCCGGTCAGCACCAGCACGGCCATCGCCCCGGCCCGGTGAGCCATAGCCATGTCCGTGTATAAACGGTCGCCCACCATTGCGAGCTCCCTGGGCGCCAGCGCGTGGCGGCTCAGAATGCCCTGCAACATGCAAGGATCAGGCTTGCCCAACACCACGTCCGGCCCCCGCCCGGCCGCCTGCTCCAATGCCGCGCAAATGGCCCCGCAATCCACCAGCACCGTCGGCTGGTCGGTTGGGCAGACCCGATCCAGGTGCGTGGCGACGAAAGGTTTGCCTTTCCTGATCCAATACGCCGCGCGGCACAGCCGGGAAAACGTCAATTCCGTGTCGAATCCCACCAGCACCCCATCCGGTTCGTCAGCAGCGCTGTCAGCCGTCAGCGCGAACCCGGCGCCCTCCAGCTCCCGGCTCATGCTGGCCGTGCCGAGCACGAACAACCGACGCACCGCCGGCAGATGTTGCCGCAGATGCTCGATCGTCGCCTGCGTCGAGGTGTAGAGCTGGTCCGGTGTTGCCGCGATGCCGATCTGGCGCAACCGCGCGAGGTAATCCTCCGCGCTCTTGGAGGAGTTGTTCGTCAGGAACGTGTGTCCGATGCCCAACTCTCGCAACACCGCCAGAAATGGCAGCGTGGAATCGAACAGCGTGCTGCCGCTGTAAATCGTGCCGTCCATATCCAGCGCCACGTGTCGAATATCTCCCAGTTGTTTGTTCATCGAGCGCCGGCAACCTATGGGCAACTATATCTGTGATCGGCCCGGGCGTCGCATCAGGCTTTCTGCCGCCATTAACGGCCGTGCCCGCCCTATTGTCAAGCCGCCCCCAAAGTAGGGCAGGCGTCCCGCCTGCCCCCGAGCTTCTTCCCTTGCTTTAGGATGTCCTGCACCTCTGCCATTTGCCATTTGCTATTTGTCATTCGTTGCCTTTCCCCTGGCTTCAGGCGGCTTTGCCCCGCATTTCAGCTTTCTGCTTTCTACTTTCTGCTTTCGCGTGGCGGTGACCTTGGTCGGCTTCGCTCGGCCATTCATCCTTCATCCTTCATCCTTCATCCTTCACTGCGGGGTGGCTTTGGTGGAGCCTCGGGGTAGCCTCGGGGTAGCCTCAGGGTAGCCTCAGGGTAGCCTCAGGGTGGCTTCGGGGTGCCTACCGGTTGGCTACCAGATAGCCTCAGGATAGCCTAGGGGTGGCTTGAAGAGATTCATCATTCATCATTCAACCCCCAGCATTCCCTGAGTGAGGGTGGGGTGGGGTGGCTTTGAGGTCGCATTGAAGTCGCATTGGCCGATTTCGCGACCATATCCAGATCTCAGGTTTCATCCTTCAGCCTGCCTCTCTGCTTCACTTGCCCGCCCCATAGCCAGCCGGTGATGCCCTGGAGACGGTCCGGTGTTACCCCGGCGTGTACCCGGTGTTGATCACGAAATCCTCTTTATTTGCAGGGCTTCCATAGCACTTTTTGCATCCAGCGCGCTTTGCGCTCCCTTCGCTTTCAGGTTCGGTGTTGGCGGCGGGATGTCGTATGCCAGCTTGCGCCCGGACTTTGGACTTTAGACTCTAGCCTTTAGACTTCCCTAAAGGCAATCCAGCGGGCTTTTCATCCCGCAGCCGCCCTGCCGCAGCACATGCGTGTAGATCCTGGTCGTTCAGATGGAGCATCGACGGCCCGAGGAGACGGCGGCCAATTATGGGGAGATTTGCCGCGACTGAGTGCTCGCCGAGCAGCCGCAAACCCACCCACAGGCTCAGGAGGTGTTCTCACTATGTCAATACTGACCCTTGCACGGGCGCTAAGGTGAAAGTTCGCCACCTGGTAATGGCCGTGGCGCCTTGGCTTTTTGAGCGCGATTCTCAAGCTGCGCCAGTTGCCGGTTCAGCTTCGCAATGAACTTCACGTGTTTCATTTCGCTGGTTTCGAGATACTCGTCCCCACTTTCGGAGTCGTAATGCAGAAGCGCGTGGTAGTGTGGCTTCTGTCCACTGCACGTACAGGTTTTTCTGGCTTTTCCGAGAATTTGCACGTTCCGGCTCGTCAACCTGATCTGGTTCTTGAGTTCGCTTAATTCGTCCTGCTTTTTTGTCATAGATGGCCTTGCTTTGAAGGGATTCTGCGGTTTCCAGGTTGCGCGTCAACCATTTAGCACTTGGGGAAAGCCGAGCCTAGCAGGCCCGGTACCAGAAGCTGGCGAGACCGGCTGCAAGCAGCAGCAGTCCGCAGAGGGTTGTTCTTGGCCGGGCGAAGATGGTTCCAATCAAAGCGCCCACACTGCCGCAAAGGAGGCACGACGCCCGCGCGAGGGCGAGGTACCGCTGAGGGGCTGCCGCGCCAACTGCAAGGCTGACCCAGAGGAGCAGCGCCGCGAGTATTGAAGCGGCGGCAACAACGAAGATGAGTTTCAGGATTTTCATATGGTTAGACATCAGTTGGCGGCTGGTTGTTTGATTGCGCCGCGCGGTGCCGCTTCCTCAGAATGAGGGCGGCGAGGGCGAGGAGCAGGCCGAGGATACAGGCGATCAGTAGTTTGCGGTTGGTTTTCATGGGATGGGTGGGTTGGCGTCGGCTGTGCCGGCGCTGGATGCGTTCGCGGGCCCGGGCTGGCCAGCGAAATAACCGGATCGGGTGCGTGCGGTCAGCGGCCCATGTTCTGCGGACGGACGCACCTGGACATGGACAGAGCGCCAGCCGGCGTCGGTTTGAGGCCGGACGGGGTAGTAGCCGAGCGTGTAACGCGGCGCGCGGAGGTCCGAGACGATCGATTGGGCAATCCGGCCCAACTCGGCCCCCTGACGCGGGTAGAATACGAGCCCGCCGCTGCTGGCCTTGGCCAGGGTGTCGAGGAGGTTTCGTGCGAGGGCCTCGGTGGGTTGGGCTTTGACCGGGCCGTGGCTGCGGGAGTCCGGCGCTTGGGCCGGGCCGAGGCCCTCGGGAAACGCGATACTGTAGAACTGGACGTTGCCTTGCTGGAGGAGCGGGATTACCTCGGCGCGGGTTGAGTGGCTGTCGGCCTCGCCGCCGTCCGTGATGAGCAGAACGCCTTTCCGCTCGTGCTTGCCCTTCTGATTGGCGTATTCGAGGCCGAACTTCAGGCTGTCCAGCAAGGCGGTTCCGCCCCCAGCCTTGAGGCTGGCCAGGGCGCGGTCGGCGGATGAGGCGGCGCTGGTGAAGTCCTGAATGACGGACACGTCAGCCTTGAACTCGATCACGCAGAATTCGTCCTGATCGCCGCACTGGTGAATGATAGTTGAGGCAGCAGCCCGAATCCTGTCGAGTTTCGAGCCGATGCTGCCGCTGGTGTCGATCAGCAGGACGAGGCTGATAGGTGTCCTTTCGGTGTTGAAGGATGTAATGTCCTGCTTAACTCGGTCCTCCAGGACGGTGAAGTCCTCTCGGGAAAGGCCGGCGATGGGTGTGCGAGCCGAGTCGGTCACGCCCACATCCAGGGTGACCAGAACTGGCGCCGGCGAGGGAGGCGGTTTTAGGGCCTGCTGCACTTTGGGAGGCGGCGGAGTGGGCAGCGTTGCCGCGACCGGTTCCGGAGCCGCAGGGGGCGGCGTGGTGATCGCAGGCTGGGGCGTCGGTTGGGGCGGCGGGGTGGCCTTGGCGCGCGTGGATTCGACCGGGACAGCCCGCTCATCAGCAACGTGCATCACCAGCGCGGAGTCCGAAGGGTCCACAGCAAATGTGCCGATGGGCCGATTATCCGCGCGGAGCGATTGGAGGAGAACCTGGGCGGTGTCGCTGCTGAAGCCGGCCAGCATGGCGTTGGGGCCTTGGCTGGCAACCAGAAGCGACCAAAACCTGGAAGCGCGATCTTTGTGGTACTGCGATGCCCACAGGGATTCGTCGCGGTAAGCCCAGAGGACCACGGTGTTGGCCAAGTGGCCATGCTTGTCGGCGGTGCCGTAAACGGATTCCGCAGAGGTGCGAGCCAAGTGGGCGTCGCTGGGGTAGCGCGTCTGGACCATGGAGAACGAGGGTTCGCCCGGTACTATACAGAAGGGCGAGGCGAGGATGACAAGCGTGCGACGGCCCTTTCCGGGTGTCAGGGAGGCGGACTGAAGCCACTCGGGCGCCTTGATTGCGCCAGAATTCTCGAGGCCGGCCGGCGCCCCGGCGGCGCCTGCCCTGCTGGCCCATTGTTTGAGGGCGGCAAAGGCCGGAGCGAGGCGCGGGGCGCGGGCGGCGGGCGAGTCGTAGGCCAGCGGGGTGGAGGGGACGTCGCAGAGAACTTTGAGTTCCCAGGCATCCCAGATGGTGACGCGGGTGGATGGGGGACGGTCGCGGAGCAGGAAGCGTTGCAGGAGTGCTTCCTGGTTTGTGCGCTCCGCCGCCGGCTGGAACGGGGACAGCGCGAACGTGATTTCCGGTGGTGGTTCGGACGTGGCGGCCAGCGCCGTGAAGGCGGAAAGACCGATGCAGAATATAGTTAGAGCTGTTTTTTTCATAATGTTCGTTTGCGCTTGGTGTTTGTTATGAGTTAAAGGCGGCTAGGAGACGCTGTTTGTCAGCGCGCTGACGCTGGATTTCGGCAAGGAGGGCGGCCTCGTCCCTGCGGAGGTGCAGGATGGTTACGCCCTCCTCGGTGAAGCTGCTACGCGAGGCGCTCCATTCAGCCAGGTTGCCTTCCGGCTTGCGCAATTCCTGGAGTACGTGGTCGAGCTGCCTGACAACCTCGGCAACGCAGTCGGCGATACGCGTGCGATTCTCGTTCTTGACGATGACCCGTTGGTAGGTCAGGGACTCCAACATACCGCTGATGAGGAGATACCCCGCAGCGAACTCGCAGAGAAGTTGCCCGATGAAGGCCAACCTGCGGTCAGGGAGCAGGACGTTACCGGCGGCGAGGTTGTTGAGGTCCAGGCCGGCCGCGAGGGGGCACATTCCGAGCAGCCAGAGGACTATGCCCAGAAGGCCGATGGCCGCGACGCTCCAGCGGACGGTGGTGGCCGTCCGTGCCTGCGCGCCCCGGGTGAGGAGTTTCGCGGCGACGGCGGCGAGCACCCAGGGACTGGCGACCGCGATGGCCAGGAGCCGGGACTGGACGCTGGGGAGATATATGGCTCCGATGTTCGCGATTGCAGCGGCGCAGGAAACGCAAAACAGGACGAGGCAGGCGGTGAACATCCACCAGCGGACGGAGAACAGCTTGGGGAACTGCGGCACAGGAGGCTCCTGCACAACCGTTGGCGGGATGGTCCTGAGGTCGGATTCCAACCGGGCCTTCTCGACGGTGAGGCGTTCGACTTCCAGCCTGCCAGCGGCAATCTCCAATTCAAACTTCTTGCCTTCGGCGCCGAAGATGCCGTCGAAGACCTCGCCTCCGATACGCTGGACCTCGGAAACCTCCTTGCCGTCGAGAGGGACGGCCTGGGCCATGCGCCAGAAGATTCCGCGTTCAGCGGGGTGGACTTGAAAGGCGCGGGGTGGCAGCTTCGCGCCGGGCTGGAGGAGCCACTGGCTGTCGCCATCTGTCGGCTTGCCGTCGCCGCGATGATGCCCGTTGCCGTTGCGGGCAGTGGAGGTTGGATTATAGCCGCGCTGCGACGCGAGCGCGTCGTTGGCCTGCGTCAGCAGGGGGCGGATTGGGCTACGATCGTTGGTGGGATTTCTGTTCATAATGGTGTTGGTCTTCCTATGGTTGAAGCTGTTATCAGCCATGCAGTTTGGTGGACTTGACGATGGAATCGCCGGCGTCCATCCGGGCGACCAGGATGGCGTTTTCGACATTGCTGCCGTGGCCGACGAACTTCCGCGAGGAAGTGAAGAAGCCGGATTCGAGGCGGTAAACCTCGAAGCCTTGGGAGGTGGGGGACAGGGAGTAGTTCCGCGTCCCTTTGGTTGTTTGAATTTCCAGTTTTTTCATAATGTTTGTTTGTTGATTACTGCTGCCCTTTGGTTATTGCGTTCCTGCCGGCGGAAGGGCGGCCATCGGTGAGAACGTTGCCCCACGACGGGGCGGAAATGTGGTTGTTCCCAAGCCTGCGGGCCGGGCGGCCCGACGTGAAGGAGGTCAGCACGCGGACGGGGAAACAGGCTGGGGCCGCGAAGCGGACCCGGATCGCGAGGCTGGCTGGGCTTTGTTGGGGTGTCGCGCGCATAATCATTTTGTTCTGGTTTGGGGTGGGGCCGCCAGCGCCTGGCGTGGCGGCCCCGGTGTTGTCAGGTTGCGCGGATCGGCCTGAAGGCCGGCTGGCGCGGGCGTTCGCGGCGCGGGCTGAAGTGGTGCCCACGGAAAAGGATGTGGTCCTGGCCGGTGGGCGATCCCAAAACTTTCGCGACGAATTCGCCGCAGGCCGGTACTGGGCATTGAAATACGACGAATTCATGCCCGTGGGCTGACACGCTACGCGCCGTTAATTTGCGCCGTACCGGAAAGGCGCCGTGGCGGGAATGGGAGCACCATTCCACGTCATTGGCGGGCGGGGCATTAGCTTTGGGCGTCTCGGGAGTGGCGGTATTTTGCTTCCGGGCGAACGGGGTGGCCAAGGCCGTCGCGAGCGCCAGGAAGAGTCTCATTAGCGTATTCGATTTCAGCGATGTTTGTTTCATTGTGTTTCTGTGTGTTGTACTATCCCGCACTGGCTTTACTGATGGCTCCGGTCCGGGCGGCGGGTTTGACCCGGGCAGGGAAAGTGGTTTTGGCGAGGGTGGCGCCACAGGTACAGGCGTCGATGGCGAGGCAGGCGGGCGCGAAGATGATGGACCGTCCACAGTACCGGCAGCACTGGTCGGGCGCGCCGCAAAACCAGGCGTCGGGAAGCCAGCCGAACTGGTTTTCTCCGTTTTCAAAAGTGGTCCGCGCATTCATTTTCGGCGCAAATCTAATCCGCGCGGAAGGTGGTGTGCCAGAGGGGGGAGACAGTCTTCCTCCCCTGCAGGGGGAAGCCTGTCCGGTGCGGTTCCCGCAGTACGTAGTTCACGCGCGGTCGTGTCCGGGCGCGGGAATTTTCCCGCGCGGGTGTTTGCCTGTGGTGGGGACCTGTTGCTGCTGCTGCTGATCGGGTACTAAAGGGAAGCGGCGGCTTGTCGCCGGACTCGGGGCAGGCATGCCGAATTGTGTTATTTATGAAAACAAAACTAGTTTCTGTTGCTGCATTGCTGCTGACGCTCAACTTGGTGCTTGGCAAACTTGCGGCGACTTTGGCGTTGCCGGTTTACTTGGACTCGGTCGGCACGATTCTCGCGGCTGCCCTGCTGCCCCCCGCTTTCGCGATTGCGGTTGGGGTGTGCAGCTCCTTAGTAGGCGGTTTGGTCATTAATCCTTACTTTCCGCCTTACGCACCGGTCCAACTGGTGATTGCGTTGTTGGCCGTATTGCTTTGCCGGGGTGGCTTCCTGAAGCGGTGGTGGAGCGCTCTGCTTGCCGGATTTTTGATCGGGCTGGCCGCGATGGTCACCGCGGCACCCATTACGACGGTGCTGTTTGGGGGTGTAACGCTGACCGGCACAACCGCAATCAATGCGGTGCTGATCGCCTCGGGGCACAGCATTTTGAAAAGCGTCTTGGGTGGCTCGTTTCTTGTGGAGTCGGTCGACAAACCGGCCGCGGCCCTGCTCGCGTACTTTGTGCTGAAACGGCTCCCGGCTTTCCTAAAAACGCAATCACCCGCTAACCCCCTTGAAACGAACCGCGACAAGCCCTGAGGTTTCGGCACAAGGTCAAAAGCCGGGTTGCCCGTCCCGCGGCTACTCACCACCAGGCGCACTGCTCTGTTCCGGGGTATACCTGGCGGGAGCTGCGATTCAGCATGGGCCTTGGCCACTGCTGCTGGCCAGTTTCCTTGTCCTGCTCGGCCAAGTGGCCTACCTCCGTCGGATCGAACCCGCAGTATTTCTGGTTAGGGCAACTCTGCCGCTTGCTGTCCCACTTTTGGCGATCCACGGTGTCCTCAACCCGCACTTCCGGGCGGACCACTTGCTTTGGGGGATTCTTCCAATCCGGAGCGCCGGGATAGAATTTGCAGTTGTCATCTCGGCACGTCTGTTCCTTTTTGCTGCTGCGATGGCCATTTGGCGCTACACCGTTGCTTCCCAGGTGATTGGTTTTTTCCAACGCTTAGGCCTGCCATCGACACTAATTACGGTCTTCGCTGTGGCGAGTTCCAGTATCGGCGTGGTGCAGCAGAGAGGACGTGCGGTGTATCTTGCCCAGCAGGCGCGCGGCATCGACTTTCGCGCATCTGTCCTATCGAGGATCACGGGCTTGCCCAAGCTGGTTATACCGGTTGCCGTGGCCACAATTGTTGAGGGCACGGAACGGGGCGTGGCCATGGAAAGCCGTGGTCTGGGCTCCGGTCCCTGGCGGCTCACGGGGTGGTATTCGCCACCTCCCCGGAGCAGGAGATTCTCCGAGGCGACCTCGGCCCTAGTGATGTTGCTGGCATTTACCATCCACTGATGAGGTATATGTCGCTCTTTAGCGCGCACATTTCTCTCCAAAAGCCAGGGGGACCGGAAAAATCGGTTAACTTCGACTTGGCGGCGGGGGAAACCGTTTACGTCGCTGCGCCAAACGGTTGTGGGAAATCGCGAGCTGCGCGGCAATTGTGTGGCCTCGATCATGGAGAACGGTCAAACATTAAAGCGGCGGGGCAAGCGTTCAGCGTGTGGCGGGGCAAGCGCCTGACAGAGTTAGATGGGAGGATGCGAGCTGCCAAG